>Ga0181520_10000324_pt1 | contig 105752 bp, 78 predicted proteins | sample PEATcosm2014_Bin_29_FD_132451 | JGI IMG/M metagenome (GOLD analysis project Ga0181520, IMG submission 132451) | Peatland microbial communities from MTU Mesocosm Facility, Houghton, MI, USA - PEATcosm2014_Bin02_30_metaG | ecosystem: Environmental > Terrestrial > Soil > Wetlands > Peat | place...
AGAAGCAGGGAGGACCTCGACAAAGCCATTACCGAAGCCCTCAGAATGATCACTCCAGACAACGCCAAGGCATGGTTCAAACACGCCACGCCAGCCTTACAGGAAAAGTAGAAATGCTCTAAAGCCCGTACCCTTCAAAACTCCGACTTAATCAGAGATTTCTTAATGAATGGCAACCTTAACGGTAACCGTTGCCGAGAAACAGTGTGGAAATGCAGCTTTTCACTGCGCCCTTACAGGGCGCGCGGTCGATTTTGGCATCTTTCCCAGGGTTCCGCTGCGCTCCACCCTGGGCTACTTTCGCTGCCTCCCTGCGGGAGGCAATACGCGTGTTCCTCTCTGGACGTAACACGCTTGTACGAGCCGGACTGTGCTCCCGATGCTGTTCAACAACAAAAGGGACGAGCCGAAGCTCGTCCCTTTTGTTTTCCTCCGGTGATCCGTCTTCCATTTCGGGTGCGGGGGAGGGCGGAAGACAGTTGGCGGAGAAATTTAGTTGAGGGTCTTTTCGCCCTTTTGCCAGTTGCAGGGGGTGAGCTTGTCGCTTTGCAGGGCGTCGAGCACACGCAGCACTTCCTGCGGGTTGCGGCCCACGCTCAGGTCGGTGACGTAGACGAAGCGGATCACGTTGTTGGGGTCCACGATGAAGGTGGCGCGCTGGCTGACGCCGGCCTTGGGGTCGAGAATCCCCAGTGCTGTGGAGAGCTCGCGCTTGATGTCGCTGAGCATGGGGAAGGGCAGGTCGCGCAACGCCGGGTGCTGCTCGCGCCAGGCCAGGTGGACAAAATCGGAGTCGATGCTGGCGCCCAGCACCTGGGTGTTGCGGGCGGCGAACTCCGCATTCACCTCGCCAAAGCCGGCGATCTCGGTGGGACACACGAAGGTGAAGTCCTTGGGCCAGAAGAAGAAGAGCTTCCACTTGCCCGCGTAGCTGGCTTCGGTAATGGTCTCGGTGAACTTCTGGGGGTTAAGGTCGACGACCGCGGTCAATTCGAAACTGGGAAAGCTAGCGCCTACAGAAAGCATGGACAAAATCCTCCGAAAAAGTTCGTAAAGCGTGAAAAATGCATGGGAAACGAGCCGCGGCCGGACGCCTGAAAAATGTGCAGGGACACCCTGTAGCGTCCGCGCGGCACGCTCTGACTCCTATGAAGAGATGCACCGCCGGGGGCGAGGATTCGCTCGGAGCGCAATTTTCAAAAAGTTTTTCGGATTCGATCGGTCCAAATCAAGATTCTGCTTCAACTTTTTTCCGGGTAACCTCGCCGACTGTCCCGCAAACCAAGGCCATTTATCCTTATTCCGCAAAAAAGCCTCCAGCATCGCTGGAGGCCGTTTTCCTAAAAAGAGACAGGCGTGGACCGGGAGGTCCACACTACAGCCGGCCAGGAGGCCAGCGCTACAGTTTCATGCCTTGTGGGTCGGCGGAGCCGGTGGACGACTATTCTCTATTTTCTTAGTCCCTATTCCCTTAGTCCCTCATCTCTTAGTCCCTCGTCCCTAATTCGGCCTGCCGCCCTGGTTGGAGCGGCGGCGGAAGCGCTCGTCGATGGGCTGGCGGCCCTTGATGCCGGACTCCGCCGTGTGCCAGTGCTCGATGGAGGCTTCTCCCATGCGCCAGCAAAGCAGCACCACCTGATCGTCGAGGCGGCAGGGGAAGTCGAGCAAACCGTTTTCGATGTCCTTGACCTGCACGCCGATGGAGTCGATCTCGGCGACGCTCTCGCGCACCTGCTGCATGTGGACTTCGATCTCCGCGCGCAGTTTCACTACATGGCTCACGTCCACCTTCATCCCGCCGGAGAAGTAGATGCGGCGAGCCAGATCAATGAGGCCAGTCTCCACCTTTTCCGCCTCTTGCTTGCCTTCGATGGCCCGCTTGAGCAGAGATTCCAGTACCGGGAGGAGCGATTGCGCTTCGTCGAGAGTGAACGTCTTCATGGCCATTCCTATGTACATAGAATACTGCGAAACAGGGAACGAGGGAATGAGGGAACAAGGGAACAAGGGAACGAGGGATCAGGGATTGATGTTTTCTACGCCGATGTCGAGTTCCAAGCCGTCAAGCTTTGGGGAGCCATCGGTGAGTTGGCTGATGGACGCCTTCAAAATGGTTACACGTATCTCCAGCCCGAGCTTCTTGACGGAAATTGTTCTACTCTTCCCGAAAGTGGCTTTCTCTACTCCCTGTAAAAAATCCCCGGCTGGAAACATGTAATTCTGAAGACCATGCCAAATGCCCACTGGGGCGAGAAGATTGGAATTCTTTCTTCGATCCCTTGGATACCGAAGAACTAGATCGAGTCCTTCGATCTGGTGCCCAACCTCATAATCAGGTTCTAACGAAAGAACATAAAGCGTCCGTCCATCCGTCGATTGCAATGGGGCAGACCAGGGTCGCTCCGTTGACTGCCCAGAAAACGCCACTTGCGCGTGAAAGGGGACGACTTTGGCTTTGCTCGCCGCATTCGAGGTCAAACCCGAAAGCGCCACCAAAAGAAGAATGATGAATCGCCAAAAACCTGTTCTGGCAAGCATCGAAACCTCCATCAAACTACCTGCACTGAAAGTCTAACCCCTGATCTCTGATCCCTAACCCCTGCCCCCTGTTTTCAAACCATTTCCAGCATTCTATCCAGGGCCACGCGGGCCCACTTCTTGACACTGGGACGGACTTTGATCTGGTTGACGACGCGGCCCGCGACCAGGTTCTCCAACGCCCAGGCCAGGTGTTGCGGGGTGATGCGGTACATGGTGGTGCAGAGGCAGCCGGTATCGTCCAGGGTCATGACCCGCTTGTCCTGCTCGGCAAAGCGCCGCGCCATGCGGTTGACCAGGTGAATCTCGGTTCCCACGGCAAAGATGCTGCCCTCGGGCGCTTCTTCGACCAGGGCGATGAGCCGCTCGGTCGAGCCCAGGGCGTCGGCCTTCTGACAGACCTCCCAGCGGCACTCGGGGTGAACAATCACGTTGATTCCGGGATACTTGGCGCGCACCTGGTCGACATGGCCGGGTAAAAAGCGCTGATGCACGGCGCAATGGCCCTTCCACAGCAGGATGCGGCTGGCAGTCAGGTTCTGCTGCGATTGGCCGCCCTGGATGGCCCAGGGGTCCCACACGGCCATCTCGTTCAGAGGAATGCCCATGGCATAGCCGGTGTTGCGGCCCAGGTGCTGATCGGGTAGAAACAGAATGCGCTTGCCGCGCTCAAAGGCCCACTCGAAGGCGGCGCGGGCGTTGGACGAGGTGCAGACCAAGCCGCCCCGCTCGCCGCAGAAGGCTTTGATGGCGGCCGTCGAGTTCATGTAGGTCAGCGGCACGGTCTCCGCGGTCAGGCCCACGCGTTCCAGCGCCTCCCAGCAGGCTTCGACCTGGGAGATCTCGGCCATGTCGGCCATCGAGCAGCCGGCGTTGAGGTCTGGCAAGATGACCTGCTGGCCGGAGTTCGAGAGCACGTCGGCGCTCTCGGCCATAAAGTGCACGCCGCAGAAAACAATGTACTTGGATTCTGTCTGGGCGGCAATTTGAGAGAGCTTGTAGCTGTCGCCAGTGGCGTCGGCAAAGCGGATCACTTCGTCGCGTTGATAGTGGTGACCGAGCAACACCGTGGTTGCGCCGAGCCGCTCGCGAGCGGCGGCGATGCGCGCGTCCATGGTGTGGTCGGGGAGTTGCAGATAGTTTTCAAGGCTGCAACTGCTTTCGGCCTGCGGCGAGGCCGCCGTGGGTTCATCGAGGACCAGATTCACTGTACTCCGCCTTCAGTCCTGCCAGCTCGATCGGGAGCGGCGGACGGGGATGTTGAAAGCACAAAGGACTGCAGTGGATGCACTGAAAGCCTGAGAAGTACAACGCGGCGCACTTCGGGGAAGATGCCGCCTCATCGCCTCAGACCGCCCCCACCCACGGGGTTGTTGCAGCCTATTCATAATGGATGCGAACCCGATCCACAGGATGCGAAAAGCTCGTATGGAAGGCCGTGCCCATTTCCTGATAGTTTAACCCAGATGTAACAGTGGACCCAAGAAAAATGCGCCGCCCGCTGCTGTTGCGGGAAGACGGTTTGTGAGCGGCTCGCGTGGACAGGTATCATGAGAGTCCGATGGGTATGCCGCCAACAATTGAATACGCCACTCTGGGGATGTGGGACTCGCTGATCCTGATGATCATGGGGCTGGTGGTCTTCGGACCGCGCCGCCTGCCCCAGATCGGCCGCCAGATCGGCAAGCTGATGTACGAGTTCCGCAAGGCCTCGAACGACTTCAAGTACCAGATGGAAGAGGAGTTGCGCACGGCCGAAGAGGCCGACCGCCGGAAGAAGGAAGAGGAGCGCCTGCAAGCACTGGCCCGGTCAGCGCCGGCTCTGACCCTGGAGGCGGCTAAGAGCGAGCCCTCCCCGGCAGCGACCGAGCCCGCTGAGACCGCCAGCCCCTACCCCAATGAAGATTTCTATCCCCCGCAGGAAGCTGGTGACCAGCAAGCACCCGCGGACCGCCCCTGGAACCTGGAGGAGGAGCTTGCGAAAACCTCCGCTGCCACCCTTCCCGCAGACCCGGCTCCCGCGTCTGTCGCCGAAGAAGACTACAACATTCCGGCCGAGTTCCGCCCCAGCGTGAACCCCCTGGCTGCGGAAGGGACGGAGCATCATGGTTGATCCCGCAGACGCCCTCGGCAAGGCGCGCCAGGCCGTGAACCAGCGCGTGGAACTCCCCGGCATGAGCCTGATGGAACACCTCGACGAGTTGCGCAAGCGCATTGTGCGCTCCGCGCTCTTTCTGGCGGCGGGCTTCATCGTGGCCTACATCTTCCACGTGCGCCTCTATGGCTTTATTCAGGCTCCGCTGGACGCGCTGCACATCAAGCTCAACTACACCCACCCCATGGACCCGCTCAACCTGTACCTGCAGGTGGCGCTGATCGGCGGCGCGATTCTGGCTTCGCCCTTCATCCTCTATCAGGTCTGGCTTTTCATCGCTCCCGGCCTCTATCAGAAGGAAAAGAGATTTGTCTTCCCCTTCATGGCGGCTACCGTGGGACTCTTTTTGACCGGCGCATCCTTCGGCTCTTTCTGGGTGCTGCCCGGCGCACTCAAGATCCTCATTGTGGACTTCGGCAGCAAATTTCAGCCCATGGTCACCATCGAGGAGTACACCGGCTTTTTCCTTTCCATCATTCTCGGCCTGGGCATCAGCTTCGAACTGCCCATCCTGATCTTCTTTTTGGCGCTCTTCGGCATTGTCAGCCCGCGCTTTTTGTGGAAGAACATCCGCTATGCCATTCTGGCGGTCTTTCTGGTGGCGGCCATCATCACGCCCAGTCCCGACCCCTGGACCATGTGCATCTACGCGATTCCCATGCTGGGGCTGTACATGATCGGCATCGGCGTAGCCTGGTGGGTGCATCCCTCGCGGCGCAGGAAAAAGGAGAAGGCCGGATGAGTCTTCATTCGTTCTGCAGGCGGATCGTGACAAAACCGCGGGCGCCCCAGGTCCCGCTTTGGGGATTGGGGACACTCCTCGCGGCTCTGGCGCTCCTGACTCCTCTCGCCGCCCCCGCGCAGACCCACTTCAACGGCGCACGCGCCTATGAGTATGCCCGCCAGTTGGTCGCCATCGGGCCGCGCTGGCCCACCAGCCAGGGCCATGCCAAGGCCGAAGCCTGGCTGCGCCAGCAGCTCAAGCACGATCCGGTCGAAGAAGACGCCTTTACCGCCGACACTCCCATCGGCCTGGTGCCCATGCGCAACTTCATCGTGCGCTTTCCCGGCAAAAAGAACGGCGTCATCGTGCTGGCCACCCATTACGAAACCAATTATTGGCTCAAGAACATCAATTTTGTCGGCGCCAACGACGGCGCGGCGACCACCGGCCTGCTGCTGGCCATTGCCGATCAGTTGCGCCCGCAGACCGCCGGCGGCAAGCTGCTCGACGGCTACTCGGTTTGGCTGGTCTTCGACGATGGCGAAGAGTCGATTCAACCCAACTGGACCGACGCCGATTCGCTCTATGGCACCCGTCATCTGGCCGCCAAGTGGGGCCGCGACGGAACCCTGAACAGAATCAAGGCTTTCATTCTGGCCGACATGATCGGCGACAAGAGCCTCGACATCCAGCGTGAGACCCGCTCCACCGACTGGCTGGTCGAAACCGTCCGTCAGGCGGCCAAGAAGTTTAGCTACGAGAAGTACTTCTTCAAAGAGAGCGAGCAGATCGAGGACGATCATCTGCCCTTTGTGCAGCGCGGCGTTCCCTCCATCGACGTAATCGACATGAATTACGGCCCACCGGGCAACAGCTACCATCACAATGCCCAGGACACTCTGGATAAGATCAGCGCCAAAAGCCTGACCATCGCCGGCGACGTTTTTCTGGAGACGATCCGGCTGGTGGGAATGAAGTAGGGGAAAGGGATAAGGGGTTAGGGGTTAGAAATTCGCTGGAGGACGGGCTGAGGAACGTATTATCGGGTTTACGAAATTGTCTCTGCCATTTACACACTGCTGCGGCCTAACACCTAACCCCTTATCCCTAACCCCTATCCTGTAGCATCGTTCTATGCTGGCTGGCGTTTCCTGGACGTGGTGGGTTGGTTTTCATCTGGTCGTCGCCGCGCTTCTTGTCGCCGACGCGCTGTTGCCCAGCGTGCGCCATCAGGCGGGCCGTTCGGCGCGCGCCGCCTGGCTGTGGACGGCAGTGCTGGCGCTGGCTGCGGCGCTGTTTGCCGGCTGGATCGCCGTCTATCGCGGCCATCAACCGGCGCTGGAGTTCGTAGCCGGCTATACCATCGAGGCCTCGCTCAGCGTCGACAACCTCTTCGTCTTTCTGGTGATCTTTCAGGGCTTCCGCATCGGCCGCGAACGCCAGCACCGGGCGCTTTTGTGGGGCGTGGCTGGAGCAGTGGTGCTGCGTGGACTCTTCATCGCCGGCGGCATCGCGCTGCTCACGCGCTTTCAATGGATCTCCTGGGTCTTCGGCCTGGTGCTGCTCTATGCCGCCTTCCGGCTGCTGCGCGGCGGCGCAGTGCGCTCCCGCTCTCTGATCCCCTCGTGGATTCAACGCCTGCAACCCGCCAAGGGGTCGCTCTTGCCGGTGATTCTGGCCGTCGAGTGCACCGACCTGCTCTTCGCCTTCGACTCGATTCCCGCAGTTCTTGCCGTCAGCCACAATCCTTTTGTGATCTATACCTCAAACATCGCCGCCATCCTCGGCCTGCGCTCGCTGTACTTTGCTCTGGCCGCGCTGCTGGACCGCTTGCGTTTTCTTCACTACGGCCTGGGCGTGCTGCTGGCCTTCGTCGCCCTGAAGATGCTCGCCGCCCGCTGGATCGAGGTGCCGATTACCCTTTCGCTGGCCATCATGGGCGCAATACTGGCCGTTTGCGCGGTAGCGTCCGCGGCAGGGGTCAGGAATCAGGGATCAGGGGTCAGGAGTTAGGTTTCTTCCAAGGTCTCAATGAGCCTTGCCTCCCATCATCGTGTAAAGAGACTCGCAGATCCAGACAATACAGTCCTTGATCCAAATCAGAAGCTGCAAGAGCCATTCCCCGGCAATCGCATAGTACGGCTGCACGGCGCGGACATACAGACCCACGATGGAATGGTCGTACCGGTCCGAGAAACTGCTCTCCGGCCCGCCACTCAAAAAATAAACCAGGTGCAGGATCAGAATCACTACGATGACTCCCGCAGAGACGGCAAAGGATTTTTGCGCCTTTTCCTTGCGCTGCAGGCAGCCGATCCTGTTTTGCGCCCGCTCGGGAAGAAGATTCAGCAGGAACATCCCAGCGAGTGTGCCGGCCAAGGCAAGAGGGGCAGCAAACAAAATGACAATCGCCGCACCGACAATCAGGGCAAGAATAAGAAAAGAACAACCTGCTATTCCGCTTTCAATACTATTGTCTTCGCTCATGCGCGGAATTTTACAACCCACAAGCGCAATTTGGAATTAAAACTAGCGATGAATGGGCGCTTGTGAGATAGATTGCCGCAAACAACGAAAAAATCATCCATGGCTGGCGTTTGGCTGGGGTTTGTCTTGTGCAAATGATGGCGCAGGTCTTGTGCCAGGGAACGACCGCAGCCGTGCCGTAAGTGCCACATAATCAACGCTGCCTTTAGCCTCGGCTGATTACACTTAAACGGTTTCGGCTTCCACCACAGGTTGTTCGTCCCTTGGTCGCTTGTCCCTAGTCCCTCAGTCCCTTCGTCTCCAGTCCCTTCGTCCCTACCCACGTCTACCACTCTTCGAAGCGCACTTCTCCGTCGCAGCCGACCACCGAATGCTTCATGAACTTCGCGTCGTCGCGCTGCGGGTAGTCGTTGCGGAAGTGTGCGCCGCGGCTCTCGGTGCGGGCCTGGGCAGAAGCCAGAATGGTGCGGGCCACACAGCTCATGGCCAGGGCCTCGCACAAGCGCCGGCTTCCCTTCCCTTCTGCCGTGAAGCGGGTCAGGTTGGCGGCGCACTCGCGCTGCGCCTCCAACCCCAGGCGCAGCGTGGACTCCTCGCGCAGCAATCCCGCGTAGCTCCACATGGCGCGCTGCAAATGCCGGATTACACCTTCCAGCTCCATCTCTTCGGCCGCCGAAAGCGGGTTAGGACGCACCGCGGGCGTCTCCACATCAAGGCGCAATGGGCAGTCGTCGTCCAGAATGGCGCGGGCGGCGCGGGCGCCGAAGACCAGCCCTTCCAGCAGCGAATTTGAGGCCAGGCGGTTGGCGCCGTGCACGCCGGTGCAGGCCGCCTCGCCTGCCGCATAGAGTCCCGCCAAGGTCGTCCTGCCGTCGAGATCGGTCTGGATGCCGCCCATCAGGTAATGCGCCGCCGGGCGCACCGGGATGAGGTCGCGCTGCAACTCCAGCTCGTACTGGGCCAGAAAGGAACTGATGCCGGGAAAGCGGTGGTGCAGATCGATGCCGCTCACGTGGCGCATATCCAGATACACCGTGCGGTGCTGGTCCGGGGTATCGCCCATCCCCTCGCGGGTGATGGCCCGCGCCACCACGTCGCGCGGAGCCAACTCCTGCAACGGATGAGCGCCGTCCATGAAGCGCTCGCCGCGGTCGTTGCGCAGATAAGCGCCCTCGCCGCGCAGCGCCTCGGAGAGCAAAAAGCGGGGCGCGCCGGGCAACGAAAACGCCGTGGGGTGGAATTGATAGAACTCCATATCGGCCAGGGCCGCGCCGGCCAGGGCGGCCAGGGCGATGCCGTCTCCGGTCGCCACGGCGGGGTTGGTGGTATCGCTATAGACCTGGCCTGCGCCACCGGCGGCAATCAGTACGGCGCGCGCGGCGATCCGCTCCCGGCGTCCGTCGCGGCCCAGCAGGTCGACGGCAATGACACGGTTCTCCTCGACTACCAGACCGGTGACCATGGTCCACTCGGCAAAGCGGATGCGCTTGTGCACCTGGGCAAAGGCCACCAGCGAACGGCTGATCTCCGCGCCGGTGGCGTCGCCGTTGGCGTGCAGGATGCGGGCCAGAGAATGCGCGCCTTCGCGGGTGCGGAGAAACGCGCCGCAGGGATTGTCGCCCTCGCGGTCGAAGTCGGCGCCCCACTCGATCAGCTCCGCCACCCGCACCGGACCCTCGGCCACCAACGCCTCAGCGGCGGGGCGATGCACCAACCCATCGCCGGCGGCTACAGTGTCTTCCAGATGCAGGCGGACGTCTTCTTCGCCCTCCATGGCCACGGCAATGCCGCCCTGCGCATAGTGCGTGTTGGACTCGCGCAGCGACTCCTTGGTGACCACCAGGACCTCCCCGTGGTTGGCCAACTCGACCGCGGCGCGCAGCCCCGCCACGCCCGCACCCATCACAACGTAGTCCACTTGAGAAGAGGTTGCCATAAACGATTAGGCTAACACCGGAAGGCAGGGGTTAGGGACAAGGGGTTAGGGATTAGGGGATAGGGATTAGGGGTCAAGGGCCAGCGGCCCTTTTTCCTTTGCCCTTTGTCCGTTGTCCAAGCGCCCGGCGAAAAGACTCGCACCGTAGGCGCAGCGGTTAATCGCTTTGCGCTTCAGCACTGGGAAGGCGACCCCAAAAAACATCTGGTGTCCCATCGGGACGGCGCGTCCTCCACCGTAACCCCTGGTTTGGCTCTTGGTGGGAAAGGCTCCTCCTTCTAGAATAGAGAGACTGTGCAAACCATTCGAGTAGAGACTCCTTCGGCGAAGTATGACGTGGTGGCGGGCAGCGGCCTGATCGAGACGCTGGCCCCGCGCATCGAGCGGGCGGCGGGTCGTTTGCCGCGCCGCGTCTTTGTGCTCACCTCGCCTGAAATCTGGGAACTGTGGGGCGAAAAGTTCCTCACCTCCTTTCAGGACGCCCCTCTGGCCCTCTTTCTGCCTCCCGGCGAAAAGCACAAGACCCTGGCCAGCGTGGAGAGATTGGCCCGCCAGATGGCGCAAGCAGGCGCCGACCGCGGCTCGCTGCTGATCGCCTTTGGCGGCGGCATCGTGGGCGACGTGGGCGGCTTTCTGGCCTCGATCTACATGCGCGGCATTGCGTACATTCAGGTTCCCACGACCTTTCTTTCGCAGGTGGACTCCTCAGTGGGCGGCAAGACCGGCGTCAATCTGCCCGATGGCAAGAATCTGGTGGGCGCCTTCCATCATCCCCGCGGCGTATTTGCCGACATTGAAACTCTCAGCACCCTCAGCGAACGGGAACTCCGCGCCGGGCTGATGGAAAGCGTGAAGGCCGGCATCATCCGCGACCGGACTTTGGTCAGGTTTTTGGAGCAGCATGTGGACGACGTGCTCGGGCGCGATCCCAAGGCCCTGGAGAAGGTCATTGCCGCCTCCATTCGCATGAAGGCCGATGTGGTCAACCAGGACGAGCGCGAAAACGGCCTGCGCATGATCCTCAACCTGGGCCACACCGTGGGCCACGCCCTGGAGCAGGCCACCGGCTACAAGACGCTGCTGCACGGCGAAGCGGTGGGCTGGGGCATGATTGCCGCGCTCCATCTAGCCCGTCAGCGGGGAACCATCTCCAAGCCCCAATTCGACCGCATGGAAAGTCTCATTCACCTCTACGGCCCGCTGCCCCCACTTAAACTGCGCGCCGCCAAAGTTGCCGCGGCCACGGGCGGCGACAAAAAGCACGTGGGCGGCGTCAAGCGTTTTGTGCTGCCAGTTGGCATCGGCGACGCCGGAGTGGTGGAAGACGTCGCCGCCGCGGAGCTGCTCGCTGCCGTCGAGTACATGCTGGCCCGCGCCGGCGAAAAGCACGCGTGAGCCGAGCGGTGCTAGCGGAGTTAGCGGTGTTGGCGGAGCCCGTCGCAACACAAACGGGATGCCCCACCCTCGCCGCGTTGGTGTTTTTGCGGCCAGGGTGGATTAGCGATAATTTAACCGGCTTGCCAACAATGAATGGAATTGGAAAGCAATGACCACCACCGGAGCCAAACCGCAGGGCGCGCAGGATGAGCAGGAAGCAGCCGCGGCCGTGCGCGCCATGTTCGACTCGATCGCACCCCGCTACGACCTGCTCAACCACGTGCTCAGCGCCAACATCGACCGCCTCTGGTGGCGGCGGACGGCGCGCCGCTTCCATCTCATCCTCGCCGAACCGGAAGCCTCCATCCTCGACATCTGCTGCGGCACCGGCGACATGACCATGGCCCTGCTCAAGCTCCGTCCGCGGGACTCCCGCCCGATCCTGGCCGCCGATTTTTCTCGCAACATGCTCAGCCGCGGAGCCCGAAAATTTGGCGGCCCAGCCTTTGCTCCGCATTCCGAAGGCGCGCAAAGCGCGCGTCTGCTGCACGCAGTGCCGTGCGCAGCACCGTACGCAGTGCCGATCGAGGCCGATGCGCTGCATCTGCCGCTGCCCTCGGCCTCGGTTGACCTGATTGTCAGCGCCTTCGGCTTTCGCAATCTGGCCAACTACGAGGCCGGCCTGCACGAGTTCGCCCGCGTGCTCAAGCCGGGCGGCCAACTGGGCATTCTCGACTTCAGCGAACCCGGCGGGTTGATGGGCAAGGCCTATGCCATCTACTTCCGCCGCGTACTGCCCGCCATCGGCCGTCTGATCGCCGGTCAGGAGGGTCCTTACAGTTATCTTCCTGCCTCGGTGGGCAACTTTCCCCCGCCGCCGCAGATGCTCGAATTGATGCGCTCGACGGGCTACACCGATTGCGCCTGGAAGCCCTACACCTTCGGCATAGCCGGGCTGTACTCCGCCACCCGCACACATTGAGCTTGTTCACCCTGCATGGATGGAAATGCGATAGCCTAGTTTTGACCGCATGAAATGGTATTTTGGTTCGGCCTTTCCCCGGTCTCAAAAGCGAGACCGGGGGCACCCTCGGCGGTACAACACAATGCGCTTAGAGACCTAGAGACGCCATGAGCACAGAGATCGTCCGCTTCACCGATCACTCCGCCGAGAAACGCCGCGTCTCCCTGCATTCCATGCTGGCGGCGGCGGCGATGACTGTGCTCAAGCTGGCCGCTGGGCTTTTGTCTGGCTCGCTGGGCGTCTTGTCCGACGCGGCCCATTCCGGTCTCGATCTGGTGGGCGCGGCCTTGACCTTCTTCTCCGTCCGCGTCAGCGACAAGCCCGCCGATGAAGACCATACCTATGGTCATGGCAAAGTAGAAAATCTCTCCTCCTTCGGCGAAGTTATGCTGATGGCCGTCTCCAGCGCCTGGATCATCTGGGAGGCCTTCGAGCGTATGGTGCGTCACGCTGTCGAGGTGCGACCCTCGCCCTGGCCCTTTGCCGTGGTGATCTGCTCCATCGCCGTCGACTTCTGGCGCTCGGGGCAATTGAAAAAAGTGGCCGACCGCACCGGCTCGCCCGCCCTGGCCACCGACGCCTTCCACTTCGCCTCCGACATCTGGTCGTCGCTGGCGGTGCTGGGCGGCCTGACCGCCAACTTGATCGGCCAGCGCTACGGGATCGGCTGGCTGCAATACGCCGACCCCATTGCCGCGGTGATGGTCTCGCTGCTGATTCTGCGCCTGACCATCCGCCTGGGCAAGGAGGCAATGGGCATCCTGCTCGACGAGATCCCCGCCGCCACCCGCCGTAAGATCGTCGCCGATGTGGAACGGGTTCCGGGTGTGCTGGCCATCGAACGGGCGCGAGTGCGCCAGGCCGGCGCGCATTATTTTGCCGATCTCACCCTGGCCATGCCCCGCCGCTTCACCTTCGAGCACACCAGCGAACTGGTCAGCGCCGCCACCGAGGCGGTGCGCAAGACGCTGCCCACGGCCGACGTAGTTATCCACACTGTTCCCCGGCAGGTGCGGGCCGAGAGCATCTTCGACCGCGTGCGCGCCGTGGCCGCTCGCCACAACGTCAGCGTTCACGAACTCAGTGTGCAGTCCCACCAAGGCCGCCTGCGCGTCGAGCAGCACCTGGAACTGGACGAGACCCTGCCCCTCAAAGAGGCCCACGACTTTGTCTGCGCCGTGGAGGCCGAGATCCTGCGCGAGGTGCCCGAGATCGACGCCGTGCTCACCCACATCGAGAGCGAGCCGGCCACCATCGAGCTGCCCGAAGTGGGCGAGGCCAACCGCCGCATCGAGCTGGCCCTGCATACCGCCGCCGAACAGATCCCCGAGATCCTCGACGTGCATGAGATTCTGGTGGGCCGCATGGGCGAGCACATCGGCGTCAGTTGCCACTGCACCCTGCCCGACGACCTGCTCATGCTGCGCGTACACTTGGCCATCACCAACCTCGAAGACCTCTTCAAGATGGAATGCCCTGAAGTGGACCGCGTCACCATCCACCCCGAGCCGGCAACGGATAATCTACGCTAGGAGACCCGCATGATTGCGCATAGCGAATGGAAGGGCAACGGCTTTTTTGAGGGCCAGTCGGAGAGCGGCCATACCATCGATTTCGATGCCGGCGCCGAGCACTTTGCCGGCCCCAGTCCCATGGAGGCGGTGTTGATGGGGCTGTGCGCCTGCACCAGCGTGGACGTGGTCAGCATCCTCGAAAAGAAACGGCAGCCGCTGACCGGCCTGCGCGTCACCGCCGCAGCCGAGCGCGCCGCCGATCCTCCGCGCGTCTTCACCCGCATCAAGCTCACCTACACCGTGAGCGGCGAGTTGAACCGCAAAGCCGTCGAAGACGCAGTGAAGCTCTCCAAAGAGAAGTACTGCTCGGTCTCCCAGATGCTGGCGAAGTCCGTCGAATTCGATTACGCAATCATTTACCAGGGCGCGGAGTCTGGATCGTGGGAGCCGGAATCATGAACGGCCGCCCGCTGCTGAACTTTTTGCAGGGCGCCTCGCTGGTGATGGTGCTGGTGGCGGTGGCGCTGCTGGCGGCCATCACCACCATGCACTTCGCCATTCACGGCGCCGAGGTGCAGGTGCCGTCGCTCAAAGGCATGACCGTAGCCGACGCCCGCAGCCAGGCCGCCGGGCTGGGACTGCTGCTCGATGTGGACAACCGCTACTACTCAGCCGACGTGGCCTCCGGGCACATCCTGACCCAGTCGCCCGCGGCCGGGACGGTGGTGCGCCGCGAGTGGAAGGTGCGCGTCGCCGAGAGCCTGGGACCGCAGACCGTGAACGTGCCCGACACGGTCGGCAAAGAGCAGCGCGTCGCCGAACTGGAACTGCGCCGCGCCGGCCTGGGCGTGGGCATCATCGCCCAACTGCCCTTCGCCCACGCCGCCGAGGGAACGGTTCTGGCCCAGGACCCTCCCGGCAAAGCGCAGGGCATTGAACAGCCCAGCATCCACCTGCTGGTGGCCGCGCCCGACGAAGAAGCCGCCGACGGCTACCTGATGCCCGACCTCACCGGCTTCAGCGCCCCCAGCGTCGTGGCGGAACTGACCAAGGTGGGAATCAAGACCGCTCCCTTCAAGCTGATCGATGTGCCCATTCCCCCTATCGACGCAAGCAACGCTCCCCCCAAGCCGCCGGCCCGGCCCAACTCTGTCGTCGCCCAGCAGCCGCCCGCCGGAGTCCGCATCGACCAAAGCACGCTGGTCAAGCTGGTGGTGGCGAAGTAGGGACTAAGGGACTGAGGGACTGAGGGACGCGGTTGTTCCACCGTAAACTGAAGACATGAGTTCAAGCGACAAAACATCGCCGGGCCGCGACTTCTCTCACGCCTGGCGGGCGATGCGCCACCGCAACTTCCGTCTCTTCTTTGCCGGGCAGAGCATCTCGCTGATCGGCACCTGGATGACGCGGGTGGCCACCTCGTGGCTGGTCTACCGCTTGACCAAATCGGCTCTGCTGCTGGGCACGGTGGGCTTTGCCGGGCAGATTCCCACTTTTCTTCTGGCTCCGCTGGCCGGGGTGATCGTCGACCGCATCGACCGCCGCAAAGTGCTGGTCTGGACCCAGGCGCTGGCCATGATTCAGTCGCTGCTGCTGGCCGCATTGACTCTTTCCGGCCATATCAACGGCAGGTTCGGAATCTGGGAGATTCTGGCGCTCAGCGTCTCACAGGGCGTCATCAACGCCTTCGATATGCCCGGCCGCCAGTCCTTCATGGTCAAGATGGTCGAGGGCAAAGCCGACCTCTCCAACGCCATCGCCATCAACTCGACCATGGTCAACGCGGCGCGGCTGATCGGCCCGGCGCTGGCCGGTATGTTGATCGCCGCTACCAACGAAGGCTGGTGCTTTTTGGTGGATGGCGTCAGCTACATCGCCGTCATCGCCTCGTTGCTGATGATGCGCGTCGCTCCCAACACCTTGGTCCACGCCGCGACCTCGATGATGACCCAGATGCGCGAGGGTTGGGAGTATGTAGCCGCCTCCGCGCCCATCCGCACCATTCTGATGCTCTTTGCCCTGCTCAGCCTGATGGGCTGGCCGTTCATGGTGCTGATGCCGGTCTTTGCCGCGCAGGTTTTACATGGCGGCCCGCACACGCTGGGTTTCCTGACCGGCGCGGTGGGCGTGGGCTCGCTGATCTGCGCCCTGAGCATGGCGCTGCGCCGCACGGTGCGCGGGTTGACCCCCATGCTGGCCATCGGCGCAGGCGTCTTCGGCATAGGGCTGATCTGCTTCGGGCTCTCCCACACCCTGTGGCTCTCGCTGCCCATGATGCTGCTCACCGGCTTCGGCATGATGCAGGGACTGACCGCCAGCAACACCATTTTGCAAACCCTGGTCGACGAAAAGATGCGCGGCCGGGTGATGAGCTACTACACCATGGCGTTCATGGGCATGGCGCCCTTTGGCAGCCTGCTGGCCGGCGGATTGGCCCACCTCATTGGCGCTCCGCTTACGGTGATGATCAGCGGCGCAGCCTGCATTGTGGGCGCGCTCTGGTTCTGGACCCGGCTCAAGGCCATCCGGGCGCAGATGCGGCCCATCTACCAGCAACTGGGCATTGTCCCCATCCACGACCTGGCCGCCGAGGAATCCGGCGAGGGATAAAAGCCGGTGCGCCGGTTTACGATGGTGGGGGAATCGCGGAGGAGATTGGGATGAGCATCAACGAAGATCTGGAACGGATTGCCTTGCAAGAGCGGGAGTTGGTTCTGCCCCGGCTTGATATGGAGACCGCCTGGGAGTTGGGCACGAAGCTGCGCGCCCTGGCCGTCGAGCGCGGGTTGCCGGTGGTCATCGACATCCGCCGCTTCGGCCAGCAGCTCTTTTATACGGCTCTCGAGGGCACCACCCCCAGCAATCCCGAGTGGGTGCGGCGCAAGAGCAACGTGGTGGCGCGCTTCCATTGCAGCTCCTACGCCATGGGACTGAATCTGAAGCGCAAGAACGAGGCCCTGCAGGACCGCACCGGGCTGCCGCTGGCCGACTACGCTACCGACGGCGGATCGTTCCCGCTGCGCGTGGCCAACGCCGGAGTGGTGGGCAGCGTCACCGTCAGCGGATTGCCCCAGCGCGCCGACCATGAACTGGTGGTCGAGGCCCTCTGCGCCTATCTGGGCCGGGACTACGCTGCTTTGAAGCTGGCTCCCGAAGAGGCTCCATGAAGACGCTGCTGCGCACCATTCTGGTCTTCGGGCTGCTGCTCATCGTGGTGCACACCATCGTCCGCATGAACCGCAAAACGCCAGCGAGCACGCCCGCCGCCGCGAACGCGACCTTACATCACGCCAGCGGCCGTGTGCTCAAGATTGAGCCGGCCGGGAGTGCGGTCGAGTCTTATAATCTCTGCTTTTCGATCGACAGCTTCGCGGATTTGCCCGCCAATGAGCGGGATTTCTACGAGATCCACGAGCGCGCGTATGTTGCTGCCCACGGCTCGCGTTGCAGTGTGAGTTCTGCCGTCGAAGCCATTCACACCCTGCGGCCAGGAAGCGCGCTCGATGTTCTTTTTACCCAGGAAAATGGCGCTGAGATCGTGATTCAGCAGCTTGCCGTAAATGGCGAGAATCTGTAAAACGTCTTATTTCACGCGTTCAATCTGAGCGATGAAGAATCCGTCGGTGGGCAGAGCGCCGGGGAGCAGGCGCAAGAATCCCTCCGGTGTCAGCGCGGCATGCAGCAACTCCTTCGCGGAGTCCGTCAGAATCCCGCGCAGCGCTTCGATCCGCCCCGCCAGCGACAGCACGCGGGCGTTGGGAGCCTCGGCCAGCACGGCTGCGAGCACCTGCTCGTTCTCTTCCGGCTCCAGGGAACAGGTGGAATAGATCACCCGCCCGCCCGGCTTGACGGCCCGTAGCGCCGCTGCCAGAATCGCCCGCTGCCGCTCCGCCTGCCGCGTAAAATCCTCGGGCCGCAAGCGGTGGCGAATCTCCGGATTGCGCCCCAGCGTTCCGGTGCCGCTGCACGGCACGTCGGCCAGGGCCAGATCGAAGTGATCCGACTCGACCAATGTGGAAGCGTCGACCAGACGGCATTCAACCCGGCCGCCCAAAACCGCCAGCCGCTGGCGCAGTTGCTCCAGGCGCGGCGCACTCGATTCGCAGGCCACGATCTGCGCGTGCGGGTTGCGCGCGGCCAGAATCAGCGTCTTGCCCCCCGGCGCGGCGCAGGCATCAAGAATGTTTTTCAGCGGACGCAAGGAATCCTCGCAGCTGGTCCCCGCCAGCTCCGCCACCAACTGCGAGCCCTCATCCTGAAACCGCACCCGGCCCTCGCGGAAGGCATCCGTCGAGGCCACATCGCCGGAGACGACCGTACGGGCCGCATGGAGCAGCGTTCCCGGTTCCAGATCGATCCCTGCGGCGATGAGTTCCGCTTCCACTTCCGGGCTGGCCAGTCGAACGCTCATTCGCGGCTGGCTCTGCCCATGATGGCAGACAGCTTCCGCCGCTTCTACACCAAAAAACCGGACCCAGCGCTCGACCATCCAGACGGGATAAGCGCCGCTGGCCGTTGGTTGCGCGTCCTGCAAGCACGGAGCGCCGGCGAGTTTGCGCAGCACCGCGTTGACCATTCCGGCGGCGAAGCGGTGGCCGGCCTTCTTGGCCAGTTCCACGCTCTCGTCGATGGCGGCGCGCGCCGGAATGCGGTCCATGTGCAGAATCTGGAAGGCGCCCAGCCGCAGCGCGATGTGAATCTCCGCGTCCAACTTGCCGCCAGGCCGTTTGAGGTAGGTCTGCAACTGAGCGTCCAACAAAGTCTGCCAGCGCAGCACGCCCAGCACCAGCGCCGTGGCCAGATTGCGGTCGGGCGCGGAGAGCGCGCTCACCGCCCGGCTGCGCAGCAGGTCGTCCGAGTGCTGCGAGCCACGATCGACCGCCATCAAAATATCGAAGGCCGCCCTGCGGCCCGCCGAAACCATTGCGTGGGTTTTCTTTGCCGCCGTTGCGGGCGCCGGTGTCTTTGTGGAGCTTTTCATCGCCGCCCTATCCCAGCCGCGTTGCGGCCAATTTGGTTCCGCGCAGGAATTCGGCAGCCGCCATGCGCTTTTTGCCTTCGAGCTGAATCTCGGTGAACTCCAGCCAGGTATTTTGCGCGCACGCCGCAAACAGGCAGTGGTCCTCGATCTGAATCTGGCCGGGCTGGGCCGCCGCATTGAGGCTCGACGCCACCCGCATCCCGTGTACGATCAGCTTTTTGCCCTCGAGTTGGGTGAATGCACCGGGCCAGGGCTGAAAGCCGCGCCAGCGGTTGAGCAACTCCGTAGCGGTGCGGGCGGTAAAATCCATTCGCCCGTCTTCGCGGGTCAGAATCGGCGCCAGCGTAGCCAGCGCATGATCTTGCGTCCGTAGCAGAATGCTTCCCTGCTCGAGTCCGGCCAGCGTCTCGACCAGCAGCGGCGCACCGGCTTCGGCCAGCACGGTGAAAAGATCGACCGCGTTCTCTTCGGGGGCAATCATCCGTTCCCGCTGCAAGAGGATCGGTCCGGTGTCCAGCCCCTCTTCCAGCAGCATGGTGGTGTTGCCCGTAACCGTCTCGCCCATGGCCACCGACCACTGGATCGGCGCGGCCCCGCGATACTTGGGCAGCAGCGAGGCATGAAGGTTGATGCAGCCGAGCCTTGGCAGCCCCAGCATCCACGGCGGAATTATCCGCCCATAAGCCACTACGACGATCGCATCCGGCTGAATCTGCTCCAGTTGCTGGCGGAATTCGAAATTGTTGCGGATCTTCTCCGGCTGCACCACGGGAACACCCGCAGCCTGCGCGGCCTGCTTCACCGGCGGAGCGGTCAGCAGTTGCGCCCGCCCCACCGGCCGGTCGGGCTGGCTGACCGTGAGCGCAATCTCATGGCCGGCCGCCAGCAGCGCGGCAAAGCTGGGCACGGCAAAGTGCGGAGTTCCGCAATACACGAGCTTCAAGCTGCGCCTCCGAAGACACCTGCCAGAACCGGCTCTATTGGGTTGTAAAAAACAACTGCAGATCCTTCCCATCGTTCAGGATGATAGCGTTTTGCGGGTGCGATCGATAGAGACCGGATCTGAATTCCCTACTCCCTGCCGACGGCCGTCTCCCAGCTTCCGTCGCGGATCATCTTGCGGATCTTGCGCAGAACCAGGTCGCGTTTCAGCGCACTCATCCGATAGATGAACTGCATCCCGTCCACGTGGTCGATCTCGTGTTGGAAGCAGCGCGAGAGCAGATTCTCGCCGTCCATCTCGAACCATTTGCCCGTTTCGTCCTGGGCGCGCACCCGCACCTTGGCCGAACGCACTACCTTCTCGCGAATCTCCGGGAAGCTGAGGCAGCCTTCCTCTTCATAGAGCTTGCCTTCGCGGAAGATGATCTCCGGGTTGATGAGCACCAGTTTGTCTTCCGGCACTTTGCCGTTGCTCAGGTCGATCACCAGCAGGCGTTTCGAGACACCCACCTGCTGCGCGGCCAGGCCCACGCCCTGCCCGTCGTACATGGTCTCGAACATGTCTGCCACAAACTTGCGCAGATCGGCATCGAATTCGGTGACGGGCTCGCCCGGCCTGGCCAGCACGGGATCGGGATACTTCACAATTTTCAGAATCATGTTCTTCTCTTGAGTGTCTCTCGTTTTGTTCGTATTACTTTGCCCACTTGGAGCCGAAAATCAAAGTCGCCAGGAACAATCTGGCTTCATTTGTTGATTTCACGCGAGCCCAGGCTTCAAAAATCATCTTGGCCATATTGAAACTATCGGATGCCCACGAAAGCCCAACTTGGTCCTCCGCGTCGACAGCATCGTAATCGGCAAGATGCCGTTGATCCTGTAAGTCCGCAAAATCCCTGGCAATCATTGCGAGATCAGGTGAAAAAGTGCAAGGAACAGCAATCTCATCCGACAGCCTTTTCACACTATCCGGCGTACGAAATCCAGCCATGGCGTTCTTCATGGCGCGATGTTCCAGCACCCGCTGACATCTTCCGCGCAATCCCTCCGGTTCCTGCGGACTCGCTTGTTCAGCTGCATCTGCGGAAATCAAATGGAAAACCGCATAATAAGAGGCCGACACGGCTCGCCGACAATCGACATCCGACACAGCTGGTGCAGCGAGAAGCCTCGATGCGTGGCCAAGCAAATCATCAGCTAGCGGCACGCAGGGCGCTCCGATCTTCCTTCGCGGCGAACTTCAGCCATGTCGCAGGCTGCTTTCCAGAATCGATGTCTATAAACTGGAAAGCCTTATCCAGCCTCGCATAGAAGTTGTTCCATACATGCGCCTTTTCGACGGATGGGATCACACCGGGCTTGAGGTGGAAATAGACCGTAACCCGAGGAGTTCCATCGTACATCTCACCTGATTTGACATCGTATTTGTATACCTCAAAATCCTCGGGCCACGGGCCGCATTGGGGGAGGATTTGGGGAAGCACCTTCTTGACCTTTTCTTCCGGGGGGTAGGTCATCATCGGATAGCGAATCTCATCCAACGTGAGTCCTGGGTATAACGAATCGAGTCGGAAAAGGTCATGGCCGTCGGCACCGATCCAATGTTCCCGGACCACAAATCTTCCCTTGTAGCCGATGACCTCGACCTGCTCTTCTTTTTGTGGAATGAGATCAAGCATCATACCGGTCCTCCTGCATCAGTGTACCCTGATTTGAATCCCCGGTTAATACGCCCGTATCTGTTCGATGTATCCGGCGAAATTTCGTTGCAGTTCGAGCACCGAGTCGCCGCCGAATTTTTCCAGCACGGCGCGGGCCAGGATCAGGGCCACCATCGCCTCGCCCACCACTCCTGCTGCCGGCATCACGCAAATGTCGGATCGTTCATAACTGGCGCTGGTGGCCTCGCGGGTGTCGAAGCGCACCGACTCCAGCGGCCGGCGCAGCGTCGAGATGGGCTTCATGTGCCCGCGTACCACAATCTCTTCGCCATTGCTCACCCCGCCTTCGATGCCTCCGGCGTTGTTCTGATGGCGTTCGAAGCGCGTCGGCCGGCCGGTCTTTTCGTAATTTGCCGGCTCCGGGGAGTAGTACAGCGCATCGTGCACCAGCGAGCCAAAATGCTCGCCGCCGAAGACACCGCGGCCGATCTCGACTGCCTTGACCGCCTGGATGCTCATGACCGCTTGCGCCAAAAGGCCGTCCAGCTTCTCATCCCAATTCGCGTAGGTGCCCACGCCCGGCGGAAGGCCCTTGACTACCACCTCGAAGATGCCGCCCACGGTATCGCCTGTGCGTGCCGCCTCTTCGACCTCTTCCTTCATGCGCGCTTCGGCCTCGGAGTCCACGCAACCCAGCAGCACCTCGTCTTTGGCTGCCAGCGCCACAATCTCATCCCACAGCACGGGCCGCACCAGCGCAGCCCTGCCCACCCGGACCACGTGGCTGAGCACATCAATGCCAACCACGCGCAGCAGCGCCTTGGCCAGCGCTCCGGCGGCCACGCGGGCGGTGGTCTCACGAGCCGAGGCGCGTTCCAGCACATAGCGGGCGTCGGCAAAGTTGTACTTCAGCGCTCCCGCCAGATCCGCATGACCGGGCCGCGGCGAAGCCACTGCCTGGTGCTTGGCCGCATCGCCCAGCTCGACCGGCAGCTTCTCCGCCCAGTTCTTCCAGTCGCGGTTGACCAGTTCGATGGCAATGGGCGCACCGATGGTCTTGCCGTGGCGCACGCCGCTCAGAATGTGTGCCTGGTCGGTTTCAATCTTCATGCGCCCGCCGCGCCCGTAGCCCTGCTGCCGACGCCACAGTTCGCGGTTGACCAGTTCGAGATCGACGGGCACGCCGGCCGGCAGCCCCGAGACCAGCGCCATCAGCGCCTCGCCGTGTGATTCCCCTGCGGTGGAAAAACGAATCATATCCTCTTGATTGTACGGGAAAAACAGGGATCGGGGATCGGAGATCAGATGTGATGCTTGGACTTTCGCCTGCTTGGAAAACAATATGTTTGAGAGCGCAGCCTTTTCCCTATTCCCTAGTCCCTTAGTCCCTCGTCCCTCAGTCCCCTAGTCCCTCAAGCAGCAAACCACCTCCATTGCTCCTCGGTCAGCGGCACCACGCCCAGGCGGCCGATGATGACCAGAGGCGAAGCGGCAAAGATCGCCTCGGCCTTGATCTCCGTTAAGGTTCTGGGAGTCTTGAGCCGCTTGCCGGCCTTGACCTTGACCAGCGGCAGCTTGGGATTCGTCGCGTCCACACTCAGCACCTTACCTGTGCCCACGGCGCGGCGCTCCTCGCCGGTGTGGTAAAAGATCCACTCCGTGCCCGGCTGCATCTCGCGCAGGTATTTGACGGCGGTGGGGTTGGCGACACCGTCCCAGATCGTCTCTTTATCGCGGAGAAAGTCGTCAAAGCTGTACACATCCGGCTCGGATTTGAAGAGAAAGTAGGCCATGCGGAGATGGTAGACGAAAAATCAGTGAATAGGGAATAGGAAACGCACATGGGCCCAGGGTTGATCTACACTCCACTCGGTTTTTGTTTGCGTTTGATTCTATCGCAGGATATATTACCGGCTAGAGGAGTACGTCCCAATGGGAAGCCCCGCGCAAACCCGCGCCTTGAAATCGTACCGCAAGCGCCTCCACCAGCGGGGTATCGCCCGCTTTGAGGTTCTGGGATTGGCGACAGATCGCGATTTGATCCGCACTCTGGCCAAAAAACTGGCCGAAGACGGCCCCGAGGCGGCGGAAATGCGCGCCGTCCTGCACAGCAACACGGCGGTCGAACCGCCCGCCAAGGGAGGCATTCTCGCGGCTCTGCGCAGTTCCCCGCTGGTTGGAGCCGATCTTCATCTCGTCCGGCCCTTTATAAAAGGACGAAAGGCCGACCTATGAGCCGTTACCTGCTCGATACGAACATTCTTAGCAACGCCACCAAACCAGCGCCTTCGCAGCCGCTTCTTCAGTGGCTCGGGGATCGGGCGGACGCGGATCTCTTCATCGCCACCCTAACCCTGGCCGAGCTCTGGTACGGCATCCAGGATCTGCCCGCCGGAAAGAAGCGACGACAATTGGAAAGCTGGTTTTCGGGGCCGGAGGGTCCGCAGGCGCTCTTTGCCGGCCGTGTTCTGCCCTTCGACGAAAACGCTGCGCTGATCTGGGGGCGGCTCATGTCCGAAGGCAACCGCATCGGCCGCCCGCGCAGCGCTCTGGACATGATTCTGCTGGCTATCGCCCAAGCCAACAACTGCACCGTCGCCACAGACAATGAAAAACACTTCGTCGGATTGCCCTTCATCAATCCCATGCGCTCCCCAATCGATTCGTAGATGGAGATTTGCCATGAAGGCGATCAAAAAAATACAAAAGCGAGGCATTTGAAGCGATCCACAGCAGTGTGGCCGGCATGTATCGCGTGTGGACCATCGACAAAGCCACCTTGCGCGAATTCGACGCGGCCTGCCTTGCCGTCACCGCGCCGCTGGAGCCAGAGCGCATCAAGCAGATTCGCCTCAGCCAGCATGTCAGCCAGCCGGTCTTTGCCCGCTACCTCAACACCAGCGAATCCACCATCGAGAAGTGGGAGAGCGGCGCCAAGCGGCCCAGTGGCATGGCCCTCAAACTGCTGGATATTGTCGAAAAACACGGGCTGAAGATGCTGGTCTGAGAGATTGTGTGCCAAGCGTAAAGTCGTGAACCCAAAGTTGTGTGTGCCAGACTATAATCGCCCTGAAAATGAGAAATACGCCACCTCGGAAGGAGAACATGGAAATCGTCACATTCTTGAGAGATTGGATTATTCCAGTTTTAAGCGTATTCCTGTCAATCTGGTTCGCTGCATCCGCCAGGAAGGATGCCGAAAAGGCTCAACAAGTTTTGAAACAGATCAACGAATCCGTTCAAGGGTGGCAATCAGATCTAATGAAGGCTGCGACGGATCTTCTCAATACCATGCCTCAAGTGGTTAACGGAAAGGTCAGGATCGCAGAGGCGCAAATGAGGGCAAGCACCTCGGACCTTTTGATAAAAGCTCTCCAAAATCAAGACGGCTCGCCATTTGAAAAGGCAGAGAAAACAAAAGAAATCGGCAAGGTTGCCCGAGAAATCTTCCGCCAGGGAAATCCTGAATCTACCGATGGTCTCTGAAGTATTCGATAAATCCAGAATTAGTCTGGACGGGTAAATACGGACACCCATTGCCCTTTCCTTGCGCCTTTTTTTCAAGCGCAAGGATAGAAATCTCGACACGATAAAATTGGTGGCTGGGTCAGCAGTCCTCGGTCCCTGCCTTTATCCTTCCGCCAGCCAGCGCCTAGTATTCAGCAGTTGCCGCTGGTCGAGCGCCCAGACTTTGCCGGTCATCTCGTCTGGAGCTTTTCCTTCCCGTTCTGCCTTCTCAAACTCGGTGGCCATGGCCTGCATCTTGGCGTCGAAGTCGTCGACAAAGCTGAGTGCCAGCGCCTCGGGAATCATGGGCAGTTTGGGCGAGCCGAATTCCAGCTTGCCGTGGTGGCTGAGGATCATGTGCAGGACAAGTGTTTTGAGCTTGGGCGGAAAGTCGGGCAGGCTGTCCATGGTGCGTTCGGCCAGCGCCGCGCCGATCTGGATGTGCCCCAACAACGTGCCCTCCAGCGTATACTCGAAGCCGATCTCCCAGCTCAACTCCCGCGTCTTGCCGATGTCGTGCAGAATGACGCCGGTCAGGAGCAGGTCGCGGTGCAGCATGGAGTAATGGCCAGCCACCTTGTCGGCCAGGGTGAGCAGGCTGACCACGTGTTCCAGCAGGCCGCTCAGCCAGGCGTGGTGCAACTGCTTGGCGGCGGGGGCCTCGCGAAAGGCGGCGGCCACGGCCGGCTGGTCGAAGAGCGCTCGCAGTAGGCGCTTCAGGTCGGTTTCGGTGAAGCTCTCGATGAAGCCATCGAGTTGCGCCCACAGCGCGGCCACGTCGTAGGTGGTGGCGGGCAGCATGTCGGCCTTCTCGGCCTCACCGGCCAGGGCCCTGCGCAACTGGGTCACTTTGAGCTGCGGCTTGTCGTTGTAGCGGGAGAAATCGCCGCGAATCTTGACGATGTCGCCGCGCTCGAAGTCCTTGGCCATGCGCGGATCGCTCAGGTCCCAGGAGACCGCTTCGATAGAACCGGATTTATCGCCCAGAATCAGGCTCAGATAGGGCTTGTTGGCGCGGGTAGTGCGCTGCTGTTTGGCCAGGACCAGGAAAAATCCCACGCAGGGCGCGCCCTCATCGAAGGCGGAGAGATCGGCAATGTAGATGTCTTTCATGCTGCCGATCAGATTAGCGCATCCGGGGAGGAGAAGGGAAAACAAAGCGGTTGCGCGGGGTCTGCAATCGCAAACGAAGCGGCCACCTGCCCGCCTGCAGCGGCGTGGAGCCCGAAAAAAACCGGGCCAGAGAGCGATCTCCCTGGCCCGGTTTGGTTTGAATTGGTTGGACTATTTTTGCGGAGCCGGCGCAGGAGCAGGGGCCGGTTGCGGAGCGGGCGCTTGCGGCGTTCCGCCCGCGTCCTCTGCCGAAGCCGCCTTCTTCTTGTCGGTCAGGCGGGTCTTGTCGCCAGTAGTCGTGGCCGTCTTCTTCTTTTTCTTTGCTGCCGTGCCGCCCGCCAGACCGAGCGGGCCGGCCTGCGTCTGACGATCGGCAACTTCGGCGGCGCTGGCTGGTGTGGGAGCCATGGTATCCACATTGGGTCCCTTGGCCTTGGCTTTGGCCAGCTTGACTTCCTTGGCGCGGGCGGTGAAACGCGTCTTCTGGGTGGGACGGGCGCTGGTTTCGAGCGGATTGACCGGCTCGGCGCTAGTGGCGGCCGGTTCCTGCACCGCCGCTGCATCCTCGGTTTTGCCGGAAACCGCACTGGGCAGGGTCTTGGTGGGAGCCTGGCCGTAGCGGATTTTTTCCTTCTTGCCCGGCTTCATCGAGGCGGCATCGGCGGCAGCGGTCTTTTTGCTGGCCTTTTTGACTGGAGGCGGTGCGGCGGCCTTCTCCACCGGAGCCTGCGCCGTTTTCTGGCGGAAGCTGCGAGTGGTCTCGCGATAGCGCGTGCGCTCCACTTTCTTCTTCTTCTTGGGCGCGGGCGGCGTATAGGAACTATAGACCGGCTTGGTCTGCTTGGCGCTGGCGCCGGAATCCGTATAGCCCGGCTTGATGTCGATGTACGACTCTTCGCGCAGGGTGGTCAGGTACTCGCGCGTCGCCGGCGCCATGCGGCTCATGTAAAAGTTCTCTTCGACCTGCGACTCCACATCCTTATAAGCGGGAACGCCGCCAGAGACGTGCTCGTTGACCTTGAGGATGACGTAGCCCTGTTTGGTGCGAATAGGCTCGGTGAACTCCCCAGACTTGAGAGCGAAGGTCTTGTCTTCCAGCAACTTGGCCAGCGTTCCGCGCTTGAACTGGCCGAGGTCGCCGCCTTCCGCCGCTGTTGGGCCGTCGCTGAAGCTGCGCGCCAACTGGCTGAACTCACCGCCGGAGTGGAGCTTGGCTTCGATATCGTCGGCCTTGGCCTTGGCCGCGGCAATCTTCTCCGGATCGTCGGGCTGCAAGCCGGGAATCGTAGCCGAGGGAGCCGGCGCGCCGGTCGAGATCAGAATCTCGCTCAAGCGCACGCTCTCCTGCTGCACATAGTCCTGCTTGTGCTGCTCGAAGTAGCGCTGCGCCTCGCCCGGCGTGAACTGGAGCTTGCGCCCAATCTCCTGCCGCATCACCTCTTGAGTGATGATCTGGTTGCGGATATTGGCCTTGAAGTCCTCAAACGATACACCCTGCTCCTTGGCGGCCTTTTCCAGGTCTTCCAGGGTCTCGAGGTTGTACTGTTTGCGGATCTCGTTGAGGCGCTTGATCAGCTCGGTTTCGCCGGTAATGCCCAGCTCTTTGCCCTTGGAGAGCCAGAGCTGCTGGTCGATCATGTCACGCAGCAGGTCGCGGTGGGCGGCAGAAATATCCTGCATGGAGGCGCCGCGCTGGCGGCCCTCCTGGTCCAGTTCCTTCAAGGAGCGCTCGTAGTCCGAGCGGGAGATGACCTGGTCGTTGACGCGGGCGATGATCTCCTCGACCGTCTCGCCCCCATAGGGGCTTTGCGACGGAGCAGGATGAGTTTGCGCCACAGCCAAACTAGCGAGCAGCAGCGTGCCGAACACGAAAGCCGCGGGAGTGCGTAGGTTTCTCAGAGTCATAGGGTCAGGACACAGCAGGGAGCCACACTTCGGCCCCGATGCGTTAGACGCCATTGTAAATGGCTGGGCAGCAGCGGAGCCACCCGCCGCGCCTGCAAATCGGGCAAAGCCGCTTGAATTGGCCGAATAAACACCTTCAATCCCTTTTATTTCCCTCGTTGCACCCACAAAATCTCTTCCCTCATTGCCGCCATGAAGGCTCACCCTAATTTTTTCGCTGATTCTTGCGGTTTTGGCCCTGGCGGGATTCGGCTCTGCCGCCATGGCCTTCATCTCGAGGGAGGAAGGTCTGTGCAAAGCTCTGCATTCCCTCTCCGGCGAGCGGCGCGACTCCTCCCACTGAACCCCGGCGGCTACCGCGACCACTCCCCATACGTCCAATAGGTCAGTGCTATACTTTAGCCCTAAGACCGCGCTTTCCGAGCCTCTTCAGAGCTCGCTGAGAGGTGCGGCCTGGAGGAATTTCCCGCCTATGAATCCCCGCGCCCGCCGCGCACTCTTTTCCGTGGTTCTGTTCTTTGCCGTCTGCGCTCTCGTGGGCAGCGTCTTGCAGCGCAAGGTGGGAGCTCAGTCCTCCGCCGACGAAAGCCAGTTGCGCGATAGCCTGAAGAACTTCACCGACGTGTACTCCCAGGTGGAGCAGAACTACGCCGACCCCATCGCCGGCGACAAGGCCGACACCGCCATCTACGACGGCGCGATTCCCGGCATGTTGAGAGTCCTCGATCCTCACTCGACCTTCCACGACCCCAAGGACTACGCCAAGATGCGCGAAGAGCAGCATGGGCGCTACTACGGCGTGGGCATGACCATTCAGCAGCAGGACAAGAAGGTCTTCGTCGTCTTCCCCTTCGAGGGATCGCCCGCTTACCGGGCCGGCATCCGGCCTGCCGATGTCATCGCCGCTATCGACGGCAAGGCCACCGAAGGCCAGACCAGCGATCAGGTGGCCAAGCAGTTGAAGGGACCCAAGGGAACCCACGTGCAGGTCAGCATGGTGCGCGAGGGCCAGCCCAAGCCGCTGGACTTCGACCTGATGCGCGATGAGATTCCCAACCCCTCCGTCGATCTCAAATACGAGATTCGTCCCGGCGTGGGCTACATCCATCTCAAGCAGTTCCAGGAGACGACGGCGCAAGAGGTCATCGAAGCCATCGACGGCTTCGGCAACATGAAGGGCCTGGTGCTCGACCTGCGCAACAACCCCGGCGGCCTTCTCAATCAGGCCGTCGAGGTCTGCGACCACCTGCTCACCAAGGGCCAGCCCATCGTCAGCCAGCACGGCCGCGCCTATCAGGATGTAAACTACACGGCTACACACGGCAACGGCGGCAGGACCTTCCCCATCGTGGTGCTGGTCAACCGCTCGACGGCCTCGGCGGCGGAGATCGTCAGCGGCGCATTGCAGGATCACGACCGCGCTCTGATCGTGGGCGAGACCACATTCGGCAAAGGTCTGGTGCAGACCGTCTACAACCTCAGCGAAGATACCGGCCTGGCGCTGACCACCTATCACTACTACACGCCCTCGGGCCGCCTCATCCAGCGCAACTACACCGGCGTCTCGCTCTACGACTACTACATGAACCACGCCGGGGCGCAGCCGGCCGACAACACCAACCGGGAGGTCAAGCTCACCGACTCCGGCCGCACCGTCTACGGCGGCGGGGGCATCACTCCCGACGAGAAGATCGAGAGCCCCAAGAGCAACCACTTTCAGGACGAGCTGCTCTACCACGGAGCCTTCTTCCACTTCACTCCGCACTACCTGGCCACGCACACCGTGGACCGCAACTTCCAGGTAGACGCGGCGGTGCTGGCCGACTTCAAGCAGTTTCTGGGCACGGAGAAGATCACCTACACCGACGCCGACCTGAACGGCGTGCTGGACTGGGTGAAGTCGAGCATCAAGGAGAGCGTGCTGACCAGCCAGTTCGGGCAGACGCTAGGTTTGCGCTCGATGGCCGATTGGGACCCCATGATCCAGAAGGCCATTACCTTCCTGCCCGAAGCCCAGGCTCTGGAAGAGAACGCCCACAAGGTCCAGACCCAGAAAGCCATGGCCCGCAACGAGCAGCAGTAAACGGCCCATTTCATCCGCAACACCTCGGCCATCCCCACGGGGATGGCCGGTGTGTTTTGGTGTGATTCCACCGCGTGGGACTCCCGCTGCGTCTGCGATACACCGCAACTTTCGCTCCCGACTAAAGCTCCGCACTGAACGGCATAGCGATTTGCCACCCTTCAAACCGAAAGAGTGACTAGAATGGAGGCTTCTAGCAACGGGGAGATGGACATACAATTGTGCCGCTTTTGAGTCAAGAAGGAGATACCGGTATGCATGAATATCTGAGAAAAGATAACGAACCCCCGGCTGCAATTGCGAGGAATGGCTGGCGTTATCACCACATTGGTATTCCCACCCAAACTCCGCGTCCCGATGAGATTCACGTGCCCCACCTACATATTCACGTGGCGGGATTTGGAACCAGTCCATTTGGTGTTCAGTGGATGCGATTTGATTCAGATGCACCCTATCCCCAAGCGGTCATGACCATTCCTCATGTAGCTTTCGAGGTAAACGATCTTGAAACTGCACTGGTTGGACAGGAGGTTTTGATTCCGCCAAACAGTCCGAGCGCGGGAGTCAAAGTTGCTATGATCCTCGATCATGGCGCACCCATTGAATTAATGGAATTTGCCCCACCCCAGGAATTGCAAAGAGAATAAGCGTCGCAAGCCAAATCAGAGGTTATGAGTCGGCCATTTCGCGCACGCCAAGAAAACCGCTACGCGAAGGGTGGCTTCGCAGTTTGCGTTCAAAACGTGCCGAGTTTAAATGAATGCTCAATGTTCCATAAGAAGTTGTGGTGATCCGGATTCAGTTCTTGATTGCCGTGAGGCTACAACAGCCAGCAGGTGAGCCTGATGTACTCACCGATCCATCCCGCTTCTTCCCGTTCCGGGTGAACCGTATGCAAAATCGGGCTGCTTCACACCGCGATCGTCTTGCCGCTGGCGGCCTGTTCGCCCAAGCAGGCCAGCAGGCCGGCCCGTCCAGTTGGATGATCCATCTAAGGCTGTACGGATTCCGTCGCGCTGGCGGCCACTGCGTTGCGGCCATGGCGTTTGGCCTCGTACATGGCGGCGTCGGCGCGCCGCATCATCTCTTCCCAACCGCCCTGTTTGGGATCGAATTGGGCCACGCCCGCACTCACCGTAAAATGGATAAGCTCGGTCTCAAAGGGTACTTCGAGAGCTTCGATGGCCTGCCTCACCCGTTCGGCGGCGGCCATGCCGGCGGAGGCTGAGGTCTCCGGCAGTATGATGGTGAACTCGTCGCCCCCGGTGCGCGCCAGCAAATCCGGGCGGCGCAGCATGGTTCTTACCTCGTGCGCAAAGGCCAACAGAGCGCGATCCCCCGCTGCATGTCCTCGCGAGTCGTTCAGACGCTTTAAATTGTCGACGTCGATCACGATCATGCACAGCAGATGACCATAGCGAATGCTGAGCGCCAATTCGCGCACCGCTGCTTCTTCCAAGGCCCGCCGATTCAGCGCGCCGGTCAGAGAGTCCGTGCGTGCCTGCTCGGCCAGTTCCCGATCCAACTCCGTCACCATGAACCAGATTTCGCACATCACCATGAAGGTGGCCAGAAAAGCCATGCCCGCCAGTGAATACATCCAGCGCGGGTCGGTATGGGCGTTGACCGTCTCCCAAGGCCGCATATAGCTCATGTTGGTCAGTACGACACGGTACCCCGCCACAACCATCTCCCCGCAAAGGATGGCCGCAGTGACGCGCGATACGGCAAAAAACGGCTGCCGCCTGTTCTTCAGCAGAATCCAGGCCGAGGCGCCGCACACCGCAACAAATGGGATATTGACGACATTGCCGCCGTACGAAACCCTTCCCAGATACAGGACGGTATAGGCCGCCAGAATCAGACCGGTTGCCCACCAGGGCCAGCGGACGCGCATGGGCTTGCGCACCACAAACCAGTGCAGTCCCATCAACTGCATCATGAAGGAAACAAGGTAAATCTCATTGGCCAACATGCTGCTGAGTACGGCAGGGACCTTGCCTTCCATCCCCTGCAGAATCAGCTTGATCAACCCCGCAATGAGACCGCCGGCAAACCAGTTCATTCCGGTCACGCGGCGATTGTTCCAGGCGAGCAGGCTGATGCACACGGTGAAAACCGTCACCGTGGCAATATTTGTAAAGAAAAATGTTCCGTAATCCATTCTTCTGAAACCACCCAAATCTTACGACCGTGCTGTAAGGTGTTCCTTCACTCAGCACTGGTCTGACCAATTCTACTGCTCCACCAAGCATTTTCGGGGTGACTGCGCATTTGTTGCCATAAACGGTAATATGCCTTCCGCTTGCGGGAATCTGTACCTCGACGATGCATTGCATATCTTCGGAAACCGGATCGACGTTCTTGGATTTTCCGGCAGCAATGGCTCGCAATCGTGTAACCCCCATCACAGCGCATGGTCTGCGCGCCCCGTAGTCTCTTCGAGGAAGTTTGGGAGGAATCACCATGCCGGGAATCGTCGCGGAGAATACCGCTACCGTTGAGAATCTGATGGCCGCTTTCGAGGGCGAGTCGAATGCCCATGCCAAATACAGCGCTTTTGCCGCCAAGGCCGACGAAGAGGGACTGGGCGGAGCCGCCAGCCTCTTCCGCGCCGCCGCCCGCGCCGAGCAGATCCACGCCAGCAACCATGCGCGGGTGATCGGCCAGTTGGGCGGCCACGCCGAGTGCGTGATCCACGCCGTCAAGGCCGGAAGCACGCTCGAAAACCTGAAGGCCGCACTGGGCGGCGAGACCTACGAGATCGACACCATGTATCCCGGCTTTCTGGCCGAGGCCGAGGAGCACAAGAACACCGCCGCCACCCGCACCTTCCATTGGGCGCTGGAAGCGGAGAAGACCCACGCCCGCCTCTACGCCGAGGCCATCGCCCTGCTGGAAGACGGCAAGACCGGTTCCTGGATCGGCGAGACCATGAACTTCTACGTCTGCTCGGTCTGCGGCTACACCTCCGAGACCCCAGAGGAGCACGAGCGCTGCCCGGTCTGCAACCTGCCCTGGGAGAAGTTCGAGGTCATCCGCTAGGTCTTTGACCGCATCGTTTTGCAGCACTGAGGGCGCCCCACCCTGGCCGCGTTTTTGTCTTTGCGGCTTGGGTGGGAGAGTCATGATTTTCTTGAATCTGTGGGCATTTCCGCCCCTCGGCTACTTACGAGGAATGGTCAGTTGCGCGCCCTTGCCCGCCTTGTGCAGGACGGCGAAATCTCCCTGATTGGCGGCCAATCCCAGCCGTCCGCGGGAGTCGATGTAGAACAGATCGCTCCCCAACGGCACATCGCTGAAGGTCTTCACGAAGGGCGCTGTGGCGTGTCTTCCATCCAATTCGTATGGAACCTGGTCGCCCAGTTTGTAGCCCAGTTGGGCGAAGGTCTCGGCGGGGACGTTGAGCACCAGGTTGCCGAAGGGGCCGTCGGTGCCCAGCGCCTCGGCGTGCAGGCCGGCCTTGTCGATCGTGGCGTTGTGCATCTCGATGCGAACCAGTTTGGCGACGTCCAGCGCCGGACCGGCCTGGGTCCAGTCGTCGCCGCGGGCCAGGTGGGCGCCGGCGGGGGAGAAGATGTCCCGTCCGTGGAAGGTCGAGGAGATGCCGGAGCCGATCATCCACGCGGGATTGCTGATCTCCCTGGCCGCCACAATGCCGTCGCGCTCCTGGATGAGGGTCAGCAGGCCGTTATCGGGCAGCACGAAGAACTGGCCCACTCTGGATTGGGCGATGATGGCCTTACGCGCCGATCCCACGCCGGGGTCGATCACCACCACAAAGACCGCGTTTTTGGGGAAGTACGGCGCCGAGCCGGCCAGAAAGCGCGCTCCCATGGCGATGTTGAAGGGCTCGCTCTGGTGGGTGATGTCCAGGATGCGGACGCCGGGTGCGATGCCGTCCATGACCGCCCGGCAGATGCCTACGGCATCGTCCTTGACGTCGAAGTCGGTCATGAAGCCGATGACCCTGGTGGGCGGTTGCACCGGTTGTTGGGCAAAACCGGCAGCCAGCGTTGCCGTCAGAAGCGCCAGCGACGCGAAGACAGATTTCCACAGCATTTTACGTTTCAAAGAGACCTCGCAATGGGATCGATCCCCACCTCTCCATCGTAGTATGGAGTGTAAGACGGCTCCAAACATAGAAGGGCCCTGGCGATCTCCCCCGATCACGATAGCCCTCCCTTATTCATGCTTCCGGCATTTTCCGGCCGGCGACACGTTTTTCATCCCTGATTCATCTGGGTGTGTTGGCATGGAAATTGGCAGATCCGGCAACTTAAAGAGGACTTTGCTTTGCTCCGCCCAGTTCGTTCGAGGCTGGCGGGCAATTCGCCGGGCCCATCCTTGGAGCGAAGGCCAGGAACGAAGTATATCCGAGGAATCAACCCATTTGTGCTACTTCTCAAGGCCAACCCTTTGTTCTAACCATTGATAGGAGAGCTATGACAACAATGCTCAAACGACTTTGTTCTGCGCGCCAGTTTGCCACGATCACGGTGGCGGCGGCGCTTTTCTTTGCCATGACGTGTACAACCGCCTTTGCCCAAACCTCCGGCGCCGGCTCCATCAACGGCACCGTAACCGACTCCACCCAGGCAGTTGTCGCCAGCGCAGCGGTGACCATCACCAATGTGGATACCGGCGTCTCTCACAAATTCTCCACCAACTCCTCCGGCCTCTTTGTTGCGCCCTTTCTTCCCCCAGGACATTACAAAGTGGACGCCACGGCCGCCAACATGGGCACGGTGGAGGCCAAGAATCTGAACTTGCTGGTGGGCCAAACGCTCACCATCGATCTGACTCTTTCCGTGAAATCCGCCACCACGACGGTCGAAGTCACCAGCCAGGCCCTGACCCTGGACCCGGAGAAGACCGAAGTCTCGCAGGTCGTCGATCAGGAGTTGATCGAAAGCCTGCCCGTGGCGGCTCGCAACTGGAGCAGCTTTGTGTTGCTAACACCTGCCGTTGTGCAGGATGGCGGTAGCGGTCTGGTCAGCTTTCATGGCATCAGCGGCCTCTACAACCAGAATTACGTCGACGGCGCCAACAATAACCAGATGCTTTTTGCCGAGGCCCGCGGCCGTTCGTCGGGCGCACCCTATGTTTATTCGATCGACTCCATCAAGGAGTTTCAAGCGGAAACCTCCAACTACTCGGTTGAATTCGGTCAGGCCGCCGGCGGTCAGGTCAACGCCATCACCAAGAGCGGAACCAACGCACTGCATGGCGACCTGTTCTACTACCTCCGCTATCCGGATCTGAATGCTCTCGATCCGCTCAGCAAGTACAACGGCACGCATGGCGGCAACCCCTTTTTGCTGACCCAGCCGATTCACCAGCAGAACCAGTTCGGCGGCTCCATCGGCGGACCTGTCATCAAGGACAAGCTCTTCTACTTCCTGACGGTTGACGGTTTCCGCAAGGTTGGCCGCGTACTTTATTCGAACACCAACACGATCTCCACAACCGGCTCGGGCGTTTACACCACCACCACCGCGAACTCCAAGACGAATGGCAACCTGGTCACACCCTACCAGTGCCCGACAATGAGCAACTCCGCGTACACCGGCTCTTACTACATCACCGATGCCCAGTGCGCCGCCGGTATCGCCTTCTTGCAGACTGTCGGACAAGCGGTTCCTTCGCGCTACGCCCGCCAGAACCTCTTTTTTCCTCGTCTCGATTACCACCTCAATCAGAAGAACGACATGTTCGTCGACTTCAATTACGCCGACTTCGACAGCACCAACGGCTACAGCCCCAACCCGACCTACTCGAACAGCTCGCCTTCGACCAATGGTCCCACCAGCTATCACGAGCGCTTTCTGGTCGGCGGTCTCACCACCGCCATCTCGGACAGGTCGGTGAACCAGGTCCATGTCCAGTGGGGACGCGATCTGGAGACTGCCGGCGCCAATGCCGCCGGTCCCAGCGTGGGCCTCGGTGTGCTCACTTATGGCATGCCTAATGCCCTACCGCGCGTGGCTGAGCCCGATGAACACCGCATCCAGTTCACCGATGTCTTCAGCCACGTCATGGGCCGTCATACCCTCAAGTTCGGCGGCGACGCCAACATCGTTCACGAGGTCATGATCAACCTCTACCAGGGCGGCGGTCTTTACAGCTACGGCGAGTCGTACAACTCGACGGACTTTCAGGATTGGCTTTTCGACTCGTTCCAAGGCCAGGCAGGCGACACCGACCCCTACGCCGGCTACCACTACAAGTCCTTCGTCCAGACTGTCGACGTGGTCAACACTGCTGCCGGCACTCAGGGCAAAGACGACTTCTGGATGAAGATGTACGACGGCTTCGCGCAGGACACCTGGAACGTCAACCGCAAGCTGACTGTCAACGCGGGCGTCCGCTACGACATTCAGTTGACCCCGGCTCCGGGCATGATCAACAACAACTACGCCCCGCTTTCGACCCTTTACACGCAGACCATCAAGAACACCAGCCGGGTTTCGCCGCGCATCGGCATCTCCTTCAACCCCATGCCGGGCACCGTGATCCGCGGCGGCTACGGTCTGTACACCGCCCTCAACCAGGGCAGCACCTACTACGCCATGCGGGTAGAAAACGGCGTAGTACAGATCAACTACAACTACAGCGGCTGCCTATCCAGCTGCACGCCTTCGAATTCGGGCAGCACGATCGTGCAGTACCCGAATGTCCCTTTCCAGCCCACCGGCCCCGCACTCTCGTCGTCGCTCTTTCCCAGCGGTGGAGCAACACCCTCAATCAACGGCCCCACCAAACTCGGCGCCCAGAGCTTCCACGGGCTCGACCCCAATTTTGTTCCACCCTATTCGCACGAGATGGAGCTCTCCATCGAGCAGGCGATGCCGGGTAATATGTCTCTGAGCATCGGCTATGTCGGCACCCGTGGTATGCGCCTGCCGGTCTTCCTCGACTCCAACCTGGTGGGCCAGACTCCGCACGGCATTCGCACCTATAACGTCCTGGATGTCAACAACATCGTGATCAAGCAGATGACCGTCCCGGTCTATTTGACCACCGACCGCATCAACGCCTCGCTATCCTCTTTCAACACCGGATTCAGCGTGGCCAACACCTGGTATAACGCCATGGCTGTCACCGTGCGGCGTCCCTTCGCCAACGGTATCGAAGTGCTGGGCAACTACACTTGGGCCCATGCCTCCGACGATGGCCAGGTGGGGGGCAGCAACGGCACCTTCTATGGCGGCGACGTGCCCCTCGACCCCAACAATCTGCGGTTGGAGAACGGTCCTTCCGACACCAACATCCGCAACCGCTTCACGCTCAGCTTCCTGTATCAACCCGTTTTCCACTCCGACAATGCCATCGTTCGCAACCTGGCCAATGGTTTCAGCTTCTCGGGCAGCGAAATTGCCTCGGGCGGCCAACCAGTTTATCTGGGTATGAGCGGCACGGTCTCGGGACTGGCCGAGGGCGGCATCTATGGCGGCGCCATGAGCTCCGGCTCTGGAACGTCCACAACCGGCCGTCCCCCGCAGATCGGCCGCAACAGCATCAATATGCCCGGCTTCAACGACGTCGATTTCCGCCTCAAGCGCAAGTTCCCCATCCACGACCAGATGTACATGGAACTGGTGGGGGAGGCCTTCAACGCTCTCAACCACACTATTGTTACCAGCGTGAACAGCACCTATTCGGTATACGGCGCGGCGGTTGCTCCGACCTTGACTGCTCCGAATCCCGTCTGCAATTCGACAACTGTCGCTCCGGGAACCACTTCCGGCTTTCTGACGGGCTGTATCACTCCCAACACCGCTACCGGCACCAGCACCTTCAACGCCATGAGCGGCAGCAACAACGGCCTCTATGGCCCGCGCCAGTTGCAGGTGTCGGCCAAGTTTTTCTTCTAAACCACCCGCAGTTCAACCAGGAGCGGCAGCCTCGGCTGCCGCTCTTCTTTTTCCCAATCCCTGAAAATGCTCTATACTTTTGCCCATGCAGAAAGACCCCTTCACCGAGTGGCAAAGGCTCGCCGCGCACTACGGCGAAATGAGCGACCTGGAGCTTTACGAACTGGACGCCGATCTGGGCAATCCCACCGAGACCGCGCAGCAGGTTCTGGGCGACGAGATGCGCAAGCGCGCGCTGAAGCGCCAGCCGCTGGCCGGCGAGGCGGCGCAGATCCCCTTTACTCCGTTAGCGCAGGCGCAGGACGAGGACGAATCCTCGTTCGACGGCGATGCAGACGAGCAGGACGGCGATCTGCCCCGCGAATACACATGGAAGACCATTCTCTGCGAGTGCGACTCCTCGGATGAGGCCTGGCAGCTCCGCGAAGCCTTGCGTCAGGCAGGCATCGAAAGCTGGCTGGAGGGCCCGCGCTACCAAACCTCCTTCGACCTGCGCAACCCAAAAGTTCTGGTTGCCGCCGATCAGCTCGACCGGGCTCGGGAGGTTGCGGCGCGGCCCATTCCCCAGGAGATCGTCGAGCTCTCGCAGATGGAAGAGCCGTCCTATGAAGCCCCGATCTGCCCGGCGTGCGGCACCCCCGACCCGGTTCTGGAAAGCGCCGAACCCGTCAACGCCTGGCTCTGCGAACTCTGCGGAAAGCAATGGACGGAGCCACCCCTGGAGCCCAGCCCGGCAGAATAGGCAAATTGAACCAAGGCGTTTAAATCGCGATGCCTATCTGCCCTACAGATCCAGGACAAGGACACCTCCGCGTCCTGGCTTGCTGAAGATCTTGCAAACACCCATCCAAAGGTTCGCCATCCGCAGGACTTGCCGTCTGCAAGACCCTTGGCGAGAGAGGGGGCGACAGTGGAGAATGCAAAGGATCGCATTTTGCGCGGCCGTTAGGAAGAGTTCATGCATTCTGTCTGGTGGGGCGAGTATCTGGGCACTTTAGTGCTGTTGTATCTGGGCGGCGGCGTCAATGCCGGCGTGACGCTGCGCAAATCGTATGCGGCCGGCGCGGGCTGGCTGGTCATTGCCACCGGGTGGGGACTGGCGGTGCTCTGCGGCGTGCTGGTGGCGCAGGCTTTTGGCAGCAGCGGCGCACACCTGAACCCGGCTATCACCCTGGCCGTGGCGGTCAGGAGCGGCGATTTCTCGCAACTGCCCTGCTACTGGTCGGCGCAATTGCCGGGAGCGATGAGCGGCGCCGCCTTGATGACCCTGCACTATGCTCCGCACTGGGAGCTGACGCCCGATCCCGCGGCCAAGCTGGGGGTCTTCTGCACCAATGCGGCGGTGCACAGTCTGTGGGCCAATCTGCTCAGCGAGGCGCTGGGCACGGCGACGCTGGTCCTGGTGGCCGCCGCCATCGGCTCGCACGGCGTGGCCGCCAACGGATTGCAGCCCGGTATGGCGCCCTGGCTGGTCGCCAGCCTGGTTTGGGGCATCGGCCTGTCGCTGGGAGGAACCACCGGCTACGCCATCAATCCGGCGCGCGATCTGGGACCGCGGCTGGTTCATGCGCTGCTGCCGATTCCCGGCAAGGGCGGCTCCAATTGGAGCTATGCGCCCATCCCCATCATCGGCCCACTGACTGGCGCCGCGCTCGCCGGCCTGCTTTTGCGGTACGCTCATCTCTGATGCAGATTTCAGTCAAAGACGTTTTGCAGACGCGCGTTTTGCAGTCTCGCATTTTACAAATCGACCCGCGCGACAACGTCGCCGTGGCGCTCACCTTGCTCGAAGCAGGTGTGGAAGCGCATTGCGGCGCGCTGGGCTGCACAGCTATTGAGGCCATCCCCGCCAAGCACAAGATGGCGCTCACGGATCTGCAGCCCGGCGACGCCGTTTATCTCTACGGCATGATGGTGGGCGAAGCGACAGCCTTCATTCCCCGCGGAGGCTTGCTGCATACGCGCAACCTGCGCCATCGCGCCGCCGAGTACTCCGCCGTGCGCCAGCCTTGCACCTTCGAGTTGCCCGACGCAACCCGGTGGGCCGCGCGCACCTTCATGGGCTATCGCCGCGCCGACGGCCAGGTGGGCACGCGTAACTACTGGCTGGTGCTGCCTCTGGTCTTCTGCGAGAACCGCAACGTCGAGCGCATGAAAGAGGCGCTGGAAGAAGAACTGGGCTACGGCGCGGATCAGCATCGCTATCGCCATCTGGTGCGCGCATGGGTGCGCCGGCAGAGCTCTTCTTCATCCTCACTTGCGCCGCAAGAACTTCTCGATGACGCTGCACTGCAGCGCACTGAGCGCGTCTTCGCCAACGTCGACGGCATTCGCTTTCTCACCCACCAGGGCGGTTGCGGCGGAACGCGAGCCGATGCGCAGGCGTTGTGCGGATTGCTGGCCGGCTACATCCATCATCCCAATGTGGCCGGAGCTACAGTGCTCAGCCTGGGCTGCCAGAATGCGCAAGCCTCCATGCTGATGGACGAACTGCGCACCCGCGACGCAGCCATGACCAAGCCGGTGCTGATCTTCGACCAACAACGGATGGGCAGCGATGCGGCCTTGATGCACGCGGCCATCGAAGGCACACTGGCGGGACTGGCCGAGGCCAATCGCTGCCAGCGGGAGCCCGCGCCGCTCTCGGCTTTGACGGTCGGTCTCAAGTGCGGCGGCTCGGATGGTTTCAGCGGCATCTCCGCCAACCCCGCCGTGGGCCACGTCTCCGACTTATTGGTGGGCCTGGGCGCGCGCACGCTGCTCAGCGAGTTCCCCGAGTTGCATGGAGTGGAGCAGGAATTCATCAACCGCTGCGCCAGCGATGCCTTGGCCGCGCGCTTCCGCGACCTGATGCAGCGTTATGCCGCGCGCGCCCGGGCCGTGGGTTCGGCGCTGGAGATGAACCCCTCGACGGGCAACATCGCCGACGGCTTGATTACCGACGCCATGAAGTCGGCGGGCGCGGCGCGCAAGGGCGGCCTGGCGACGATTCAAGATGTCTTGGACTATCCCGCCTACGCTACCGCGCCGGGACTCAACCTGCTCTGCACCCCCGGCAACGATGCCGAAAGCATGACGGCGCAGGTGGGAGCCGGAGCGAATCTGGTGCTCTTCACCACCGGCCTGGGCACGCCCACCGGCAATCCCATCGCACCGGTGGTGAAGATCTCTACCAACTCCGCATTGGCCGAGCGCATGAGCGAGATTGTCGACTTCGATGCCGGCTCGATTGTCACCGGTGAAGCAACCATCGCAGAGACAGCGGAGCAGTTGCTGGAGATGAGCATTGAAGTCGCCAGCGGCCTGCGCCTGACCAAAGCGGAGCTCCTCGGCCAGCACGACTTCATTCCCTGGAAGCGCGGAGTGTCGCTATAGTGAAAATGAATGCGTTCCTAGGTCTCTGACCGCATAAAGATGTATTTCAGTTTCTACTTTCCCCGGTCTCAAAAACGAGACCGGGGGCACCCTCAGTGGTACAAAACTATGCGGTCAAAGACCGAGTGTCTAGAGTCTGAAGTTCATTAAAAATTGATTGTCATCCTGAGCGGAGTTGGGCGCGTTCACTGCGCCCAACGCAGTCAAAGGATCTGCGGTTGCACTTCGAAATCCTTCAATCAAGGTCAGAGACGAGACATTGGTCTCTATTCTCGATTTCCTTGTTCCCTCGCTCCCTATTCAAGACACGATGCAACCACCGCCAGCGCAGTGATGGCGGCGGTCTCTGCTCTCAGGATGCGCGGGCCCAGCGAGACGGCGCGCCAGCCGTTGGCGTCGAAGAGCGCTTCTTCTTCGGGAGCCCATCCGCCCTCGGGTCCGATGGCCATCTCCAGTTGCGGCATCTCGGAACCGGCGGCGGCGATGGCTTCATCCAGCGCATGGCGCAGGGTGGTGGTGCGCTCCTGTTCGGCAAGCACAAAGCGCGTGGCCGGCGAAGCGCTCTTCACATGCGCGGCCAGCGTGACGGGATCGTGGATCAGCGGCACATCGCAGCGGCGCGACTGCTGCGCGGCCTCGTGCACGATGCGCCGCCAACGCTCGACGCGCTTCTCGGCGGCCTGGGCCAAGTGCTTTTCCGTGCGCCGCGCCACGATGGGGACGATGGCCGCCACACCCAACTCGGTGGCCTTCTCCATGCCCCACTCCATGTGATCGAACTTGAAGACGGCCATGGCCAGGGTCACCGGCAGCGCCGGATCGGCCTTGACCTCGGCGATGAGATTGAAGCGGACCTGATGCGGCGCCACCGCGGCCACCACGGCATGAAAGACGTGGCCGCCGGCGACCACATCGGCCTCCACGCCGGGCTGTGCGCGCAGCACCCGCGCCATGTGTTCGGCCTGCGCGCCGGTCAGCGTGGCGGTAGCCTCATCCCAATACTCTGCAATCCAGCGGCGGCGTGTCATGGTGCTCTTGCAACCGAACCTTTCCTGTTCTTCCCTGCGTCCTTCTCAGTTTAATGCTTCCGCCAAAACACGAAAGGGGACGCCGGTAGCGCCCCCCTCCTGTGTTGCCTGTTTGCTCGCAGCCTCCGCTCTCTTGCCCGGTCAGTTTGCCTGCTGCCCGCGACGCGGCGCCTCTGCTTGCCTGGTTCTATTCTCCCTTGCCATCGCGCGCATTGGAATGCGCAGCCGCAACGTGAAGTGCGACTGAAGAATGTATAGATTCATGCCGCAACGGTGTCAAGAGAAAAACACAACGCATCGAAAAAATCTGCAACGAGAGTCTCACCGTATCGAGCAACGCAGTCGCCGATCCTCACTTGCCACAACTTGCGGCCACGCGTTCTTTGACATATTGATCGAGCGTTCCCGCAGTGCGCCGCTGCAGCAGATCATCCAAGTATGGCTGCTGATCTTTCGGATTGGCCTTGACCAGCACTTGATAAACATCGAGAGCGCCATTCACCCCAGCCAGATATTGCGCTTGAAGGTCGTCCTGCTTCTCTGGGTGCTCCAACACGAGAGCGGCTTGGGAGAACGTCTCCGCAGCAAAGATCGTATTGCTGTCTTTCTTGTTTCCCTTGGGCAATTTGTCCAGGATCAGACAGACGTTGACGTGAATGTCGGGCACCTCGATCAGCCACAACATGACCCATTCGCGTTCGTGTATTGCGTTGGGTCCGAGCGGGTTGGATTCAAAGTCGTGAATATATTCCAGCGCCTGTTTGCGCTCTTCGGGGGTCGAGGGTCCGCGGTCGGCGGCGGTTGCAACGGCGGGCGCAAGCAGCAGAGTGCAGCCCAGAGTCAAGGTAAATAACGTGCGCAGAAACATGGCCTATCTCCTCGCAGAACACCATACCACAAGCAGGGAGGCGGGTTGCGAGCATCAGCACGCAATCACATTCAAGGCCAGCCCAGCTAGGCTGGTCTCCTTGTAGCGCGACTGCATATCCAGCCCGGTCAGGTACATGGTGCGGATCACCTGATCGAGCGAGACCTTGTGCGTCTCCGACTCATGCAACGCGATGCGCGCGGCCAGCACGGCCTTGGCCGCACCCATGGCGTTGCGTTCGATGCAGGGAATCTGCACCAGCCCAGCGATGGGGTCGCAGGTCATGCCCAGGTTGTGTTCCATGGCAATCTCGGCGGCATGCTCGACCTGCCCATTGGTGCCGCCCAGCGCGGCGATCAATCCCCCCGCGGCCATCGAGCAGGCCACGCCTACCTCGCCCTGGCAGCCCACCTCCGCGCCGCTGATCGAGGCGTTCTCCTTATAGAGAATGCCGATGGCCGCGGAGGTAAGAAAGAAGCGCAGGATGCCTTCGCTATCGGCGTGGGGAATGAAGCGCGCATAGTACTGCGCCACCGCCGGAACCACTCCGGCCGCGCCATTGGTGGGCGCGGTGACCACGCGTCCCCCGGCGGCGTTCTCTTCGTTGACCGCCATGGCGTAGACGGTGAGCCAGTCCAACGGCGCCAGCGCATCGCTGCATTGGTTGCCGGCCTCATTCTGACGCAGACGATCAGCCATGCGATGAGCACGGCGGCGCACATTCAAGCCGCCAGGCAGGATGCCCTCGGCGGCCATGCCCCGCTCCATGCAAGCTTGCATCGTGGCCCACAGATGCTCGATGCCCGCGCGCACCTCTTCAAGCGGCGATACGGCGGTCTCGGCAGGCCCGCGTTGCGCGGCCAGCGCGTACTCGTTCTTGAGCATCAGTTGGCTGATGGTGAGGTCGTGCGTCTGCGCGGTGGCCAGCAGTTCCGCGGCGCTATGAAAGGGGAACGGAATCGCCGTGGGCGCGGCTTTGCTTGCGGCTGTTGCATCCGCATCGCCATCCTCCACAATGAATCCGCCGCCAATGGAGAAGTAGATGCGCTGCGCCAGAATCGCGCCCCGCACATCGAACGCCGTGAGCCGCATTCCATTGGGATGATCGAGGTGTGCGCCGGGAGGCGTGCGTTCATTGCGCTGGAAGAGCAAATCGCTCTGCTCGTCGAAGGCGATCGAGCGCAAGCCGGCCAGATGCAGTTGGCGCTCGCGGCGCATCGTCTCTACCGTTGTTGCAATGCTCTCGGGATCGACCACCGCGGGCTCGTTTCCCGCAAGCCCCAGCAGCACGGCGCGATCGGTGGCGTGGCCCAATCCGGTGAGCGCCAGTGAGCCATAGAGCTCTGCCTGCACGCGCGCGACGCCGTCGAGCAGGCCGCCTATTATCAGCTCCCGCGCGAAGCGGCAGGCGGCGCGCATCGGCCCCATGGTGTGCGAACTCGAGGGGCCGACGCCGATTTTGTACAGGTCGAAGAGACTGGTGGTCACGGGAATGATTGTAGACGAGAGATTAGAGATTAGAGATTAGGGATTAGGGGTTAGGGGTTAGGGGTTAGGGGTTAGGGGTTAGGAATCGGAAGCGAGCTTCAAACTGACACCAGCTTTCTCGTGAAACACGATACTCGATCAAGAATCTCACTGAAAAGATGGCGTCATTCATCGACGATTTGACTCAAAGATGGACGGAATTTGGATTGAGTTTCGCCCTAGCCCCTCACCCCTAATCCCTAACCCCTGTCTTTTTCTGCTACACTCTCAGCGACTAGCGAACCATGCTTTTCAAGACACTCAGCGCGGCGGTATACGGCATCGACGCCAACCTCATCGATGTGGAGGTGGATTACAGCGGTGCGGCCGCCGAAGACCACTTCCACATGGTAGGCCTGCCCGACGCCGCGGTGCGCGAAAGCCGCGACCGGGTGCGCGCCGCTGTGAAGAACTCCGGCTACCTCATCCCTACCTCGTTTATCACTGTCAATCTTGCTCCCGCCGACCTCAAGAAGGAGGGTGCGGGTTTCGATCTACCCATTGCGGTGGGAATTCTGGGCGCCTACGGATCGCTGCGCAACGACGATCTGAGCCGCTTTCTGCTCGTCGGCGAACTGGGCCTGGACGGCAGCGTGCGCGCCGTGCCTGGCATGTTGCCCATCGCCATCCTGGCCCGCGAGAAAGGCATTCCCAACCTGATTCTGCCCGCGGCCAATGCAGCCGAAGCCGCCGTTGTGGAAGGCGTCAACGTCTATCCCGTTTCTTCGCTCCTCGATCTGCTGGAACTGCTGCAAGGGATGGTCGTGGGCGTCATTCAGCGCGAACCCTATCGTGTGGCCACCGAGGCGCTGCTGGGCGAGTTGCAGCACTTCGATCTGGACTTTCGCGATGTGCGCGGCCAGCAGACGGCCAAGCGCGCACTCGAGGTTTCCGCCGCCGGCAGTCACAACATTCTCATGATCGGCCCGCCGGGCTCGGGCAAGACCATGCTGGCCAAACGGCTGCCGTCGATTCTGGCGCCGCTGACCTTCGACGAGGCGCTGGAGACGACCAAGATCCACTCCGTCGCCGGCGTACTCGATGCCGCGGCCGGCCTGGTGACGCATCGCCCTTTCCGCTCGCCGCACCACACCATCTCCGATGCCGGTCTCATCGGTGGCGGCATCATTCCCCGCCCCGGCGAGGTCTCTCTGGCCCACAACGGACTGCTCTTTCTCGACGAGCTGCCGGAGTTCCCTCGCAACGTTTTGGAGGTGATGCGCCAGCCTCTCGAGGACCACACCGTCACCATCGCCCGCGCTTCCATGTCGTTAAGTTTCCCCGCGCGTTTCATGCTGGCGGCGGCCATGAACCCCTGCCCTTGCGGGTATTTCAACAGCAAATCGCGCGAGTGCCAATGCACCCCGCCGATGATTCAGCGCTATGTGGCCAAGATCAGCGGACCGCTGCTGGACCGCATCGACATTCATATCGAGGTGCCCGCCGTGCAATACAAGGAGTTGCGCGGATCGGCGGCGGCCGAGGGGTCAGCGGAGATTCGCGCCCGCGTGCTGGCGGCGCGCGAACGCCAGCGCCAGCGCTTCAAGGAGTCCGGCGACAAGATCTTCTCGAACGCGCAGATGAGCACCCGGCAGATTCGCGCCCACTGCGAGTTGGGCGCCGACGCCGAACGATTGCTGGAGCGCGCCATGCAGCAGCAAGGCCTGACCGCCCGCGCCCACGACCGCATTCTCAAAGTGGCGCGCACCATTGCCGATCTGGAAGGCGCGGAGCGCCTGGCCGTCTCCCATCTGGCCGAAGCCATCCAATACCGCACCCTCGACCGCAGTTACTGGGCATAGTTAAATGTGCAATCGCCGCGAGGGAAGGCTTGGCCAGCGCGCGCCTCGACGCCCAATCTTCAATGCTGCCCATATTGAATCGCCGCATTGAACGCCGGGTCGCGGCCGGCAAGAAGATCGGCTCTGCTCCTGCTGACGGTAATGTCAGGCAACAAACTCGGTCCGTCCATCCCTTTGTCGGCTGCAAAATACCTTGTTGAATAACCGATCACGAGTTGCGAGTTCGGCAGGGTGAGGAACTCGACCGATCCATAGGAAGCAGGCCGGCCGCCGGTCGGCTCGCCAATCAGCGTCGCATGGAAGTCGATTTTCATCTTGATAGCGTTCATCATGGCCGCGGAAAAGGTCTCGGGACCGATAAGTACAAATGTCTTACCATTCCATTGTGGATGCGCCTTCAGTGCCCCCAATAGAGGGTGGATGACACGTGAATCTCCGCCCCCGTTCCGCCTCAGATCGATTACCAGACGCCGCACAGGCTTGGTGTCGAGATCGGCGATCATGGAGCGCACGAACTCGGCGAAGGGAACCCTCGGGTCTTCAGCACAGGTTTTGTATTGGATATAAGCTGTCTGGGAACTGCTGAAATAGCGGTACCAGTAGTTGCGATTTCTTTGCGTTTCGGTCATCTTGATCGGACTCGGAGTCGGAAGCGCATCGAGCACATCGATCATGGGCTTGGGATTCGCGAAGAAAGGTAGTTTGACCTCGAGGGGCGTGTCGCCGGGACGGTCGAGCGCAAGGGTGACGGTATCATCCGCGTTCACCAGATGCAGCGCATCCAGCACAGGGCGAAACACCATCCGTTTGGGGCCATTCGATCGTAAACACGGCTGGTTTTCGCAGGAGAGAAACGGCTCGACCGCTCTCTGCACCTCTTCGGGGCTCATGGAGCCGACCCTCACAACCCGCAGCCCCAGCGTCTGCCGGTACGCGGGAGTCGCCGCGGTCACCATCATCTCCTCTGCAACCCAACCAAAAGCAACCGGCAAAGTGTGCTCGAAGCCCATCGATCTGGGCATTTCCACAAAGGTATGCGCGACATGGGCACTGGCCACAATGCTGGCCAGCTCCAGCACGATCTCCGCATCCGACCGCTCGCCGACACTCTGCCGAAGAGCGGCAATCTGCGCCTTGAATCGCTTCTGCGGATAGAGCTTCTCGAAATCGATCTGTCCCCGCGAAGCAACAGCGCCGGTCGCATCGCGGGTTGTGCCGCTGGCAGAAAAACCCCGCACAAATGCGTCGATGTCCTGATTCCAGCGGACCTGCCGGGCTGCGGACGAGTCAATCCCCTGCCCCAGTAACAAGGCAGAGCAACAGGCAAGAAGCACCACCAATATTCGCTTTCTCATGGCGCACATAGGCTATCAGGCCCGGCCCAATCGAAGCGCCATTGGTGTTGTCGATTCAACTACGACTTGGCCTCGGCAACCAACCCTCCGCGAATGAAATTCATCACGAACGGCACTTCGCACGACCCCGCTCTGACCATTGGGGGCTTGTATAACAAATCTGGTAACTGGGGCACTACACAAGATTGCTCACTTTGGTCGATCCCGTGGGAGTCCCGCGACACATATGAAATGTTCTTAGTCGTTCAGTCCCTTGCCATCGAGAATAAGCTGCATGCATTTTTCAACCCTCGATTCCCGCGTTTTGGATTGTTTGGGCGCGGAGACATGAAAGATGTAGGCTCGCTGCCGTCCTGGCGTCAATGCTTCAAAAGCAACTTTCATGGCGGGGATCTCATCGAGTTTTTTTTGCAGTTCTTCAGGAACGATATATTCGGAGTGCTTTTTCATTTTTACTTTCAAACCGGCTTTTTCCACTTCAATGGCTTCATGAATATAGGCTTTCAAGATGGCTTCCTGGGCCACAATCTCGCCAAGATTGGTAAATCGAATCTGCCGCCCCGCCTGCAATTTCCCTGGCGCAACCAAAATGCCATGGGGATCCGCCAACAACGCGCCTTTGAAGAACAGCAGGGTGCAATATTCCTTGAATGGTCCGATGAGAACAACGTTCTTTCCCTGCAACGTGTAACACGGCTTGCCCCACTTCAATTCTTCGGTCAGCGGCCAGTCGAGGAGAATCATTCTCAATTTCTCCGACTCTTCCCGCCACTTCTTGGCCTTCTTGAAGAAAATGTCGACCTTTGGGTTCATCCTGAACCTCCATTATCATCGTCTCACTGGCGACGATGCTATTGTTCCCGAATAGGAACGCCAAGCCGAATTGGTCGCATTTCCGCCGCTCAGCCTATCTATTATCCATCTTCATAGTGCTATCCATCTTCATAGTGCGGTCTTCTTCACAAATGCACCAGCCCGCGCTGCAAGGCGGTGACCACGGCTTGCGTGCGGTCGTTGGCGTTGAGGCGGGCCAGGATGACGCTTACGTGGCACTTCACAGTGGCTTCGGTAATGCCCAGCGAGACGCCGATCTCTTTATTGGATTGGCCTTTGGCCACCAGCATCAGCACCTCCCGCTCGCGCGCGCTCAGATTGGAGTCTGGCGTTCGGGCGGCCAGCGCCTGCGACATGGGCGGCGGCATGTAGCGCCCGCCGGCGTGGACCCTGCGCACCGCATTCACTAGCATCTCCTGGGGCAGGCCTTTGACCAGATAACCGCTGGCGCCGGCCTCCATTGCCTGGTGGATGTCTTCGTCGCCCTCGTAGGTGGTGAGAATGATGAAGCGGGCCTTGGGCGCCGTGCAGCGGATACGGCGGATGGTCTCGACACCACCGATGCCCGGCAGACGCAGATCCATCAGGGTTACATCCGGCTTGAGCGCGGCAAACTGCTCGATGGCCTCTTCGCCGCTGCCCGCCTGGCCTACGCACTCCATCTCTTTCGAGGAGGCGATCAGCGCGGCAATCCCCACCCGCATGATGGGATGGTCGTCGACGATCAGAATGCGGATAGGCGTCATCGCAAACGAATTATAGACGGCGATGGAAACCCCTGTCGCCGGTATGCGCTCGGCCGCACTCATCACCGCCACTCCCCGCTTAGGCATCGTACATCAACAACAGCTTCAGTTGATCGCGTAAGGGCACGGCTTCAGCCGTGCCGCACACTTCAAAATTGAATGCCGGGCTTTAGCCCCTGCGGATTGCTTTTCAAGATTTCACAGTGAACCTAGTGGTGCCCGCCGCAAATAGAGTCATTCACCGAAGAGCGTGAATGGAATGAATTTGTGGAGGAGCTTCCCTCAGGGGCTAAAGCCCAGCTCATTTTATGGCCTTTACGGCACGACTAAACAGGCTGCGGAAAAAGGCCGAATGAAGGGCGAAGATTCCGAAATACATCCCTCAGGGGCTAAAGCCCTCGTTGATTTTGGGGCACTTACGGCACGGCTAAAGCCGTGCCCCTTCAAAACCCCGCCTGCGATGGAGTTTTTCCGCAGCCTGTAAAGTCGTGCCCTGACACAGTGCCACGTAGTTGGAGCACTTTTTTATGCACAGCGCCTCAGCGCAGCCGGTCAAACGTCCAGTTTGGCGCGTGGAATCCTCACGCGCACCTCGGCCCCCTGGCCGGGTTGGCTGGCGATCTCGACTTCGCCGTCGAAGCGATGCACCCGCTCGCGCAATCCCTGCAAGCCGTAGTGTCCATCGGCGGGCATGGCAGCGGCGTCGAAGCCCTCGCCATCGTCGCGCAGCAGCATCTCCAGGACCTTTTCGGTGAAGCGCAAATCGGCGGTGATTCTTTTGGGATGCCCATGCAGTACGGCGTTGTACATGCCCTCGCGCGCCACCATCATGAGTTCATGGATGGCCTGCTGGCCGATGGCGAAGGGCCGGCCCGCGATCTGGCACTCCACTGCAATGCCGTACTCGCGGCTCACCCGTTCGCCCATCTGTTGCAGGCTGGCCGCCAGACTGTTAGGCGCTTCTTCGCCGCCGCGCAGGTTCCATACCGCCTGGCGGGCCTCGTCCATGGTGGCGCGCACCTGGGTGCTGGCGTATTCGATGAGGTGCTGGCGCGACTCGCTATCGTCAGGCGCGCAGCCCGAGGCCGCCTCGAGCATCGCCGAGACGCTGGCGCAGCCCTGGATCAGCGTGTCGTGCATCTCCCGCGCCAGCCGTGTGCGCTCGGCCAGCACCGCCGCGTAGCGCCCATGCACCTGGCGGATGCGCACCTGGTAGGCCAGCATCGCCGCCAGCCCCGCCAGCAGCACACAAAGGCCGATAAACCACGGTGTGCGGTAGAAGAACGGCTTCTTGACCAACTGCATGGTGGCCCGCACCCGCTGCTCGGGATGCTCCCGCTGCCAGGCTTCGACGATAAAGGTATATTGCCCGGCGGGCAGATTGGTGTAGGTCGCCGAGCGTTGCGTGGCGTTCGCCGCCGTCCAATCCTGGTCGAAGCCCACCAGCCGGTAATGAAATTGCAAATCCTCCTGCGAGCTAAGCATCACCGGTTCATAGGCGATCTCTACGCGCGAGACTGAAGCCGCCAGCGTCAGCAGCGCGCCCGCCACAGCCGTCCGGCCATCGACTGTAACCGCGCCCATATTGAGGTGGGTGAGCACCGGCACGTCGAACTCCGTGGGCCGTATCCTCCACAAGCCGCGATTGGTGGGAAACCAGGCCTCGTCGCCGTGGGTAATTACCCCCGCCGGCTGCGTGCCGCCGTAGAAGAGCGTGGGCTTGTCGCCTGCGTCGCCGCGATAGAAGCGCATGGAGAGGACCTGCCGCGGATCGCGCGCCTGCGCGTCCAGTTCCCCGCGGTTGAGCAGCATCACGCCCAGCGGGCCGCTCAGCCACAGGTGCTGCTTGCCGTCTTCCAGAATCGAGTAGACGCTATTGCTGGCCAGCCCGTTGGCCGTGGTGAAATGGGTGAGCTGCCCGTCGCGGAAGCGGAAGAGTCCGTTGGTGCGGGTGCCGAACCACAGACCGCCCTCCTTGTCCTCGTGCAGCGCCCAGACCTTTTCTTCTTTCAACGCCTCGGTGACCGCATCGTGAACCGGCTGGCCCTGGTGCAGATGGCTGACGCCGCGCTCGGTGGCTACCCAGATGTCGCCCGTGCGGTCTTCGAGCAGGGCGCGGGTGCTGAAGTAGACCAGTCCGTTCTGCATGGTCAGGTTGTGAAAGCCGCTGCCGTCCAGGTGGCTCACGCCCTCGTCCATGCCGATCCAGATGCTGCCGTCGCGCGCCTCCAGCAGGCAGCGGATGAAGTTGTTGGGGAGTCCCTGGCGCATGGTGTAGTGGGCCGCACCCAGCGTCGAGATGCGGAACAATCCGCTGCCATCGGTGCCGATCCACAACGCTCCGTCGCGGGTGCGCAACAGGTTTCTGGCCCGCGCCTCGCCTAGCGCCGGAAAGCGATGGGGCGTGGCGCGCCCGTCCTGTACATGGACAAGTTGATTGGACGCCGCCCACAAACTGCCGTCCGCGTCGAGCGAGACGGTGCCGAAGTCCGAATCCGCCGCCTCGGGCAGCGAGATCACCTGCACCGGCGTGCGGTTCAGCCGCACCATCCCCACCTGTGTGCCCACCCACAAATTGCCGGTGTCGTCGGAAAAGATGCTAAGGATGGTATTGCTCACCTGCGGCGAAGGCGCGTCCATATGCGTGGCGGCGCTGCCGCGCGCGTTGTAATGCACGCGGAAAATGCCCTGCCCGATGGCCCCCGCCCACAGTTCGCCGCCCGAAACCGCACATAGCGTGCGGATGGTCCCCCACACGCCGCCGACCCGCTCGAAGCGCTCGCTACCTGGCCGAAGCCGGTGCAGTCCGCTGACCGTGCCCACCCAGATCGACCCGTCCTCGGTCTCCAGGATGGATTTCACCCGGTTCTGGCTGTCGGTGCCGTCGAGTTTGAACTCCCTGGGCTGGCCGTTGATGAGGGCGTAGAGCCGCGCCGCGCCCGCCCACAGCCGTCCACGACGATCTTCCAATACTCCATGGAAGGCGTTGGCCGGCATCTCCGGGCGATTGTCCACCCGCTCCAGCCGCTCGCCCTTCATCCTGAAGAGCCCGCTGTCGGTGGCCACCCAGAGCACACCCGCGTGGTCCTCCCAGAGCGCTCGCACGAAACCGTCGGTCAGCCCGTCGACCGCGGAGTAGAGGCGGAAACGCCCCTGGTGCATCTCAACCAGACCTCCGCCCTCGGTGCCGATCCACAGCCGACCATTGCGCCCGGCAAGCAGGCTGAAGACGCTGTTCTCACGCAATTGCGGCGTATTTTCGCGAGCATAGACGGTGAAGCGCTCGCCATCGAAGCGCGCCAGACCCTCGCTGGTGCCCACCCACAGAGAGCCGTCGGCGGTTTGCGCAAAGGCCTGCACCGTCTCTCCCGGCAATCCGTTTTGCGGCTGCCAGGAGTGCGCCGTGTAGCTCCATTCGCCGCCCGCCGCCAGGCCATCGGCGGTCTGCGCAAGCGACGGAGCGTAGAGCATCGCCCCGGCCAGCGCAAACGCCGCCAGCAGCCGCTTTCCCTCGATCCGTTCCAGCCGCTTCAACAAACCGCCGCCTCGCTTCCTCTACCGTTTCTGCTCAGGTGCAGGTTTGTCAAAGACGGTGAGCGCGGGCAGCGCGTTGTGTTTGTCATCGAAGAGCGCACGGCCCGCAATCGGCCCGCCGGGAACCGCCGGCTCCCACCAGAAGACGCCCTGACCCAGACCGTTGGGAATCGCCCACACCGCCGCATCCACCGCTTGAAGAAACGCCTTTTGCCCCTCCGGGCTCTCGGCAAACTCCGCTTTCTTGCCGGCAAAATCACCGGGAGTCCAGTTGTAGGCCGTCTCCACCACGATGATCGGCAACCGGTAGCGCAGCGCCAGATCGTGCAGGTTGCCGCGCAGTTTATCCGTCTTCCCGTGCCAGAAAGGATAGTAGGAGAGCCCCATCACGTCGAAGGGCACATGGTGCGCGATGAGGGCATCGAAGAACCACACCGCCGCCTCGTAATCGCCGCTGCGCTCGATGTGAATCATGATCCGCGGCCGGGGCTGCGCGCCGCGTCCCGCCTCGACGCCGGCCACGCCCGCCTTGAGCAGATCGGCGAAGTTGTCCCAGTTATCGGGCAGCTTGCCGTCGGGCCAGAGCATTCCGTTGGTGATCTCGTTGCCCACCTGCACCATCTGCGGCATCACTCCGGCCTGGGCAAAGGCGGCGATGGTCTCGCGCGTGTAGCGGAAGACCTGGTCCACCAGTTGCTTGTGCTTGAGCTTGCTCCACGCCGCAGGGGTGAATTGCTTGCCCGGATCGGCCCAGGTGTCGGAGTAATGCAGATCGAGCAGCAGATGAAAGCCCTGCGCCTTGGCCCGCTTGGCCAGAGCCAGCGTGTAGGCCAGATCGTTGGGCAGCTTGTCCTTGCTGGCCGCGGGATCGACAAACAGCCGCAGCCGCACCCAGTTGTACTGGTGCTCGCGCAGGATCGAAAGCACGTCTTTGGCTTGCCCGCCTTCGGTGAAGACAATTCCCTGCTGCTCGGCGCTGGCCAAAAACGATACGTCCGCGCCTACCGCATACTGCTGCGCCCGCAGCGCCGCGCAAGCGCACAGCACCAGCAAACCGATTGCCGCCGTTCTCCAGAGTCCTCGCATCTTTTTCTCCGTTGGAAAACAGAGTTGTCATCCTGAGTGGAGTTGGGCGCGCTCTTTGCGACCAACTTAGTCGAAGGACCTGCTTTTTGTGAACTGGGCCTTCGACCTCTTCATTTTGTACCGCCGAGGGTGCCCCCGATCTCGATTTTGAAACCGGGGAAAGTACGGACTGAAATACATCTTCATGCGGCCAGAGAACTAGCAATAAATGCAGGTCCTTCGACTCGCTGCGCTTGTTCCCTAATGAACGGGTCTGCAAACCCCACGTTTCAGCGCGACCTTGTGGGGCGCGAGGTAGATTTTGGTATCCATTCCAGGGGTTCCCCCTTCGCGATGCTCAGGGTCCACCCCTGGCCACTTTCATCGCCTCCCTGCGGGAGGCGGTTCCGGCGTTCATCCCACGCCTAAGGAACCACTGATTAAGTGTGTTTCCTATGACCCAACCTTCCCTCAGGGGCTAAAGCCCGTTGATTCTTTGAGCTTTATGTACGGGCTAAAGCCCGTACCCTTCAAACCTCCGACTTAATCAGAGGTTCTCTAACTCGAATCACGAGTCGGTTGCTCAGGAAACAACTCCTTTTTGAATCAATTCCTGACTCAACACACCAATGTCCGGCTTCAACAGGACCAATAACAAAGCTGGCAACGAGAGCGCTTCCCCTCGTTGCCAGATTCGTCGCTCAATTCATCATCCTACTGTCTAGAAGTAGAACTTGGCAGCCAGCGAAATCTCCCGGTGGCCGGTCTTGTTGTCGACGGTTCCCGCGCTGCTGTTGCCGCTGGCTGCGGCGCCGGTATCGTCGAAGCCCATGTACATGTTGCTGTCGCTGGGGATGAACTCGTTCCATGCGTGGTTGAAGAGGTTGAAGGCTTCGCCGCGCACTTCCAGCTTGCGCTTTTCGCCCATGGCGAAGGTCTTGAAGATGCCCAGGGAATCGTTGATGTAGGCCGGCCCATGGATATAGGGCAGGCGGTAGACTCCATTGCTGAGCAGCTTGGGACCGCTGAAACAGGCCGGGTTGAAGTACTGATTCTTGGCCAGTCCCTTGCGCGGATCGCAGGTGAGATTGGGAACGGCCACTTCGTCGGGCGTACCGGTGGCAAATGCGCCGTAGTTCGACGGAGCGTAGCCGCTGCTGTCCTTGTTGGCCCAGATGCCGATGGTGTTCTGATTGACCGAGTATTCGGAACCGAGGTTGTTGCCGATCGGCCCTCCATCCATCGCCTGGAAGAGACCGGAGAACTTCCAGCCATTGCTCAGGCTGTTGACCACCTTGCGGTTGCCCAGGAACCTGGTGCCGAAATCGGGCAGGCTCAGGTAATAGGAGAAGCTGAGGATCTGCGAGCGGTCGAAGGGCGCCGGGCCGTACCAGCGCTTCATGACGAAGGCGTCTTCGGCGTTATAGGCCAGCGTCTTGCCGAAGGTGTAGCTGCCCCAGTAGTTCAACCATCCCTTTTGACGAGTGACGGTCAACTGCAAGGCGTTGTAGTTGGAATTCAGATTGTGGAAGTGCGTCGAAACGTCGCCCAGGTTGGGATAGGGGCGATATTGCTGGTCGTAATAAGTTCCGTACCACGGCCCGGTCTCGCTGCCCTGCGGGACGACGTTGCGCACGCCAAAGCCCACCAGGTTGCGGCTTACATTGCCCACATAATTGGTTTCAACTTTGTTCCCCCAGGGGAAGAGATGCGAGACCGCCATATTCCAGGAGTAGGTCACCGGCGCATGGTTGTCGCTGGGATTGGCCGTACCCCACACGGTGGGCGGCGCCGAAGCATAGTTCAACTGCGAGACCGCCGACAGCGTCGTGGTCTCCGAGAGGCTGACCACCTTGAAGTTGGGCGGCGCCATGATGCCCGAATAGGCCGTGGTGCCTGGGTCGTTGTAGTAGTTGGTGCCGAATCCGCCGCGCACCACCGTCTTGCCGTTGCCAGAAAGATCGTAGGCAAAGCCCACCGACGGCGCCCACTGGAAGCCCAGCGGCGTGGCGCCGGAGAACGGAACCGCACTGTTGGTCGAATGGGTTTCAAGGCCGCTGTAGGAGGTGTAGTTCTGGCTGGGCGTGGCGACATATGCCGAGGGATTGAAGATGGCGATGCGTCCGCCGCGGTCGTACCACCAGCCGATGTGATCCACGCGCAGGCCGTAGTTCAGGGTCAGCCTCGAGGCTAGCTTCCAGGTGTCTTGCAGAAAGAAGTCGAAGCGGTTGGATTCCATATCGGCCAGTATGTTGCTGCTCGACTGCGAGTAACTGAGGATGTTGCCCAGCAGCAGATCGGCCCAATCGTTGCCCGTCACCGCGCCCCAATTCTGCATCGAGACCGATCCGTTGTCGTTGCCGGTGGTGAGAATGTTGTAGTGGCCGATCTGGGCGAAGAATCCCCCCTTGATCATGTGTTTCCCCTTCAACATGGTCAACGCGTCGTTGAATGTGAGGTTTTTTTGCGCACCCAGATAAGGTGGCGCTTCACCGCCGCCAATGTACAGCCCGCCCACCTGCTTTTCAAAACTCACATTGGGCAGCAGCTTGCTTGAAGAAGCGAAGATCCCCGGATAGGGGTAGTTCAGTGCGGTGGTGGAGACGGTGTTCAGATCGCTGAGCGCGGTCTTGAGCGTAAAGCGCGTATAGCCGAGAGCAGCCTCGTTGGTCAGCCGCGAGCTCAACACGTTGGTCAGCGTCGCATTGATGGAGTTGGAGGCGTTCTTCTGTGTCTGCGCCGCCGGGTAGGGAACCATATTCCATGTGTTCCAAGGGCCGTAGGGCGAAGGCACGCTTTCGTTCTCGTGATTGTAGCGCAGCGCGGCGTGCACGTTGTCGGTGATTGCGTAGTCGAGCTTGAGAATGTCCTGATTGCGCGGCTCCGAGACGGTGTAGTCGGTAATCAGGTTATAGCCGCCGTGGGTGGCAGGGTCGACGTTCGCATTGGGCAAGGCGTTGAGCAGAATCTTGCCGGCGGGATCGATCGCACCGCTGCCGATCTGACCCCAATTACTTCCATATCCAACCTTACTTACACAACTGGCGCTATACGAGCTGCCGCCGCATGGTTGGTTGGAAACTTGCCATCCCAGCCAGCCATTGCCCGCATTCGAGAATGCGCCCAGATAAGCAGAGTCGGTAAAGTCGCCATTGGCCATGCCGGTTCCGCTGTAGCCGGGCGCTCCGGTTTCGGCGGGGACCTCCGCCTTGCGCGGCGACAGATCCACATGCTGCTGCGAGATCTCGGTCGCGGCAAAGAAGAAGAGCTTGTCTTTGAGAGCCTTCATGCTAGGCAGCGCCAGCGGTCCGCCGAGTTGAAACTGCGGATAGAAGAGAGAGGTCTGCGGCGCGGGCAAGCCATTGGCCTTTTGCTGCCAGTCTGCTGCATTGAGCGTATGATTGCGCGCGGTCAATTCCGCCAAACCGTGGAAGTCGCGCCCGCCCGACTTGGTCTCGGTCGAGACCACAATGGGACCATTGGGCTGCGCCGAGGAGTACGCCGCCGACTCGACCTTCAACTCCGAGATCATGTCCACATTGGGCGTCACCGAAGCCGCACCGGCCGTGTTCAGATCCGTCACTGAGGCGCCGTCGCTGACAATCGAGACCTGATCGAAGCGGTTGCCGTTGACCGTGAAGGCGCTGGAGTTCTGCGTGAATCCCGCCGATGCGCCGTTGTACGTGCCGTTGAAGTTGCCTGTGTTACCCGAGCCGGGAATCATGCCCAGCAGTTCGATGGCGCTGCGGCCCTCGATGTCCATGTTGTGCAACTGGGTATCGGTAACTGTATAGCTGACCTCGCCCGAAGTGGTGGGGGTCATCTCGTCGGCCACCGCCGTCACCACCACCGAGGCGTTGGCTCCGGCTACTGCAAGCACGATCCCCTTGAGGTCGATCTGATCGTTGATGTGGACGGCGATGCCCTTGCGCACCAGGCTGTTGAAGCCGGGCGCGGAAACCTTTACATCGTAGACCGCAACCGGGATTCCCACCAGCGAGAAGACGCCCTGACCGTCACTGGTCGTCGAGCGCGTCACTCCCGAGGCTTCATCGGTGAGTAGAACGGTTGCCTGGGGAATCACCGCCCCGGTTTTGTCGGCCACCACGCCGGTAAGGGTGGCGGCATTGCCCTGGGCTCGGCTGCTCAGCGCGCCGCACACCAGCAGCAGCGCCAGCGCCACGCCGGTCACGATCCTTTGGATTCTCTGCTTCATCTCAACTCTGCTCATTTGGCACTCCTTCATTGCAGTCCTTCAATTTCGATCATCGAACCGCGCCATCCCGTGCTTGCTCGACGGCGCATCTTCGTCTTTCCCCGGCAGATCTGGGAGCGCTGGGGATCATTTCACCTTCGCAACGCATCCTAGTCCCCTTTTGCAACGCTGCGAATCCGACCAAAGTCGGATTGCGCGCAGATTCCCCAGCCAACTTTACCTACCTGCTCGACAGCTCCCCACGCTGAATAGGGCGCAAGACCGATTGCATCAACCTAAAGGAATCTTCGATTAAGCGCGCTTCCTATGACCCAACCTTCCCTCAGGGGCTAAAGCCCGTTGATTCTTTGAGCTTTATGTACGGGCTGAAGCCCGTACCCTTCAACCCCCCGACTCAATCAGAGGTTCCCCAAACCTGTCATCCTGAGCGACCCTGAGTGAAGCGAAGGGGAGTCGAAAGGACCTGCTTTTCGTCTTCCTTGTCACTAAGGCAAAATGTCATGGCCTCTTTTGTTTCTCAACGCTTCTCCCCGCCAACCACCAATTCGTACTCTGGAACCAGCTTCACGCTCTTCAACTTGCCGAGTTGGCCGCTGGCCGGGAACTCCAGCTTGTGCGGCGTCTCGAAGTACACCGGAGCGTCCTGGCGCAGCGGCAGAATCTCCAGTTGCACGGTTGCGGTATTTGAAGGAGCAAGAAACCGCTTCAGCCCCACCGTCCAGTCCAGGCCATTGAAAAAGTCGTCGGTGAGCAGGCGGTCTTGCGCGTACAAGCGCGCCACATCGCCTTCATATGCGATTTGAAGATAGAGTTCGTTGAGCCCACCGAGCGCACCCCGAGGGACCATGATCGACCACTTGGCGGCCGGGGCCAGGTCGCCCTCTGCGGGCGCCTGCGCCACGCCCCGCAGACGCCAGACCGGCGGCGGCGCCAGCTTCACCCGTGGGGCCTCGCCCGCGGCCTGGATCTGCTTCACTTTCAACTCCAATGTGCGCTCCTGGGCCGTAGCCGCAAAGCTGACGCTCTGCGCACTCGATGCGGTCTGGGTCAGCGCCAGGCTGGCCTGCGGCGCATGGTCCAGCGGGGGCGTAACGGTGAAGGCAAAGCGCGGCTCACCGCGCGAACGCAGGCGAATGCGCCCATCGGCATCGGCAAAGAAATCCTGGCGGGTGATGAGCAGCCGCTCCACCCCGTCCATGCGCACCTTCCAGGCATTCTCCGCCTCATCGGATTTGAGCACCACAATGCGCGTCTTCTCTCCATTCTTCGCCGTCAGATCGATCCAAGCATCCACGCCCAGCTCAATCTCCCGCACGTAGGTCACGCCGTCTTGGCTGACGACAGAGCCGCTGGTCACCTTGATTGCTTGCAGATCGTCGGCGGCAAAGGCAAATTCCGGGGCTATGCCGCGCACAGCCGCGAAATAGACCGTGAGCACACCGTTTTGCTCCATTCGCGTAAAGGGCTGCGCGGTGCTGTAGCGCAGGTCTACGCCGCCCAGCTTCATGTGCATCGGCCAGATGAAGTAAGCGCCGGAGGGAATCTCGATTGGCTGGCTGGGCAGCCGTAGCACGCCGCCGGGCAGTTGCACCTCGAACTGCGCCGCCGTCCGCGCCGGCATGGAGTAGCCGCGCACGTAATTGTTGACAAAGAGGAAGCCCGCATCGCCTTGCGCCCGCACCGCTGCACGCAGCACGCTGAAGTCCGACGGATTCAGAGGCTGCGGCTGCGGAGCATGGACCGCCATAGGCGCAAGATCGGCGCCAAAGGCGTTCAAAAAATACTGATAGACCTTCATCTTGCCCAGCGACGCGCGCTCCTGGCCGAACGCCCCGATGGGCGCTTGAAAATCGTAGGATTTGATAGGCAGATCGTTGGGGTAGCCAGTAGCCTGCGACTCCTCCAGCGTGCTCAACTTGCCCTCTGGATTCTCGCCGCCGTGAAACATGTACGTGCCGTAGAGATTCACCCCCGAGCCCAGCATCACCGGGAACATCGCGCCGATGTCGTCGGGCTGAATCACAGGGCGGCGATGGTAGGTGTCTTCGATACCGCCGCCGATCTCCGCCGTCAGATAGGGCAGCTCCTCTTTGCTGGCCCGCTGCGCGCTGGTGCTTGCTCCACCCATCGCTCCCATATTGGCCGCCACCCGGCTCTGAAAGCGGAAGGCATAGACCTCGGCCGCAGGCAGCTTGCCGGTCGATCCATCCCACGGCGCATCGGGATAGCCGCCGCCATAGACGGGAATCACCGCCCGCTCCGGCACCACGGCGTTGTCCCACCCGGTGACGAAATACAGCGGCACATCCAGGCCGCTGGCGATAGCCATCTTCTTCAATGTCAGAATGTGCTCCTCGCCCGCGCCGGGGCCGCGCGCCGAGTACTCATTCTCCAACTGCACGGCGATCACCGGGCCGCCGTCCTTCCACAGCAGGCCGTCGAGTTGGCGGCCAATCTCCGCATACCAGCGCTGCACCGAGGTCAGATAAGCGGGATCGTTGACCCGCGTCGGCCCTTGCTTTATCACCCAATCCGGCAGGCCGCCGTTGCGCACTTCGGCGTGGGTCCAGGGGCCGATGCGCGGCTCCAGCAGCAGACCGTGCTTGGCGCAGAGTTGGGCAAAGGCGCGCAGGTCGCGCTGGCCGCTCCAGTCGTATTGCCCTTCGATCTCCTCGTGATGAATCCAGATGATGTAAGTGGCCACGATGTTGACGCCCGCGGCCTTCATCTTGAGCAGCTCTTCTTCCCACTGCGCGCGCGGATAGCGCGAGTAGTGGAACTCTCCCATCACCGGCAGCCAGGGTTTGCCGTCGCGGGTCAGATAGCGGCTGTTGAGGCCGATGGTGCTGCCGGTGGGCGAGGTGGATGCTCCCGCATCGTAGCGCGCCGCAACCGCTTCACCGCTGGGCTGGCTGGCGTCGATACGAATCGGTGCGGTTTTCTGCGCCGTCGCTGAGCCGGCCACAAGCAACAATGCAAGCCCTAAAGCGCCCCAGCGGGCAGGCCTTAAAAAGGAGGAAGGCCGAGAGCCTCTCAATGCGAAATGAATCGATCCGTACATGCGAATAGGCTCCGTGCGCTCTGCGTCTATCTTCTCCGCAGCTTTGCGCCTATGCCGTGGAGAAATCCCAATCTACGCTCTCCAAAGATCCCATGAATCCGTCCAAAGTCGGAACGGTCGAAGATTTCCGCATTCCAGTGGAACGCCGCCGCGGGTTGGAGATTTTGCGCGTAAAAAAGGGCAGCCCTGGCCGCAAAGCCAAAGCTGCCCGTTGCAATGGACCACTAGAAGGTGAGCTTGAGCGCGCCTTGCATCACCCTGGGCGGAATGTTGCCCACATTGCCGATGATGCCGTAGTCGCCCCAGCCGACCGTGTTGCCGTAGTCGCCGGTGGGATTGCCAAAACTGGGATGGTTGGTGGCATTGAAGGCCTCCCAGCGGAACTGCAGCTTTGTGCCTTCCATCAGACTCCAGGTCTTCATGATCGCCGCGTCGGCGCCGAACTCATGCGGTCCATACATGAGGTTTTTGGCCGAGTTGCCAAAGGTGCCGGCGGCATTGTTGGTGAAGGCCGCGCCGTTGAAGTAGCCCTTTTGGACATTCGTCCAATCCCAGTGGCTGCCCTGGCCCACATTCAGGCTTTTTCCGGGAACGACGTCGGCGCGATCCAGATATTGCATCGAGCCGGAATCGTTTTGGCCCCAATCCGTGCCCGAGGCAAAGACGGAGAAGGGAACGCCGGTCTGGTAGGTGAGAATGCTGCTCAGCTCCCAGCCGCCCAGGGTTTCCTGCAGCAGCTTGTTCTGGTTGGCCAGGCGCGGCGCCTGGTAGATGAAGTTGGTCACCGAGTTCCACGGCACGCTCATGGTGGAGTTGCCGCGGTTCCACTTCATGTTGAACGGATCGCCCAGCAGCGGATTGCCGAACGATACATTGCTGGAGCCGGCCACGTCGATCGTCTTGGACCAGGTGAAGCTGGACTGCAACTGGAATCCGTGCGCCATGTGCCGATCGAAGCTGGCCTGCAGCGAGTTGTAGCTGGCCGTCCCGTTGCTCTTGTCTTCGAGAATCTGATTGAAGGCCGCGTAGGGACGCGCGTAGTTGCCGCCGGCGGCCGCGTTATAGGCGCCTGCGGGGTTCTTGACGGCCGCGTTCTGATCGATGGCCACCGATTGGTGATACGACTCGCTACCCACATAGGCCAGACGAACCATCATCACCGGGTTGAGCTGCTGCTCCACGCTGAGATTCCAGCTCTGGGTCATGCCCAGCTTGAAGTCCCGCGAGAACGACTGTTCCACCGACGTGCCGGTCGCGGAAAACGCCGCACCGGTCGGCGGTTGATACGAGACCGAGGCGAAGGGCGGGAAGGGGCTGGCGGAGTAAGGCGCGTAAGGGCCGGACCAGGGCTTGTCGAAGCTCAACGCGCCGGTGATGGCCTGGTCGGCGCCTGCCGTGCAGCCAGTAGCGCAACCGCCGCCGGTGAAGTCGAAGGTCGGACTGAAGGGAGCGATGTCAGCGGCGTGGTTATAGGTCGAGTACTCCAGCGGCCCGGTGAACATGCCGAATCCGGCATGAAGCACGGTATGGGGCAACTGTTTCGGCTGCCAAACGATGCCCAACCGAGGCTCCCAGTAGCCGGTTGAATCCGGCATCAAGGTAGCCTTCATGCCGTCGTCTCCGGGGAAGATCAAACCCGTGGGCGCATTGGGGAATATCGCGCTCTGCTGCCCGGCGACGAAGGCCGCGCCGCGCCCGCCCTTTGAAGTGGGAGCGAAGTTTGGGTCCCAGCGCACGCCAAGATTGACGGTAAGGTGCGAGGACAGACGCCAGTCGTCCTGCGCAAAGGGAGCGAACTGCCAGCCCGCCACATCCGCGATCTCGCCGGCGCCCTGCTTGAACTCGTGCATATAGCCCAGCAGGAAGTCCGCCACGCCATTGCCCGTGTAGGCCCCAGTGAAGGTCACCTCTGGATGCGAAGGATATTGCGTGTATTCCTCGGCAAACTGGTGCATCAACTGCACGCCTGTGGTGAGCGAGTGCTTGCCCGCCACCTTGGAGAGCGTGTCGGTAAAACCATAGGTGTTACGCACCTCTTGCGAGGGCTCTGTCCAGCCGCCCCGCACGTTGTTGCTGTCGCCGGTGATGGTGAAGCCTTCCATGTAGCACTGTCCGGCCAGTTCGTTCACCGCAATATAGCGAGAGAGGCACATGGCCTGGTTGCTGCTGTCCAGCACCGCCGCCTGGTTGTGCGCGCTCTGCTCATTCCAGAAGGCCGAAAATGCGTTGACCGTGCTGGGGTTGATCGTCCAGGTGTGGGTCAGAACATCGTTGAAGTAGAACATCCGTTCCTGCAACCCATAGGTCCAGTTCTGGTCGTTGATCACCGAGAGCATGTCGCCCGGCGTATCCGAGGAGGGCGCCGTCATGTGGTCGGTGAACGAACGCAACGACAGCGTCTGCGACGGAGAAAGGTTGTAGTCGAATTTCTCAGTGAACTCGTCGAGACTATTCCTGGCCGCGGCTTCGGTGTAACTCATCAGGCCGTCGGGACCCTGGGTCGGAGAACTGGGCAAGCCCGTCTTGGTGATGGTCACCGCTGCCGGGTCCAGCGTGGCGACGCTGGTATCCAACTGATTGGCTTTGCCATTGACGGTATGGAACGGGCCATTGAGGTTGGTCACGCCCGGTGTGCTGGCCAGACCGCTGAAATCGCCCGCCAGCATGGCCGCCGTGGGAGTGTTGGTCTTGAGGTTGGTGGCCGCCGTCACCAGACGGGTGCCCTGGTAGTTGCCGAAGAAGAAGAGCTTGTTCTTCTGGATCGGGCCGCCGGCAAAGGCGCCAAACTGATTGCGCTTCAGCGGATCGACCTGGTGACTGAACCAGTCTGTGGCGTTCAGATCGTTGTTGCGCACAAACCAGAAGGCGCCGCCGTGGAACTGGTTGGTGCCGCTCTTGGTGGCGATGCTGACCACCGCGCCCGGCGAGAATCCATACTGCGCACTGAAGTTGTTGGAGATGACCTTGAACTCCTGGGTCGCATCCGAGTTGGGAAAGGGCGCGGTCAGCAGGTTGTAGTTATCCATATTCGACACGCCGTCGAGCATGTAGAAGGTGCTGCCCTGGCGGCCGCCGTTGGACGATGCGCCGTTTTCTGTCGAAAAGGAGAAGCCCGTCTGTACGCCTTCGCCGCCATGCTGGGCGACGTTCGAGGTGCCCGGCGCCAGCAGCACCAGCGAGGATGGGTCGCGGCCGTTCAGCGGCAGCTCGGCGATCGCCGCCTCGCCCACCGTGGTGCCCAGCTCCGCCGAGGAGGTATTGATCAGCTCCGCGTCGGAGGTCACGGCAACCACCTCGGTCTTGCCCGCGCCCACCTTCAGGCTGACGTTTTGGGTGGCGGCCAGATTGGCCGTCAGCACGATCCCCTTCTGCAGGTAGCCGTCAAAGCCCGGCGCGTGAATGGCCAGCGTGTAGTTGCCGATGGGCAGAGGCCGCAGGGTATAAACGCCGACGCTGTCGGTCTTGACGGTCTGGGCGAAGTTGGTGCCGATGTTGGTGATGGTGACAGTGGCTCCGGCCACAGCCGCCCCGGTGGGATCGGTGACGCTGCCCGTCAAGCTGGCGCTGGTGCCCTGCCCGTAGACCGGCGCGGCGCAGCAGAACAGGGCGGCGGCGAGTACCAGCAGCAGCACTCGGAACCGTTGCTCATGAATCAGTTGCATAACTACCTCCTAAAGGGTCAACAGGTCGAGGCGCGGCCGGGGCTTTCTGAAATCGTTTACATCTTCCCGGAAATCGTTTCTCCCCGCCGCGCCACTCGAATCGCTCTTCTACCTACCGCACTCGTCGCCGGCCCTTTTCGCTTGCGCGGAAATCGGCCGCTTTGAGCCGAATCGAACTCTACGCCCGCCTCGCAACCCTATGAATCCGCCAAAAGTAGGATCGGAATGAAGATTTTTCTCTGGAAATCCCGGCAGCATCTCCCCACAAACCCGCATCATGGGCTCTCAGCAAATCCCGCGCTGCAGGCGCAGAGGTGGTTCGCACAGCGCTTCAGCACTGGGAGAGCGACCCCAAAAACCCTCCGGAGTCCCATCAGGACGGCGCTTCATGCTTCGCGTTGTCCGTTTGGCTCTTGATGCGGATGGACGGATGGTCTCGGTCTCGGGGGTTCTTCCAAACCACGTTGAGGAGGAATGTCGTGGTTGCCCCCAGTCCCTCGCTGTTGGGGACCGGGGACAGAAACCGATGAAAAGGCGCTTTTCTCCTCAGTGCCTCCTGCATTCGTCGAGTATAAAAAACTATGTAATTACAGTTGCAACGACCGCTGGCTCCTTTGCACCCGCGATCAGCAGCCAGAGCATGGCCGCAAGCTCAGCCAGAAACACCGGCTGAAAGTAACGGAACAGAACATCTGTGGAGCCGGGGGCCAAGAACCAGGTCACGCCTACGACAACCCAGGCAATCCCGTCTAGAAGCAGCCAATATCCGAGCCAGCGCGGCAAGAAGCGCGAACGCACCACCAACCATCCAAACGGCAGCAGCCACAATCCCCAGAACGTCTGGTTGATGCCATACGCCTGGCCACGCATCTGGATGAGGAGCATCCCGATTGCCTCGCGCGTCTGGTTGTCGAAGCCGGCGAAGCCACCGCCGCCACGAAAGACGAGTAGCGCGGCCGCGCTGAAGACCACCGTCACCAGGCCGAGAGCAGAAGACACCAGCACCAGCGCCACCATCTGCCGGGCGCAATGGCGGTCCACGTTTTCAAAGAGCCGATAGAGTGCCAGACTCAGACCTATGAAGATGACCGCACCCAGCGTCTCGGCAATCATGCCCCAGCGGTAAAGTACCTCATGGCTGAGGACGCGCGCCGCGGTTGCGGCTGCGTCGTTGTGCACCACTGTTTGCGAGGGGACATAAAGCAGATAGAACGGCCCAAGAGTGAAGCCAAGATACCACAGACCGGCGATTCGGGCCGTCCCTTTCAGGGACGTCATGCGGACCTCCTGCGTTTGCACAAGGTACGTGATGGGAGCTAAGAAAGTTCGCTGAAAACCATGAGCGTGCGGCCCTGCTCTCGATAATCATTTCAAACCATGTTGAGGATAAAAAATGCGGGCGCTCCCGGTCCCTCGCTGTAAAGGACTGGGGTGAATTGCCCCCTTCAGGCTTTACGACGCGCGCGGACGGCGGCGGCCAGTTCTTTGAGCAGAATATAGGTTTCCTGCCAATCGATGCAGGCGTCGGTGATGCTCTTACCGTAGACCAGCGGCTGGCCGGGAACCAGGGGCTGCGCGCCGGCCGCCAAATTGCTCTCGATCATCGCGCCCATAATGCGCTTGTCGCCCGCCGCCACCTGCGCGGCCACATCGTGGCAGACCAGCGACTGGCGCTTGTAGTCCTTGCTGCTGTTGGCGTGGCTGAAGTCGATCATGATGTTGGGGTGGATGCCGGCCTTTTCCATCTTGCGCGCGGTCTCGGCCACGCTCTGGGCGTCGTAGTTGGTAAGTTTCTTGCCGCCGCGCAGGATCATGTGGCAATCGGGATTGCCGTTGGTCACAAAGATCGCCGACTGACCGAATTTGGTGTGGCCCAAAAAGGTGTGCGAGTGCGCGGCGGAAAGAATAGCGTCGACCGCCACCTGCACGTCGCCCGAAGTCGCGTTCTTGAAGCCCACCGGGCAACTGATACCACTGACCAACTGGCGGTGCACCTGGCTCTCGGTGGTACGGGCGCCGATGGCTCCCCAACTGACCAGCCCGGCGATGTACTGCGGCGAGATCATATCGAGGAACTCGGTGCCCGAGGGCACGCCCATCTCCGCCAGATCCAGCAGCAGGGTGCGCGCCAGGCGCAGGCCGTCGTTGATCTTGTAGGACTCGTCCAGATAGGGATCGTTGATCAGGCCCTTCCAGCCGATGGTGGTGCGGGGCTTCTCGAAGTAGACGCGCATGACCAGGCGAAGATCGGCGCTGAACTCCTCGATGGCCTTCTGGAGCAGCGCGCCGTACTCGCGGGCGGCCTTGGTGTCGTGAATCGAGCAGGGGCCGGCCAGCACCAGCAGGCGGTCGTCCTGGCCGTTGAGAATGGCGGTAATCTCGTTGCGTGCGTCGTAGATCACCCCCGAGGCCGTCTCGGTCAGCGGACGTTCCTCCTCCAGAAAGACCGGGGGTAGAACCACCTTGGTCCATTGGATGCGTACGTCTTCCGTGGTGTGAAACATGGATGGCCTCCTCGCGCCGCAGATCCCGCTCCGAGGAAGTGCCCCGGCAGATGCAATCGAAACGCGTTCTTCTCCATTTTACAGATTGCGGTAAAGATCCCGGCGGGGAGGGCTGCCGGGCGCAGGGCAAACGCACTAAATCGATCTGCCGTTTTCCGAGTGAAACAGTTGTAACCATTGCTTTTGTTTTTTTACGGAGGGAGCAGAGGTCTTCAAGCCCCTGAAGCAGCGGCAAAAACGAGAGGCTTTAGCCTCGGGTCTTTGCTCGCATCTGCAAAAAGGCCCGTGCCTGAAGGCCCATCCATCCATCGCCCTATTCAGGGGCCTGAAGGCTCCTGCTCCCTCCCCAAACTACCCTTTGTTTCGATTCGCAATCCAAAACTGATCCGACAGCGGAATTAAGATGCGTTTGCCCTGCAGCCAGACGCGGTAAGAAAGCGGGAGATCGAGCCCTCCTCGTATAGCCCAAGAAAAAGCTGAAAAAAGGAAATCTTCCGCCAATTGCGTTTATCTAAATGGGTGCATCATGGCCCGAAAGCTGAAAGGAAGCACCTCCCATGCCCGTGGCTTTTCCACCCCCATCACTCGGCGGGCGCATTGCCGCTCTCTTTTTGAAGAAACTGCTCTTGATTCTGCCCTTTCTCATCCTGATCCCGGCACTGCTTGGGTGGAGGGTTCTGGGCGCCGGAGCCGTCAAGGCCAGAGAATAGCCGGCAGAAGCCCGCCAAGCCTACCCTTTTTGCCGTTCGGTCAAAACCGCTCGCCTCCACAGAGGGCCCTTTGCGCCGCGCCTGCAATGGGCGGGGAACTCTACGGAAGCGCTTCCTGCGCCGCCTGCGCGGGTAGCAGAAAAGCCTCTCTGGGATTTGCGCTGGGGCGTCCGGTGAAATAGCCCTGCACTTCGTTGGCGCCCAGGGCCTTGACCATCTCCAGTTGCGAGCCGGTCTCCACCCCTTCCACAATCACCCGCATGGCGAAACTCTGCGCCAGCACGACCAGGGTCTGAATCATGGATTCGCTCTCGGGCTCCACGCCCAGCCCGCGCACGAAGGAGGAGTCGATCTTCATGGTGTCAAAGAGCAACGAGCGCAAATTACTCATCGAAGAGTAGCCGGTGCCAAAATCGTCGATGGCCAAGCCGATGCCCAGATCGTGCAGTTCGTTCATGATCTCTGCGGCATTCGTCAGATCGCCCATCATCACCGATTCGGTGAGCTCAATTTGCAGCAGCGTGGGCTCCAGCCCGGTCTTCTCCAGGATGGCCCGGACCTCATCGACAAATCCCTTGCGGCGGAACTGAATGCTGGAGACATTCACCGCGACCTGCACCGGCTGGGCCAGAATCCCCTGCCACTTAACCGCCTCGCTACAGGCCTGTTCCATGATGAAATTGCCCAGGGAGACGATCAATCCGCTCTCTTCGGCAATGGGGATGAACTTGGCCGGAGAAATAACCCCCAGCACCGGATGGGTCCAGCGGGCCAGCGCCTCGAAGCGGATGAGGCGATTGCCGCGCAATTCGAACTCCGGCTGGTAGTGCAGCGTAATCTCGTTCCGCTGCACCGCGCCGCGCAACTCCTTCTCCAGGCTGACGCGTTCCTGCACATGAGCTCCGATGGCTGGGGTGAAATACATCAAACGCCCCTTGCCCTCGCGTTTGGCCACATACATGGCGCTGTCCGCCTCTTTGATCAGTTCCTCGGAGCAGGCCGCGCTGTCGGGATAGATGGTGATGCCGACGCTGGCTCCTACGGAAACCTCGTGGCCCTCCACAGAGAAGGAATTAGAGAGCGCGCTCAGCAAGTTGCCGGCCACAAGTGCGGATTCTTCCTTGGCTTCGATGCCTTGAAGAATGACCACGAACTCATCGCCCCCCATGCGCGCCACGATGTCCTTGTGCCGCACCCTGGAACGGAGACGGGCCGCAACTGCCACCAAAAGACCGTCACCGATGGCGTGGCCCAGGCTGTCGTTGATGGTTTTGAAGCCATCCAGATCGATATAAAGCAGAGCCAGCATGGAGCCCTCGATGCTGGCTTCTTCCAGCATTGCATCCAGCTTCTCCGACACCATCCTGCGGTTGGGCAGGCCGGTCAGCGAATCGTTTTGCGATTCATAAACCGCCGCGTCCTTGGCCTTTTGCAGTTCGATCTGATGATGGCGCAGTTGCGAGATGTCGATGGCCGTCGTCTCATACAACATGCCTTTGGGCCCATCGACGGGGGTAATGTTCATCAGCACGTGCACGTGGCCGCCGTCGTCGCGGCGCAGCGTGGCGGAGCGATTGCTCTGCGCCTCTTCGCGCAGCAGGGCTTCGCGCAGTCTCTCCCGCACCTCCGCGTCCACCTCGAGATCCCAATAGGAGCGCCCGGCCATCGCCTCCCGCGATTCCAGACCGAGCAGCTTGACAAAGGCCATATTGAAGTCCGGAATCGAACCGTCCGGCCGCCAGCGGAAGACTGCCGCCAGGTTGCGCTCGAAGAGCCGCTGGTATTGGGTGGCCATCTGCAACTCGTTCTCCAGCGTGGCGCGGATGAGGGCCGTCTGCTTGCGCACCGTGCGGCGCAGCATCCCCACCCAGATCAGGACCGTCACCACCACCGCACTCATACCGCCCAGGACGCTCAGAACGTGGGTAAAGGTGAACCAGCCGGTCTCGTCCAGCACCATATCCGCCGGCGATCCAACCAGCAGTTGCAGCGACTCGGGCCACTGCGGCGTGCCCTTGCGAATCACCGCCACGCCGGTCAATCGGAGATAAGCTCCATTGGGCATGCCCACAATCTCGCGGGTAGCCTCGTTCCGTTCCAGGCGCGCACTGAATCGCTGTTTGCCGTCGTCCAGGTAGAAGACAAACTCCGTCGCGCTGGCGTTCTGGCCGACCAAATGCGCTCTGATGCGCACCCGCACCCCATTCAACCCGCGCTGCAGGGCCTCGGATGCGGTCACCTCCTGGGGCGCGATGGCACGGTTCGATCCGCCCGGTGAAACCCGCACCGCGGCGTCGGTCAGCATCACCGCCGTCAGGTCGCCCAGGCTGGGAAAGCCCACCACGTCCACAAGCTGACCGGAATGAAGCGCGCCGGCATTGGGAGCCGCCACGCTCAGGGCCCCCGTGGCGTCTTGAACGATCATGCGCCCGGAAGAGTTCCAGGTGATCGCGCCACGCACATGCACCTGCGTCACGAATCGCTGGTTCACCGCGGCCACATCCAATTTGCCAGCGGCCGTGACGGGAAGCTGAAATGAATCCGCCAAACCCCCGCTCTGAACTTCCAGATCTTTCAGCCCGTTGACAAAAACCTGCGCTCCCGCAGGCTTGTTGGCGGCATCGAGGTGAATGCCGCTGACGCCTTTGACGCGGACCAGAGCGCCGATGAGCCGGCTCGCTTTGGCGCTGTCGGGTTGGGGAACGACCACCCAGGCCGACGATTTGCCATCGACGATATGGAAGCAGACGCGCCCTTTCGAGTCTTCGCAGGGGCGCAAAACGCCCGTCGTGCTCACCCAACTGCTGTCGGCTACGCCTGCATTGAGTTGGGCCACGCTCAACGGCAGGGCCGCGGGAAGGTCGCCCTGGCCCACAATCGTGACCTTTGCCCCGGTCACAATCGGGGCGGAATCTCCGCCGTCGGTAACCGCTTCCACACGCACCTCGGTGCCCTGCGGATAATACGTGCTGGAACCGTGAACGTTGATATAAATTGAACCCGTGGCATCGTGCAGGAACAAAAGACCCCAGTCGGGATCGGAATAGATCACCACGCCCTGCAATTCCACCGGGCGCCCCCGCCGGGCCTCGGCCATGCTCATACTGTGGATCTGCTGGATGGTGTGCAAGGAATTGCGATCTTTGCCGGCCTCTGCCGCGGCAGGGGGGGGCGTAATGGGAACAATATCGGCCAGGCTGTTGACAAAAATCTGTGCGGCCACCGTCTTGCCGGTCTCATCGATATGGCTTCCGGCTGTACCCTTCACCTGAACCTTGACCCCCATCAGGCTTTCCGAAAGCTGGCTTTTCGGCTTGGGAATCACCACCCATGCCGCGGTTGGCCCATCGGCAATGCGATAGCAGATGCGATCCCAACTGATTTCGCACCTCTGCAGTACGCCCGTGGTGGTGACAAGATGGCTGCCCCCACCAGCGCTGTTCAATTCGGCCACGCTTTCCTGCTGGGCCGGAGGCAGCGCCGCATGACCCACCGCGCGGATGTTGAGATGGGTCAATACGAACCCATTCTCGCCGCCTCCGGTGACCCCGGTCAGGCTAATCCGTACGCCGGCCGTGACCTGCGTCCTATGGCCGTGAATGTCGATATACATGTATCCCGTGGCATCGTGAATGAATAAAAGACCCCACTCCGGATCGGCATACGTCACCACCGCATCCAACTCGACAGGGATTCCTTTTTTGGCTTCTTCGGGAGCGCTTGAGTAAATATCCCCTATTGTACGTATGACATGCGGACGCACAGAATTTACCTGAGAAAATACGCGGCAAGGGTGGAGCAACAGCAAAAAAAGGCAAGAAATCCCCAGGACGCGGAATCCTCTCCATTCCATCGTGGACCTGCTCGGCATCGTCATCGTTGTGCGCCCTGATTCGGTTCCCATAGAGGGCCAAACGCCCCCTGCGACCTTTTGTGAGCACCGCCCCACCCTGTTTATCGGAGGGCCTTCAAATCTCATCATGGCAAGGAAGCAATTTAAGGCATCTGGAGCGCCAGTTGGGAACGGACCCTGCGCTGAGAGGTTTGGACGCCGCCTTCCTGGCCATTGCGGAGAATGGATCTCCCTGGGCGAACTTCGAGCAGTGTTCCAAATGGTGTCAATCGAAGGCCGCGCCGCCTGTTCCCTTGTTTCCTCTCTCCCCGCCAGAATTCTGCCATGCTGTTTTGCCCGGAAGCGGCGTCGCAGCTAGATCTTCGTTGACACCGGCGGCGATGCATGTAAAATACAGTGTTAAGAGCCACATGTTAACTGCGCTTCTAGAGGCGCATTAACCGCGTCGAATGTAGGACTTGCACAATACCCAGCGGGGTATTTGGAATCGGCCTGAAGGTGAGTTGTTCGGCATAAGCATATTTGTTCGTATCGAAGTGTGGAGGATGCGCGGCTGGGCATTTTGCCTGGATTTGGCGTCATGGGATCTTAGCGCGGTGCGCATCGAGTCTTAGTTGGCTGCGCAAGTTCAACTGTTTTTTCATCCAATATGAACCAGGTTTCGATTGCAATGGTTGGTTTGCCTCGGTGAAGCAAACTCGACCGGGTGCAGATCCCGCCGATTTGCCAAACCAAACAGAAACTCAAAACATGCGGAAGGGTTCAACCGGCCCTTTCAAAACCATTTCTGTAATATGAATGCAAGCTCTGAGCTCAGGTACGACTTTCCCGAGGTGCGCCAAGTGACCGATACAACTGCTCGCGTACGACCTATCCGTGTCTGTGTCGCTCTTGCCAGCAAAATGGCGGGAGAGTTTCTGTCGCGCGAGTTTTCCTCCCGGATGGACCTTCCGATCACCTGTGTGAATGTGAGCGCCGACGAGGTTCTCCCGGAACTCGCCCGCTCTGCGTTTCGGATTCTAATTACCAATCTGGATCTCCATCGCGGCCGTCACTCCGGCCTTGAACTGCTCACCGAAGCAATCTCCCTGCACCGTGGCTTGCGGGGCATCGTGCTGGGCAGCTCTCCGGCTTGTGTCGATGTATTGGCAGCCTTCCGGGCCGGCGCTCGCGGCTATCTGTTAGAGAGTGACGCCAGCGTGGAAACGCTGGTCAAGGCCATCCTCTGCGTGCATGAGGGCCAGGTGTGGGCTTCGAGCGCGCATCTGAATCTGATTCTCGATGAATTCTCAGTGCAGATGAGGCGCAGCCGCGCCGTTGGCCAGTTACAGGGCATCTTGACCGAGAGAGAAAGGCAAGTGATCGATCTCATTATGGTGGGAAAGAGCAACAAGGAAATTGCCGCCGCACTGCAAGTCAGCGGCCACACGGTAAAGAACCACTTGGTCAATATCTTCGCCAAACTGCGGGTTACCAGCCGGACCGAGGCTATCTTCGCCATCAACGAGCGCTATTCCAGTTGCGACGACGGGACCGGCGCACCCCCGCCGGTCATGCAGGGCAAGAGCGGGGCGTCTGTTATCTGCTGAAGCCCGTGCTCGGCCAACATTTACCAGGCAATCTCTTTGTTCGAGGCTGTCGAGGGTAGTTCGATATTGGATCGCCTTGCTTCCGCGCGGGGCACATCCCGCCAATCGATAGGATGCTTTCCTACCAAGCCCTGCTATTACTTTTCCCCTGACTTCGAGCAATCCATCGATGAAGCCATGGTAGCCAGATACAAATTGGACTTACCGGCAATCTGAGAATGAAATCATGCACCTGGAGTCAGACAGGAAGAATATGAACGATATTTCGGACGTAGCTATTGTTGGCGCCGGCCCTTATGGGCTCTCCCTCTCGGCGACGCTGAGTTCTTACGACCTGAAGCACCGCATCTTTGGCGTGCCCATGCAATCCTGGGCGGAACACATGCCGCGCGGAATGCATCTTAAGTCCGAGGGCTTTGCTTCTTCGCTCTACGATCCCTCGGGTCAACACTCGCTGAAGAACTATTGCCGCGAATTGAAGCTGCCCTACGAAGAGATTGGCTGGCCTGTGCCGCTGGCCACTTTTGTCGAGTATGGACGCACCTTCCAGCGCCGCCTGGTGCCTCATTTGGAAGAGACCGATGTAACGTCCATCGAGCGCGAGGGCGCACTCTTTCTCCTCACCCTTGCCAACGGCGAGCGTACGCGAGCGCGCCGCGTCGTACTGGCGACGGGCATTCGTTTTTTCGAGTATCTGCCTTCCCTGCTCAGAGAGCTTCCCGCCGAGTTTGTCTCGCACACCTTCGACCATGCGGAACTCGGCAAGTTCGCCGGCAAGTCCATTGCGGTGCTGGGCGGCGGCGCATCGGCATTGGGCTTTGCCGCCCTGGCCGCTGAGGCGGGAGCCGATGTGCAGGTCTTTGTGCGCGATCGTGCGGTGCAGATCTTTGAACCGCCCCAAGCCAAACGGCCCTTGCGGCAGCGCCTGCGCGCGCCTTGGACCGGTCTTGGCCCAGGTTGGAAGTCATGGGCTTGCGTGCATTTTCCGCTGCTCTTCCATCGCTTGCCGCAAGACCTTCGCCTGAAGTTTGTCCGCAAGCATCTGGGCCCTTCCGGCAACTGGACCATCAAGAAGACCATCGAAGAACGCGTTCCGGTTCACTCCGGCCTCAGCTTGCAGCAAGCAAGCGTGCAGGACGGCAAGCTGCACTTGGGCTTTGCCGCGGAGAATGGTTTGCGGCAAGTGACAGTCGACCATCTGGTCGCCGGCACAGGCTACAAACCCGATCTCGACCGGCTCAGCTTTATCGATGCGGATCTGCGCGCCAAGATCAAGCGTCAGCCCGATGGATCGCCCGATCTGAGCTCGCACTTTGAAGCATCGCTCAACGGCATTTATTTTGCGGGTGTTGCCGCGGCAGCCAACTTCGGTCCCGTATTCCGCTTTGTCTTCGGTGTCGATTTCGCGTCTGAACGCATTGCCCGCCATCTGCGCCGAACGCGTCTGATACCGCGCTCCTGAGCCTGCATCAGCCATGAGCTGTTACTCCGCTTGCGGCGTGCGAGCGGCGCGTCGAAGATCCAGCAATACAGCATCCAGCGCCTCATCCCATGCGGCCAGGGGAATCCCAAAGCGCGCATCCAGCTTCTCATTCGACAGGACGGAGTTCAGCGGCCGCTGGGCCGGTGTCGGATACTCCGCGGCAGGGATGGGGTGAACCATGGGCATCTTGCCCTGAAGCAGTGCGCCGGCGCGGGCAAAGATCGCTTGCGCAAATCCGCACCAAGAGACCGATCCACGGCAGGTCATGTGATACAAACCGGCCCACGTATCGCTCGCACCATATGCGCCCGCCAGCACGCCGTCCACGATTGTGTGCGTAGCGCGAGCCAGCTCGATGGAACTGGTTGGCGCGCCAACTTGATCGTCGACGATCTTGAGCGTTTCGCGCTCCCGACCCAGGCGCAGCATCGTCGATAAAAAATTGTTTCCTTGCGGCCCGTAGACCCAACTGGTGCGAAAGATCAGGACCTTGCCTCCCACCTGCTGAATGGCCGCTTCTCCTGCGAGCTTGCTCAGGCCATACACATTCAGCGGGCTGGGCGCATCCTCTTCGATCCAGGGCGCAGGCTTAGAGCCATCGAATACATAATCCGTGGAGTAGTGCACCAGCAGCGCGCCCGTTGCCAACGCGGCTTCGGCCAGTATCCCCGGAGCCTGCGCATTGACCGTCATGGCAAGTTCCGTCTCCGCTTCGGCGCGATCGACGGCCGTATACGCAGCCGCGTTGAGAATGACATCGGGAGCACTGCGTACAACTAACTGCCGTAACCGTTCGGGCTGGCTCAAGTCTGCGGCGTTGCGATCCAAGGCAATGAGTTCACCCGCATCGGCAAAGCTCGTTTGCAAGGCACGGCCCAATTGTCCCGCTGCGCCAATCAAGAGGATTCGCGGCTTCGGCATCAGGCAAAGACCTCCGCATCACGCAGCAATGCGCCCTGCGCATCCTTCGCAGAGACAATCGCCTCTTCAGGGCTCACCCGCCACGGGATCGCCAGAGCCGGATCGCTCCACAAGATGGTGCGCTCGCCCGCCGGACAGTATTCGTCCGTAACCTTGTAGGCCAGAGTGACGGCGTCTGTCAACGCTTGAAATCCGTGTCCGAAGCCTACTGGAATCCAGAGCATATACGCGTTCTCTTCGCTCAACTCGATGGCCACATGACGTCCGAAGGTTGCCGAACTGCGGCGCAGATCCACTGCAACATCCAGCGCCGCGCCCTGCACCACGCGCACGAGTTTGCCCTGCGGATGGCTCACTTGATAATGAAGTCCGCGCACAACATTCTTCTTCGAGATCGAGGAATTATCTTGCACCCAGTTTGAGGGCAGTCCCGCGGCCGTCATCCGGCCCAGATGGAATGTCTCCCAGAATGCTCCGCGATTGTCTTTGTAGATCTTCGGCGCAATGAGCAAGACACCGGGCAAATCCGTTTCCGAAATGGTCATGAGCCGCTTTCCTCTCCATCGAAGATCTGTTCGTCTTTGAGCATCAAAAGGTACTGCCCATAACCGCTCTTGCGTACCGGATAAGCCAGCGCTTCCAGTTGTTCGGTGGTGATGTAGCCCATGCGATAGGCGATCTCTTCTGGGCAGGCAATCTTCAAACCCTGGCGGCGCTCGATGGTCTGCACAAAAAGACCTGCTTCGAGCAGCGAATCGTGCGTGCCGGTATCCAGCCAGGCCATGCCGCGACTCATCACCTGCACCTTGAGAGTGCCGGCATGCAGATAAATTCTGTTGAGATCGGTGATCTCCAGTTCGCCACGGATGGAGGGCTTGAGCGATGCGGCCAGATCGACCACCTGGTTATCGTAGAAATAAAGTCCGGTGACAGCATAGCGCGACTTGGGCTGCGGGGGCTTCTCTTCGATGCTGATGGCCTTGCCCTTGGCATCGAACTCGACGACGCCGTAGCGCTCCGGGTCCTGCACTGGATAAGCGAAGACCATGGCGCCGTGCTGCAAGGCGGCGGCCTTCTGCAGATTGTCGGAGAAGGATTGCCCATAGAAAATGTTGTCGCCCAGCACCAGGGCGCAGGGATCGTTGCCTACAAAGTCGCGGCCAATCACGAAGGCCTGCGCCAAACCATCCGGGCTGGGCTGCACGGCATAACTGAGATGCAGTCCCCACTGGCTGCCGTCGCCCAACAACTCCGCAAAGCGCGCGGTATCGGCGGGCGTCGAGATAATCAGAATCTCCCGCAGTCCGGCCAGCATCAGCGTGGTCAGCGGGTAATAGATCATCGGCTTGTCGTAGACCGGGACAAGCTGCTTCGAGACAACATGAGTTACCGGGTAGAGACGCGTCCCCGACCCACCCGCCAGAATGATACCTTTCATTGCGCCACCCTCTCCCCGTAGTTCTTCTCAATCCATTCCAGGTATGCGCCGGTACGAACATTCTCGATCCAGTCGGCATGATCCAGATACCATGCTACCGTCTTGCGCAGCCCGCTTTCGAACGCTTCGGCCGGTTCCCATCCCAGCTCGCGTTTGATCTTCTCGGCGTTGATCGCGTAGCGGCGATCGTGGCCGGGGCGATCGGTCACATAGGTGAGCAGATTGCTGCGCGGCTGGAGCGTTGCATTGGGGCGCAGTTCGTCGACCAGAGCGCAGATCGCGGTCACCACTTGCAGGTTCTTGCGTTCGCTGTTGCCGCCGATATTATAGGTCTCACCCACGCGCCCCCGCTCCAATACAGCACGAATGGCGGAGCAGTGATCCTCGACAAAAAGCCAGTCGCGCACATTGCTGCCGTCGCCGTAGACCGGCAGGGGCTTGCCTTCCAGAGCATTCAGAATCATTAGTGGAATCAGCTTCTCGGGAAACTGAAAGGGACCGTAGTTATTCGAGCAATTGGTGGTCAGAACCGGCAGTCCGTAGGTGTGATGGTAGGCCCGCACCAGATGATCGGAAGAGGCCTTGGAGGCCGCATAAGGACTGTTGGGCGCGTAGGCCGTGGTCTCGGAGAAGGCCGCATCGTCCGGTCCCAGTGTTCCGTAGACCTCATCCGTCGAAACATGCAAAAAGCGAAATGCAGCGCGCGCCGCCGCATCCAACTGCGACCAATAAGCCTTGGTCTGCTCGATCAGATTGAAGGTGCCCTGCACGTTGGTGCGAATGAACGCCGCGGGGCCGGTGATTGAACGGTCCACGTGGCTCTCGGCAGCGAAGTGCACAACGGCCCTGGGCCGGTGCTCGCGCAACAGCGAAGCCACCAATTCCGCATCGCAGATATCGCCGCGCACCAGCAGATGGCGAGGGTCCTTTTCGAGAGCCGCAAGATTTGCGGGATTGCCCGCATAGCTGAGCAGATCGAGATTGATCACCGGCGTCCCCACTGCCTCAATCCATTGCAATACGAAGTTGGAGCCGATGAACCCGGCCCCGCCGGTGACCAGAATTGGATGCGAATCAGTTGTCATTCTTCACTCGTCCTTCTTATGCGAAATTCAGGAAGTGCGCTGGTTTCTTCATCCATGGAAATTACTCATATGCGGAGATTTTACCACGGGCTTCAATGGGCTCAGTCGAGGGTGTAACGCTTTCGATTACCGCGGTGTAGCAACGAGCGGCAGGGTTCTGCCCTTCGCGCCGATCCATGGCAGAGATCAGCCATGCCATTGCATCGCTCCGTGCATCTTCTACTTCGATTTATTGCTTACATGTGAGAGCCTATATAGAAGGCAAACCATATGCCGGGCTCAAGCCGCGATTCTCCAAAACGCTCGTCCCAGCCGGTTGCCATGGCATCCGCATCTCGATCACGGCTCATAGCAACTCTCGCACCAGGAGGTCCATTTGTCCACTGCCCCGGAGAAGAGCAAAGCATACCGGACCGACATAGACGGCCTGCGCGCCGTTGCTGTCCTTTCGGTGTTTTTGTATCATCTGGATGCTCTGCACGTGACCGGAGGCTTTGTCGGTGTGGACATTTTCTTTGTCATTTCCGGCTACCTGATCACTTCGATTCTGGCAAAAGAACTAAATAGCGGACGCTTTTCCATCGCCGCATTTTATGAGCGCCGCATTCGCCGCATCGTGCCGGCATTGCTGGCCATGCTGGTCTTTACTACCGCCGCGGCGTGGATCTATTTGCTGCCCTCGGAGATGATTTCCTACGGCCACTCCCTGCTGGCTGCGCTCTTCTCTGCATCCAACTTCTTCTTCTATTCCCAGGCGGGCTATTTCGACGCTCCATCCGCCAGTAAGCCGTTGCTTCACACATGGTCGCTTGCTGTCGAAGAGCAGTTTTACCTCTTCTTCCCGCTTTTGCTGGCCTTCATCTTCCGCTATCGCCGGCGTTGGCTGGTGGCGATTTTAAGCGTCATCTCCCTGCTTTCGTTCGCGCTTAGCATTTGGGCCACGGCCTACCAGCCCAACCTTTCGTTCTTTTGGCCCATTACGCGCGCCTGGGAGTTGCAGATCGGCTCATTGATCGCGGTCGTCAATCTGCCCATCTTTCGTTCGCGACTGGTGCGCGAAGCCGGCACTCTGACTGGCATTGGCCTGATCGGCTATTCCCTCTTCGCCTACACGGCCTTCACGCCATTTCCGGGTCTTGCTGCGCTGCTTCCCTGCCTGGGTTCGGCGCTGATTATTGCGCCTGGCGTATACGGACGCAGTCTGGTTGCCAGGATGCTCTCCTTACGCCCGGTGGTTTTTGTCGGGCTCATCTCCTACTCCCTCTACCTTTGGCATTGGCCGCTCATTGTCTACCAGAAGATGGGACTGGTGCTGGTTCCTGGCGCTCCCCGACAGGTTGAGAAGGGAGTCACTCTGCTGATCGGTCTGGCCGCCGCTACCCTCTCCTGGTATTTCGTGGAACGCCCCTTCCGCAAGACGCAGGGCAAGGACTCGCGTCGACAGGTCTTTGCCTGGGCGGCTTGCAGCACGGCAGCGATGGCTCTGATCGCAGGTGTGCTGCTGTTGGGCAACGGCATGCCCTCTCGCTTCTCTGACCGCGCTGTGCAGATCGCCTCTTACCTCGACAATCCCAACGGAGCTGATCGTTGGCGCTATCGCGAGGGCGAGTGCTTTCTCACCGCCGCCAATCGTTTGGAAGACTATAAGGCCGCAAGTTGCCTGCACAGCGATCCCACTCGCACAAACATACTGATCCTCGGCGACAGCCATGCGGCGCAACTCGATTTTGGATTGCAGAAGACCTATCCAGGCGCCAACTTCATGCAGGCCACGGCAGCCGGCTGCAAGCCCACGCTGCGTCAGGGACGCGACCGCAATCAAGTGTGCGTGCGGTTCATGAATTACATGCTCAAGGACTACCTGCCCAACCATCGCCCGCAACGCATCTTTCTTGCCGGACGATGGAATTACAACGACCTGGATCGCGTCGGCGAGACACTGGCCTACTTCAAGGGCTTGGGGATCGAGACCACGCTCTTTGGCCCCATCATGCAATACGACATGCCGCTGCCGCGCCTGCTGGCCATGGCCATCAAATCCAACGATCCGGCTTTGGCAACCGAACACCGTCAAAGCATGTATATCGGCCTGGATGCGCAAATGTCTGCGCTGGCCGCCACAACCTGGCACGTCGAATACGTCTCCTATTTCAAGCTCTTTTGCGCCAACGGACCTTGCCAGCAATATGCCGACAGTCAATCTCCCATGCAGGGGGATATGGAACACCTTACTGCTCCTGGATCGCTGCTACTGGCCAGCCGTATCGGGGCTGTTGTTCGCCCACAATGACTCTATCCGCGATTTAAACAGAGCATCCTTGCGAGAAGTCCGCGCGCGTGGTCCGCACAAGCCTTCTTTGAGATGGCAAGAGTTGTGGTCAACAGGTGCGCCCCCCCGTTGCGCAGGGGCTGGACATCCTCTGTAGATTAGAGGTCCGTCAGAGGAAAACAACTGGACTTCGCGCCGCTCTTGACCTTTCGCCAGCCAAATAAGCGGTCGCCGAGAGCATGACGTCTGGAGGGCGAAAGCAGATAATAGAAGATAAACATCAACGGCTCGCGCACCCTCCATCCACAGCCCGCTGCGCTCTCTTTAAAGAGCATCCAGACATCGCCCAGGGCTGCATTCTTCTGGGCAGCGTCGGCGGCGCACTTCTTGGCAATGAACCCCCGATACCCGCGCGGCGTCATCAAATGCCTGCACGACTGGCCCCACTGCAGAGATGCATCCCAGTCGTAGGTCTTACTGATCGTCGCGTGCATTCCCAGCGCGTAAACGGAGAGCGCTTCGGGCGCAGTGAGCAGTTGCACGCCCGGTAACGCCATGGCCCTCAGCAGCCAATCCCAATCCTGCAATCGGCGCAGCCCGGTTGTGAAGGGAACCTTGAGCATCAACGCGCGAGTACAGAGGAAGGTCGATGTTTGGAAGACATTGCGGCTGGTGCAAAACAGATACTCGCTGATGTGTTCGCCCGGCCGCGGAAAGCGGATCGGCCAAACCATATCGGCAGCATGAGGAGTGCGCACAATGAACCTCGATACCGCCAGATACAGGCTCTCCGGATCGGCATCCGCTGGTGCCAGACTCAGTTGGCGTTCCAGTTTGTTGGTCAGCCATTCATCGTCGTCATCCAGAAGCGCCACCCAGGGCGAGGCCGCAGCGCGAATACCGATGTTGCGGGCTTCGCAGCCGCCTACACTCTCTTCCAGCGAGATCACGCGAACACGCTCATCCCCCAGAGACTGCAGAGCCGCCTGCGACTCCACATCCGGCCCATCGATCACAACGATAACTTCGATATCGCGCAACGTCTGCCGCAGCACGCTGCGCACTGCAATACAAACGAGCTGAGGCCGGTTTCGCGTTGGAATGATGACGCTCACTTGGCTCATAGAACATTCACCTTCTGCATTATCTGATGTATCGGCTCTGGGTAAAGTCGCAGGGTAAGCGCGGCCTTTGTGACTGCTGAATAAAAAACAACCGGATGTCGATTCCCCGTGCTGAAGTCAGGGAAAATCGGCTCATGAAGCGAACGCCATCCACTTAAGAACCAGTGTACCCTCTTTTCGACTGGTTTCGTCCATTTTAATGACCTGCACCCTTCCCTCTGCATCCAGAACACATGCCTGGGTCATTTTTTTGCGCCCCGTTGGGTCATCAGAACGGTCATGGAGAAGGGCGGCAAGACAAATGTACTGCTGCCAGGCACGACACCCTGCTCCTCTCGCTCGGTAACCTTGACCTGCGCATCGGTTTCATTGTTGTCCGTGATCTGTTGCGCGGTCAGAGTCTTCACGATCACCTTTCCCTTGGGCGCATGAGCTCCCGCCAGCCCCACTGTCCGGGCTGTCGTCCTGCTCAAATTGAAGAGGACCAAAGTGTCGGCTCTGCCGTCGCTGAAGGCAAAGCTCTGCAATTCATGCACGCCCTGCAGGGCAACGTTGCTATTCGAGCTGGGCGCTTGGTCCCACCGAGGATTGCTTCCCTGAATGTGCGTGACAAGCATGGTGGGAAGAATTGCCTGGTTGGCCAACTCCTGTGCCAGAAAGACCGGCCGCACTTGATTGGTCGCCCCACCCAGATCCACCACTACGCCCCATACCGGCGAGGTTTCATGGCGGTCGTGGGTCTTGGTATTGTTGAACTGGAAGTGGTCGCCGCCCAGCGCAAAGGTATTCTGGTTGACGATGCCGTCGTCGCGCAGCATGAGCAACATGTGTTCGATGGCAGCCAACCCCGCGCCCAGCGACGGAACCGCCAGATTCACGCTCTCTTGCGGAACCGAGCCCTCCACCGTTCCGATATTGGTCTCGTATACCGCGAGCTTGAGTGGCCGCCCTGCATGGGCCACGGATGCTGCCTGCTGGCTGACGATTCCGGCTGTATCCATCATCTCCGGCTCTGCCAGCATCGGCCCGAAGATGTGCTCTAAAGAGCTGTCGTCGTTCATGGGGCCGAAGAGATAAGGTGCGATGTCGATCGTGTCGAAGCCCTGGCCGGCGCTCAGAAGTTTCTTCGTCCAGTAAGGCGATACCGCTTGAGCGTTAGCGATCAGGTCGAATTTGCGCGGCGAATAATAGGCCGAGGAGCGTATCGCGGCAAAGATCTGCGTGGCGCGCTGCGCATAGGCCTCGGGATCGGGAATAGAGGCTCCGGCCTGCACGCGATTCCAAGCCTCGTTGCCAAACTCCAGGTGGATCTCGGCAAACACCTGCGTCCACGGCTTTGCATGACCCAAACGAGCGCGGATCGCACCATATTTGGTTGTCGATGCATCGCCGCCCAGATACTCCAACAGGTTCTGGCCTTCTTCCTCTGACATTCCCAGCGGCATGGTGAACCATGGCTCGGCGCCGAGTTTTTCCGCAAGGGTTAAAAAGTCGCCAAGCCCCATCGGCGTCTCCTGCGCATCGACCATATAGCGGTTGTAACCGGCTCGTTGCCGCGCGCTCTCGACGGTTAGCAGATTGTCGATGCTGCTGCCGAAGTTCTGTCCGCTATCCATATACCGCAGCACGCCCGAATGCAGCCTCTGCAGAGCTTCCACAACTTCATCGCGAAAGGCGGTACCATTTTCGTGCGCCGGTGTGAGGCTCACATCGTCGAGCAGAACCTCCGCGCCCGACACGGTGAAACTCAGCGCCACCGTGCCCGGTACAGCCGCTTCCTGCGCCTCGAAGCTCAACTCATAGTCGGCCCATCCCGGCCCGAGAATGACGGCCTTGCTCAACAACGGCGCCGATGCATGACCTGGCGTTAGCCGCTTCAGTTGCACGCTCATCTGGCGCGTCCCGCTTACGCCCTTGGCGCGGAACCGGAGCACATAGGGCCCGCTCAACCTTACGAACATGCGGCCCACTGTCGAGTCAACGTATTGGCTGAGCATGGCGTGCCCCATGACCGGCGACGACAGCCGAACCGCCTGCTTTCCAGCGGTCCGCGGAGATAGGTCCACGGTCTCTGCGGCGATCGTGCCGCCACCTGAAACATTCTCGCTCCATCCCACCGTTGCACCGCCAAGTCTGCTTTTGCGCACTGCCATAAAGGTGTGCGGGCCGAATGCTTTTGCCCCCGGCGCAAAGCCGACCGTCACGCCCCTCTTCGCAACAGGATCGGCGGCCATGCTGTGCAGGATCGTTCCCCTTTGGCCGGAGGCAGCGCCGCTCAAGATCTCGTAGCGAGCGCCATCCCAGAAGCCGTCCGGCCAACGCCCCGTGGACGAAGCATCTGTACAGGAGCTTGCGGTCGCGCTCGCACATTCCAGAATCGATTGCCACTCTTCGCCTTCAAAGCCCGGATTATGGACGATCAGATTGCGCAGAATCATGCGTGAATCAAAGGACGTTACAGCACCCAGGTTCATACCCAGGCGCTTGACGCCATCGTGCAGAACCCTGTCCTCCACCACCACAACAGTAGGCTGCTGCCCATGCATCAACTCCGTGAATGCCAGCATCAAGGCATAGATCGAGATCCGTCCTGCGCGAATGGGCGCGGCCTGCCTGCACATCGAAACCAATGCCGCCAAGGCCACCAGCCCTACCATTGTCCAAACCATCCAACGCCTCCGCTCGCGCATATTCTCCTGCTTTATAGGCTCATGTCGCTTTATTTTGAGCTTATACCAAGAGAATATCCACCATTGCTGCCTATGCTTTCCGGTGGAGTCCCTGTTCAGTTCTCGCCTGCGGCCAAAACCTTGGTGCGTTTCCTTACCGCGCCAACTGAGTTCATACAATTGAAACAATATAGGTATTTTTGACTACTCTAATGAGAACTTTTGACTAAACGCAATAGGATAAATGGACTATTTTCTATATGCCGGAGGACATTTACTTCATATCTTTATCTCATTATCATTGCATTTCAGCCGGGCTCAATCGATAATAGTGGATAGTTTCACTCTACTTTCAACCCAACGGGCTCTCAGGCAGGAACACCCACCCTGAGTGTCTTGATGCCGGCATCTCTCTGTCCGATTCGACAGGGAGCTCTGATACTTCAGAAAGAAATGCAAAGCTCCTGATCTCTTCAGGCAACCCAAGTTGACGATTCAACGGATGTGAGCACAACAGGATTTTTGTCTCTGCAGAGAGAGCGCCCTTTATGCAATTGGCGCCAAACGACAACCCTAGTGATCCCTGCACCTGCTGATTGGTAAATCTGAGCAATTGGGGACACATGCAGATGCTCAAATGAGCACAGCGCTGACTGGCGCGGCCAACGACAATGAGAGTCATACCGATTCTCAGAGGAGTGCAACCAGTCAGAAGTTCGTGCCTTTCCGTCAACTCCAACAGAGATTCTGTTGCCCGTAAGGAGGACCAGCATAATGATGAATCAAGATTCGAATATTCGGCTTGCAATGGTTTGCACCCCTCTCATTGCCTGTGGCTTGACCAGGATGTTGCACGACGACACCAGGCTCGAATTGATTCCCGAGATCCTTTCCTTGAGTGGGCTCAAGCATCTGCTCGATGAGTCCAGGCCTCTTCTCACGCTGATTGACTGGGATCTTGTGGCGTCAGCGCCTGGAATGAGTGCATGTTTGCGCAATGCGAGCTCTTCGAGCCGCATACTCTTCCTGATGCAAACGATGAATCCCAGCGATTGCCAATCTGCATTTGAGATGGGAGCGCGCGGTATCGTGGCAAAAGATAGCTCTGTGGCTACGATTCGAAATGCCGTTTGGGCAATTTTACAGGGCGGCGCCTGGATGGGAAACAAACCCGCCGACCCGACACGCGCATCCTCGGCATCTCCGCGGCCTTTTCGCGACCGGGTAACCGACAAATTGAAGTGGCTCACCCGCCGCGAGCGCGAGGTCGTCGAAATGGTCTGCCGTGGCTACCGAAACAAGCAGATCGCCAATGAACTCGGCATTGCAGAGACAACTGTATGGCATCATCTGACATCGATATTTCGCAAGGTTGAGGTCGACGATCGGATGAGCCTGATTGTCTTCGCACATCGCAATGCGCAGCATCTAGCCGCTAAGCAGGAGATCGCTCACAGTGCGGACAGTGCGCCTTCAGCAATAATGACGCGCACGCACGCCGTACATGGAGGCCAATTGCACGCCATGGAGCAGTCTTTCTTGCGCCCATATGCTTCTGCCTCCTGACGAGATCGAAAGCAGAGCAACCGCTCGACCACGGGAACAAGGCTTTCCCCGAGACCCATAGACCGCAGTCCACGGGGAATGCACGATGCGAAAGATTTGCAGTCTTTCATGCGCAACTGAATCGTCATCTGCGGAAGCAATTCGCGAAGTTGAACATTTTTTGTTTTTGGAGGCAGCGGAGCGCGTATGGCTACTTCTGAACTTTTTCCGAGAATATCTGCACCAGTTCCTTCCACCGGCGAGGTTCTTGGAGGCTTTACATTCAAGCCCAACCCTACAGGACAGGGCGCCATCTCGCTGTGGATGTCGCTGGACGTTATCACGGTTTTCGCTGCTGCCTATCTGGCTGCGCTGCGCATGTTGCATACTGGGCCGCTTGGCGCGCTGAAGATCGTCTTGCACGGCACACTGATTCAAGACTGCTCGATGAGCATTCTTGTTGGCCTCCTGTGTGGTTTTACTTTCGTGCTTATCGTCACCAGCCGCAGGTTTCTTCTTTATACCCCCGCGCGCCTCAGCAGCATTTTGCATGAGCAGCGTCTCAGCATCCAGGCTTGCCTGACATCCGGTCTGCTGCTCACCGGCGCACTGTACTTGCTCAATGCCGAGTACATGCCGCGCAGCTTTGTGCTGATCACTGTCGCTCTGGTCACCGTTACCCTGAGCCTGCGCCGCTTGGTATACCGGTTGCTGCATTATCGCCGCCTGGAGCAGGGGATTGGCACCCGCAACGTGCTGATCGTCGGCACCGGCCCGGAGGCCCATGCCCTTCGCGATCACATGGCGAGCATTCGCCATCTCGGCTACACCTTCAAGGGCTTCATCGAGTTCTCTGGCAATGGACGACGCACACCATCCCACACCGAAGACGTGGTTGGCACGATCGAGACGCTCTTCGAGAGTGCCAGAAAGAAGTTCGTCGACGAGATCTTCTTTACCGTCTCCTGCGAGCGTGGAATTGTTCAGAGTGTTCTTGAGCAGGCGCGCAAATATGGAATCAATCTGCGTATGGTTCCCGATATGTACGATGGGCTTGCATGGAACAACCCCATTGAATATATTGGCCAATTTCCCACCATCCCGCTGCATTGCACTCAGGTCCCAGAGATCAGCCTGGTGATGAAGCGCGCACTCGACATCGTTTTTTCGGCTACGGTTCTTTTTCTTCTTTCGCCTATTCTTCTGGGCGTTGCCATTGCGGTTCGGTTGGATTCACGCGGGCCGATCTTCTATCGCTCCGAGCGTCTCGGCAAGAAGGGGCGGGTATTCCGCTGCATCAAATTCCGCACCATGGTATTCGATGCCGAGAAACGCCGTGCCCAGATCCTGCATATGAACGAGCGCGAAGGCGTCTTGTTCAAGGTGACCAACGACCCGCGCATCACCAAGGTCGGCCGCATCTTGCGCAAGTATTCCCTGGATGAGCTGCCGCAGTTCTTCAATGTCTTGCTCGGCGACATGAGCGTTGTCGGTCCGCGCCCGCCGCTGGCCAGCGAGGTGCTCGAATATAAACTGAGCCACTTGCGCCGCCTCGATGTAATGCCCGGAATCACCGGACTGTGGCAGGTGCAGGGGCGTCAAGATCCCTCGTTCGACAGCTACATCTCGCTCGATGTGACCTACATTGAGAACTGGAGTATTTGGCTTGACCTTGTCATCATTCTGCGTACCGTGGGCGTGGTCTTCGCCGGGACTGGGTCCTAATATGCAGTCTTCGCCGATGAACGATTGAAGAATGCTGACGATTGTACGGTCCCACGTATAACAGGCAAACGCGCCTGGCAGCTTGGTTACGACGCTCTGTCACTCCGATGCGGATGTTCGCACCCCGAGCACCGCATCTACGCCCGTCCAACTCATTGTTGTTGAAGCCTGGCAGGCAAAGCATCGCGTTGCTGCCGATCGGATACCACTCAAAGGGCGCCGCAGTGCTGCAATGCGCTTTTTCTTTTAATCCGAATCTCTAAGAATAATATTTCTAAATCTTACGATGCACTGGCACATCATAAGGGTGAAACTACCGTTCTTTTCGAGAAGAATGCCTCCGCACTGCTTGCGGTATCGAGATCCATGAAGATGCCGCCGGCAAGCTCGGGCCCAACAGTACCCATGGAGTTCGATCATGAATCATCGAAGCTTTGGCGGTCCCCTCGCGGCGTGCCTATTGATGTTTGGGAGCTTCTTTGCTACCGGATGCGGCTCCAGCACCATCGCATCCCCACCACCGATTCTGGTCAGCGCCATCTCCATCCCTACTGTGGCAACCGTCGGTGTCGGTTCAGTCGCGTCGTTGACTGCCACGATATTGCCCAGCAACGCCAGCACACGCACGCTCACATGGCGGTCGAGCAACAGCAGCGTGGCTACCGTCAATTCTTCGGGGGTTGTGACCGGCATTGCAACGGGAACAGCACAGATTACGGCCTCTTCTACCGACGGATCCGCGATCGTTTCGAATGCAGCGAATGTTACGGTCGTTCAATGGGTCAGCAAGATCACGCTTCCCTTGACTGCCTCGGTCAATGCTGGGTCATCGACCACCGTGTCGGCGACGGTTCTGCCCAGCAATGCGACCAACCCGGCGCTGGCCTGGAACTCGAGCAATACCGCCGTGGCGACGGTCAGCCAATCGGGCGTCATCACCGGCGTTGCTCCGGGAACAGCACAGATCACGGCGGTCGCGATTGATGGATCCAATATCGTCTCCAACGCCACGACCGTTACAGTGGTTCAGTTGGTCACCAACATCGCTCTACCCGCGACATCTTCAACTACCATTGGATCGCTTACCACGCTCTCTGCCACAGTGTTGCCCGCAAATGCAAGCAACCCCGCGCTGGCATGGAACTCAAGCAATACTGCCGTAGCGACGGTCAACTCTGCCGGGGTGGTGACCGGTGTAGCTTTGGGAACGACGCAGATAACCGCCGCCGCAACGGACGGCTCGGGAATCGTATCGAATGCCGCAGCAGTCTCCGTGACACTGCCCCCGATACCGGTCACGCAAATCGTTTTGCCCACGATTGCATTTGTCAATGCTGGAACCACCACCGCGCTGACAGCGATGGTTCTTCCTGGCGACGCCTCAAACCCTGCGCTCACCTGGCATTCCAGCAGCCCGGCTGTCGCCACGGTCAGTTCATCTGGCATTGTCTCAGGTGTATCGACCGGAACGGCGCAGATTACCGCTGTCTCTACGGATGGCACAAATATCACCTCAAATATCTGCCAGTTGACCACGCGCCCCTCTGCGGCCGCAAATTCTATGGGTATCAACTTTGGGCCGGCGCTCGACTACACCACCAATCGCATCTTCGCCGATGTCATGAAGACCTCGCACGCATGGTCGCAAGTGGGGCAATCGGGCACAGTTCTCACTGCCTTGGACGCAAACGGCTGGCCGACTCAGGACGCATCGATCACCGTATTTCAGGGCATTAACAATATGCAGGGCACCTATGCCCTGAGTTTTAATGGACAGGCCACTCTCAGCAGCACCTCGAGCACCATCACCAACAAGACCTACAATCCATCTGCCAACCTGACCACTGCGACTTTGCTCTACACGAGTTCCAATGCATCCTCGGGACTGATTCTTACATTTACAAACACCCTGCGCACACCGACGAGCGCGGCCAATTCGGGCGTCACTAACGTTGTCCTGATGCGGCCGGTAAGCGTTGGCGCGAGCACCGCCTACACCAATCAGACCTTCACCACGCCCTTTCTTTCCGCTCTGAGCGGGTTCTCCGTTCTGCGCGCCACGGACTTCACCGCTACTGCTTCCAGCACCAGCATCAATTGGAGCGACCGTACCCTGCCGGGGAATGCCTCGCAGCAAGTGGGCAAATCAACAGCGCCTGCGGCAGGCAGTTGGGAGGGCCGGGGCGGCGCATGGGAATATGCCATCCTGCTGGCCAACCAGACAGGTGAAGATCTGTGGGTCAACATTCCTGAACAGGCCACTGACGATTACGTCACAAAGCTGGCGCAAATGATCCAGTATGGCTCAGATGGGACCAATCCCTATACCGCCGCACAGCTATCGCCGCTGTGGCCGGCACTGGCCCCAGGACTGAAAGTATACGTCGAATTCAGCAACGAACTGTGGAACTCCGCGAATGGCACTCAGTCACAGGAAAACTATGCGCAAGCCGTAGCCGAAGTGGGGGCGGGCGGTTCGCCGCTGAATTTCGATGGTTCAACCAGCGCTTCGTATTGGGCATGGCGTCGAGTAGCCGAGCGCACTGTAGAAATCAGCAACGATTTTCGCGCTGTGGTTGGAGATACGGCTATGATGGACCGTGTTCGCCCGGTCCTCAGCTCCCAACTTGGTAATCCGCAGAACCCGTTATATCAGGCGATGCACTTGATGGTGGACTATTATGACAATGCCGGCCAAGTCTCCTCTCCGCAGCCACCTTCGCATTACATTTACGGTCTTGGCAGTTCGGCCAACTACGGGCCAACCGATCTAAGTTCGGTGGCCAGTATCCTCAGCACCATTGGCGCTGCTTCTTCGAGCGAGCCAAGTTTTGTTACCGAAGTCCAGGAAGATGCCGACTGGTCGCTGGCCTTTGGCGTTCATCGGATCGCCTACGAGGGTGGGCCAATCCTGACTGCAACAGGAAACACAACCGAAGACGCCAATCAGGCCAGCGCCTGGTCCGATCCCGGCATGGAGCAGGTGGTGGTGAATGAACACAATGCGTGGAGTCAAAATGGCGGCGATCTGCTGGTGTACTACGAATTGACCTGGGACTACGAATGGGGCTTCATGACCGATGTTCTGGCTCCATCGACAGAGAAGATGGCGGCCATCGCAGCGTTGAATCAGACGCCGCGTGTCGTTTCGACATATGGCACTGCCATTCCAGGAATTCTTTCCGCTGCCAGCCCCACTATTCCACCGGCATGGACCAGCAGCAATCTGGCGGTGATGTCAAACCAGAGCTGGATGAGCTTCTCGGTTCTTGTTTCCACTGCAGGGCCCTACAACCTGACGCTGAACGCCGGAGCAGCAGCAACAGGGGCTCAGTTGCAGGTCTTTGTGGATGGCTCCTCGATTGGCACGGCCACCGTGCCGAATACCGGGAGTTTGACTGTTTTCGCCAATAGCTCTACATTGTCTACGCCCAATCTCTCTGTGGGCAGCCATGGAATTATGGTGCGCAGTGTGTCCGGGGTGGCTCAACTAAACAAGATCACAGTGCAGTAGACTCCAGATCAATGAACCGCGCCCTCGATGGCATTCCGATGAACGGAGTTACCATCGAGGGCTTCGGTTCTTCAGCGGCAACAACGGTCTTTATAAAAGAGAAACAGGCGTGTCAGCCCTGTAGATTGTCGACCTGCGACATCTGGATACAACGCCTGGCAAGCTGCTTCGCTCCCCGCATTCTCCGCGGGCCGCGCCCTCTTCCATCTACCGCAATAAACCCCCGCTCTCCACTTCGGCCTCAGTTCGCAGCAACTGGAGCAACTTTTGCCGTGCGCGTCCAGCGCTTTCCCTGCGCGATCCAGAACGACTCGAAATAGCGTGTTGAGCAATGTGCGAGCAAGAAAGTAAGCGAGAGCCCGATGGGGCGGCGCGCATATTTGAGCAGCTTGGAGGCTGGTTCAAACCATCCCGTCATCGCAAAAGCGTGCAGTACATAGAGGCTGTAGGAGATTTCCGCAAGATACACCAGCCACCGCGCCCGTAGCTTGCCCGCCAGCGAGGTGTCAGAAAAGAAGAGCGTGCTACCTACCAAGGCCGCACCCAGATAGGGCCGCAGATACGACATCCATCCGCCCAGGGGATGACAGGCAGCCAGTGTAAGCGGCAAGAGCACAACGGGAAGAAAACGAAGGAGCCGCGGCAGCGGCCGGTTGTGAAAGCGCCCGTAGATCAAAGCCAAAGTTGCACCGGCAAGGATCTCATCGCCGCGCTTGTAACTGACGATCGAGATCATTGTCCCGGTATCCATACGCAGGATCGTGACGAGGACCGCCAACACTGGAAGCAAATAGAGGCCGCGCCGCGCAAAGATGCCGAAGATCAGAGCGATGATCATATAGAACTGCATCTCCAGGCACAGGCTCCAGAGATGCGCGGTGATGGGAAGCAACCAGAAGGGGGGAAGATTCGCGTAAAAGAGGAGGGTCGCGGGATAGTCCTTGAATGGCGCATGCACCAGCGTTAGAGCAGCCAGAGCAAAGAGCCATGCGAGCGGCACAATGCGGCAGACGCGGCGGATGAGAAAATTGCGCACATTCGCCCGCTCCATGAGAGTCGTGGTAATCAAAAAACCGGAGAGGGTGAAGAACAAGACCATGCCCAGCGCGGCTGCGCATTCGTTGATCCTCAAGAATGCTGGGCCGAGCGGCAGCATATGAGCTGCTAGCACACAAAGAATGCTGATGCCTCTCCATCCGTCCAGCACTGCATGACGTGGAGGGCGCACTGCCTGCTTGAGAGCCGGCGGACTCACAGGCACGCAGGGTTCGAGATCGGCTGGCGGAGACACGAATGCGCTGGCTTGCATGTAGGTCAAACCTCCGTGCAACAACTTTTGTATGTTGATCGACGTGCCTGATATGGGGATCTTTTTTAAGTATAACATCGAGTTAATTCTCCGCACCGAAACCAATAAGCCCCGGCGTCCGAGCCAGATGTTTTTTTGCTTATTCCGTTCGGCGGTTACCATCCGAGGTTGGGCCGCCCCGAACCAACTGAAGTACTTCTTTCTGTGCCAATACGGGACGGCCAACAGGACAGATATTCAGCGGGCAGTAATCGCATGACGCATGCATCTAACTTTCTTCAGGTTGTTTAATATCATTGACATAGCCTGCATTTCTTAGCCGATTCGGCGATTCCGACGCTGTTTAATGGATATTTTTGCTCCAGATCCATACAGAGTACATGCGTAATCTAATGATGTTACTCAAAGTGCCGAAATACATAGTGAGGTCAGACTAAATGGCGACTACCGCACACCAGTTCAGCATGGTTCAAGCAAATGCGCAGTCCATACCCGTTACCGGCATTCGCACCAACCGTCGCCGCAAGCTCTCTCCCCAGGCTGGCCACGCACTCGAGAAACTGGGCCATGCGATTGAGTATTTGACCGATGAATATACCCATCAAGGTGGTCAGATGCTGGCAACAGATGCTCCGATGCAGGCCGTGCAATTGCTCATGTCGCTCAATCGCCAGGTGTATATGGAATGCCCGATCGTGCCCTCGTTCGGCGAGCGCTGCCGCTCCCTTGTCCACGCCTGCCTGAGTTAGTCTGGTAGCGCGCCTCATGTTCGATTTGCCATTTCGACCATTCTAGTCTTGAAACAGGGGGGCAGTAATCTGCCGCCCCTTTTGTTTGCATTCGAAGCCTGCGCTGGATTTACTACGTTTCATCCCGCATTTCCCCCTACAATACATCCATGTACTGGCCCGAATCGGAGTGGTTTCAGTCTCCTCTTCTCTACCTCGTCCTGATGGTTCTGTTTTATGCCGAAGCCGCGTTGCTGCTTTGGCTGCTCCCGCCGCTACAACGGGAGTTGATAGCGGACGAGACCAAGAAGAACTTCACGCCGCAGTTGGAGGGCTTGCGCGGCTTGCTTGCCTTCAGTGTGGTGGTGCATCACTGCGTGGTCTTTCATGTTTGGCGCACGACAGGCGCCTGGCTCGCATCGGATTCGGTGCTCTATCTGAATCTGGGGGCCGTTCCCGTTTGTATTTTTTTCTTTCTCACCGGCTACCTGTTCTGGATGAAAGCACTGCGTCAGCCGCGCATCGAGACGGCCAGCTATCTGCGCGCGCGGCTGAAACGATTGGGACCGGTGTATGCGCTGGCTGTGTGTGTCATCTTTTTGCTGGTTGGCATGCGTTCCGGTTTTGCGCTGCACACCTCGCCGCTGGCGCTGGTGGGGAACATGTTCCGCTGGCTTTTCTTCGGCTTGCAAATGCCAGATATCAACCGCGTCCACGATACATCGAAGATGATCGCAATGACCCCATGGACATTGGCTTTTGAATGGGCCTTCTATTTGCTGCTGCCCTTGATGGCGTTTTATTTTGCTCGCCGTCCTTGGGGATTTTTGTGGCCGGTGGGCATGGCTTCTCTTCTGACGCTGGTCGCCGAGAGCACTGGATTTGGGACAATACCAGGGACCCTCACCAGCTTTCTTTTTCTCTTTGTACGCAGCCTGGGCTTTCTGTTTGGCATTGGAATGGGGGCGGCGGTGTTGCACCAACGCTACCCCAGGATCGATCTTTCTCGAAGCCGATGGGCCTCGGCGGTGAGCGCATCCCTGCTAGTCATGGTCACTGGATTTCTGGGCGCTTCAACTCCCGACCCCGTCAAGTACGGATTGCTGGGAATTGCCTTCGTGATCTTCGTCTTTGGGAACCGTTGCTTTGGGATTCTCACTGCCAGACCGATGCTGCTTTTGGGCAAAGTGAGCTACAGTTCCTACCTGCTGCACGGCCTCGTGCTCTGGTCTTCTATCGTACTTATCGAGCATTGGACTCCCATCGGGGCTCTCGCTCCGCCTGTCTATTGGGGTCTGATGGCCGCCAGCAGCGCCGTGGTGCTGTGCGTGTCGGTCTTGTCCTATCGCCTGCTGGAGTTCCCTTATTTTAAGAAGTAGATTGCAGATAGGCCCTGGCAACGGAAATCCCCTGCTGCTTCACTGCTCGACTTGGCGATGAGCGGGAAGCAACAGGGGATTCTATCGCTTGCTTTCAATGCGCTTACAGGGTTGTAAAGCTGGTGAGCGCGCTGGTGACGCCGCCGGTGGTTTCATTCTTTGACCAGACCATGACGTAATACGTGGTCTTGGCTGCGAGTCCCGTCAATGTCATAGAAGGAGTTGTGGTCAGGGTAGTATTGCTGGGTGTGGTCAGGCCGTAGCTCTTGGTAGTGCCATACGAGATTCCATTGCACGTAGCAAAGCTCGATGTCCAGGAGACAGTGGCAGAAGTCGTAGTGAGTCCGCTTACGGTAAGCCCAGAAATCGCGGGCAGGAGCGTAACCGCAACGGTTACCGTGCCCGTCACACCCGCTGTCTGCTGACTGGTTGCGGTCACCGTGACCGAGGCCACATTCATCGAAACGGTGAGAACGCCCGCCGGGGTGATCGTTCCGGAACTGGTGGACCAGTTCACCGCCGTGCTGAAATTTCCCTGCCCGGTGACGGCTGCGGTGCAGTCCGAAGTGAACCCTGCATAGACGGTGTTCGGTGTGCAGTTGACAGCAACCCCCGTCACCAACCCCGGTGTGGTGATCGTGGTGAGTTGGGTGCTGATTACGCCAGTGGTTGCGTTCTCCGACCAGAGCATCAGGTCATAGGTGGTGGATGGCGTAAGTCCGGTCAGCGTGAAGGAAGGCGAAGTGGTTGTGGCGGCAACATAGGGGGTCGTGCTTCCGTATTTCGTCGAAAGCCCATAGGAGATGCCATTGCGGGTCGCAAAGCTCGATGTCCAGGAGATGGTCGCGCTGGTCGCGGTCAGGCTGCTCTTGACTCCGGAGATAACAGGTACATTCGAGACGGTCACCGTGGCTGAACCGGAGATCGTCGTCTTCTGTTGGCTGGTTGCGGTCACAGTAGCGATCCCGTTGCTTGCCGGCGCCGTCAACACGCCAGCTTGGGTGATGCTGCCCAAGTTGGTGGTCCAGGTTACGGCGGAGCTGTAGTTACCGGTGCCCGCAACAGCAGCCGTGCAAGCTGTTGTTGCACTCTGCGAGATGATGGGGGGCGCACAGGTCACCGTTACCGAAGAGATGGTTGAAGTTGTTGACGGCGCAGTGGTGAATGAGAGGGTCTGCGTCGTGGTGCCTTTGGTGACAGAGTTCTCAGACCACACCATCAAGGAATACGTGGTTGCCGGCGCCAGGCCGGTAAGGGTGTAGGAGGGCGAGGAACTGGTCGTCGTGGAATAGGGAGTCACGCTACCATACTGCGGCGTCGTTCCATAATCCACGCCGTTGGTGGTGGCAAAGCTCGATGTCCAGGAGATGGTCGCCGAGGTCGACGTCAGGCCGCTGACCGCAACTCCAGACAGGGCAGGAAGAAGGTTGACAGCAACCGTCACCGATCCCGAAACGCTGGGTGTCTGCACGCTGGTTGCACTCACGGTCAGAGAAGCAACATTCATCGGCGCGGTAAGAAGCCCCGCCGTGGTGATGGTTCCCGCGGTGGTGGACCAGGTAACGGCTGGGTTGTAAGTGCCGATGCCCTTGACCGCAACCGTGCAGTTTGAAGTCGCGCCCGCAACCAGTGCAGCGGGAGTGCATGTGACCGCGATCCCGGTAACCAGCGAACTGGAGGCGGGAATGTTGATGGTGAATGTCGCCGACTTAGTGCTGTCGAGCGTGGAGGTGGCCGTGATGTGCGCCACGCTGGCCGCCGCCAGGCTGGTGGGAGCGGAATAGACTCCGGCCGTGGTAATGGAGCCGAGATCCGCACTCCAGTTGACCGTGCTGGGATAGAGTCCGGTGCCGGTCACGGCTGCCGTGCAAGAAGTCGATGCGCCGGTGTTCACCAGGCTCGCCGCGCAACTGTCTGTAACCGCGGTGATGGTAGGCGCCACAGTAGTGATCACCGTCATCGAGTGAGCAGGAAGTGTGTAGCTCGCGCCCGCCGCGAAGGTCTGCGTCGCCGAAGTAGCCGTAACCACCGAACCAGTTTCGTTGTTGTCCGTGAGGTTGGTCGAGGTCAGTGTCTGCACCGTGGCGTTTCCATAAGGAGACATGGTGCCGCTAAAGACCACCGGCAGCGCCGTGGTGCGATTGAGATTGAGAAGCACCAGCTTGTTGGTGGCGCCATTGGAGAAGGCGAAGGACTGAATATAGTGCGCACCGGCCAGGCTTACGTTATCGTTGGTGCTGGTCGCTTGCGCCCACGTGGGATTGGCTCCTGACTGCGTGGTGGCCAGCAGATTGGGAAGCAAAGCGCTGTTGGCCAATTGAAGCGCCAGATACGTTGGCCGCTGCAGATTCAGGTTGCCCATGTCCACAACCGTTCCCCAGAGCGGAGTCGTCTCGCCGGGGATTGCATTGTTGTAAAAGGCGTCCTCAAAACCCGTCAACTCAAACATGTTCTGGTTGACGACGCCATCGTCGCGCAACATCAGCAACATATGATCGACCGAAGCCAGACCCGCACCCAGCGATGGCACGATACTGTTGACCTGGGACTGTGTCGCCGTGCCGGTGGTGGTGCCTAGATTGGTCTCGTACACCGCCAGCTTGGCATTGCCGGCAGCAGCCAGGACAGCGTGTTGCTGCATGATGCCGGTTGCCGTTGAATCGATAAGCTCCGGCTCGGCAAACATCGGCCCGTAGATGGCCTCATTCGAGCTGGCATCGTTGAACGAGCTGAACAGGTAGGGCGCGGCATCGATTGTGTCGTAACCCGAACTGGCCGCCAATGCCGCCTTGCTCCAGGTCGGAACAGCCTCCCAGCCATTCATCACCAGATCGATGGCCGACGGAGAATAGGATGCCGATGAGCGGGCTGCGGCAAAGATCACCGCGGCACGCGCGCCATAGGCCGGAGCATTCACAATATTGGCGCCGGGGTTGGCGGTATTCCAAACCTCGTTGCCGAATTCCAGATGAATCTTGGGGAAGACGGATGTCCAAGGCTCGGCCTGACCCAGCGAGGCGCGCAGTGCGCCGTAAGTCGTCGCTGTCGAGCCGCCCAGATAGTCCATGAGGTTGCTCATCTCCTGGGTGGTCATGCCGGCCTGCATGGTGTACCAGGGCTCGGCGCCGATGGTCTGGCAAAGAACCATAAACTCGTGAAGCCCGATGGGAATGTCGTCCGATTCGCTGTTGAGGTTGCTGTATCCAGGGCGAACACGGGCCATTGGCGGAGCCAGCATATTACTCAGTGAGCTGCCGAAATCCGTCCCGCTATCCATATAGCGGAGAATCCCCGGATTGAGCTCTTCAAGCGTGTTCACCACCTGATCGCGGAAGGCGGTCGGATTGGAAGGAGAACTGTTTGCCGCCACCAGCGAGACATCGTCCAGATAGACAGTGGCTCCGGCAACGCTGAAGCTCAACCCCAATGTGCCCACCTGTCCGGCCTCGGAGGCGGAAAAAGTCAAGCTGTAATCCTTCCAGGAGTTGGTCAGGGGGATCATCTGCGCAAAGTACTTGGCCACGCCTACACGCTGCACCATCACGCACATCGTATTGTTGCCGCTTACTGCCTTGGCACGAAAGCTCAACGTATAGCTTCCGTTCAACTGCAAGAACGAGCGGCCTGCCGAGGAGTCAAAGTAGCTGTTCACCGTAGCCGATTGCCCGCTGCCGGAGGCATTGATGGCCAACGCCTGCTTGCCCACTGTTTCCGTGGAAAGATCCGTCGTGTCGGTGGAGAGGGTTGCGCCCCCGGAGGTGGTGGTCCACCATCCCGCCGCGGCATTTCCAGGCACCGTCATGCGAACAACCAGATAGTCGCCAACCGCCGGCGCGGTTGCCAGCGCTGGAAAAGTCACGGTCACACCAACGCCGCCGCTGCTGCTGGCCGTGGTGCTTGAAGAAACCGTCGCGGTCTCGCCATTGGCCGCGCCATGGATAAAGGTCGCGCTTGCGCCTTTAAGAAAGTTCACCGGCCAGACCGTGTAGATGTTGTCGTCTGTGCAGGTGGTGGCGGTTACTGCGGCGCAGTGCAGAATCGATTGCCAGCTCTCGGCCTCGAAACCGGGATTGCGGAAGACCAGGTTCTTCATCATCTGCCCAGAGTCCCAGTAAGCCTGTCCGCCTAAATTCATTCCAAACCGTTTTACTCCGGAAACCTTCACGGTAGCGGGAACAGTAATGGTGGTTGCGGTGGTTTGGGCCATGGCTATGGAAGCCACAACCAGCATCGTGAGCAGCAACCCGCTGACTCGGCGGGTGATCTTGCTAAGAATGAGTGCAAAGCTCTGTGAGTTCATGATGCGGCCATCCTTCGTAAAGAAAAAGTGCCTGCCGACTTGCAATGTGCAGGGAATCCCCGTTCAAATCTGCTCACTTAGCCTTGCGTGTGAAAAGTGACCTCGATTGGATTACAAAACCCTCATCGGCACCCTAGTGTATTACCTTAGAGACCATTGGTAATGTGTCTATGGTACTAGAACGAGGGGATTTCCTGTACTTTTTGACCAATACTGGTAACCTTGGCAACCTCTAACCTGGTTGGCCCCGCCGTTTGCATAGCCGCTAAAAACTGAGATCATGCGTTGGTCTCCAATTGCCGGGGTACTGCTTTACGGAGATCGCAATCCCATGAACGTCTCCCCTGAAACATAAGTAGAACCCCAACTGTATAGGGGAAAAGCACCTTCCCCTGCTTCCTCAATTGTTCCATACTACTCATTCTGTTGTGTTTGTACATCGTACCCTGCGAGGTACCAGGGCGGCAAACCTCCGCCTACCATACTGCTGGATCGCAACGAATCGTATCCGACTACACTGCCAGCTTCCTGTGAGCTAGCGCAGGGTATGGGGTTTGAGGTTCAGCTTTGAGCCACTGGCACATCGAACATCTTGGGGAAAGAACATGCCATCCCGGCTCTGGGATTTGCCTATCGCCTGCGTTCGTAATACCCGATAGTCACCTCTGTGCTTACTTTGGAATATGGGTCGTTATCGTCGCCCCTGAATCGTTTCGATCCAGTTAATTGATTGCATGGCAGAATTCTGCCAGAAAAGCCACTTTCATAACCTCGACTAACCTACGAAAATTAACATTGCGCTTGCCTGTCAAGGTACTCAACCGATCCAGATGCGAAGAACCGAAGCTGGGTTGTATCGTTCTTTTTCTGGACTCAGTTACTCCAGCTCTCTCCTGTCGCCATGCGGACCTGCATTATCTCGAAGCGACCCTATCATGGGGATCACGATGAATTCAAGACGCATTGTGCGTCTTGGTTCCATCGTCTTTTCGTCCTCTACTCCTCTGCTGCAGAATGCAGTCCGCCTATGCGTGCCATCGGCCTAAATAGGAGCAGCCGTTCGCTTCTCATCGGAAATCCAAGCCGTCAGAAGGAAGGCAAACTTGCAGCGTTCTTTTGGACCCTCTTACTCTATTATAAAATCTTTTCTGCTTCCGTGCGCTCATTGTGCAGGCGGGTTCTCCAGGCACTTCGCAGCTGAATAACAAGGTTATCTTCTCCGTGCTGCAGGCATCCAAGGTTGTGGTAGCATGAAAGTAAATCCCCTTTCCGCGGATGAACGGCCAGGCCGTCTTTCGCTTTCCTTGAATCGCATACAAGCAAATATCCTGAAAGCATGGAGGCATGACGTTGCCACCTCGACCTAAGATCGCTTATTTGCTGAGCGAATATCCTGGCGTCTCGCATACCTTCTTTTTACGCGAGATTCAGGCATTGCGTCAGCGGGGCCTGCTCATTCAGACCGCTTCCATCAACAGCGTGCTGGAACCGCCGGACGGCTTCTCCAGCGCCGAGCGAGCCGAATGCGCACAGACCTATTACATCAAATCTGGATCGAGACTGGCGGCGGGCTTTCGTGTACTAGCGATCGCGGCGGCAAACCCTGGCGTCATGCTGCGCGGCTTGCACGAGGTTTTTCAACTTGATCCCTGGAACCCGCGGGCCACGATCTTTGCGCTCTTCTACTTTGCCGAGGCACTGCTCCTGGGCCAATGGATGCGCAAGCAGAAATGCTCGCACCTGCATGTGCATTTCGCCGGCGCGGTGGCCACAGTCGCCATGATCGCTGCGGCTGCCTGGCGCATCCCCTATTCCATGACCGTGCATGGCCCCGACGATTTCTATCATGTGGACACCTACTATCTGCGCCGCAAGGCGGAGCGTGCGCTGTTCGTTTTTTGCATCAGCAATTTTTGCCGCAGCCAGTTGGTGCGCCTTGTGGCGCATGACTTGTGGCATAAATTTCACGTCTGCCCGCTGGGTGTAGACGAGACCATTTTCTTCCCCGAGCCAAGGCCAGCCAACGATTCTTTTCGCCTGGTCTCGGTTGGACGCTTGCATCCCAGCAAGGGACAGTCGGTGCTGCTGCACGCCGTCAAGCAGCTTGTCGATCGCGGCTTTGCTCTTCATCTCGATTTAATCGGTGGAGGAGTAGATCGCGCCAATCTGGATCGCATCGTGGACGAGGAGCATCTAACCTCTTGCGTTACCCTGCATGGCGCGCTCAGCAACTCAAGCACACGCGCGCTTTTGCAAGGCGCCGACCTCTTCGTGCTGTCCAGTTTCGCTGAAGGGGTGCCCGTGGCGCTAATGGAAGCGATGGCCAAGGAGATCGCCTGCGTGGGCACCGTGGTCGGCGGCATCTCTGAGTTGATTCGATCGGGCGAAGAGGGGATTCTGGTAGCGCCCTCTTCTGTCGAGGAATTGCGAGATGCAGTCGCTTATCTCATCGAGCATCCGGAACGCAGGCTGGAGATGGCCAAAGCAGGTCGGACTAAGGTTCTGGCGAAGTACAATCTGGCTCGCAACGCAATTCTGCAGGCCGGTATATTCGCTCAATATGGGTTGGAGGGTGGAGCGGATGATCACTGACACAAAGGAACGCTTTCATGCACTCCCCGATATTTCAATTTTGATTGTTTCCTTCAACACCTGCGCCATACTGCGCGAGTGCATGGAGTCGGTCGTCGCGGCCAAGGGCAGCCTCTCGCTCGAAGTAGTCGTGGTCGACAACAACTCGCACGATGGTTCTGCAGAGATGATCGAGCACGAATTTCCCTGGGCAAAGATCATCCGCAGCAATACCAACCTGGGCTTTGGCAACGCCAATAACCGGGCGCTGGAAGCCGCGACCGGGCGCTATATCGTGTTGCTCAACTCCGATGCGTTTTTACAGCCCGATTCACTGGTTCTATCGATCCAGAAGATGGAGGCCAATCCTCACGTGGGCTTGGCCGGGGGCCGTCTGGTGGGACGAGATGGCGCCTTGCAGCCCTCCGCCCGGCGTTTTCCCAACTTGCTGCGTCAACTGATCGTCATGTCTGGCTTGGCCAGCCGTTATCCGCGCTCGATGTTCTTTGGACAAACAGACCGAACCTGGGCTGATCCCATGGCCGATGCACAGGTGGATTGGGTTCCCGGCGCATATTCCATCATTCGCCGCGACGTGCTCGACAAGATGCCGCTCTTTGACCCCGATTTCTTCCTTTACTACGAAGAGGTCGATCTCTGCCGGCGCATTCGCAAGGCCGGCTACAGAATCATGTACTGGCCGGAGATCGTCGTCACTCATATCGGCGGCGAGTCTTCACGGCAGATCAAGACACTGGAGATGTCCGCTTCGGGTGCGCAGTTGGTGCTTTGGAGAATGCGCAGCACGCTTCTTTACTACCGAAAGCATATGAGCCTTCGCACCCAGGCGGCGCGCTGGCTCGAGGTGGGATGGTACAGGCTGCGCGCTCTGCGCAACCGGCTGCGCGACGGCGATCAGTCTGCGGCTCTGGTACGAAACCAGAATCGTTTGGCAGAGTTGATGCATCGTGCATGGCATGAAACCAAAGGCGGGCGCGTATCTCCGCCTCAACCATGGTAGATGCGCATTTTGAAAAGGGTGCATGTCGATCCGCATCGCCAAGTCGATGCGGATTTTTTTGTCTTCAGCGAGGCCGGATGCGCGCGGGAACTCCCACTGCGATGTGATTGGCCGGCACATCGGAGATCACCACGGCGTTAGCTCCGATGGCCACATCGTCGCCAATGGTGATGGGGCCCAGAAGTTTGGCTCCCGCGCCGATATCCACGCGATTACCAATCTTCGGCGAGCCACGCTGTTGAGTGTGACGCAAACCGATGGTCACTCCGTTCCGCAACACCACGTCGTCGCCCAGCACTGCATCGCCGCTCACGACGATATCGAATGAGTGCTCGATGATCAACCTCCGCCCAACCCGCGCCTCGCACGGCAGTTCGGTTGAAGTAACGATCTCGTTAACCATCTTGAGCAGTTTGTAGAGCAATGAAAAGGGCTTGCGCACAAATGAATTCTTGATGGTGTAGCGCCAGTTGCCGAAGCGATAGACAACCATGGTCCACAGGCCGCGACGGGTCAAATCGCCCTTGTACGTTCGCCAATCCTCTCTCAGGTTCTCAAACATTCTCTACCCCAATCTGTTTTGGGCTTCAACCCACCCCTGTTCGAAGACCAGATCAGACCTTGTACTCAATGATCCTTGCCTTCTGCTGGCCGCGCTCTTGCAGCCAATAGCGAATCTGTCCGATGAGCAATGGGATGTGTTGCACTTCCGAGTGAATGCCATAGGCAATCGCCTGGGACAAGGTCTTGGCCTTGCGCCGCACTCTCCATGCCGGCCGGCTCATTTGCAGCAGTAGCAGTAGGCTGAAAACAAGCAGCGGAAGCCACGAACGCAAACCGATGGATGCAAGCACAGCAGCCGGAGTTGCCAGCATCCACAGCACTCCATGCTTCAGGTTATGCCGGCTCTGCGCCTTCCACAACGGATCGCTTGTTTTGGCATAGATGGATGAAACCTCCGCATAGGCCCATCCGGTGCGCAGCGATCGACGCCAGTATTGCCGGAAGTGGTGCATATCCAGATCGTGCAGGGTCATCGGCGCATCGATGTGTAGCAGCGTGTAACCGCGCTCTCGCATACGGCGGCACATATCCGGCTCTTCGCCGGCAATCAAATCCTGGTTGTATCCACCCACGGCTCGCAGCGCTTCGGTACGCACCAGCGCATCGCCGCCAAAATAAAGGGTTGGACCATAGTGTTCTCCCCAGTCAACATCGAAGACAGCATTGTAGATCGACCCTTCTGTGTCCATCTCACGGCGATCGCCGCAGACTCCCGCCACCTTCGGATCGCTCATCTCGGCAATCGCCCGGCGCGCAAACTCCGGATGCAGAATTGTGTCGCCATCGAGAAAAAGCACAAAAGGCGCATTTGTCGCAGTCCATCCAGCGTTGCGACCGCGCGCTGCCGTTGTCGGTCCATCGATTACAATCGTGCGAACGCCCATACCCCTGGCCATTTCTACAGATCCATCGCTCGATTGCGAGTCGACATAGATCACTTCGATCTGGCCGGCAGGATAATTCATAACCAGAATGGATTCCAGGCATCGGCGCAGGCGTTCTCCCTCGTTGCGCCCAATTGGCACGACTGCGATGCGCGGCAATTCGCTCTCCGCTTCTGTGTCTTCCGCCATGCTTCTCTCCCTGCTGTTCATCATCGCGCAGCTGTAGTATGAGGTTCCTGAGCTGTTTGATTCGCTAAGTCTGCCGAGAGCGAACCTATAAAAAGGGATTCCAGCGACTGGCCTGCGCGTTGCCAGGTAAACTGCTGAATCTGGCTATGTCCCTGGCGCGCCAGACGAATGCGGAGGGGTTGATCCTGCACCAGTCGCACAATGTTCTCGGCCAGCTTTGCCGCATCTTTCACAGGACTCAGAAGAGCAGTCACTTCATGCTGCGCGTAGACCTCATGGCCGCCAATGTCGGTCACGGCAAGTGCTGCACCGCACATCTGCGCTTCGGCAGGCGGCAACGCCCAGCCCTCTGCCCAACTTGGCGATATGAAAATAGATGCCTCATTGTATAGTTCGTTCAACTTCTCTTGCGCAGGCAGATGAAAGTAGTCAATCCCTTGCGGCAGATCGTTGGGACGTGGCGCAATGCTGAAGAGGGTCATACGAAGATCGGGGATGATTTTTCTGGCGGCAACAAACGCCGCAATCCCCTCGGCAGATCCCTTCCAGTCGACACTGTGATAGAGCATGATCAGCCGCTTGGGGTCGCGCTTCTCAATCTCCGTTATGAGCTTAAACCGGGAAAAGTCCAAACCATTCCAGATCAATTCGCTCGTTTGGCCTTGCTCTGTGGCCAACCGCTGCAGCCATGGTGCGATGACGATCTTCCGCAGCGGAGCGGTCCAGGTTGCGAGAACGCGCTCTTCGGGCCCGGTAAAGGTCTCCAGATGCTGAATCAGATAAAACTTCTTGCCCTTTTTCGCGGAGTAGGTCTGCGCCCACTCTGCCGTCTCCCAGGCGCTGGCGACAACAATATCCGCATCGGGGATATTGGATTCAGCCAGCGAGAATGCCCATTTGACATCGACCTTCGGGTCTACCGCAAACCAGTCGTCCGGTCGATACTGCTTCGTCAAACGCATCTTCACGTACCGCCTGACCGAGCGCACGATCGCCTTGGCTCCAAGCGATAAAAGCGGCTTATCGATGAGCAAGCGGTTCGGGTGCAGAACCGTGACTCGATGTCCCTTTGCCGCCATGTAATTGGCATACTCGTAGATCACCTTGACTCCGCCACAAGGCTTGAGGCCCGGAATAGGCAAGAGAAATGTGATGCGCAGAGGGCGCGATTTCAAAGTGCTACTCATATTGCATTTTCTCCAATTGATTCGATCACATTCTCATTACAAAAGTGAGCCGCGATGCGCCTAAACAGCTTCTGTCCCATGGATGGATCATATCCTGAGACATTACGCATAGAGCGCCTTCAGCCTACCCCCTCATGAATGCGATCATGCGAAGAATCATCTTGATCCTGTGGTTGTGAACGACCACCGGCTAATAGCCGGTGGCTTCGGGTTACGGCTGGAAGCCGGATTGATCGGCCATGCGGCCGATTACACCACGTTGAAGTCATCGTCGGGAGCCGGGGGCTTCTGCTC
>Ga0181520_10000326_pt1 | contig 105716 bp, 84 predicted proteins | sample PEATcosm2014_Bin_29_FD_132451 | JGI IMG/M metagenome (GOLD analysis project Ga0181520, IMG submission 132451) | Peatland microbial communities from MTU Mesocosm Facility, Houghton, MI, USA - PEATcosm2014_Bin02_30_metaG | ecosystem: Environmental > Terrestrial > Soil > Wetlands > Peat | place...
CCGATGCGCCGACCTTCGAACAGTTGACCGAACCGACAACTTTGCAGCAACGCGCCTACGAATTGCTGCAGGTGTAGCCAGTAACGGGAACGCCGATTTCTGCACTTTCCCTGAATAATCAGCCACTTATTAGTTTCTTGGCCGGGAACTTCGGCTTATGGAATCGGGACGGTGCGCCGCATGAGGCGATCGACGTTCATCAGCGGGCCTTCGTAGCTCAGGGCCGGGGCCACGCGCGGGTCTTCCAGCGCGCGAACGATCGAATGCTTCTGGCCGTCGATCCGGACCGTCCGACTGACGAGCCGCACGCCATGGCTGTAATCCGCGTATTCGGCTTCATGGACCGTACTCAGGGGCTGGATCGGTTTGCCCGACGACCGGTGCCAGCCGTAGATCGCAATTTGGCGGGGTTTCTTCAGCAAACGATTGGTGATGACCACATCTTTCTTGTGGCCCGCAACCAGGTCGCCGATTCGCCGGGGTTCGATCCGCTGGAGTTGCTGCTGGATCATCTCGTGATGCCGCAGGCAGTATTCGCTCGAGCGCATGCCGCGGCCGGCGGGCAGGGGCTGCGGCGTCAGGCGTTCCGTCGAACGGTCGTAGACCGCGTCCACGATCTTGGGCGTCGGCAGCACCGCCCCGAATTCGTTGGCGATGGCGGCAGCCGAGGAATAGGTCAGCGGCGCCCGCAAGAAATCCTGGTCCGAGCCGATCGACAAATAGTCGGGCATGACCCAGACCGTGGCGGTAACAGGTTGTCCGTCCGGGCTCTCGCCCGTCATCGAAACCGCCGTAAGGCGGCGGGACGACGGGGGAACATTCCCAGATCGCAATTCGACGAGCGCCGCCGCTTGCCGTTCGGCTTCGGACATGCCCTCGGTCCGGCGGGCGAACTCGGAACCGGTGATCGCATCGGCCGGCCGCGACGGAATCACCATCGCCGGCGGGATGTCATTGTGCGCCAGCGGCTTTTTTTTCGCCGCGCTGACGACCGATTGAATCGCCAGCACCGCGGTCAGCAGCACCAAGGCGCCCACGAGCGCCCGGCGGTATAGTGGTCTCATGCCATGCCCCCTTGGCCCCAAACTTCGTCGCAACTCGCCGGCGGAACCGGCGAGATCGGAGAAGCATTTCAGTGTTGATCGGCCAGCAGCTTCGCTGCTACCCCAGGGCCGCCATAACGCGCAAATCTAAATTGCAAAGCGACGTTGTCAAACTAGAAACACCATCAACCTATCAAACAAAAACCTCTCTGTCCATGAAAATAAAACAGCAGTAATAACAATCTGTTAGGTCGCGAAACGGCCGCCGGCGCCGGCGATTTTTCGCGGAAAACGTCACGCATGCCGCCCGACGGCGTTCTTGCATCGCGGCAGGCGGCATCCTCCATGCGCGGCCGAACTCGGAACTTGCAGCTTATTTTCCAGCACGTTGCGGGGCGCGCCGCGCCGTACACGGTGGGTCTCGATAATGCCCGATCAAACGGCCATCCCCTGAGAAAAACACATACTTCGAGGATACCATAACGCCGCGAAAGGGCTAGATGCCGCCGGAGGGCGGGGGTTTCCATGACGTTCCCGGGCCGGCCTGGCGCGAACCGCGGCGTGCGGGCGAATCCGGCGGGCGGCGTTCATCGACGATCGCGACCCGCCCGGTCCGTTCGGCTATCCGGGCGAAACCGTCGCCGAGGCGCCCGAGTCGATCGCCTGCGCGCACTCACCTCCATTGCCCGCGATCACAGGCCGATGATTTTCTTGATGCCGTCGCAGTAACGCGAGAGTTGCGCTTCCGTCAGGATCGGCGCCGCGGGCAAAATGATTCCGCGGTCCGAGATATCATGCGCCACGGCGTTCGGCGCGCGGCCGGCGCCGGCGGCCGCGTAGGCCGGCATCGCCGTCAACGGATAGAAGAACGGCCGCGTCGGCAGCCCCAATTCCGTCAGGCGTCGCATCGCCTCGGCTTTCGTGAGCCGATGGCTGCGGCCGAACACCAACGCCGTGACCCACGCGCCGTTGACGCCGTCGGGCGGCTCGGGATTGAGTTGAATGTCCGGAATGTCCGCCAGCAAATCGCGATATTGTTGCAGGAGCGAGCGCTTCCTGCCGACCAGTTCCTCAAGCCGTTGAAATTGGGCGTGGCCCATCGCCGCCTGCAGATTGAACGGCATGTATTTGTAGGCAACCTCGTAATTGTAATAGGGCGGCCCGCCAGGGCGGCGGCCGTGGTCCCGCAGGACGCGGCAGCGCTCGAACAGTTGCTCGTCATCGGTCAGCAACATGCCGCCTTCGCCGGTGACGATTGTCTTGGTGCGATGGAAACTGAAGACCGAGACCAGGCCGAACTTGCCCGCGCGGACGCCTTTGTACGTCGAGCCCACCGCGTTCGCCGCGTCCTCGAGCACGGGGATGTTGTGCGATTGCGCGAGCGCGAGCAACTCGTCCATCCGCGGCATGTTCCCGTACAGATCGACGACGATCATCGCTTTGGTGCGCGGCGACAGGCCGCGCGCCGCCGACTCCGGATCCAAACACCAGGTCGCGGCGTCGATGTCGCAAAATACCGGCGTCGCCCGCAAATAGGTGACGCCGGCGACGCTGCCGATCCAGGTGCAATCCGGCGCGATCACCTCGTCGCCTTCCCGGAGGCCCATCGCCGTCAAGGCTAGATGAATCGCCGTCGTGCAGTTGGGCGTCATCAGGCCGTATTTACGCCCGTGATACGCCGCAAATTCCTGTTCGAACATTTCCACGAAGTGATAATCGTACCAACCGCCGCGCATGCAGTCGTCGACGACTTTGATTTCGAGGTCGGTGATCCAGGGGCCGTTCATGAAAATAGGTTTGTCGTCGATCATCTGGCGCTGCTTTCGCGGTCGGCGGGGCCGGCGCTTATTTCCGACGTTGCTGCACGAATTCCTGCAAGACGTCGGCAATATAATCCATTTCCCGGTCTCCCAGCCCCGGGTAAATTCCCACGAAAAATGCGTGGTGCAGCAGGTAGTCGGAGTTCGTCAACTCGCCGACGACGCGGCAGCGCGTCTCGCGGTACGCCGGGTGCCGTAGGATGTTGCCCGCCAGCAGGGGCCGCGTCTGGATTCGGCGATCCTCCAAGAACGTTGTGACGGCGGAACGGTCGAACGGCGCCCCGGCCCGGATCGTCAGCGGAAAGGCGAACCAACTGGCCTTCGCCGCCGGCAGGCTCTCCGGCAGGATGAAAACATCCGCCAGGTCGGCGAGCCGGGCGTGCAGGCGCGCGAAGTTGCGGGCGCGCTGCGCCAGGAAGGCGGGCAGTTTCTTCAACTGCGCCAGGCCCATGGCCGCTTGGAATTCGACGGGTTTCAAATTGTAGCCGATTTCGCTGTACAGGTATTTGTGATCGTAAGCGCGGCCGTCGATCGCGTGCGAAAACCGCTGGCCGCAGGCGCCGAGCGTCGCTTGCTCGTCGCCGCGGCAGAAGCAGGCGCGGCCCCAGTCGCGCAACGACCGCAGCGGCCGCGCGAAGCGTTCGTCATTGTAGAGGGCCATGCCGCCTTCGCCGATCGTGAGATGGTGCGCGGGATAAAACGACTCGAAGGCCAAGTCGCCGAACGACCCGGTCTTCCGGCCGTCGTACTCCGAGCCGATGGTGCCGCAATTGTCTTCGATGACAAATAAATTGCGCCGCTGCGCGAACTCCATGATCGGCGCCATTTCGTTGGGATTGCCGAGCGTGTGATGCACGATGATCGCGCGCGTGGCGGCGGACAGAGCGCGGAGCAAGTCATCGACGTCGATGGTGTACGTGCCGGGAACTATATCAATAAAAACCGGCGTCAGGCCGAGAACGATCGACGGATTGATCGTCGTCGGAAAACAACAGGCGGGCGCGATAATTTCGTCGCCGGGGCGCAAGCGATCCGGCAACGCCGGGCTCATTAGGCCGGCGACGGCCAGCAAGCTGGCGCTGGAGCCGGAGTTGGTTAACACGCCGCCCGCGGCGCCGAGGTGCGCGGCCAATTCCGTTTCAAACTCCTCGGCTCTGGCGCCAAGGCCGAACCAGCCGTTGAGGATGGCGGCGACCATCGCATTCACTTCTTCATGGTCGTAAACCGCGCCGGCATAGCGCACCAGCGTCTGCCCCGGAACGAATTCGCTCTTGGCTTCGCGCAAGAAAAAGATTCGTTTGATGTCGGCGAAAACGCGCTCGGTCAAAAGTGATTCGCTGTCGCTCATGGACTAAAAAACGACCTCCGCCGGCAAGTCGGCCCCGCGGCCGGCCGTCGCGCGACCAAGCCAATCCCCGCGAAATAGCGCCCCGCCGTCGTGCGAAGTACAGCATAGCCGTTGCGGCGGAGTCAAGCGCATCGGCGGCGACGCCGTGGTTTCGGAACGGTGAAACGGCGTACGCCGTGCAGCGCCGATTCCGGGCCAAGGCGCCGGATAGCTCGGCAGAACCGAAAAATGAAACGGCAGCTAACGTGGCGCGGCGTCCGTCGGTGAAGCGAATTGCGCCGGCGCGCCCGAACGCGGCCTCGGCCTTGTTCGCGTCACGCGCGCGGTCTCCGGCGTCGGGTCGCCGGGCCCGCGGCCCGAAGCGAATCGGGGAAAATGCGCCTTTTGCCGACCAGCCGGAACGTTTTCGCGGCGACAAATTGCTCGGCGCCCTGCAATTGGCGGAACGCGTCGCTCCACAGTTGCAGGCGATCGAAAACGATGATGTTTCTGAATAGCACCGGATAGATGACGGCGGCGCCGCAAAACAGAACATGCGGCGATGCCCTCTCCCACACCGTGCGAACGAATGACGACGGGAAACTCATGCCCATCCTTTAGCTGCTGTCACCGGCGGATGCAAGGATGCATGTCGAACTCGTTTTTTGCGCTTGTCAGCCGATTTGATTTAACTATAATACGCCCTCGCGCCACCTTAGCTCAGTTGGCAGAGCAGACGATTCGTAATCGTCAGGTCCGGAGTTCAAGTCTCCGAGGTGGCTGTCGCTGGCGGGTCCACGGGGTCGGGCGAAACGGGGGGACTGGCGCCTTGCAGTCGATGTTCAAGGTCCGAAGCGACCGATAAGGCGAACGAAGCATGCCCGGCCCGCGCGCGTCCCGCACCGTCCCGGAACCGGGGCGGAAAAAATCGGCGAAATCCTCCGAACGACGGTGGTTTCATTACGCGCTCTGGTGGGCGTTCAATCTGGCGTTTTGGGCGACGCTCGCCGCGGTGATCGCTGGCGGACTCTACGCGTTTTCCATCGACCACGACTTGACCGCCAAATTCGAGGGCAAGCGCTGGAAGCTGCCCACGCACGTCTATTCGGATTCGCTAACGATGCTGCCCGGCTCGTTGCTGCTGACCACCGGCGTCCTCGACCGCCTGCAACGCCTGGACTACCAATCGGTCGATCATGAGCCCGCGCGGCCCGGTGAGTTCTTCAAATCGCCGACGGCGCTGTGGATCTACCTGCGCAAGTTCACCTATCCGGGCGAGATCGTGCAGCCGCGGCTGGTCAAGATCACGCTGAACGGCGACGTGATCGCGAAGGTGTTCGACCTGACCAAAAAAGAAGAAATGCCGATGGTCGAGGTCGAGCCCGAACTGATCGGACGATTCTTCGGCCAGGTGCAGGAGGAGCGGCGGTTGATCCCGTGGGCCGCGATCCCGAAAAGCCTCGTCTGGAGCGTCGCCGCGGTCGAAGACGCCGCATTCTTCGAGCATCACGGCATCAACGTCAAAGGCGTGTTCCGCGCGCTGTTGAAGGGCTTGATCCGCTTCAAGATTCGCGAGGGCGGCAGCGGCCTGACGCAGCAGCTCGTCAAGAATATGTACCTCTCGCCCGAACGCACGCTGACGCGCAAGGGGCGGGAAGCGGTGATGGCGATCGTGCTGGAGATGCACTACCCGAAGGAAAAGATCTTCGAGGTGTACATCAACGAAATCTACTTCGGCCAGTCCGGCAGCGTCTCGATCTGCGGCCTGGGCGAAGCGGCGTGGTTCTACTTCGGCAAGAATCCGGAAGAACTGACGCTGGCCGAATCGGCGCTGCTCGCCAGCCTCATCCGCAGCCCGACCGGCTACAATCCGCGCAAATTCGAGGAGCGTGCGCGCATCCGCCGCGACTACATTCTCGATCGGCTGGCGAAGATGCCCGAGGCGATGGCGCAACTGCACGTCACGGCCGCCGACCTCGTCGCCGCGAAAACGCAAACGCTGTCGGTCAATCGGCACATGCCGTCGCGCACCATCGCGCCGTTCTTCATCGATTTCCTGCGCCAGCAATTGACCGCCAGCTACGGCGAGGACGTGCTGCAGAGCGAAGGCCTGGCGATCTACACGACCCTCGACGTGGCGCTGCAGCGGATGGCCGAACGCGCCGTGCAGAAATCCCTGGCGGAACTCGAGGCCAGCGCCAAATCGCTCGTGGCCAATGACGACAATCGCCTCCAGGCCGCGTTGATTGCGCTCGAGCCGTCCACCGGCTACGTGCGCGCGATGGTCGGCGGCCGCGACTACGCGGCCAGCCCGTTCAATCGCGCCGTGCAAATGCGCCGCCAGGTCGGCTCCGCGTTCAAGCCGTTCGTCTACACCGCGGCGTTTCTGCGCGCCTATGAAGATCGCAATTACCATTTCACCGGCGCGACGATGCTCAAGGACGAGCCGCTGACGATCCCCTCCGGCGGCAAGCCCTGGTCGCCGCAAAACTTCGACGGCAAATTCGAGGGCGACGTCACCGTGCGGCACGCGCTGGAGCACAGCCGCAACGTGCCGACGGCGCGCGTCGCGCTCGACGTCGGCCTCGATCGCGTGATCGCCGCCGCGCGGCAGATGGGCGTCATCGCCAAGCTGGAGCCGTATCCGTCGCTGGCCCTGGGCGTCGCCGAAATGAGCCCGCTGGAGTTGGCCGCCAGTTACGCGCCGCTCGCCAGCCAGGGCTACTACTGCGAGCCGATCGCCATCCGCGACGTCGTCGATCGCAACGGCCGCGTGCTCGAGAAGCGCGGCGTCAAGCCGCGCCGCGCGCTGCCGACGCAGGTGGCGTATCTGGTCACGCACATCCTCGAAGGCGTGCTCGAGACCGGCACAGCGGCCGGGGCGCGGCGGATGGGCCTGAAGATCCCGGCGGCGGGCAAGACCGGCACGACGAACGAAGGGCACGACGCGTGGTTTGTCGGCTACACGCCGTCGCTGTTGGCGGCGACCTGGGTCGGCTTCGACCGCGAAAAGAACGTGGGCTTGACCGGGGCGCGCGCCGCGCTGCCGATCTGGACGCGGTTCATGATCGACTACGCGCGCGGCCAGCAGGGCGACGCGTTCGAGCCGCCGCCGGGAATTGTCTTCCGCAAGATCGACGAGCGGTCCGGCCTGCTCGCGCACTACGACAGTCCGGAGACCGCGGACGAGGCGTTTCTGGAAGGCGCCGAACCGCGCAGTGAAAGCCCGCTGAACCGCGACAGCGTGATTGATTTTTTCCGTCAGCGTAAATAAGGATTCTTATCGTGGAGCGTGCACCGGACGGAAACAGGCAACAACCAACTTCCCTTCCCAATCTTTTTTTCAGATAACGACCGAGGCGGAAATCCAGCTTCCCAGCGCGGCTCGAGAGCTTGAACATAACTTTTTTTCAGTTTTGTTCGGCTCTGAGCCCCGATGGCCTTATGTAAAGTTTGGAACCTTTACTGCCACCGAACTCCTTTTGAGTCGCTTTTGGCGATTCGGAGGAGCGCGCCAAGAAGTCTATCCAAGTTGTCGGCCGGCGCTGGTCTTCCTTACAGGGCCAAACTCCGCGCCGCGTCCCGGTTACGCCGCACGGTGTTTTGAGCGCTTTTTCGGCGCGGCCGGGGGCGTCGTCGTTGCTTTCGCCGTCTTTTGCAGATACGCCCGCAGGAATTGCGTGAACGTCGTCTTGGTCGTGTTATTCGCCGACCGCGGCTCCAGCGGAGCCACGAGACCCTTTTCGCCGCCGGCGTACATTGCGAGGAAGCTCGTCGCGACGTTGCGGCTGAAGCCCATCTTCAGCAAACTGTCGAGAACCGCTTCCGGCGGCGCCTGCACGAAGTCGACCTTTTTGCCCAACACGTCGGAAAACGCGTTCGCCAGATCGTTGTAGCTCAGATCCGCCGGACCGTGAAGTTCGCGGTAATGGCGGCCTTGCCAATCCAGGTGCAGCAGCAGATTCGCCGCAAAATCCGCGATGTCGCGCGTCGCTACTTGGGGCATGGCCAGATCGCCGGGAATCGGTGCGTAAATCTGACCCAGGTTCTGGGCCGATTCCAAGGATCCCAGGTGGTTTTCGAAAAAAATCCCGGCGCGGACGTGGACGATGTTCTTGGCGGCCTTGTTCAGCGCCTCCTCGACGTCGTGCAAGCCGGCGATCGGCCCCGTGCCGTTCGGATGCTGCGCGCCGATGCTCGACAGGTTGACGACATACGGGATCTGATTGGCGGCGATCGCGGCCGCCCCGATGCGCCCGATCTCGCGCTGGTAGCTGCGGTAATCGTCGCTGTCGAATTTCGGCGGGATCATCCAGAAAAGGGCCTCGACGCCCTCGGTGGCGTTGATGACGAAGTTCTCGTCGTCGAGCGAACCCTGCAGCACTTTGGCGCCGCACGCCGCGTGCTCTTTGACTTTCTCCGGATGCCGCGCCAGCAGCACCAGGTCGGCATTGGCATCCAGCAGATGGCAGGTCAATGCCGAACTCACTTTGCCCGTCGGGGCCACGATTGCAATGGACATGTTGTTCTCCTTTTCGTGCGGAAATTCGATTTCCGTCAGTTGGAAGCATGTAATGACGATTCACGCCGCTGGCAAATCGAGCGGGAGACCGGCGTCGCGCCACCCGTTGAAGCCGCCGATCAGCGCGCGGGCGCAGTAGCCTTTTTCGCTCAGAAAAAGCGCCGCCCGGGCGCTTGTCGCTTCGTCGGGTCAGGCGCAGTACAGCACGATCTCGCGATCGTGCGGCAATTCGCCCCAGGTCCCGGCGATGGCGTCGGGCGCGATGTGCCGGGCGCCGGGCAGCCGGCGCGGGTCGGCATCGTGGTCGGCGGTCTTTCGCACATCCAGAATAAGGACGGGCTCGCCGGCCTCGATTTTGCGCTGCAACTCGCGAATCTCGACACGATCCGCCGGTTTTTGCGGCGCGAACAGCCGAATATTGCGCGGTTCGCGCAGGTTCGGCACATAACACTCGTAACACGCGGGGATGATGCGCTCGAAATCGGCGAACAACGTCGAATTCTCGAGCGCGCGAGCCTCCTTGACCAACGGCTCGATTTTCTGCCAGACGGCCAGCGCGTAGCCGCCGAGGGTCGACAGCGTTTCCTTTTCGTCGATCAACCGCAGCCGCGCCAGCGCTCCGAGCCGCGTGTAAAACGCCCCGACGCGATGAAACGCCGCCTCGCCATAGTCGCCGCGGTGCTTCTCGATGAACTCGGCCCAGGTTTTCTCCTGCAATTTGTGCAGCAGCCAGAGTTGGGCCGCCATGAAATCCGGGTCTTGCCAGATTTGGAACAATTGGTTGGTGATTTCGAGATAGCGATCCTTCTCGACGGCCCGCAACTGCTGCCGCACGTAAAGTGCGGTCACGATAAAGGCCACAGCCGAAACGACCGTGGCGATCGCGTCAACGGCTCCCCAATCCATGGCAGCCTCCTCCTGTCGCAAATTGGAAGATAACCACGCCCGACGAAGGCGATGGAAGACGCCCGTGCCGTTGCGTTGGGCGATAGTTTAGCCGCCCCGTCGGCCGCGGCCGACGAAGCGAAATAGTCCGTTGATCGTCGTTTTTTGGCGCGCGCCCAATGCTTGACAAGCCACCGCCGGAACGGCAAAATCCACATTCGCCCTATCGACGAAAAAAGCGTGGCTGCGGCTGCGTTTGCGGCGAATTTCTTACGGAGGCGTCATGTCAGGTCACAGCAAGTGGAGCACGATCAAACGCAAGAAGGGCGCGGCGGACGCGAAACGCGGCCGCATCTTCTCGCGTCTGAACAAGGAAATCATGCTGGCCGCTCGCGGCGGCGGGAGCGACGTCGACAGCAACATCCGTCTGCGGAATGCGGTCGCGTCGGCCCGCGCGGCGAACATGCCGAAAGAGAACATCACCCGCGCGATCAAAAAAGGCGCCGGCGAACTCGACGGCGTGATGATCGAAGAAATCGCCTACGAAGGCTACGGGCCGGGCGGCGTCGCGCTGATCATCGAAACCGTTTCCGACAACCGCAACCGCACCACGGCCGACGTGCGCCACGCGTTCGACAAGCACAACGGCAACCTCGGCGCGGCCGGCAGCGTCGGCTGGATGTTCGACCGCAAAGGCCGCCTGCAATTCCCGAGCGACGGCGTGGATATGGCCAAATTCGAGGAAGTCGCGATCGAAAACGGCGCCGAAGACATCTTCGCCGAAGAAGAGGAAGTCACCGTCACCTGCGCCGTCGCCGACTTCAACACCTTGCAGGAAGCGTTTCGCAACGCCGGCTTCGAGCCCGAAAACGCCGACCTGGCCCGCATCGCCACGACCACCGTCAAAGTCGAGGGCAAGAATGTCGACACGCTGCTCAAGCTGATCGACGCCCTCGAAGAAATCGACGACGTGCAGAACGTCTGGGGCAACTACGACATCGCCGACGAGGATATGCCGGCAGACGAGTGATGCGCGTCATCGGCATCGATCCCGGCAGCCGCATTTGCGGCTGGGGCGTGGTCGAAGAACTCGCCCGCCCGGCGCGCCTGTGCCACGTCGATTGCGGCGGCATTTTCACCGACACGAGCACCGGCTTGCCCGACCGCTTGCAATGCATTTACGAAGGTCTGCGCGAACGCATTCGCACCTACGCCCCGCAGGAGGCCGCGCTGGAGAACGTCTTCTATCACAAGAACGCCCGCAGCGCGTTGGTGCTCGGCCATGCGCGCGCGGCCGCCATGCTCGCCTGTCTGCACGAGGGCCTGCCGGTCTTCGAGTATTCGGCGACGCAGATCAAACAGGCCGTCGCCGGTTACGGCCGCGCGGAAAAACGGCAGGTCGCGCTGATGGTCAAGTCGCTGCTGCGTCTGCCGGAATCCGCGATGACCGACGCCTCGGACGCGCTCGCCGGCGCGATCTGCCACCTCAACAGCCGCGGCATTCGGCTGGCGCTGGACAAGATCGAGAAACGAGGGAAAAAGCAACAATGAACAAAGAAAAAACGGCGCCTGAAGAGAGACCCCGAGTCGGGCTTGGCGCCGCGCTTTCAGCCCCGCGGGCGCCCGAATTTTTCCTTTTTCCTTTTTCCTTTTTCCTTCCTGGGGATCTCCCATGATTGCTCGTTTGACGGGGCAACTCGCCGCCAAAGAGCTCGACCACGTCGTCGTCGACGTCAGCGGCGTGGGGTATCTCGTGTCGATCAGCACGAACTGCTTTTACGCGCTGCCCGAGCCGCCGGGCGCGGTGACGTTGCACGTGCACACGGCCGTGCGCGAGGACGATATCAGCCTCTATGGTTTTTCGACGGCGCTGGAACGGCGCGTTTTCGGTCTGCTGATTTCGGTGAGCAAGGTCGGGCCCAAGGCGGCGATGGCGCTGCTCTCGGCGTTCCAGGCCGATCAGATGCTCGCCGCAATCGCCGCCGGCGACGCGCGGGCGCTGGCCAAGGTGCGCGGCATCGGCGCGAAGACTGCCGAGCGCATTCTCGTCGACCTGACCGACAAAGCCGCCGCGTTGCTGCCCGAAGCGAAACTTGCGGCGATCGACCATGTGCCGCGCCCGGCGCGCGCCGACGACGACGCGATCAGCGCGCTGCTCAACCTCGGCTACCGGCCGGCCGAGGCCGAAGCGCGGGTGGCGGAGGCGCGCAAGACGTTGGGCGAATCGGCCGCCATTCCGGAAGTGGTGCGCGCCGCACTCAAGCGGCTGGCGAGGGAATAACGCATGGACCGCCCGAACATCGATCCGGCGAAAGCGACCGACGACGCCGCGCTCGAAGCCTCGTTGCGCCCGCGCCGTTTCGCCGAGTTCATCGGCCAGCAAACGCTGAAAGACAATTTGCAAGTCTACATCAGCGCCGCGCGCGAGCGGCAGGAGTCGCTCGACCACGTGCTGCTTTACGGCCCGCCGGGGCTCGGCAAAACGACGCTGGCGCACATCGTCGCCGCCGAGTTGGGCGTCAATATTCACTGCACGAGCGGCCCGGCGCTGGAAAAGGCCGGCGACCTCGCCGCGCTGCTGACGAACCTCGCGCCGCGCGACGTGCTGTTCATCGACGAAATCCATCGCCTGCCGAAAATCGTCGAAGAAAAGCTGTATCCGGCGATGGAAGACTTCGCGATCGATTTGATTCTCGGCCAGGGGCCGTCGGCGCGCACCGTGCAGATGCCGCTCGAACCGTTCACGCTGATCGGCGCCACGACCCGGCTGGGCCTGATCGCCAACCCGTTGCGCGACCGCTTCGGCATCGTTGATCGGCTCGATTTCTACGAACCGGCCGATCTGCTGACCATCATCCAGCGCAGCGCCCGCATCCTCGCCGTCGCCATGGAAGACGAAGGCGCCAGGGAAATCTCGCGCCGCAGCCGCGGCACGCCGCGCGTCGCCAACCGCTTGCTGCGCCGCCTGCGCGACTTCGCGCAGATCGAAAGCGACGGCGTGATCACGCATGCCATCGCCTCGAAGAGCCTGAACCGGCTGGGCGTCGACGAGGAAGGTCTCGACAAGATGGACCAGCGCGTGCTGCTGACTATCATCGATCATTTCCAGGGCGGACCGGTCGGTGTGGAGACCATCGCCGCCAGCCTCGCCGAAGAAAAAGACACGATCGAAGATGTGATCGAGCCGTTTCTCATCCAGCGGGGCTTCCTCAAGCGCACGCCCCGCGGCCGCATCGCGACCCCGCGCGCCTACGAACACCTCAGCCGCAAGGTTCCGAAAGGCGCGACGCTGAATCTGTTTGCGGAGGAACCGGAGGAATGAAGCGATGGCGGATTGCGGAATGCGGAATGTGCAGTGCCGGAGCGCCATTCCGGAACCCCGAGTCCCGAATCCCGATCCCGGGAACCCGAACCTCTGCGCCCTCTGTGTCTTCCTCTGTGCCCTCTGTGTTTAAGTGCGTGATTCCGAATCCCGAATCCCGAATCCCGAATCCCGTTCGGATCTCGCCATGACCAGGCCTCTCCCCACTCCGATCCACGATATCCTCGTCATCTGCTCCGGCAACATCTGTCGCAGCCCGATGGCCGCGGCGGCCCTGCGCGCCGAACTGGCGACGGCCGGGGTGCGCGGCGCGCGAGTCCACTCCGCCGGCACGGTCGCGACGCCGGGAGCGCTCGCCAGCCCCGAGGCGGTCGAGACTGCCGAAGAGCACGGCCTCGACATCTCGTATCATCGCGCCACGCCGCTGACTCGGGAATTGGTGCGCCGCGCGGATTTGATCGTCGTCATGGAAAAATCGCACGCCGACGCGGTCCGCGCGCTCGATTTCAACGCCGGCTACAAGACGTTCCTGCTCAGCGAATGGGCCGACGACGCGCAGCGCGGCGGCGACATCCCCGATCCCTACGGCATGCCGTATGCTTTCTTCGAGGTCGTGTTTCGCCGCCAGAATGAGGCGGTCAAGCGCCTGGCGGCGCAGATCGGTCAAAATTCCGGGCCGAAGAAACCGGATTAGCGCGGGGTCTTGCCGGGACCGCACGAAGCGAAACGTCTGGCTACGCCACCGTCTGCCGCAACGCCCGTTTCGCCCGGCCGAGATCCTCGGATTTCTTGAACAGCAGACCCAGCAGCGGAATCTTGCGATCGTCGGAGAGGTTCTTGGCGTCGAACTCGGGTTCGGACATCAAGGCGCGAATCCAGTGCAGCAGTTCGCGGGTCGCGGGTTTCTTTTCGACGCCGTCGATCTCGCGCATCTTGTAGAAGGCCTCGATGCAGGCCTGCATCAAGCGGTCGGACAGGTCGGCGTAGTGCGCCTGCACGATGCGGCGCATGAATTCCGGCGTCGGAAAGGCGATGTGGTGGAAGACGCAGCGGCCGAGGAACGGATCGGACAAATCCTTCTTCGCGTTGCTCGTGATGATGATGATCGGCCGGTGCAGCGCGTGCATCGTCTTGTCGATTTCCATGATGTCGAAGCTCATCTGGTCCAGCACGTCGAGCAGGTCGTCTTGAAAATCGCTGTCGGCCTTGTCGATTTCGTCGATGAGCAGCACCGTGCGTTTGGCGCTGGTGAACGCCTGGCCGATCTTGCCCATGCGGATGTACTGGTTGATGTCGGCGACGTTGCGGCCGCTGTCGTGGAAGCGGCTGTCATTGAGCCGCGTGAGCGTATCGTAGAGATACAGGGCGTCGACCGCTTTCATGTTGCTCTTCACGTTGAGTTGAATCAGCGGCATGCCGAGGTTCTCGGCGATCGCGTGCGCGAGCAGCGTCTTGCCAGTGCCCGGCTCGCCCTTGAGCAACAGCGGCAACTCCAGCCGGATCGCGACGTTGACCACCCGCCCGAGTTCTTCATCCAAAATGTACGTCTTCGCGCCGGTGAACTGCGCCATAACGCCTCCTTCGATTCAGTTGCCAGATTGCAGAATAATCATTGCGCCGCATCTTTGCCGAAAATGGCGCCGACGCCAAGAGGCATGGCGGAATGCGGATTGCGGAATGCCGACCGAATGCGGAATGCGGAATGCGCAATGGGGAATGTTACACGGGCGAATCTGGTTGGGCTTCGCGCGGCGTCTGACCTTTCCGAGCGGAATGCGGAATGCGGAATGTTCCAGGGGCGAATCTGGTTGGACTTCGCGCGCCGTCTGATCTGTCCGCCTGGTCCGACTGGTCCGACCGGTCCCGCTAGTTCGCATGTTGGAAACGGAAAGTTGCCGCGCCGCGCGGTTCCCTTCAGATCAGCTTTTCCAGAGCCGCGCTCAAGACCGGTAAGTCATGGTGGACGATTTCCCAGACGATCTCGACATCCAGGCCGAAATAATCGTGCGCGATTCGGTTTCGCAAGCCGGCGAGTTGCCGCCAAGGAATTCCCGGATGAAGCGCCGTAAATCCCGCCGGAAATTGCTTCGTCGCTTCGCCAATGATTTCCAAATTGCGGACGACCGCATCGATCGATTTTTCGTCTTGCAAAAAGGCGGCGCGATCCAACCGGGCCACGTAGCGCTGAATTTTTCCCACAGCGTTTCTAATATCTTCGAGGAGCAGATCGACGTCGCGTTTAGGCATCGATCAACTCGCCCTCGATCCGGAGCCACAGTGATGGTTTGATTGCGCGCCGCGAGACCAAGTCCACCGGCCGGCCGAGGGCCCGCTCGATTTCATCGCCCAACTCGACGAAGCGCAGGCCGATCGACGGGTCCACTTCGACCAGCACGTCCACGTCGCTGTCCTCCCTGGCGTCACCGCGAGCCCAGGAGCCGAAGAGGGCCAGACGCCGGATCGGATAACGCCGACCGAGAATCGCCCGCTGCTCGCGCAATCGCGCGAGAATTTCCTGCCGCGTCGCCCGGATTTCCGCCGCCATTATTCACCTCCTCGTGGGTTTAGAATACGACCCGCCGCGGTCTCGGTCCAGCCCGCACTTCGCATTCCTCACTCCGCATCCCGCATTCGCCATTCCCTTAATTGTGCCTTCGCGCGCGTTGTGGTAAGTGAAAGTGTTCGCCGGTTCGTGCAGGGGGCCATCGAAAACGCATGAAACGACTCGTATTCTTTTACCCGCCGCGGACGCCGCGCGACGCCTTCTGGCTGACGGCGACCGCCGGCATTGTCGGCGGTCTGGCCATCATTTGGGCGATTGCGCCCCTGACCGGATTGAGCCTGAAACTCGGCGGCACGGCGCACGACGGCTTTCTGGAACTGGCGCGGTCGCTTGCGGAAGATCGCGGCTATATCTTCGGTCCCGGCGAGCCGCACGTTTTGCACCGGCCGCCGCTGTATCCGTTTCTCATCATGCCGCTGACCGTGCTGCCCGCCTGGGCCCTGCGCCCGGCGCTGGTCATCGTGCAGGGCTTCCTGCTCGGGGCGCTCGGCATGCTGCTCTTTCGCCTGGCGTTGCGTCTCTTCGGCGAACGGGCCGCGCAGGCCTCGCTGGCGCTGCTGCTGGCTTACCCGTGGACGTACTGGCACGTGAAGAACCCGATGGCGATCGTCTTGCAGGCGGTGCTGTACCTGGCGCTGTGCGAAACCGCGCTCTTTCTTTATCTCGACGAGCCGCCCGAACCGCAAGCGTCAGCCCGCCACTGGCCGCGGTTCGACGCCTGCCTCAACCTCGGCCTGCTCGCCGGCGCCGCAATCCTCACCCACGGCACGATGCTCATTTCGGCGACGGCGGTCTTGTTTTTGCTCTTCGCGGCCGGCGTCTGGCGCCGTTCGACGCGCCTCGCGGCGACGGCCGCAGCGGCGCTGGCGATCGCCGTGTTCATGGTCGCGCCGTGGACGATCCGCAATTGGCGCGTGGCGCATCAATTCATCCCGGTGACCAGCAACTCGGGCCTCGCCTATTTCGCCGGCAACGCCCACTGGGGCATCGGCGGGCCGCGGGTCAAGCCGTTTGGCGACGACATCGCCGTCGCGCTGCAGCACGCGAACATCGCCGCTGCGCGCCGGCTCGACATCTCCTTCTTCGGCGCGCTCGACCCGCAGCTTTCGGCGGAACTCGACGCGCGCGCGAAACAGCACATGCGCGCGCACCCGGGTCTGGTCGCGTGGAAATCCCTGCTCAACTTGATGGAGGATTTTTTCCCGCTGTTCGGCGACGCGATCCTGTCGCCCAAATCGTCGGCGAGCCTCGTGCTGAGCGAAAACGCGCTGCTCTCGCTGGTCCATCTGGCGTTGCTCGCGTTCGCCGCGCTCGGCCTGCGGCGACTGGCGCCGGTCGCGGGCGTGTCGCGGGCGACGGCGGCCGTGGCCCTCGCGGCGCCGGTCGTCATCTACGTCGCGCCGTATCTGCCGTTTCTGACCTACGTCGGCCACGCCCAGTACACGTTCGGGACGATGCCGTTTCTCGACGCGGCGGCGGCCGTCGGGTTTCTGTCGCTGCTGCGGACGTCGCCGGCGCCGGCCGGAGATAACGCATGACCGCCGCTGAAAAGCCGCCCGAACCGGCGCGGTGCTGGGTTTGCGATTCGCCGCGCCTCGCGCGCTGGCGCGACGCGACGACCGTCGGGCCGCTGACGAGCGCCGATTTTCGCATCACCGACGCCCACTACGGCCGCACCGCGGCGATCGAGCGCTGCGCCGACTGCGGCTTTCGCCAATGCGCCGAGTTGGCCGACGCGTTGCGCTACTACGAAACGCTCGACGACCCGGGCTACGAGGAGAGCGCCGGCGAACGGGCGCGCCAGATGGCCGATCTGCTCGCCTTGCTGCGGCGCTTCAAGCCGGCCGGGCGGCTGCTCGACATCGGCGCGGGCAGCGGCATCTTGCTCGCCGAGGCGCAACGGCTCGGCTACGCGGCGGAGGGCGTCGAGCCCTCGCACTGGCTCGCCGAACGCGCCGCGGCCAAGGGGCTGACGGTGCATTGGGGCACGCTGCCGCACGCCGGGCTGCGGCCGCCGTACGACGCGGCGCTGCTGATCGACGTGATCGAGCACGTCGCCGATCCGCTCGGGCTGCTGGCGCAGGCGCGCGACGTGCTGGCGCCGGACGGCGTCGGCCTCGTGGTCACGCCCGACATCGACTCGTTCGCCGCGCGCCGGCTGGGCGCCCGCTGGTGGCACTGTCGCGTCGCCCACATCGGCTACTTCAATCGCAGCACGCTGCTGCGGGCGCTGGACCGCGCCGGCCTGACGCCGCTGCACGTGATGCGGCCGCGCTGGCATTTCAGCACGGCCTACCTCGCCCAGCGCCTGCCGGTCTATGTGCCGTTCCTGCGGCGCTGGAACCCGCTCGCCCGCCTGCCCGAGGTTATTGTGCCGTTGAATTTCTTCGACTCGCTGGGCGTGGTATTCTGTAAGAAGTAGTCAGAAGTCAGAAGCGGGACGAGCAAACGAAGGGAAGCCATGATTCGGCCATATTTGCAAATTGCGCGGCCCGACCATTGGTTCAAGAACCTGTTCATGCTGCCGGGCCTGGCCGTCGCGTTGCTGCTCAAACCGGAGCGCCTCGCCGGCGCCTGGCTGCCGTTTCTGCTCGGCGTGGTCGCCGCCTGCCTGACCGCCTCGGCGAACTACGCGATCAACGAATACCTCGACCGCGAATACGACAAGCGGCACCCGATCAAGAAAAATCGCCCGAGCGCCGGGGGGCTGATCCGCCGGCGCTGGGTCGTGCTCGAATGGACGCTGCTCGCGGCGGCCAGCCTGGCGCTCGCCTGGGCGATCGGCTTTTTCTTCTTCGTCGTCACCGTCTGGTTCCTGCTGATGGGCGTGATCTACAACGTCAAACCGCTGCGCACCAAAGACGTGCCCTATCTCGATGTGCTGTCGGAATCGATCAACAACCCGATCCGCTTTCTGCTTGGCTGGGCGACGGCAATGCCGGCCTTCGCGCCGCCCCCCGGGGCGCCGTTGTCGTTCCACTATTTCGACCAGATTCTGGCGACCCAGCTTCCGCCCAGCAGCGTGATGATGTCGTATTGGTTCGGCGGCGCGTTCCTGATGGCGGTCAAACGCTACGCCGAATTCCGCCAGATCGGCGACCCCGCGGTCGCAGCGTCGTACCGCCGCTCGTTCCAGCATTACACGCCGGAAAAGCTGCTGGTCTCGTCGTTTTTCTACGCCCTGAACGCGTCGTTTTTCCTGGCGATCTTCCTGATCAAATATCGCATCGAATTCCTGCTGACCTTCCCGCTTTTTTCACTGCTCTTCGCGTGGTATCTGCACATCGGCTTCAAAGAGAACTCCGCCGCCCAGCACCCCGAAAAGCTCTACCGCGAACGGTCGTTCATGTTCTTCGTCTTGCTGCTGGTCCTGGTCGTCTTCGCGCTGTTCGTCGTCGACGTCCCGAAGCTGGGCTGGCTGCTGCGGAAGAACTTTTACTAGACGAACCGCGAACAAACCGCGAAGGAATTACCAGGGAATTGGAATAAACCGCGAACGCAAGCGAATAAGAACGGCAACGGCATGAATGAATTGGTTTTAGTCGCGAACGCCCGTCAATATACCCAATAAGATCTCATTCATGCCTATTCGCGTGCATTCGCGTGCATTCGCGGTCAAAAAAACACAATCATCCGCGGTCAAAAAAACAAAAATCATTCGCCGTAGTTCACCCGAGTTTGGACAGCGCTCCGCGGATGTTCTTCAGCGCCTTGTCGATGTTGGCGACCGAGTTGGCGTAGGAAAAACGCAGATAGCCTTCGCCGTAGGCGCCGAAGGCCGTGCCGGAAAGCGCCGCGACGCCGGCCTCGTTCATCAGGAAATTCTCCAGGAACGAACTCGTCTGGCCGAGCTTCTTTACGTTCGGGAAAACGTAGAACGCCCCCTTCGGCCGCACGCACGAGAAACCGGGCAGATCGTTCAGGCCGTCGACGATGAAATCGCGGCGTTTGCGAAATTCCTCGACCATCCGCGCCGCCTCGTCCTGCGGGCCGCGCAGGGCTTCGAGGCAGGCGTATTGCACGAAGCTGTTGGTGCAGGAATTCGAGTTGGTCATCAGCCGCGTCACGTGCGTCGCCAGTTCCTTGGGCATGATGCCGTAGCCGGCGCGCCAGCCGGTCATCGCGTACGTTTTCGAGAAACCGTCGAGGATGATCAGGCGGTCGGCGACGCCGGGCTCGCGCGCGATGGTCTCGAACTCGCCTTCGTAAAGAATATTGATATAGATTTCGTCGGCGAAGATCCAGATGCCGCGCTCGCGGGCGATTTTCGCCACCGCGGCCAGGTCGGCCCGCGTCAGCACGCCGCCGGTCGGGTTTTGCGGCGAATTGAGGATAATCATCCGCGTCTTGTCGGTGACCAGGCGCTGGAGGTGCTCGACGTCGAACGAGAACGCGCGCTCCTCCAGCAGCGGCAGCGCGACCGGCTTGGCGCCGATGAAGCGAATGACGGATTCGTAAATGGGGAACCCGGGATTGGGATAAATGACTTCGTCGCCTTCGTTGGCGATCGCCAGCAGCGCAAAGAAAATGATCGGCTTGGCGCCCGGCGTGACCACGACCTGCTCGGGTGCGAACGTCAGGCCGCGGCGCGCGCCGGCGTCGCGGGCGATCGTCTCGCGCAACTCCGGCAGGCCGGCCGACGGACCGTAATGCGTGAAGCCTTTGTCGAGCCCGTCTTTCGCCGCGGCGACGATATTGGCGGGCGTCGCAAAATCCGGCTCGCCGATTTCCAGGTGCACGATTTCGCGCCCTTTGGCCTCGAGGGCGCGGGCGCGGGCCAGCACTTCAAACGCGGTTTCGGTGCCCAAGCGGCTGATTCGTTCGGCAATTTGCACAGCGACCTCCGTGGGATTGGCGACTCGGGGCGCCGACGGCGAAGCGGACTTCAGCGCGGCCGCGGCGTCCCCATTTTTTCCTTTTTCCTTCCCGGCGCATTCCATGAACCGCGCGTAGTCCAGCACCGCGGCCGCCAGGGCCGGGCCGCTCAGGCCGCCTTCTTCCATGACCTTCGCCGCGGCGCCGCTGCCGAGATAGCGGCCGGCGAGGAACGGGTGCAGCAGCCGCCGGCGGCCCGCGTACGACGTCACCCAGCGGTGCATCGTCGCGGGCGTGAAGCCGGTGATGCCCATCGCCTCGCGCGCGCGCGCCTCGGGATAAATCGCGAGCTGTTCCGCCTCCGGCAGCAGGTCGAACAATTCGGCGCTGGCGATGTAATAGACGTTCATGTTCAGCTTTTCGCGGCGCAGCACCGGCAGCACGTCGGCGACGAAGGCGACGCCGATCTCGCTGCCTTGCAGCACGAGCGTGCCGTGATACGGCCGCCGTTCGGGGTCGCCGGCGATGAGGCGGCAGACGCCCTTGACCGACGCTTCCGGCGGCGGCAGGCCGAGCGCCGCGCGGTCGGGGACGATCTCGTTCGGCCGCGTCACGAACGGGCAAAGGACGGCCGGGCGGGCGCGCAGGCCGGCCAGCAGCAGCGGCCACGCCTCTTGCGCGTCCCATGGCGTCAGCGTGATGAGCGCGCCGCGCGGAAAATTTTCCTGGAGCAGTTGCAGGCACTGCGGGTCGGCGTGCGTCGGCCCGTCCTCGCCGGTTTTCACGCCGGCGTGTGCGTTGACCATGATGAACGTGCGGAACGGCTCGCCGGTCAGTTGCCGCCGCGCTTGCTGGCCGATGCAATGCAGCCGCGCCGGCACGTGTTCGAGCGCGGCGAGAAAGGCGCCGTACGACGACGTGACGCCGATGTGCCGCCCGTACGCCGAAAGCCCGGCCATCAGCGCGCCCATCGCGTCTTCGCAGATGCCGCCGACCGGCAGCAGGCGCGAGGCGCGGTTCGCCGCCGTTTGGAAACCCTTGCCGAACGCCGCGCCCGTTTTCGCGACGCTCGTCGATTCGAACAAGTCGGCGGAACTGACAATGAACGCGCCGCCGGTTTTTTCGTTGAGCGCGGCCAGCGCGTCGCCGACCGCGCCGCGCAGCGTGGCCGCCTTGCCGGGCGTCAATTGCAAGGCGGCGGGCGGCGTTTCCAAGCGCAGTTCCGGGTCGTCGTACACGACTTCCAGATGCGGGGCGTCGGCGCGCGGCCGGCGCGCGAGCGCGGCAAGCCGGCGTTGCGCCGCGCGCAGGCGGTCGGCGGCGAACCTCGCCGCTGCGGCTTCCTTTTCCAGCGCGCCGCGGATGCACAGCAGCGTCTGAAAGTACGTCTCCTCGACGGCGGCGGGCGATTTCGCATCGGTGCAGCGCGGGAACCGTACGCCGAATTCGCGGAACCGCGCCTCGAACGGCGCGGCGACGAATTGGTAGAACGCATCCGAACAGAACGGGTGCCCGGCGCCGTGCGAGGCCCGGCCCTCGAGGCCGTAATGCCAGCCCTTCGTCGTGCGGTAGACGATCGCCGTCGGCAAACCGTTGGCCAGCTCCGCGGCTAGGCGCTGGGCGGCGACGACCTGCCGGAAGTCGGCGCCATCGTCGACCTGGACAACGTTCCACTCGTGCAGGTGCGCCAGTTCGGCCGGGCTCCACTGCACGTAATCGCCGCGCCGGCCGTCTTCGGCGCAGACGCAATTCGAGTCGATCGAGGCCTGGTTCCAGTCGACGTGCAGCGCGAAATTCGCCAGGTTCGCCGCCGACGCGCCGGCCAGCGCCTCGTGGACGCGGCCCGGCGTCAGGCCGCCTTCGCCCTCCAGCGCGTGAATCCGCGGCGGCTGCGCCGGATAAATATCGAGCGCGCCGAGCGCCAGCCCCATCGCCGCCGGCACGCCCACGCCCGAGGCCCCGGTCGCCAGGCTCGCAAACGGTGTCGCCGGGGTCGGGTGGCCGTCAAGCGCCTTGGCGCGATATTGGTGGAACAAAGGCGTGTCCTGCGTCGGATTGCGGCGGAAACCGAGCAGGTCTTCGAGGCGGAGTTGGAATTTCTCCTCGGGCAGCAGGTCCGGCGCGGCGATGCGGGCCAGCTCGTTGCGTAGCGCCCACGACGCGTACAGGCCCAGCGCCTTGTGGCCGGCGGCGTACACGAGTTGGTCCGCGTGCGGCGCGGTCGGGCGCGAAAAATCGTAGTCGAGGAACAGGTAGATCAGGCTTTCGACGATGCGGCCCGACGAAATGCTGCCGCCCGGGTGGCCGGAGGTCGGCACGTAGTTGAAGAGCACGCCGCAGAGGGTGCGATAGGCGAGGTCGATCGTCTCCAGCGCCGCGAAATCGGCGTCGCTCACGTCGAGCGGAATCCGGTCGAGCAGGTCGCGCACGCGGAACATCTGGGAACGTCGGGGGGCGAACGAAAAGGGCTGCGCCAGGGCGTCGAAAATCATCGGTTGTCTCCACTTGGCGGACGCCAGCCGCCCGAGCGCGGGTTGCGCCCGAAAAGGCGGACAGAGAGTAGCGCGGCTCGAAGGCGAAAATCAATCGCGTTTGGTCCAAGGGCAAGCGAAAACTAAAAGTCTACCCCTTTGTAGGCGGGCGCAGACATAATACCGGCCCCGCTGTCGTACGTGGGAGTCTTACGCAAGTCCCGAGTCTCGAAAAACATATCGTTAATGCAATCCCGAATTTCCTCCGCAGACATCTGGCAAAGATCAGCCATCACCGCTTTTTTGTCGCGGGGGGCCATTTTCGCAAATTCGGCCTTCGTGGCGTCCCAACGAGCCGCGCGGCCAATACGGGCCTGTTCGCCGGGCAGGAACTGCGAAAAATGTTCGAGGCTTGTGTCGGAGGCGCAATCGGGCGAGGGACTCGGACCTTCCCCGCCCTCGGTTTCGCCGAACCGGTTAATCTGAAGTTGCCGTTTTTTGGTCAATTGCTGGTCGCGAATCTTATCGCTCGATTCGTCCGCACCGGTCGCTTTTTGCGGCGCGGCGCCGGCAGGGGCGGAAACGTCTTCGCGCATTTTTAATTCGGCTAATTCGGCGAGAAGCTTACGACGGTTCAGACCCTGCCGAATTTCCCGCTCACCGGTTTTACCGATCAGCGTCTCAATCGTCGCGCACTTCGCGCTCGGCGTCATGGCCATGTACCCGTGTTTTACGTTTTCGATTTCGTCCCACGAAAAATAGTTGGCTTTTTGCAGGAGCGCGACGAAGTTGGACGGGCTTACATTAGCGCTGCAACTCGTTTTCTCATCGCGGCACCCACTTCCCATTGCCGCAGCGCCGAGTAAGAGCGCCGCGGCGACAAGCGCAGCCGTCGGGCGCGGCTTCGTTTTCAGCGAGGTCGGAACGCGCGCGGCCAGCAATGCGGCCAGTTCGTCGGCGAGCGCCGGCGCGTTCAGGGTTTCGCATTCTGGCGCGGGCAAACGCGTGGCGTCGTGGCAGTCGAGCGCCGCCAGCAATTCGCGCAGGCGTGCCCGGGCGTCGGGGTCATCGCGCCGCGAGCGCACGCGCGAAATCAACCACGCCTCAACCTCGCGCGCCGAGGCGGTCGGCGGGGGCGCGGCTTGCAACGCGTCGAGAAACGCGCGAGCCTTTTGCGCCACGGTCAGTTCCAAGCGCGACATAGCTTGACTCCCTTATTCGGCGCCGCCGGGGACTATAAATCCACGCCTTTGTAAAGGACCGCGTAATTGATGTCGCCCGAGCGATCGTATTTCGGCCCCGCTTTCGGGTTTTCAGTTCCATAAAACATTTCCTCGATGCACTTGCGAATTTCGTCCGGCGACATTTGGCAAAAGTCGGCCATCACCGCCTTTCGATCCCGGGGGGCCATCGATTCGAATTCGACCTTGACCGCGGCGTTATCGCGCCGCACAGCCCCCCACGCGTTGCGTTCGTCCGGCAGAAATTGCGACAAATGTTCGAGACTCGTGTCGGAGGCGCAATCGGGAAACGAACTAGGATGTCCCTCGTCCTTGATTTCATCGGGCCGAGCGGCGTCGTATCGTCGATTTTGCCTGTCGCGAATTTCGTTGCGTAGGATCGTCAACGCGCTAGGAACGGGGCCGTCGAGAAAAACTTGCAGAGCAAAGCTATCGATTGGCGGGTCCTCAGCCTTCGCGGCCCCTTTTTTCTTCTTGAATTGCTCGTCGACATCGGAAACTACGAGCGCCAAAAGCTCATATTCGGAATCGCCCCGGCCGTAAATTCCGGAAAGCGTGCTCCGTAGCCGGCCGGGCATTCGGTGGCTTATTTTCAGATCGTCGAGAACCTTAATTCTGTCGATTCCGGGCGTATAAGATCGCTCGCTCACGTTTTCGCCATTCAGCGCCCTTATGTATCCGCATTTCATGCCGGGCGTCATGGCCGCGTACTCGCCCTTCGCGCTTTCGATTTCGTCCCACGAAAAATAATTCGACTTTTGCAGCAGCGAGACGAAGTTGGCTGTGCTGGTGTCGACTCCGCAACGAACTTTCCCGCCGCGGCAACCGCCTAGCGCCGCGCCGCAAATCAGCAGCGCCGCGGCGATCAGGGCCGTGGTTGGCCGGCGTTTCGTGTTCAATAACGATGGCACGCGGGCGGCGAGCAGAGAGGCCAGTTCGTCGGCGAGAGACTCGCCGCTTAACGTTTCGCATTGCGGCGCGGGCAGGCGTGAAAGGTCTTGGTCGGCGAGTTCGCCGAGCAGTTCGCGCAAGAGCCGCCGAACTTCTGGGTCGTCGCCCCGCTTGCGAACGCGTGAAATCAGCCACGCCTCGACCTCGCGCGCGGAGGCGGCGGCCGGCGGCGCCTCGCCGAGTGTGTCAAGAAACGTACGGGTTTTTTGGGTCACCGTTGATTCGATTCGTTGCATTCGATGACTCCTCTTCCCAGCGGCTCATTCGCCGGCTCAGGGGTGAACGTGAACGAATACGAAAGCACCGCCGGTCTTTTCCGCGGCCACGGCAGATGCAGTTTTTCGATACTGCCGCAAACGCATTCGCGGATTGCTTTCTTTTTGTCAGTGTCTGTTGTCAGTAAATCTCTTGTCGCCGTACAGGAGGTTACCGAGCCGTTGGGATCGACCGAGAACTTGACTTCAACGAAGCCTTGCAGCTCTCGATCGGCTTTTAACTGTTGTTCGTAACATTTAGAAATGCCCGCAGTGTGCGTGCGAATGTAATCTTGCACCCGCGTCCTGTCGAAAATTCCTTGCAGCGTGCTCATGTAGGGTCTCACCACGCCCCGCGGCGGCTTCATCAGATTCTTTTCTTGGCCTGAGCGCGCTGCCTGACGTTCCTCATACTCGCGCTCCCGGCTTTTTTCAACGACGACGGGGACCGTGTCGAACATCTCACCCCATCTAGCTACTAGCACAGCTTCGCCATAGCGCCACGTGGTGACTCGCCCCCACGCCACTTCGGCGACGGAACAGTTGGTGCTGAGCCATTCGATTTGTTTGCCTGGAATCGTGTTGCCGGCGACGTCAACGACTTTCGCATAGACGAATCTCTTGTCGCCCTCCTGTAGCTGTAATTCAGTTGGCGTGATCACGATCCGCGCCGGATCTCCGGCCTGAATCCGCACGGAAACCTGCGCCGAACCGGCCAAACCGCCGCCGAACGCCGTGATCGTCGCGTCGCCAGACTCCTGTGCCGTCACGATGCCGTCCGGGCCCACAGTGGCGGCGCCTTGGTCCGACGATTGCCAAATGATAGCGGGACGCGTCTCCGACATTGCGGCGCTGCCGCCCGTAATCGTGGCGGTCAACGTCGCCGTCGCGCCGCTTTGTTCGAACGTCATTGTTTTCGGCGAGATTTCGAGCGAACGGGCAGCACGATTGTCACAGGCCGCGTAAGCGGACGCAACGATCAGCGCGAGCGCGAGAATCGATGCGGGGACCGACAAGAAACGACGTCGTTGGTGTGAGTCCGTATCCACGCGGCCGGGCATCAGGGACCTCCTTCCGCCAATCGCGATGCAACGACCCGACCCGAACCGAAGAACCTCTCTCCAGATGAGACATCGCACATCCCGTCTTGTTCCATGGTGAACGGACGTTTGTAGAAAAATAACACTGTTTCGTCATCCTCGTTCGATATTAACGCTCCAGCTCCTGCGTGAATATGAATACGTATGACACTTTGCCCGTGCCTTCGTCCGGCCGCGGCAAGCGCCACCTTTCGACGCGGCGGCAAATGCAATTGCCGACGGCTGGATTTTGCATTGTGTCTTCGACAATCGCACAGCGCGACACTGCGCCGTTGCTGTGAGTCATCATTACAACCTCGACTCTGCCTTTTAACGTCGGGTCGGTTTTCAAAGGGACGGCAAAGCAAAGGAGAATGCCGTCCAACTGCGTACGGACGTATTTGTGGACTTTTTCCTTGTCGATGTTCCATATGACTTCCTCGCCGCCTGTAGTTAATCTTGCGGTTCCCTGTCGCCGCGTTTCGGAACCGCGAGGCATTGATCCACCCTGGGTGACGGGGATGGCGCCGGAGACCCCGCCCCAGGATGCGGCTATTACGGCGGAACCGGGGGCGCCGCTCATTACGATGGCGGATGTCTCGTCCCAAGGGCGGGAGCTTCTTTGCGCGGTGTCGGGGTGCACGGAGGCAACGTGGGAGTCGGTGATGCGCCATTCGATTGGCTTGGCCGGCAATGGCCGGCCTAGGGCGTCTACGACGATTGCGGAAATTCTTGTTTTTTCCTTCCAGGACAACCGTAATTCGTCCGGTGTTATGATCACCGCGGCCGGAATCTGGACTGAAACCCGCGCCGACGCGACCCGCCCGCCGGCAAATGCCGTGATTGTCGCGTCGCCGGACCCCTGCGCGGTCACGCGGCCGTCCGCGCCGACAGTGGCCACGCCCTTGTCCGATGATTGCCAGTTAATTGCGGCGCGCGGCTCCGACATCGCGGCGCTGCCGCCGGTGATCGTGGCGGTCAACTGCATCGTGGCGCCGCTTTCTTCGAACGTGGTGGTTTTCGGGGAAATCACGAGTGTTCTGGGTGCCGGCGGGTTCGGCCGGAAAAACAAATCGGCGGCGACAAGGCCGGCGGCAAGAACCACGCCGGCGACAACAAACGGCCAACGCTGACGGCGTGGGCCGGCGGTCGCGCCGGGTTGAGACGAAGAGCTATACTCGCGTTCAGACGCCATTCGCTGTTTCTCCAAAACGCGATTTTCGAGTCGTTGACTAATGATACGCCGGGAGGGGGAGGGCGGCAAGGGAAGGGCGGCCGGAACGCAGAAGTCGGAAGTCAGAAAGCGGCGAGCTAATGTTCCTCGCCGACTGAAGGCGTCCGACAAGTTCGGCAAGTCCGACAAGTCTGACCGGTCTGACCGTTCGCACTCGTCCACGAGCTCCGCGCGCAGCCCGGCCGGGTCGGCGCTGGCCGGCATTCGCCATTCGCCATTCCGCATTCCCCAACCCCAGGTATTGATGCATTTCGCGCCTTGTCCGCCAGGGAATGAGTTTTGCCTTGTGACGCGCCGCCGGATTTAGTACCATCGCGCCGGGCGCGAAGGAGTGAACAGTGAGCAGTGAACAGTGAACGGTGAGCGGGACGCAGTGGTTAGTGTTCAGTGGGCATTGGCCGCGCGGCGGCGCCGGGTTCCCGCGTCGGCGAGAACGAGGACGGGTGGGGGCGGTTCGTGAACCGCCCGGATTTCGCGGGTGCGCGGGCGACCGGATAGGGGAACACGTGCTGATTCTGGTGACGAACGACGACGGCATCGAGGCGGCCGGGCTGGCCGCGCTGGCGGAGGCGATGGCCGCGCTGGGCGAGGTGTTCGTCGTCGCGCCCGACGGCAACCGCAGCGCCAATTCGCACAGCGTCACGCTCGAGCGTCCGTTGCGGCTGGTCGAGGTGCGGCCGAACTGGTTCGCCTGCGACGGCACGCCCACGGACGCCGTGCACCTTGCGCTCAACGGCCTGCTGCGCGGGCGCCGGCCGGCGCTGGCCGTGAGCGGCATCAACCACGGCGGCAACCTCGGGCAGGATGTCACGTATTCCGGCACGGTGATGGCGGCGTTCGAGGCGACGCTGATCGGCGTGCCGGCCCTGGCGGTGAGCGTCGACGCGCGGCAGGATTTCGTCTTCTCGGGCGCGGCGGCGACAGCGGTCGCAGTGGCGCGCGAGATTCTGGCGCGCGGCCTGCCGCCGGGCACGCTGCTCAATCTGAACGTGCCGAACCTGCCGCCCGAGCAGCTCAAGGGGCTCAAGGCGACGCGCGAAGGCCGGCGGCTCTACGGCGACGAGATCGTCGAGTGCGTCGATCCGCGCGGCAAAAAATATTACTGGATCGCCGGGCAGGAACTGGGTTTCGAGCCGATCGACGGCAGCGACATGGTGGCCGTTCGCGAGGGCTACGCGTCGCTGACGCCGATCACCTGCGACATGACCGATCACCGCTTTTTGCGGGAAATGGCGGGGCGCGCATGGACGTGCAAGTAGACGACGAACGCCAGGCGACGGCCCGCGCCGACATGGTCGAACGGCAACTGCGCCGCCGCGGCATCAAGGACGAGCGCGTGCTGCAGGCCATGGGCAGCCTGCCGCGCGAATGGTTCGTGCCGCCCAAGAGCCAGAACGAGGCGTACGCCGACCGCGCGCTGCCGATCGGCGCCGGCCAGACCATCAGCCAGCCGCTGATCGTCGCCCTGATGACCGAGGCGCTCGATCTCAAGGGCGGCGAAAAGGTGCTCGAAATCGGCACCGGCTCGGGCTATCAAACGGCGATCCTCGCGCAACTCGCCGGCCAGGTGCTTACCGTCGAACGCGTGCGCGAACTCGGCCGCGCGGCCGAAAAACTCTTCGCCGAACTCAAGCTGCACAACGTGCTGGTGCGCATTGCCGACGGCACGCACGGCTGGAAGGAAGAGGCGCCCTACGACGCCATCATCGTCACCGCCGCCGCGCCCGACGAGCCCAAGCCCTACATCGAACAACTGAAAACCGGCGGCCGCCTGGTCATCCCGATCGGCGACCGCGCTTCGCAAACCCTCTTTCGCTTCATCCGCGAGCGCAAGCGCATCGTCAAGGAAGACCTGGGGCCGGTGCGCTTCGTGCCGCTGATCGGGCACTACGGTTGGGAGGAAAAATGAACGCCGCCATCATCGCACGCTGGGAAGCGCTGGCCGCCCGGGCCGGCCGGGCGCTGGACGAACTCGAGGCCCGCGCCCCGTTCGTCCGCCAGGCGCGCGCGTTTCTCGACGAGCACCAGACGCTGCTGCTGATCCTGATTATCATGAAATGGGCGATCGGGCTGCTCGTCGTGAAATACCTGGTGGGTTGAGATGAACCGCCGGCCGCAGATCGCCGTCATCGGCCTGGCCGCCTGCGACGCGGAAACCGCGGCGCTCGCGCAACGGGTCGGCGCGGCGATCGCCCGGGCCGGCGCGACGCTGTTGACCGGCGGGCTCGGCGGCGTGATGGAGGCGGCGAGCCGCGGCGCCAAAGAGGCCGGCGGGCTCGTGGTCGGCGTGCTGCCGACCGGCGCGCGCGGCGACGGCAACGCGCAGCTCGACGTCGAGATCGTCACCAACATGGGCCACGCGCGCAACGTTATCCTGGCCCACAGCGCCGACGCGCTGATCGCCGTCGCCGGCGGCTACGGCACGCTGTCGGAGATCGCGGTGGCGCTGAAGCTGGGCAAGCCGGTGGTGGGGCTCGGCTCGTGGGCGATCCCCGGCGCGACGGCGGCGGCCGACCCGGAAGATGCGGTGCGGGTCGCGTGCCAAAAAGGAGGAATCGGCCGTGAGTAGACTAACGGCGATGGCCATCGTGGCGCTGCTGTCGGCGCTGGCGGTCGGCTGCGCGTACTACCACGTCGTCCGACCGGGCGACACGCTGTACAGCCTGAGCAAGGAGTACGGCGTTTCGGTGCAGGAACTGCAAAAGGAAAATCCGGGCCTCGATCCGTACAACCTCCAGATCGGCGAGCAGTTGAAAATCCCGCGGCTGCCGGGCCAGCAGAAAACCGACTACGCAGCCAAGCCGAGCAAACAAAAACCGGCGGCGGACCAGGCCAAAAACGCGACCCCGCCGCCCGACGAGCCGGAGCCGACGCCCCCGCCGGCCAAGCCGAAAAAAGATCCGCCGAAACAGCTCGCCGACAAGCAGAAAACCGACAAGAACGCGGCGGTCGCGCCGGCCGCCGTCGGCGTCGGGCCGGCCGCTAAGGCGAGCAGCAAGGCGCGGTTCATCTGGCCGGCGCCGGGCGGCAAGGTGACCAGCCGCTTCGGTGAGCAGGCCGACGGCGTCGTCGCGCACGGCATCGAAATCTCGGCGCCGGAAGGCTCGCCCGTGGTCGCCGCCGCCGACGGCAAGGTCGTGCTGGCGTCCGACCAGTTCAAGGGCTACGGCAACATGATCGTCATTCGTCACGACGACAATTTCTTCACGATTTATTCGTTCAACAAAACGATGAGCGTGCAGAAAGGCGACGTCGTGAAAAGCGGCCAGCAGATCGCCACCGTCGGCAAGACCGGCCGCGCGGTCACGCCGATGCTGGATTTTCAGGTGCGCATCGGCTCGAAGGCGGTCGATCCGCTGCAGTACCTGCCGCAGTAGGCGCGGCTCGTCTGGGGTTGCGCGGCGGCCGGCCGGGCAAAGGAACCTCTCCTTCTGGGAGAGGTCGCCTCGCGTAGCGAGGCGGGTGAGGGACAGGATCACCGGGATGATGTTTTTTTTGACAGGATCAACAGGATCAACAGGATCAGCGAACAGTGAACAATGGCGCTCGTTCGCCACACGATGGCGCGACAACGGACTCCGGGAAATTGATCCCCTCGACTGCGCTCGTGGCAGGCCCGTTGATCCTGTTGATCCTGTCAAAAAGAATTCTAATTAGTCGTATATGAGCGGAGGACTCATGGACCTCAAGCAACTGGCCGCTCTGATCCGCGACGTGCCCGACTTTCCCAAGCCAGGCATCGTCTTCAAAGACATCACGACCTTGATCGCCGACCCGGCGGGCTTCGCCGCGACCGTGGATGCGCTCGTCGCGCGCTATCGCGGGCAGAAAATCGACAAGGTGCTGGCGATCGAGTCGCGCGGCTTCATTTTCGGCGGCGCGCTGGCCCGTGCGCTCGGCTGCGGCATGCAGATCGTCCGCAAGCCGGGCAAGCTGCCGGCGAAAACGCGGAAGGTTAGCTACGCGCTCGAATACGGAACCGATACCCTGGAAATTCACGAAGACGCGCTGCGGCCCGGCGATCGCGTCGTGATCGTCGACGACCTGCTGGCCACTGGCGGCACGATGGGCGCCGTCGCCGGCCTGGCGCGCGACCTGGGCGCGGTCGTCGTCGAGTGCGCGTTCGTCATCGAACTGACCTTCTTGAAAGGGCGGGAAAAGCTTGCCGGCTGGCCAATCTACAGTCTCGTCCAGTTCTAGCACGCTGCTGATCTGCGAGACGTTCGTCAGCGTTTGCGGCGAAACCACGCGCCAGGGACTGCCGGCGTGGTTTGTCCGCCTGAGCCGCTGCAACCTGCGCTGCGATTGGTGCGACACGCCCTACGCGTGGGACGGCGGCGACGAACGGACCGTCGGCGATCTGCTCGCCGAATCGCGCGAGGCGGGGCAGGGTCTGGCGATCGTCACCGGCGGCGAACCGCTGCACCAGGCCGCCGCGCCGGCGCTGATCGCCGGCCTCGCCGATCAGGGCGCGACGGTGCTCGTCGAAACCAACGGCGTCCTCCCCGTGGGCGGCCTCGACGAGCGCGCCGTGCGCATCATCGACGTCAAGCCGCCGTCGGCCAAGGTCGCCGAACCGTTTCTCTTGGACAACCTGCGCGCCCTGCGGCCGATCGACGAATTGAAATTCGTCGTAGCCGACCGCGCCGATTTCGATTTCGCCGTCGCGTTCGTCCGCGCGCATCGCCTCGAAGGCCGCTGCCCCCTGCTGGTCTCGCCGGTGCACGGCCGGCTCGAACCCACGACGCTGGCGGAATGGGTGATCGCCGCGCCGGTCGGTTTCCGTCTGCAACTGCAACTGCACAAAGCTTTGTGGGGGCCCGACGCCCGCGGGCGGTAGACATAATTCCCGTAGGGGCGAACTTTGCGCTCGCCCTGCCGCACACGGGGGCGATGGCAAGCATCTACACCCCGGCCGGACACATTTCCCCTGAAAAGACGCGGCGTCAGCAGCCGCAGCCGCTCTTCGTGTGGCTGCCGCCGCCGCCGGACGGCGACGCGTCGTTGTCGTCATTGTCGTCATTGTCGTCATTGTCGTCGTCGGCGTTGTCATCGTTGTCGTCGTCATCGGTGCTGTCGTCGTTATCATCGTCATCGTCGTCGTCGGCCGGAAACGTCGGCGCGTAGACGCCGGTGTGGCCGTTGTCGGCCTGGTACGTCCGCCAATGGACGCCGCCGGGGCCGAAGACGTAATCGGGATCTTTATACAAATTGACCGAGATCGTCCCGTCCTCGGCCACGGAAAGGCCGCCGAATTCGGGCAGGCCGTCGCCGTCGACGTCGCCGAGCGTCGCGCCGTTCATGTAGGTGAAGCCGGCCGGCCGCAACGGCCACTCCGGCAGCGGGTTGGCGTTGGCGTCGACGGCCAGCAGATAGCCGTTCCCGGAGGCGTCGGTCACGTTGCTGGTGTAGATAATGTCCAGGGTCTTGTTGCCGATGAGGTCGGCGAGCACGAGGTTGCCCTCGGTGCTGGCCGAGTTCGCGAGCGGGAAATTGCCGAAATTCTTGCCGGCGGCGGTGATCGCATAAAGGTCGCCGCCCGAGCTGCCGACGACGACTTCCAGGTTGCCGTCGCCCGCCAAATCGCCGACCGACGGCGGCGCATACGACCAGTCGGGCCCGATATCGTAGGGCCAGCCGGGCAGTTCGGTTCCGTCGTCGCGGATCGCGTGCACATGCGGGTGATCGCCCGAGGTGACCGTGATAATTTCGAGTTTCCCGTTGCCGGCCAAATCGGCGAGCGCGGGCGAACCGTAGCTGTAATCTTCGCCGGAAAAAGCGACGGGGAAGCCGCTCAGCAGCGTGCCGTCGACATGGAACGCATAGACGCTCAGGTAAGAACAAACGACGATTTCCGGCTCGCCGTCGTGGTTGATGTCGCCAACCGCCGCGCTGGTCGCCGGCACGCTGTCGAGTTGGACCGGCCAGCCGGGCAGCGGGTTCAGATTGCCGTCGAGCGCCCACAGCCAGCCGGTTTGATTCCCCTCTTCGCCGATGATGATTTCGTCCTTGCCGTCGTTGTTGAGGTCGGCGAGGGTCGGCGCTTCCGACATGCTGCCGCCGTGCGACATCGAGGCGCTCTTCAGCAGGTCGCCCGCGCCGGAAAAAATGTAAACCATCGGCGCCCCCGCGGCGTCCGTGTCCGAACGGGTCGTGACGACGATCTCGGGCTTGCCGTCGCCGTTGACATCGCCGACCGCGGGCGGGCTCTGCGCCGGGCCGCCGAGCGGCTGCGTGAACACTTCCGTGCCGTCGTAGCGCCAGACGTACAACGCGCCGCCGGTCGTCGCGACGACGACGTTGAGGCCCGGTCCGCCGTCGACGTTCGCCAGCGTCAGCCCGCCCATGTTCGAGAACGTAGCGTTGCCGGCGACCGTCTTCGGCCAACCCGGCATCTGGGCGATGCCGCCGTCGCCGAACGCGACGGCCGCGACGAGCGCCACGGCGAACAGCACGGCGACGGATACGAACCGCTGACGCAACATCTTGCCTCCGCCTGCGAAAAAGGTGAGCGGATGATGCGGCAGGAGATCGGAAAAGGCAAATTGCGGGAAGGCCCGGAGACTGAGAGGCTGGGAGACTGGGATCTGAAGAGGCGGGGGACCCCGAGGCGGCGGTCATGTCGGAGGGCCAACGCCCCAGGAACGCGATCATGTGAAATCAAACGGGCCAACGCCCCAGGAACGCCTCGCGCCGTTGGCGCTCCCCCAGCCAGCCTATTTTTTCCCGACCACAAACATCGACGCCCGAATCCGATGGCGCAATTTGTTGGCGGTCGAGCCGAAGAACAGATCGGCGAAGCCGCGATGGCCGTGGGCGGCGAGCACCACGAGGTCGGCGCCCCAGTCGTTGATCAGGCGCGCCAGTTCGGGCACGGGTTTGCCGTAGCCGACGAAGACCGCGACGGCGAAGCCGGCTTGGCGCAGGGTTTTGGCGTAGTCTTCCAGTCGCTGCGGATCGCGCGCGCTTTCCAGATCGCCCGCGTCGCCGCCCATGACGCGCGCTGCGGCGCTTTCGACGACGTGCATCAGCGCCAGCGCGGGGCGCTGCTCGCCCAGGAGGCGCAAGGTCTCGGTCAGCACTTGCGCGTCGTGGCCGGAGAAATCGAGCGCCACGGCGACCTTGCGGTACGGCGCAGGCGCCGCGTCTTTCGCCAGCGCGCCGGCGAGATCGTCCGCCGGGCGGTGGATGCCGACGCCGGCCTCGCGCCGGCCCAGCAGGATCTTTTCGAGCAGCGGCCTCAGCGCGATGTACACCATGAACAGGCCGAGAACGCCGACGACCGGCAGCGCCACGGCGAGCACCACGCCGCCGTGCGCGCTCGCGGACCAATCGCCTACGGTGTCCGCGACGAGCTTCGCATTCAAGCCGAGGATGACCACGGCGGTCAGCCAGGACAGCGCTTTCAGCCACGGCCGCACGGCGAACTCGCCCATTGTCTTGCGGTCGGAGACAAAATGCACGAGCGGAATCACGGCGAACGGCAACTGCAACGAGAGCACCACCTGCGACAAAATCAGCAGATCGCCGGTGCCGTGTTCGCCGACGAAAACGATCGTCAACACCGCGGGGATGATCGCCGCCAGCCGCGTGATCATGCGCCGCACCCACGGCGGCAGGCGAAAATTGAGGAAGCCTTCCATCACGATCTGCCCCGCGAGCGTGCCGGTGATCGTCGAACTCTGCCCCGAGGCGAGCAGCGCAATGGCGAAAGCGATCGGCGCGACCGCCGCGCCCAGCAGCGGCGTCAGCAGTTTGTACGCGTCCTGAATTTCGGCCACGTCGGTGTGGCCGGAGCGGTAGAAAATCGCGGCGGCCATCACCAGCAGCCCGGCGTTGACGAAAAACGCGGCGTTCAAAGCGATCGTCGAGTCGGTTGTGTTGAAGCGAATCGCCTGGCGCTTGTCGGCCGCGGTCGGGCCGATGCGCCGCGTCTGCACCAGCGACGAGTGCAGATACAGGTTGTGCGGCATGACCGTCGCCCCGATGATGCCGATCGAAACGTACAGCGCCTTCGCGTTGGGCAACGCCGGCAGGAAGCCGCGCGCCACGCCGCCCCAATCCGGATGTCCGAGAAACACCTGGATCACGACGCCGACGGCGACCACGAAGATCAGCGCCAGCGTCACGGCCTCGATTTTGCGGATGCCGAGGCTGGTCAGGAAGAGCAGTGCAAACGTGTCGAGCGCCGTGAGCAGCACGCCCACCAGCAACGGCAAGCCGAAGAGCAATTGCAGCGCGATCGCCGAGCCGATGACCTCCGCCAGGTCGCAGGCGGCAATGGCGATTTCGCAAAGCCCATAGAGCGGCGCGAGCGCCCAGCGCGGATATTCGAGCCGGCAGGCCTGCGCGAGATCGACGCCGCGGACGATCCCCAGCCGGAAGGCGAGACTTTGCAGCAGGATCGCCATCAGGTTCGACAGCAGCAGCACCCACAGCAGCGTGTAGTTGAAGCTCGAACCCGCCGCGAGGTCGGTCGCCCAGTTGCCCGGGTCCATGTACCCGACGGCGACCAGAAACGCCGGCCCGGAAATGGCGAATAAGCGCCGCAGGATGCCGGTTTGCTGCGGCGGAATCGTCACCGAATTGTGCGCTTCGGAAAACGAGGGCCGACCGGCCGCCTTATCGGATTCGAACATAATCGCCTGTCTCACCGTAAATACTTGTTATCTAAACTTAACATTCTTCACGGGCAGAGCAACGGCGGGAGGGAAGGAAAAAGGAAAAAGGAAAAAGGAAAAAATCCGAACTCCGCAGGGGACCATTGGACTTCTCACCGCGACGGTTTCCCGCTTCGATCCAAAACGCTCCGCTTTTTGGGTGCCGTCTCGGAGACCCCGCGAGCGTCCCCGGCACAATTTTTCCTTTTTCCTTTTTCCTTTTTCCTTCCCTCCGAGTTGCACCCAGGCCCGCGCTCACGTTAGATTCCCTCACACAGGAGTTGCTCCGTTGATCGAGGGTTCGAAACAAAGTCCATGGTGGTTTTTTCGCACGACGGCGCTGGCGATCGTGCTGGCGGTCGGCGTCGTCGATTATCTGACCGGTTTCGAGATTTCCTTTTCGGTCTTCTACTTGCTGGCGATCGCGCTGGCGGTCTGGTTCGTCAGCACGCGTTTCGGCGTGATCATTTCGCTGCTGAGCGTGGCGACGTCGCTCGCCGGCGACCTCGCGGCCGGCGCGCATTACGTGAAGCCGTTCGTGCCGGCCTGGAACGCGGCGATCACCCTCGCGTTTTACCTCACGTCGGTCTGGCTGCTGGCGAGCTTGCGTTCGCTCCATGAAGAACTCGAGCAGCGCGTGCGCCAGCGCACGATCGCCCTGTCCGAGGAAATGGCCGAACGAGAACGTCTGGAACGGGAAATTCTGGACGTCGGCGAACGCGAGCGCCAACGAATCCGCAACGACTTCCACGACGTTTTGGGCCAGCACCTCACGGCTACGGCGATGGCCGGCCAGGTGTTGAAAGAGAAGCTCGCGGCGAAATCGCTGCCGGAAGCCGCCGACGCAGGCAGCATCGTGCAGCTCGTCGAGCAGGGCATGGAACTCAACCGCACGCTGGTTTTCGGCCTGTCGCCCATCGACATGACCGGCGACGGTTTGATGGATTCGCTGCGCGAGTTGGCGGCGGGCGTCGAAGAACGATCGGGGATTCGTTGCGATTTCGTCCACGAAGCCCCCGTCTCCATCCAGGATTCCGCGACCGCGATGCACCTGTACCGGATTGCGCAGGAGGCGGCGAACAACGCGGTCAAGCACGCGAAGGCCTCGCGCATCGTCATTCGGCTGCTGCGCGGCGGCCGCGCCATTACGTTGTCGGTGGACGACAACGGGGTGGGGTTGCCCGAACCGTTGCCGAAAAGCAATGGCATGGGGCTGCGGATCATGCGCCATCGGGCCGCGATCATCGGCGCCGCGTGCGCCGTGCAGCGAAGCGCCGACGGCGGCGTCCGCGTCGCCTGCACCTTGCCGGGTCAGTCATGACGGAGCAGAAAACGCGAGTCTTCTTGGTCGACGACCATCCGTTGGTGCGCGAGTGGCTCACCAACATGATCAACCAGCAGCCGGATCTGGTCGTCTGCGGCGAGGCCGACGGCGCGCCGCAAGCGCTGCAGGCGATTTCCGCCGTCAAACCGCAGGTGGCCATCGTCGACATCACGTTGAAAACCGGCTCCGGCTTGGAGTTGGTCAAGGATCTCAAGCAGTCGTGCCCGGAAGTCGCCGTCGTCGTGCTGTCGATGCACGACGAATTGCTCTATGCCGAACGGGTCTTTCGCGCCGGCGCGCGGGGCTACGTGATGAAGCGCGAGTCCACCACGAAAGTTGTCGAGGCGATACGCTGCGTCGTCAACGGCCGGCGGTTCATGAGCGAGCGCGTCGCGGCCGCGATGGCCGAGAAACTGGTCGAGGGCCCGCCGCCGGGCGCAACGCCCGTCGCCTCGCTCAGCGACCGCGAATTGGAAGTCTTTGAACTCTTGGGCCAGGGCAAAGAGACGCGCGAAATTGCCGCATCGCTCCACGTGAGCGTGAAAACCGTGCAAGCGTTCTACGCGCGCATCAAAGAAAAATTGAACGTCAACACCGAGCGCGAACTGCTGCGCGAGGCTATTCGCTGGCACGACAACCGCGCCTGACGCGCCGCGTCGGGCGACGTCGCGTAAGGCCGCGCCTTACAGAAAAACTCGGCGACGCCTGACATACGCTTAAGGCGCCATCTCCTAGACTTATGCGGTGCGACGTCGTGGGGCCTGCCCGTCTCGCCACCAACGCGAGGCGCGCCCGCAAGCGCTGGGGGCGCGCGAATCTTCAAAGACTGAGGGTTATTGGCCGTCGGCGTCGCGGCAGACCGGATGGCGAAAAGGAGTTGCCGATGCGGGAGATGGGTCGCGGGCACGCGCTGGCGTTGGTCCTGCCCGTTGTTTGCGCGGCGCTGTTCGGCGCGCTGGTTCCGGCCGCCTTGGGCGCGGAAAACGCGGTCGCGACGCCGGCGACGCTGTCGCTGGCCGAGGCGCAACGCCTGGCCTTGCAGAACAATTGGGATCTGCTGACCGCCGGCGGCGACGTGGACGCGGCGAAAGGCGTCGACGAAACGGCCCATGAATTTCCGAATCCGACGCTGAATCTGGCGGAAAATCTGATCAACGTCGATCGCACGAGCCGGACCGCGCTGGGCGGCGCGTATTTCGACCGCAGCTACGATTCGATCGCCGGGCTGAGCCAGCTGTTCGAATTGGGCAAGCGCGGCCACCGGCAGGATTCCGCCGCCGCCGGGCTGCAAAGCGCCCGCGCGCGATTTCTCGACGCCAAACGCCAGCTCAATCTGAACGTCGCCAAAGCTTTTGTCGCGGCGGTGCAGGCCGAGGAGAACGTCAAGATCTTGAACGAGTCGGCCGCGACCTTGCGGCAGGAGGCCGAGATCGCCGCCGTGCGGCTGCGCGCCGGGGATATTTCCGTCACCGACAAAGCGCAGATCGAAATCGCGGCGGAACGCTTCGAACTCGACGCCGACGACGCCGAGGCGGCCGCCGTTGCGGCGCGGATCGCGTTGGAGACGCTGCTGGGCGCCGCCCAACCGACCGGTCAGTGGCGCGCCGCCGAGACGCTCGACGCCCTCGCGGAGGCCGACGCGGGCGAGGCGCAGGAACCGACCGCGCCGCGGCCCGACCTTGTCGCGGCCCAGACCGCGCAACGGAAGGCCGAAGCGGATGTCCGGCTGCAAAAAGCGACCGCGATTCCCGATCTGACGGTGGGCGCCCAGTACGAACGCCAGCCGCCCGATCAACCGAATACGGTCGGCTTTCAATTGAGCCTGCCGCTGCCGTTCTGGAATTTCAACCTCGGCGGCGTGCGCACGGCGGCCGCGGCCCGCGATCAGGCGCGGCTCGCGGTCGAGAAGACGCAAGCGCAAATCGCCGCCGACGTGCTGACCGCGCGCGTGGCGTATCGCGCCGCCAAATTGCGCTGGCGGGCGTATCGCGATTCGATCCGCCAACGCTCGGCGCAGGTCCGGCAGGCGGTCGCCTATGCCTACGAGAAGGGCAATGCCTCGCTGTTGGATCTGCTGTCCGCGGAACGCGCCGACAACGATGTCCGCCTCGGCGCGGCCCAAGCGGCGGGCGACACCGCCGCCGCCGCGGCCGCCCTGAAAGCGGCGCTGGGCGGGCAATGAGCAGGGAACAGCGAACAGTGAACAGTGAACCATGCAACTTACGGCGCCCAACGGTGCGGCGTGCGCAAATGGCCCACGGATTTGTTCGTGAGAAGAGGGAACCGATGAGAAACATCGTCGTCATCGTGATGTTCATTTTCTCGGGCGCGATTGCCGGCTGCGCGCGGGGTGGCGCGGCGGACAAAGACACCCGCTTTGAAGTCGCGGGCGAGCGCGTGATTCTGAAGGACGCCCCGCAACTCGCCTCGTTGACGATCGAGCCGGTCGAGACGCGCCAGGGTTCGTTCATTCACCTGACCGGCCGGCTCGTCTGGAACGACGACGCGACCGCGCGCGTCTTTGCGCCGCTGGCCGGCCGCGTGCGCGAAATTTTCGTCGATATCGGCAAACCCGTGACCAAGGGCCAGGCGCTGGCCCTGATCGATTCGCCGGATTTCGGCCAGGCGAAGGCCGACGCCCGCAAGGCCGACAGCGATTTTGCGCAGGCCGACCGCGCCCGGACGCGCATGCGCGATTTGTTCGATCACGGGGCCGCCGCGAAAAAAGATGTGGAAAGCGCGGAGGCCGATTTCAACCGGGCCCGCGCCGAAAAAGAGCGGGCGGCGGCGCGGCTGGCGAACGTCGGTTCGGTCGGCGCGGAAACGGCGGGCGCGTTCACGTTGCGCAGCCCGATCGCCGGGGTGATCGTGGAGCGCAATCTGAGCGTCGGCCGCGAAGTCCGCCCCGACGAACTGATCTCGGCGATGCCGCCGTTGTTTGTCGTGACCGACCCGACCCGCTTGTGGGTGCAACTCGATGTCGCCGAGAAGGATTTGTCCTCGCTGCACCCCGGCCAGACCTTCGCCGTGCGCACGCAGGCTTATCCCGACGAGACGTTTGCCGGGACGTTGAACCTGATCACCGATGCGCTCGATCCGGGCACGCGGACGGTCAAAGCGCGCGGCGCGATCGACAATCCGACGCGGCGGCTGAAGGCCGAGATGTACGTCGCCGTGGACCTGCAGAAGAGCGCCGCGCCCGAAACCGCGATCTCGAAGCGCGCCATCTTTCTGAAAGACGGCAAATACTACGTGTTCGTCGACGAGGGCGGCGGACGCTTCGCGCGGCAGGAGGTGCAGATCGACGGCGAACACGACGGCAAGATCAACGTGACCGGCGGCCTGGCGGCCGGCCGCCGCGTCGTGACCGACGGCAGCCTGCTTCTGGAACAACTGATCGAGTCCGGCGGGAAATGACGATGGGCAAGTTCACCGCCTACGCCTTGCAGCACCGGGCCATCCTGCTGTTCCTGACGGCGGTTTTCGTGGTCGCCGGCGTGCGCGCTTATGTGACATTGCCCGTCGACGCCTATCCCGATGTGACAAATCTCGAAGTGCAAATCATCACGCTCTTTCCCGGGCACGCCGCCGAGGAAGTCGAGAAGCTCGTCACGATTCCGCTCGAAAGCGAAATGAACGGCATCCCGAAGCGGTTGTCGATGCGGTCGTATTCGCTGTTCGGGCTGTCGGTCGTGACCATGGTTTTCGCCGACGACGCGAGCAGCGACTACGTGCGCAATCAGGCGTTTCAGCATCTGGCCAACGTCACGCTGCCGCCGGGCGCGCAGGCCAGCTTGTCGCCCGACGCCACCGCTATCGGTGAAATCTGCCGCGTGTCGCTGACCGCGCCGCCCGGGTTTTCGCCGATCGACTTGAAAGCGACGATGGTCTGGGTCGTCGAGCGCCAATTGAAGACCGTCCCCGGCGTGGTCGACGTGGTCGAATTCGGCGGACCGGTCAAGGAATATCAGGTGCTGGTCGATCCGCTGCGGCTGCGCGCCTACAACCTGTCGCTCAAACAGGTCTTTGACGCCTTGGCCAACGGCAACCGCAACGCCGGCGGCTCCTACGTCGAGCACGGCTCGGAATTGTACATCGTCCGCGGTCTCGGCTTCGTCCAAAACACCGACGACATCGGCGCGATCGCCGTCGACACGCGCGGCGGCGTCCCCATTCGCATTCGCGACATCGGCGCGGTCACGATCGGCGAGAAGGTCCGCCTGAATCGCGTCGGCCTCGCGGTCAAAGCCGGTTGGGAACTGAGCCGCGGTCCGCAGCGCACCGGCGCGCCGAACGGCGCGGACCCGCAGGGCTGGACGGACAACGACGACGTGCCGCAGGGCATCGTGCTGATGCGGCGGGGCGAAAACGCGCACGAAGCGCTGGAGCGCGTCCATGAAAAAGTGAACGAGATCAACGCTCATTATTTGCCGCCCGGCGTGAAAGTGATTCTGCCGTACGATCGGGCGCCGTTGCTCGCGCTGACCCTCCATACCGTGCGCCGCAACATGCTCGAAGGCATCACGCTGGTGCTGGGCGTGCTGCTGCTTTTTCTCGGTCTCGGCAACGTGCGGTCGGCGCTGGTGGTGGGCTCGGTCGTCCCCTTGTCGCTGCTCGGCGCATTTTTCCTCCTCGATTTGCGCGGCATTCCGGCGAATCTGATTTCCATGGGCGCCATCGATTTCGGCATCATCGTCGATTCCGCCGTCGTGATCATCGAGAATATTTTGCGGTTGCTCGAAGAGCGCAAACGCCGCCCCGCGCCGGCGGCCGGCGATTTGGTCCAAGTGGACCCTTGCTCCGTGGGCCTCGCGCCCGCCGGCCCGGCGCCGATCGCGGCGATCATTGTCGAAGCCGTGTCGCAGATGGGCCGGCCGATCCTGTTCGCCAAGGCGATTCTGCTGACGGCTTTCATCCCGCTGTATTCGCTGCAGCACGTCGAAGGCCGAATCTTCCGGCCGATGGCGTTGACGCTGACGTTCGCCGTGATCGCCGGCACGTTGTTCGCGCTGACGGTTGTGCCCGTTCTGGCGACCTTCGCCTTGCGCAAGAAAGTCGGCCTGGAACAATCCCGCATTGTCCGGGATCTGCTGCGTTGGTATCGCCCGTTGCTGCTCGGCGCGATCCGCGCGCGGACGAAGGTCCTGCTCGGCGTCGCCGCATTGCTGCTGGGCGGCGTCGTTTGCCTGGCGCTGATCGGCACCGAGTTCCTGCCCAAATTGGAAGAGGGAACGCTGTGGGTCCGCGTGTTCATGCCCGAAACGATCGCGCCTTCCGAGGCGGCCCGCCTCGTAAAAAACATGCGCGGCATCTTGATTTCGTTTCCGGAGGTCAGCGACGTCTGGAGCGATCTGGGCCGGCCGGACGACGGCACGGACATCAACGGGTTCGACGTCTGCGAGTTCGGCGTCGGCCTGCGGCCGCAACCGGAATGGACGACCGCGAAGACGCGCGAGGAATTGTGCGAGGCCATGGCGAAGAAACTGAAGGCCATTCCGGGGATCGACCCGCAGTTCAGCCAGTACATCGAAGACAACGTCAACGAGGCCGTGTCCGGAATCAAAAGCGAACTGAGCCTCAAGATATTCGGCGAAGACGCGGGCGTGCTGCAAAAGGCCGCGGATAGCCTGGCGGAGATCATCAAGAGCGTCCCCGGCGCCGCCGACGTCAGCGCCGAGCACCTGTTGGGTCAGCCGCAAATTCAGATCGCCGTCGACCGCAACGCCATCGCCCGGTACGGGTTGAGCGTGTCGGACGTTCAAACGGTGATCGAAACGGCGATGGGCGGCGGCGTGGCGACGCAGGTGCTGGAAGGCGAGCGGACGTTCGATCTGACGGTGAAACTGACGCCGCACGCCGTGTCGGACGTGGACTCGATTCGCAATATTCCCGTGTTCGGCACGAACGGCGAACGGCTGACGCTCGGTTCGGTGACGACGGTCAACGTGGGTTCGGGTTTTTCCAAATTGTACCGCGAGGAAAACGCCCGCGGCATCGCGGTCAAATTCGGCGTGCGCGACCGCGACTTGGGCTCGCTCGTCGCCGAGATCAAAAAGCGCATCGACCCGGAGATCGCGCGGCTGCCCAAAGGCTATCGCGTCGCGTGGGCCGGCTCGTTCGAGAACCAGCAGCGGGCCACGAAACGGCTGCTGGTCGTGATTCCGCTAACGTTGATCGCGATGTTCTTCCTCCTGTTCTCGGCGTTCGGCTCGTCGGGCCGGCTGGCTGGCCTGATTTTGCTGTGCGTGCCGTTTTCGGCGGTGGGCGGCATTTTGGCGTTGCCGGTGGCCCGCTTGAACTTGTCGGTTTCGTCGATGGTCGGGTTCATTGCGTTGTTCGGCGTCGCAATTCAAAGCGGCGTGTTGTTGGTCGAACGAATCCGGCAGTTGCGGCACGAGGGAAAGCCGATGGACGAAGCGGTCGTCGAAGGCGCCGTCTCGCGCGTCCGGCCCGTGGTGATGACCAGCATGATGGCGGCCTTGGGGCTATTGCCGGCCGCGTTGTCGAAGGGCGTCGGCGCCGAAACCGCGCGGCCGTTCGCCGTCGTCATCATCGGCGGGCTCGTCACCGCGACGTTCCTGACGCTGCTGATATTGCCGATTCTCTACCCGATGTTCGAAAAGGAGAACCCGCCGGCGGGACAGCCGTTGGGAACCGACGCGTAAACCGCGCAACCCGTTCGCCTCCGCGTCGCGCGCCGGCCGGCCCGCCGGTCGCTAGGTCCGTCCGCCCGGCGGGGGCGGCGGCGGGGGCGGCGGCGAGACCGGCGGCGCAGTCAGCGGCGGCGCCTCCACGGGAGGCGGCGTCGCCGGCGGGGCGGCCTTTCGTTCCTGGGCCAGGACCTCAAAAAACTTCGTGGTGTCGATCGTGAGCCAATTGCGGTGCGCCGTGTTCAGGTACTTGTCGCCCTTGACCACTGGCGGCGCCTCGATGCCTTTCTCGGGCATGGGCGTGAGCCGGAACATGCCGAACAGCGAGCGGTCGCGCGGGTCGTGGATGAATAAGTCGTGGTCGGGTTCGATGACTTCATAATTCAGATTGGCCATGACCAGATTGAACTTGCCGTCCTTGACGAAACACGCGCCGTCGCTCATGCGCAGGGTCTTGAACAGCAATTCGGTCTTCATGCTCGTGATCGCGAAATGGACCCACTGATCGGGCGTCGCGCGGCCGAGGGCGTCGGCGAGCCACGGCGCCAATTTCGCCCGCTCCGCCTCGAAGAAAACCCGGCCGCGGTCGCGCCAAGCGTACATGAAGTCCTCGCCATAGCGCACGGCCGTGAGCATGTCGTCGATTTGCTCCGCGGTGAATTTCGCCGGATGCTGAAACCCTTGCGGCGTGACACTGCCGTCTTTTTCGACGCCGTACACCAGCCACACGTGTTCCGGATCTTTGCCGAAGAGGTTGAGATGTTTCACGGTCGGCGCGCAGCCGAGCGCCAGCGCCAACAGCGCGGGCAGCGCAAGGCGGCGCAGGGCGCGCATCAAAGAAAATTCAGCGGTGAAGCGCATGTTTTCCTCAGCCGAGATTCGGGCCGCATGACCACAGGTTTAATCCGCGATTGCCGAATCATCATGGCCGGTCGGCCGTTGAAAAACAAGACGCCCGCGGCGGAATCCGTTCAAGATCCCTCGGGTCGATCTTGTCCATCCTGTAAATCCTGCGAATCCTGTTTAGATGATGCCGTAAACTTTCCCGCGGAAATCCGTGGTATATTTTTTCAATGTTCGACAACAGGAGGCGTTCATGCGGTTGGAGTTTCTCGGGGCGGCGCGCACGGTCACCGGCTCGTCGTATCTGCTGCACATCGGCGAGCGCACGGTGCTTGTCGATTGCGGAATGTACCAGGGCTCGGCGACGCTCGAGCGGCGCAACCACGGGCTGTTCGTGTTCGATCCGCGGCGGTTGGACGCCGTGGTGGCGACGCACGCGCACATCGACCACATCGGCCTGCTGCCGAAATTGGTCCACGAGGGCTACGCCGGGCCGATTCATGCGACGCGCGCGACCTGCCAGTTGGCGCCGCTGATGCTGCTCGACTCGGCGCACATCGCCGCCGGCGACGCCGAACGCCACAACCGCAAAGCGGCGCGCGCCGGCGAGCCGCCGATCCAACCGCTTTATTCGATCGACGACGCCGAGGCCGCGGCGAAGCTGTTCGTCGCCCACGAATACGAGCAGGAAGCGCCGCTCGTCCCCGGCCTGCGGGCCGTGTTCCGCGACGCGGGGCACATCCTGGGCAGCGCGTTCGTCGAGACCGTCGTCGAGGAAAACGGCCGCGCCTTCCGGCTGACTTTCTCGGGCGACGTCGGCAACGAGGGGCAAGCGATCATTTGCAATCCGTCGCCGCCGCGGCCGACCGACGCGCTGCTCATCGAGTCGACCTATGGCGATCGGCTGCACAAAAGCCACGCCGACACCATCGGCGAACTCGCGCAAATTCTGAAGGACGCCTACCACGACGGCGGCAACGTCGTGATTCCGTCGTTCGCCGTAGGCCGCACCCAGGAAATTCTGTACCGCTTGCGCGAGCTGTCCGACGCGGGCGGTCTGCCGCCGTTCCGCGTGTTTGTCGATTCGCCGCTGGCGATCAGCGTGACGCAGGTCGTGCGCGAAAATTCCGAATGTTTCGACGAGGAAACGCTGCACGAGTTGAACGTCGTCCACCACGATCCACTTGCCGTGCCGAAACTAAGCTTCACGCGCTCGGTCCAGGAATCGCAGGCGATCAACAATATTCGCGAGCCGAGCATCATCATCAGCGCCAACGGCATGTGCAGCGCCGGGCGCATATTGCACCACCTCAAACACAACCTCTGGCGGCGCGAAAGCCGCATCGTTTTCGTCGGGTTCCAGGGCGCCGGCACGCTCGGGCGGCTGATCGTCGACGGCGCGCCGCGGGTGAAAATCATGGGCGAGACGATCGCTGTCGCCGCGCACGTCGCCACCATCGGCGGCTTGTCGGCCCATGCCGACCGCGACGGCCTGCTGAATTGGCTCGCCCCCGTCGCCGCCGGCAAACCGCGCACGTTCGTCGTGCACGGCGAAGAAACCGCGGCGACCGCCTTTGCCGGGTCGGTCGCGCAGCGCTTCGGCATCGCCGCGACCGTGCCGATGCTGCACGATTGCGCGGATCTGTAGAGGCGGGGCTTGCTTCGCCCCGGGCTGGAAGTCAGAAGTCAGAAGGCAGGAAACAGAGGTCAGCAGATCGGAGCCAGAACGCCGCCGCTCAATCCGCCATGCCTGTCGGCGCGCGCGGGCATTTGGTTAGCGCTCGGTTAGCGCCGGGTTTTCAGATTCCTGCAAATGGTGTAAACACGGGGCGCCAAGGAGGCCGCATGAAAAGCCACACCGATTATTTGTGGTTTAACACCAAAAAGCGTCGCGAGTACGTGAACATTACCGACGACGTGGAAAAGGTGGTGCGCGAATCCGGCATCCAGGAGGGGATGATCCTGGTCAGCGCGATGCACATTACGGCCGGCGTCTGGATCAACGACGCCGAGCCCGGCATCATCGCCGACATCGACGAGTTGCTCGAAAACCTGGCCCCGTTCGGGAAAAATTACCGACATCACCGCACCGGCGAAGACAACGGCGACGCGCACCTGAAAAGCATCGTCGTCCATCCGCAGGTTGTCCTGCCGATCACCGAGGGCAAGCTCGACCTCGGCCCGTGGCAACAAATCTATTACTGCGAATTCGACGGCCGGCGCCGGAAGCGCGTCGTCGCCAAGGCGATCGGCGAGTAAGGAAAAAGGAAAAAGGAAAAAGGAAAAAGTAAGCAAAACCTGCGCGCAACCGCGATCCCTCCGCCGGATGATCGCCGCCGCCTTTTGGCTTTTTTCCCCTTATTCTTTGGGGCTCTGGTCGCTGCAGGGGCGCCGCCGCGTCCTCCGATTTTTTCCTTTTTCCTTTTTCCTTCTTTTGCCTCTTGCCTGTTTCTCGCCGCCCATTTAAAGTAACGCATCCCGAGTCAGGGCGTCTAACCTGCAAGGAGCGGAGAATCGTGCGTTCACTGCTATGTTGCTTCTTATGCGTTGCGCTGTTGGCCGTCACGACGGCCGCGCGGGCCGATGATCCTACCCAGATGGTGCGCGATCCGCAGTCCGGGGATTATGCCCCGCCGCCGCCGCCCTTCGAGCCGGGGCGCGGCCAGGTCCTGGGCATCGCCACGGCGATCGGCGCGGTCACCGGCGTGATCGTCGGCGGCATGGTCTTGATTTTCTATTACAACCCCGTGGCCGACCGCAATTTCTCGACGGTTTTGATCGCCTCCGGCATGATTGGCACGGCCGCCGGCATCGTGCTGGGCATGACGCTGCCGGTCAACGCCGGACACGAAGACGCCCCCGCCAGTTTGACGATCGAAAAGAAAGAAGCCGCCGTCGACTGGAAACTCCCGAAGGTTTCGCTCTCGGCCGAGCCCGGCCGCTACGGCCTCGAAAAAATCTGGCACGGCAACGTTTTCAAGCTGACCTTCTAGCGCGCCGACCGACGCCCCCGAACGATCAGCCTTTCGGCGGCTGGCGAGCGGCCTTTTTCCTTCTTCCTTGTTCACTCTCTCTCCCGGTTGACACTCCGCCGTCGCGGGATAAGATTCGCGACCTGCGGCGTTGGCGGTCGCCGCGCCGTTCACAAATGAGGCTGCATGGCGATTCGGGTCGCTATCAACGGGTTCGGCCGCGTAGGCCGCGCGTTCTTCCGCGCGACGCGCCGGCGAAACGATCTCGAGGTTGTCGCGATCAACGATCTGGCCGCCGCGCCGGTGCTGGCCCATCTTCTCAAATACGATTCCGTGCACGGCCGCTTTCCCGGCGAGGCGCGCGCCGAAGGCGACCGCCTTGTCGTGGACGGCTGCGCGATCCCGACTTTTCGCGCCGGCCGCCCGCGCGACCTCGATTGGCGCGGTCTCGGCGTCTGGGCGGCGGTCGACGCGACGGGTTGCCACTGCGGCTGCGCCGATCTGCAAGGCCATCTCGACGCCGGGGCTTGCAAGGCCGTGTTAACGGCCAATCCCGCGCTCGCCGACAAAGAAACCATCAAGACCATCGTGCTCGGCGTCAACGAGCGCGAATACGACCCGGCGGCGCATCATCTGGTCTCGAACGCCAGTTGCACGACCAACGCTCTCGCGCCCGTGCTGCTGGCCCTCGACGCCGAATTTGGCGTGCGGCAGGGCGTCGTCGCCACCGTGCATTCCTACACGCAGGACCAGCGGCTGGTCGACGCGCCCCACGCCGATCTCGCCCGCGCACGCGCCGCTGCGTTGAGCATCATCCCGACCACGACGGGCGCCGCCGCCGCGCTGGCCCTCGTGCTGCCCGAACTGGCCCCGCGTCTGCGCGGGCTCTCGTTGCGCGTCCCCACGCCGAACGTCAGCCTGGTCGATTTGACGGTCCTGTTGCGCGCGCCGGCGGACGCGGCGGCCGTCAACGACTGCCTGCGCCGCCAAGCCGCCGGCCGCCTGCGCGGCATCCTCGAAATCTGCGACGAGCCGTTGGTTTCCTGCGATTTTCTCGGCGCCGCGGCGAGCGCGGTCCTCGATGCGCCGCGCACCCTGATCGCGGCCGACCCTGACGGCGGCGGAACGCTGGTTAAATTATTATTGTGGTACGACAACGAGACGGGCTATGCGGCCCGCCTCGCGGATTTGATCCATTTCCTCAGTCTGCGAGAAAAGGAACCGAGCCATGGCGATCAAGTATCTTGACGACCTGCAGTTCGAAGGCAAACGCGTCTTTCTGCGGGCGGACCTCAACGTGCCGCTCAAAGACGGCAAAATCACCGACGACACGCGCATCCAGGCCTCGCTGCCGACGATCCGCCAAATCTTGCGCAAGGGCGGGCGGCTGATCATCGCCAGCCACCTGGGCCGGCCCAAGGGCAAGCGCGACGAAAGCATGAGCCTGATGCCGGTCGCCGAGCGGCTCGCCGAACTGCTTGATCGCAAGGTCATCATGGCGCCGGACGTCATTTCCGACGGCGTACGCGTCGTCGCCAACCAACTCAAAGACGGCGAGGTCCTGCTCCTCGAAAATCTACGCTTCGACCCGCGCGAAACGACGAACGACGCGGATTTCGCCGCCAAGCTCGCCGAGATCACCGACGTTTACGTCAACGACGCGTTCGGCTCGAGCCACCGCGCGCACGCCAGCATCGACGCCCTGCCGCGTCTCGTGAAGGAAAAGGGCGCGGGGATGTTGATGCGCAAGGAACTGCGTTATCTCGATCAAGCCCTGGCCGACCCCAACCGTCCGTTCTGGGCCGTGCTCGGCGGCGCGAAGGTGAGCGACAAACTCGGCGTGATCCAAAATCTGCTCAAGAAAGTCGACGGCCTGATCATCGGCGGCGGCATGGCCTACACGTTCCTCAAAGCGCAGGGCTTCGAAATCGGCAAGAGTTTGCTCGATGAAAGCCGCCTGGCCTACGCGCGCCAGATGTTGGAAGAGGCCGAGAAACGCGGCGTCAAGGTGCTGCTGCCGGTCGACCACGTGGTCGCCGCCGCCATCGCGCCCGACGCCAAGACGATGATCGTGTCCAACGACGGGATCCCCCCCGACCAAATGGGCCTCGACATCGGGCCGAAAACCGTCGAACTGTTCAGCGCGGCGTTGGCCGAGGCCAAGACCATCGTCTGGAACGGACCCATGGGCGTCTTCGAACAGGAAGCGTTCTCCAAGGGCACCTTCGCCATCGCCCGCGCGGTCGCCGCGGCCGACGCGGTGACCGTCGTCGGCGGCGGCGATTCGGTCAGCGCGGTGAAAAAAGCCGGCGTCGCCGACAAAATCAGCCACATCTCGACCGGCGGCGGCGCGAGCCTCGAACTGCTCGAAGGCCTGACCTTGCCCGGCGTCGCCGCGCTCGAACAATGACGAATGCGGAATTCGGAATGCGGAATTCCGGCATTCCTGTCGAACAACTGAGCACTTGCCACTGACCACTGGCCACGGATGAAGGAAATATCATGAATCGTCGTCCGATCATTGCCGGCAACTGGAAAATGCACATGCTCATCGGCGAAGCGGCCGCGCTCGCCGGCGCGCTGGCGAAAGACGTCGGCGGCCTCGCCGACCGCGATGTCGTCCTGATTCCGCCGTTCACCGCCCTCGCCACGGTCCGCGCGGCGATCGCCGGCTCGCGCCTGGGCCTGGGCGCCCAGAACGCCCACGCCGAGCCGAAAGGCGCGTTCACCGGCGAAGTGGCGATGCCGATGGTCAAAGACGCCGGCTGCGCTTACGTGCTGGTCGGGCACAGTGAACGGCGCCAGTTCTTCGGCGAAACCAACGCCTCGTGCCGCGCGAAAACCAAAGCGGCGCTGGCCGCGGGGCTGATCCCGATCTATTGCATCGGCGAGACCCTGGCCGAGCGCGAGGCCGGCGCCACGTTCCACGTGCTGGAAACGCAACTGGCCGAGGGCCTGGCCGGCTTCGCCGCCACGGAACTCGCGACGCTGGTGATCGCCTACGAGCCGGTCTGGGCGATCGGCACGGGTAAGACCGCGACGCCGGCGCAGGCGCAGGAAGCGCACGACTTCATCCGGAAACAGCTTGCCGGCGCTTTCGGCGACGCGTTCGCCGCCGCGCTGCGGCTGCAATACGGCGGCTCGGTGAAGGCCGACAATGTCGACGAACTGATGGGGCAGCCGGACATCGACGGCGCGCTCGTCGGCGGCGCGTCGTTGCAGGCGGCGGGCTTTGCGCGCATCGTCAAATTCGGCGGATAAGGCCGGCTAGGGAGTCAGCGATGCGGTGGCGGCTTGTTGTGTGCGTAGCGGTGTGCGTGTTGGCGTTGGCGGTCGCGGCGTCGGCGCAAGACGCGTTCGATCATACGCACGCGGCGTTCGACAAAATCTTGAAGGCCAATGTCCGCAACGGTCTGGTGGATTACGACGGCGTGAAGGCCTCGGCGCCGGCGCTGACGGCGTACATCAAAACCCTCGGCGCAGTGACCGAAGATCAATACAGCCCGTGGACGATCAATCAGAAGCTCGCGTACTGGCTCAACCTGTACAACGCCTGCCTGTTGGACGCGATCGTCCGCAACTGGCCGCTCAAACCCGACGCCGCCGGAAACGTCAGCCCGCGCCAGATCGGCGGGCTGTGGACGAACTACAAATGGAACACGATTTACGGCCCGGCCAATCTGCACGAGATCGATTTCCATTATCTGCGCAAATTCAACGCGCATTCGTGGCAGTTCGGCCTCCAGCGCGGCACGAAGGGCGGCCCGCCGGCGCTCGCCGAGGCGTTCGTCGGCCCCGAGGTCGATCGCCAGTTGGCGCGCGTCGAAGACGCCTGGGCCGCCGATCCGGCCAACATGAAGATGGACGCCGAAAGCGGCCAGTTGCACGTCTCCGATTTTATTCGTCTGCACGCGGACGACCTGCGGGCTTTCTATTTCAACCGGGCGCTGCTGATCAATCAGCCCACCGAACAAACCGTGGCCGCCGGGTTTTACGTCAAACACCGGCCGGATGATAAAGCGGGCGTCAGCGCCATCGAGCGGCTGATGTTTTCCGTCGTTTGGATGCCCTACGACGAAACGCTGAATCAGGCCGCGCCCGCCGCGAAAGCGCCGTAGCGCGCGCTCATACGCCCCGCGCTTGTCCGCCCGCTTCGTCGTTGTTATTGTAGGGGCCGGATTTTCCGAAAAAGCGGCTCATTAATTCCTGCATGAGGAACCGATCGATGAAGACCAAACGTTTGCTCGTCGTGTGGCTGGCGTTCGCGTTGTTGGCGCTCGCCTTCGCGGCCGATTCGCCGGCGAAGGAACGCAGCGAAATCGCCGCCCAGTACAAGTGGGATCTGACGGCGCTGTACAAGAACGCCGACGCGGTGAAGAAGGCCAAGGAAGACATCCTCGCCGACGCCGACAAGCTGGCCGCGTTCAAGGGCAAACTGACCGAGTCGGCCGCGACCTTCAAAGCCGCGCTCGATCTTTATTGGGACATCGAGCAGCGCCTGCGACGGCTCGAATCCTACGCGCAGCGGTCCGCCGACCAGGATGCGCGGGTGTCCGACAACAAAGCGCTGCTCTCCGAAACGCAGACGATCCGCACCAAATTCGCCGGGGCCGCCTCGTTCGTCGAGCCCGAGATCGTCGCCGCCGACCCGAGCAAAATCGGGTCGTTCTTCGCGCAGCTCCCGGCGCTGGCCGTCTATCGTTTCCCGGTGCAGGAGACGATGCGCCGCCGCGCGCACATCCTTTCGCCGAAGGAAGAGAAGATCATGGCCGCGGCGTCGGACCTGACCAGCTCGCCGGGCTCGCTCTATTCCCTCTTCGCCAACGCCGACCTGCCGCACGAGACGATCAAGCTGTCCGACGGCGTTGAGGCGAAGCTCGACTATGCCACCTACGACCGCTTGCGCCAGAGCCCGATCGAAGCCGACCGCCTCGCGGCCTTCAAAACGTTCTTCGGCCAATACGCCCGTTTCGCGCGCACGTTCGCCGAAACGCTGTACGATCAGATGAAAGCGCACCGCTTCGTCATGGATACGCGAGGCTACCCCGACACGCTCTCCGCGGCGCTCGACTACGACGGCATCGATCCGAAAATCTACACCAGTCTGATCGAGGCGGCGCACCGCAATCTGCCGACCTTCCACCGGTATCTCAAGTTGAAGGCCAAAGCGCTGGGCAAAACGAAGCTCGAATACACCGATCTGTACGTGCCGTTCACCAAGGAAGCGGGCATCCCGGTCACCTACGAGCAGGCGCAGGAAATCCTCCTCGAGGCCGTGAAGCCGATGGGGCCGGAGTACGTGAACACGGTCAAAGGCGCGTTCACTTCGGGCTGGATCGACGCCTTCCCCAACGAAGGCAAAGACTCCGGCGCCTACATGGACGGCTCGGCCTACGGCGTGCACCCGTACATCTTGCTCAATTACAACGGCACCTACGGCGAGGCGTTGACGTTGGCCCACGAGATGGGCCACGCCATGCATTCCTTCTTCTCCAACGGCGGCCAGCCGTTCCCGACCTCGAGCTATTCCACCTTCATGGCCGAGGTCGCCTCGACCTGCAACGAAAACCTGGTCAACGACCTGATGCTCAAACGAGTCAAGACCGACGCCGAGAAACTCTACCTGCTCGGCCATTTCCTCGACGAGTCGATCAAGGGCACCTTCTTCCGCCAGGTGCAGTTCGCCGAGTTCGAATTGCTGATTCACCAAAAGGTGGAAAAGGGCGAGGCGCTGACCGACGAATCGCTGAACAAGCTCTATCTCGAGCTGGCGCGCAAATACTACGGCCACGACCAGGGCGTGACGAACGTGCCGGATTTCATCGGCGTCGAATGGGCGATTATCCCCCATTTCTACTACAATTATTACGTATATCAGTATTCGACGAGCTTCGCCGCCGCCAGCTTGCTCTCGCAGAAGATCATCAAACGCGAACCCGGCGCGCTGAACCGCTATTACGAATATCTGTTGCGCGCCGGCGGCTCGGAGAATCCCGTCGAGCTGCTGAAAAAAGCCGGCGCCGACATGACCCGGCCCGAGGCCTACGAAGCGTTGATGGCCCGCGCCAATCGCTATATGGATCAGGTGGAAAAGATCCTGGCGAAGCAAAAGGCGAAATAAAAACCTCTCCCTCCGGGAGAGGTCGCCGCGCGGAGCGCGGCGGGTGCGGGCGTCGTCACCTCACCCTCTGGGAGACGTCGCCGCGCGCGGCGCGGCGGGCGAGGGCCAGCCGCGCAGTTTGGCCGTGGGCCGTCGATAGCCGCCGCACGGGACATAGGTCATATAGGCCGTATCGCTCCTATCGGTCTGATAGAAACTGTCAATTGCCCTGGCGACCCAGAAAAATTGTCTCCCCACGATTGCGCGGCGCCGCCTCGTCAGACGTCATTCCCGCGGAGGCGGGAATCCAGGATCATCGGTTGCGCCCATTGCCGCGGCGGCCCCGCCCCGTGAGACGTCATTCCCGCGGAGGCGGGAATCCAGAATCATCGGTTGCGCCCAACGGCGCGACGCTCGCGAATTTTCGCCGAAAAGACAGCAACAGCCCCCGTTCGGGCGCTCTCATCTTCCTGGATTTCCGCCTCCGCGGGAATGACGTTTCGCGGGGCGGCGCCTCGTCATCGTGGTGAACAACGATTCCTCTGGTTCGCCAAGCAAGGCGATAGTCTACGTAGGCGCAATAGGCCATATAGGTCCTATAGGTCTTATAGGTCCTATAGGTCGCATAGATCCCATAGATCCCATAACTCCCATAATTCCCATAATTCCCATAATTCCCATAACTCCCATAACTCCGATTTCCTCATCGCGCCGGCGCTTCTTGCGCCGCCGCAATATCATGGCGCGGGCGCAACCGCGCTCGCCTCTCCCGGCTTCTTCTCGGCCTCGTAAAACATGTCGAAGAACAGCCGCTTGTCGGCCGTCGTGTTTTCGAGAACCAGCCGGGCCGTCCGGCCCTTGTATTTCGCGACATCCCAGGTGATGAAAGCGAGCCGGCTCGTGTCGTTGCCGACGGCGAGATTCACCGGCTCGCCGTCGACGTACAGCCGCGCGTTCAGCCGGTCCGGATCGCGACCGCCGGCGAACAAAAACCCGATAACGTCGCCCCGCACCGTAAACGGCGGCAGCGCCAGCTTTCCCGGGCCGTGGGGCCCGGCGGGCGTCGCGACGAGCGTCTCGCCCTGGTAGTCCTCGATGCGGAAATCGCGGTCGAAGGCCGGCCGCACGAAGGCGTTCTCGAAGACGCCCTCCGCTTCGGTCCCCGGCGGGTACGCGCCGTCCTCGAAGTCGAGCAGTTGCAGAAAACGGTCGACGAACGGCTGCCGGCGCCGCGCATCGCTGTTGAGCGAGAAATAGTAGTGGTCGAACTGGCGCAACGCGTCTGCCACGGCAGCCGGCGTGTCCCGCACCAACCGCGCCGTGTTTTTGTCGAGGTATTCGGGAAACCGCGTGAACTTGAACTCCGGACTCGTGTGCGCAATGCGGTCCATCAACGCGCCGTCGTAACGCGCCATTTGAAACAGCGAGTACGTCGCGTGCTCGATGGAAAAACGGGCGTAATCGCGCGGCAGGCCCGACGCCGGCAGGCGGTAAAACCGCGCCTGCCGATAATCGCGATACGCCGGCGGCGCCCATTTTTCGTGCCCCGGCCGCGAACGCTGGCCGACCGGCAAATGCGCGACGTACGTGTCGATCAAGCCGCGCAGATCGAGCACGGGCATCTCGGAATAATAGCCGATGATCCCGAAGCCGCTCATCGCCACGACCGGCCGCAGGCCGCGCTCGGTGAGCACCCGGCGGAACAACACGCCCTCGTCGAGGCGATTGCCCGGCGCGCCCTCCTGCTCGATGTCGAGCGGCCGAAACGACCGCACCCGGTAAAACGTGCCCTCGTCGGAAATGCCCCACGTGATATTGCCGGGGCGGACAAGCTCCCAACCGTAGAGCGTGCTCAGCAGCAACGCGACCCAGGCGACGGCCGTCCACGCCGGGCGGCGGTCGGTCGCGCGCGCCAGTTGGTGCGCCGCGTTTTCCACGCCTAGCAGGATCAGCGGCATCGCCGTCATGAAAAAGCGGCCGAGCATGAAATCGCCGCCCAGCTTGATGACGTAGACCGCGTACACGGCTACGCCGAGGCCCGCGAATCGCCGGAACTCGGCGACGCGCGGATCGCGCAGGAACAACAGCCACGCAGCGAAGAGCGGCAGCAGGAACAGCAGGTTGGTCGACAATCCCGAGACCAGGCCGTACACGAGCCCCTGGCTCCAGTATGCGAGGTCGACCGATTTGGCGAAGTACGTGTTGGGGACGATCGAGCCGTAATATCGCCATTCCCACGCGAGAAAAATGAGATATCCAGCGAACGGCGCGGCAAAACACGCCGCTTCCCAAAACGCCGCGCCGTCCGCCGCGCGGCGCGCCTCGCGCCGCGCCGTCCAAATCTTCCCCAGGCCGCCCAACGCCAGCACGGCCGCGAAACAGGCGTAGAAAATCGCGTGGTCGGGCCGGGCCAGCGTCGCCAAAATCAGGAACACGCCGGCCAGCGCCGCGCCCTGCCGCGGCGGCCGGGCGAGCCGGGCGTACGCCGCCAGCAGCACCAGCCACGCCGCGAACATCGTCTCCAGGCCGATCGCCCCGAAGGAGCAAAAAATGCGTTGCGCGCCGAGCCAGAGCGTCGCGAGCGGAAAATAAAACGCCGCGTCGTCCGGCCGATTGAGCCGCCGGCCGATCGCCCAGGTCGTCGCCAGCGCGCCGGCGAGGCACGCGAAATTGGCGAAGAGCGCCACGAGCGGAATATCCTGCCGCGTCACCCAGGCGAGGGCGCCGACAAGGACCGTCCAGAGGAAATTGGTGTAGCCCTCGACGCGCTCGCCGACGTTGTAAACGAGGCCGTTGCCCGCGAGCCAGTTCTTGGCGTAACGAAACGAAATATAGGCGTCGTCCGAAAGCGCCTTGTCGCGCCACGCGAAGTGGAGGCCGGCGGCCAGCGCGACCGCCCCCAGGGCCGGCGGCAGGCCCCGGCGGAAAATATGATAGTGCGCCAGCGGCCGGCGGCGCAGCAGCCAGCCGCCGAGCCCGACGGCGACGATGACCGCCGCCGGCAGGCGCGCCCCGCGCCGAAATCGTTCGTAGAACGCCGAGAGGATGGCGAGGCCGTCGGGATCGCTGCGAAACGACGCGCCGTCGATCACCGCGACGCCGTCGACGTTCTCCCAGTGGCCGCCGAGCGGACCCGCGACGGAGCTGAGCATCATCAGCCGCGTCGCCGCCTGGGCGACGCGGAGCGCCGGCGCGTCGTTTCCTTGAAAAATGGGCGAGATGCGGATGCGCTCCAAGCCCCGCGGCGAGAATTCGGCCCGCACGTGCAACGACGCGCCGGATCTGCCGCTTCCCGCCGCGTCGGACCAGACGAGGACGGGCCCGCCGCCGATGTTCTCGACCCGCGGCGCCTGCGCCGCGTGCAGCAGCACGACGAGGTCGGCGCCCGCCGCGCCCGCGACCTCGGCGACGCGCCGTTGCCCGGCGACGGCCACGGCGTCCTGGTTCACGTCGTCGACCACGACGACGATGATGCCGCGCTTCTTCAAATTCCGGATGAGATCGCGGAAGCGATCGTCCGGCGCGGGCGGCGCGGCGACGCCGGCGACGCGCAGCGGAAACCGCGCGAGCCACACGGGATCGCGCTGGCCGGGGCGGACCTTTGCCGCGAGTCCGCCGGCCCCGTCGACGGTCACCACCGCCGCATTAAACCATTCGTAACCGCCGGCGACGCATGCCGCGACGGCAAACGGCAGCAGAAGGACGAGCCATGTTTTCAGGCGTTGTTTCATCGCGCTTTTCGCTGAATCTTGACTGCCAAATATTCCACGGTTGAATAAACTACGGCGGCGTTTTCGTCAAATCGCGTTGCGCCTGGCAGTGCTTCCCTAGGACCCCCGGCGTCCTCGCCAGCCCATATTCCTGTGGCGCAATCCCGCCACGGCGGGACTGCGCTTTCCCGGGGGGCGCGGGTGTCCCCACCCGCCTATGTTTTTGTGGCGCAGTCGCCCTCGGCTGTGCCGGTCGGCTGCAGGGAATCTGCTTGCTGCGCCCGCGGATAAGTGGGGCGCGGGTCGGGGCGGCCCTTTTGTGATCGCGTTATCGGAACCCGAGGCTGTTTTCAGCGCGTCGCCCTTCTCTGTCCGGCTTTGCGGCGTCTCCGTGTGAGGTTCGGGTTCGACATGCCCGGTGTGAGCTCCGATCAAAAGGGGTGTTTATGGACCGCGATTTCCACCGTTGCGGAACGTTATTTTGATAGATGGCGATCGGCATTTACGGCGTTGAGCGCGGCTGTTCGTCGTGTTGACGCCGGCAACAACGACGTCTTCGGGAGTTTCAATCGGCCAAAAGAGGCAAAATTACGAAACAAAGCCAATTTGCCGCCCGCGCCGCCGGCGGGACGAGGCTGGCTCGGGCGTCTCTGTGCGCCCTTTGCGTCCAATGTGTCAACCATCGAGGCGTCGATTGACAACGGCCGCGGGCGCCCCGATGATGGCTCGGCGCGGCGGGCATTTCCGTTCGCGATTCGATGTAATATCTGGAGCGGTCGATGAAATTGCGCAAGCGTTTGGCTTTTCTTTTGTTGGTCGTGTTTGCTGCGGTCGGCGCCTTGTTGGGCGGCGCCTGCAACGATCACGTCGGCGGGATCCGCCGTTCCGCCGTGGTGTCCGACCAGACGGCCTCGCTGGTGTGGCAGCAATTCGCGTCGTCCGCCGCGGTCGATTGGTATCGCGCCAACGCCATTTGCACGAGCGGCAACTTCGACGGGGCCGGCGGCTGGCGACTGCCGACGATTTCGGAACTGCGTTCGTTGACGCAAGGTTGCGCCGGCGCGGCGCCCGGCGGCGCCTGCGGGGTGACCGACGAGTGCACCACCCTTGGCGACTGCGGCAATGCCGCCTGCTATCTGCCGTGCGCCGACAACGGCGGTCCGACGGCAGGCTGCTGGTGGCCGTCGGATGTTGCCGGCGTTTGCAGCGCGTATTGGTCCTCCACCGCGACCACGGACAATCCCGGCTGGTACTGGACGCTCGATTTTTCCACCGGCTCGGTGCTTTCCGCGAACAATGAAACGACGCAGTTGGTGCGTTGCGTTCGCGGCACGACATTCGAGTGAGTTCGGTGTGCTGAGCCGATTTCCGCAGGGAGGCTGCTCATGCGGCAATGGGTCTTCCTCCTCGTCGCGCTGACCGCGGCGGTCGCCGCCTGCGCCAAGTTGCCGCCGCTGTCGGTCGCGCTCAAATCCGGCGCGGTCGACGCATTTCGCATTTCGCTGGACATTGACGACGAACTGCGCCTGAAGGGACAGTATGTCAAGAAGTATGAAGCGCACCGCATCTTGGACGTCGAGCAGACGGTCTTACCGCCCGTCGCGCCCGATGTCCGCCGCGTGCAGATTGTCGTCCACCGCATTCGCCTGCAAACCGACCTCGCCGGCGGCCAGATTATCCGCTTCGACAGCGACGAACGCGGCGGCAAGATCGCCGACTACCACCGCCCGTTGCTCGCGATGATCGACCACCCGCTGACGCTGACGCTCGACGCCGCCGGTCGTGTGACGCAGGTGGGCGGCTTCGACCGCATCCTTGCCGACGCCAAGGAACGGGCGCCGCGCGGCGAGCTTTCGCTGGAAGTCGTCAACGCCTTCACGATGCATTACGGCCCCGATTTCATCGCCGACATCTTCGAGATTTACTACGCCAGCCTGCCGCCGGCGTCGAAGAAACCGCTGCCGCTCTGGTCGAATCGCCGCGCGATCTACGTGCCGTACCTCGGCAAACTCGCGTTCACGCAGACGACCAAGCTGGAAAACGAAGACAAACCGTCACGGCTGACCTTCGCCGGTGCCATCCGCCCCGAGGATCAGGAACCCCCGGCGAGGCAACCGGCCGCGGGCGCCGGCCCCAGCCTGAAGGTGAGCAGTGGGACCGTCAAAGGCGGCTTCGAGACCGACGCCGCGGGCCGCCTCGTGCGGCTCGGCCAGGAGGTGGTCCTGTTCCTCGGCGTCGCGACGCCCGGGCCCGACGCCGCCGCCGGCCAACGCGTGACGATGCGGACGTTCTTCGACCACGACTGACCGGCCGGCGGGTTTCGGATTTTCAACCGCCGACGACGCGGATGACTGCGCCATGATCCAGTCGAGCTAATCGAACCGCCGGGGACGCCTAGGTTCAGACGACTTGCGCGATCTTCTGGCTTCTAGCTTCTGCCTTCTGACTTCTACTCTTCCAACACCGCGATGCAGTCACGCCCCGCCGCTTTGGCGCGGTAGAGAGCTTGGTCGGCGGCGACGAATAGCGCCTGTGCGTTGGGGTAATGCGGTTGGAAGTCGGCGACGCCGCAGGCGGCAGTGGCGCGGCAGAGGTCGCCGCGGGCGTCGGCCTGGGCGCTTGCGCGCAGGTTTTCGCAAATGCGTTCGAGGACGACGCGGGCCTCGGCGGCGTTCGTGCGGCGGAAAAAGATGACGAACTCGTCGCCCCCGTAGCGGCCGGCGAGATCGACGGACCGCACGCCGTCGCGCGCCAGTTCGGCGAAGCGGCGGAGAATCGCGTCGCCGACGTGGTGGCCGTGTTCGTCATTGATCTTTTTGAAATGATCGAGGTCGCACAGACAGAGCGAGAGCGGGTCGCCGAAACGACGCGCCTCCTCGATCGCCAGTTCGAGTTGCTCGTCGAAAAAGCGACGGTTGGCGAGGCCCGTCAGCGGGTCGTGCAGCGCCAGCCGCCGGATCTCGTCTTCGGCGGCGCGGCGCGCGTGATTGATCCGCCGAATCAGGTACATCATCCAGAGGCCAACGGCAAAGGCGGCCGCGGTGAACGTGATCAGGGTGTGCTGCAGACCGGTTTCGGCGCGGCGCAACCGGCGGTCGGCCGCGGCGACGAGGCGTTGGGCCAGCCCGACTAACGCCGTGCTCGCCTCTTCGAAGCGCTGCTCGGCGGCGTCGACGTGCGCGCGCACGCCGGCGGCGGCCTCCGGGTCGCCGGCCTGCTGATAGGCGTACGCGCGCTGCGCCAGTTCGACGTAGGCCTTATGCTCGCGCGCCATCTCGTCGAGCAGACGGACGGCCTCGCTGTTGGCCCACGGCGAGAGGCTCCGATCGGGCGCGGCGCTCGCGCTTTCCGCGAGCAGGCTTTGCTCGCGCAGCATGTCGTCGACCCGCGCGTTGGCGTCAAAGAACTCCTTTTGCTGGGTTTCGCGCGTCGTTTCGTCGGGCAGGTCGGAGTCCGCGGCGCCGACCCGCCACGCTTTGTCGAAATGCCCCGCCTCGTCCTCGTGCAGCATGACGATTTTCGTCGCCGCGATCGCAAACGGGGCCGCCTCGCCGCGCGATTCGACGAACTCGCGCCGCAGATTCGTCGTCCAAAAGACCGCGAACGCCCCATTGACGAGCACCATGAGTGCAATGACGCCCGCGAGCACCAACACCTTCGTGCTGCTGTCCAGGCGGTCGATCATGAACCTCTCGTTTCGTCCGGCGAATCCACGCGCGGCGTCTCCCCACACCAACCCCTTGGCAAAAGATAGTAACTATTCCTGGCAGGCGCCAGTTGCTTTGGCGATTCCGTCGCAGCCGATGAATTCAGTCCCGTACGCGGCCAGGCGTTTCTTCATAACGGTGATCGCTTCGGGGTTGTTGTCGACGAGGATGAAATCGCGGCCGTGGCGAGCGGCGGCTTCGCCGAACGAGCCGGCGCCGGCGAAGAAATCGAGCAAGAGGTCGCCTGGCAGCGAATGAACGCGCACGATGCGTTCGAGAATGGCCAGCGGCTTCTGCGTCGCGTAGCCGGTTTTCTCTTTGCCGTTCGGGCTCACGATCGTGTGCCACCAGACATCGGTCGGGGTCTTGCCCCGCGCGGCTTTTTCCGGCCCGACCAGGCCCGGCGCCATATACGGAATGCGATCCATCGCTTCGAAATTGAAAGTGTAGTGATCGGGGTCTTTGGCGTACCACAGGATATTGTCGTGCTTGGCCGACCACGCGGTTTTGCTGCGTCCGCCGTAATCGTACGCCCAGATAATCTCGTTGCGAAACGACGCGCGCCCGAAAATCGTGTCGAGCAGAACCTTGCAATAATGGACCTCGCGGTAGTCGATGTGAAAAAAGAAGCTGCCGTTCGGTTTCAACACGCGGTATGCCTCAACCACGCGGGGTTCAATAAACGCGACGAAATCGTCGAAGACATCGGCGTAGCCGGTCGAGGCGAGTTTCGTGGTGCGGTAGCGCTTCCCCTGATAGCCGACGCGGTCGCCGTTTTCCTCGTCGCGCACGGTCTTGATCGACGTGCGCGCCTGGCGCTTTCCCGTGTTGAACGGCGGGTCGATGTAAATCAGATCGACGCTCTGATCCGCCATCCCGCGCAGAATTTGCAGATTATCGCCGAAAAAAACCTTGCCCGCCAATGCAACCCCCGACGAGAAGAAGGGCAGGGTGTATGTTGCACGAAAGCGGGGGCTTTCCAAGCCCAAGTGCCTGCCAACCAAAAAGTTGGCAACTATTTGGTTGGCAATTCTGCCGCCTATTCCACCTGCAGCACCCGCCGCCAGAGAAACTGAATATTCCCCTTGGGCGAGGGCGGCGATTCGAGCGCGGCGACGGTTTGCGCGAGGTCGGCGAGCGCTTTGGCGGCGGGCGAATGCGGGAAGGCGTCGAGCAGCGGCCGGCGCGACTGTACGGCGCGGGTCACGTCTGGATCGCGGGGGATCGCGCCGAGGTAGTTGATCGACACATCGAGGAAGCGGTCGGCGACCTGCACGATCTGCCGGTACGTCTCGCGCCCCTGGCGTTCGTCGTGCGCCATGTTGACCAGCAGCAGGAAGCGCTTTTCGCGGTAGCGCGCCGAAAGCACCTTCATCAAGGCGTAGGCGTCGGTGATGCTCGTCGGCTCCGGCGTGACGACGACGAGGATGTGCTGCGCGACGACGTTGAAGAACATGACGTTCGGGCCGATGCCGGCGCCGGTGTCGAGGAGCAGCACGTCGATGTCGGGCCGCCAGGCCTCAAACTGCGCGGCGAGTTCGAGCCGCTGCGCCTCGGTCAGCGCGCGCACCTCATCGACGCCGGAAAACGCCGGCAGCACGCGCAAGCCGTCGGGCCCGTCGAGCACGATCTCTTCGATCCGCCGAGCGCCGGTCAGCACGTCGTGGAGCGTATACTGCGGGTGCAGGTTGAGAAGCAGATCGACGTTGGCGAGGCCGAGGTCGGTATCGAAAATCAGCACCTTTTTCCCGAGGCGGGTCAGGGCCAGGCCGAGGTTGACCGCGACGTTCGTTTTGCCGACGCCGCCCTTGCCGGAGGTCACCGACAGCACGAGCGTTTGTTGCTGCGGTGGGCGATCTTCCAAATGCGGAATGTCGAATGGCGAATGCGGATTGTCTTCGCGGCTCATGCGATCTCCGTCGATTCCGTGGCGCAACCTGGCGCGCAGCCTAACTTTCGCGCGCCTGCGGGGCAACCTCGCTTCCAGAATTACCGCAATTTCTCGATTCGCTCGCCCTTGCCGACGATCTCCGTCAGCCGAACGCCGAGCTTTTCGTTGACGACCACGGCCTCGCCGCGGGCGATCAGCTTGTTGTTGAGCAGGATCTCCAGCGGCTCGCCGGCCAGTTTGGCGAGGGGCACGACGCTGCCCGGCCCGAGCGTCAGCAGTTCGCCGATCGTCAGGCGCGTGCGGCCGAGTTCGACCGTCAGCGACAGCGGAATATCCATGACGAATTCGAGCGAGCGCGCCACGGCCGCGCCGGCGGGCGGCGTTTCCGCCGGCGGCGCCGCGGACTCGTCAGCGTCGCGCTGTTCGTCGTCGGTCATGCGCTGTTCCTGCGGCCGCGCCCGGGCGGGCCGAATCCGGGTTTGCCGTTCATACGATCTTCACCGCCTTGCGGCCGCGGGCGACGGCCGGCTCGGCGCGAAACATCGGCCGCTCCTCGACGGCGACCTCGACCAAATCGTCGAAAAACTTGTCGAGTTCCAGAATCTGCCCCGGCTGCAAATCGGCGAACTCCGCGACGGTCAAGTCGACGTCGCCCAGCCGCGCGACCACCGTGACCGCCGCGTCGCGGACGGCCTCGCCCAGCGCCTCGCGCCACTCGTCGTCGGCCAGCAGCGGGCCTGCGCCGAGCCAATCGGCGGCCAGCCGGCGGCGCAGTGGTTCGATCATCGCAAAGGGCAGGGCCAGCCGCACCGCGCCCGAATCGCCGACGATCTGCACCCGGCTTTCGAAGGCCAGCACATTTTCGGCTGCGCGGCCGACCGCTGCCAGCGGCGCCGCCGGTTCGTCGTCGATCCATTCCACGCGGCCGGCCCCGAACGGTGCAAGTGCCCTGTCGAGCGCGGCGAGGGCGGTTGCGGCGACCCGGCGCACGATGGGCCGCTCGATCGCCGTGAGGCCGCGATCGGCGGCGCGGCGGCGTTCCGGACCGGCGCCGCCGAGAAACAGATTGACCAGCGCGAAGGCGAGGGCGCCGTCGAATGCGATCGCGCCGACGCCAGGCGCGGGTCGCATCTGAAAGAGGTAAATCGCCGGCGGCGGCGCCATCCCGTCGAGGAACGCGCCCAGTTTCACGGCGCGCAAATCGCCTGGCGCGACATCCGCCGTGCGGCGCACGGCGTGCGTCAACGCGGCGCCGAACCACCGGCCGAAGTTCTCGTGAACGGCGAGCAGGCCCGGCATCCGGCCCGCCGGGTCGCGCGGCGGATCGGCGAAGTCGTACGGGCGCCACGCGGGGGAACCGCGATCGCCTCGGCCGGTTTCCCCGGCGCTTCCTTCATTGATCGCCGCCATCAAGGCGTCAATTTCGTCCTGGGTGAGCACGTGGCTCACATTGCACCCCTGTCGCCATTCGACACTGCGTCCGGGGGAGATAAAGCAATCTCTGTGCCAATGCCGCTTGAGTGATACCAAAATTCCGTCGAGTTTTCCCCGATTGGCCGGAAATCGATTATATCCTTTATTAACAGCGTGTTGCTTGACCGTCAGATGCGGCCTGACTGCGAGGATCTTCTCGTTGCATCTCACGGCAAAGCTTTTTCGGCGCGCTTTCGTCAACCCTTTGACGGACCCCGCGCCGGCTGTTCGTCACGGCAGAATCACCAAATCGTACTCGTGCGGCTTGCCGGTCGGCCGCAAGTCGACTCCCATGCGCGCGAATGCCTCGCGAAGTTCCGGAACAAAATCATCGCCGACCGCGATACGATTGAAATCCCCTGCCAGACTTGCCGCGTTGCCGTCCGCCCACCCCGAACGGAACGCGGCGACCGCCGCCGCGCGCCGCGCGTCGTCTGCGGCGGGTTCGTACCGCGACGCGCAGTCGGCCATGAGTTGCCCGTTGGGGACGGGTTCGCTCCGTTCGCCCCAGTACGCGGCCTCGCCCCGGATCAGACTTTGGCGGCATTCGCCGTCGGTCAATTGCGCCAGCGTGGAACAGGCGAATTCGGCGAAACCCGGGATGCGGGCCGCCTCTGCCTCGCCGGCGCGCCGCCCGCCCATGCCGTGGCCCATTCCCGCGACGAATTCCCTCGCGGCGTCGGAATCCAAGGCCCGCAATCGGGCCAGCAAATCGGCTTTTCCGGCAATGAACACGCGTTGTTTCCCGCGATCTAGCGCCTCGTCGAGAAACGCCGCCCCGGCGCCGGCGGCGACGTTGCGCCGGGCGTCGGCCGGCAACGCGTCGCCGTCCGCGAGCAAAGCCAAAGCGCGAGCCGGCCCGAGCCACTTCCCGAGGATGCGGCAGCCCTTCCCCCGCCAGCGCCGCGGCAGCCGCGCGACGGACCGCACGGCCGTCGTTTCGTCGCGCCAACTGCGCGGCAACGAGTTCTCGAGGTAGATGGGGTAATTGTCGCCGCGCCGCGCCAACAGGTCGAAATAGGTTTGCGCGAGCTTTTCCCGGGTGCAAGCGCCGTCTGTCGCCAGGTGGGCGAACCCGCCGGCCAGAAAGGGCGCGAGCAACAGCCATTTCCAGCCGCCGCGCACACTCGCGAGAAACAGCGATATCAACGCCAGCAGCGTCGGGGTGAGCGTGTACAAATAACGGGCGGTCCAGGCGGTCCACGCCACGCTGCCGCTGAGCGCCGGAATTTTCATCGTCGACAAACCGTACGCCGCCACGTAGAAAAGGAAGTGAAATCCGAGAAAAACGGCCAATGCGCTTTTCGGCGAGCGAGGCGTTTTCGGCGCGGCGCCGAGCCAGCCGGCCACGGCCAATCCGAGCGCCGCAAGGGCGAACCAGACCGCGGAAAGCCAGCGGCCCACGATGCCGCGATATCCGGCAAACGTCGGCAACAGCCGGCCGAAAAGGTCGGTCACGCCATGCCAGACGGCCGCGGCGTGCCCCGCGCCGAGGTTCTCGGAGTAATGCGCGACGGCGGGCGGCACGACCACGGCGAATAGCGTCAGCGAAAACGTGGCGGCGAAACCGAAGGCCGTCGGCCACATCAGCCGGTAAAGGCCCGCGCGTCCCCAGCGCCACACGGCCGCCGCCGCGAGCGCCGCCACGATCGCGAGATTGTCGAAACAGAAAAAGGACGCGAGACCCGCCCAGAGACCCAGACCCAGCGCGCCGAGAAAACGCGGCGGCGTCTCGCCCAAGCCGGCAAAGAGCCATACTAGCAGACCGGAAAACAACAGACTCTCGCTGCGACCGCCCCACGATTGGTGCAAATGCCATTCCAGAAACGGCGGCGGAACCGCCAGCCACAAGAAAAAAATCACCGCCGCCGTCAGGCCCCAGGCGCGCCGCACGGCGAGCGTCCAAAACACCGCGCCGCCCACGACCATCAGCGCGCTGACGATTTTCAGGACGAGACACGACGAGCCGAAGCAGGCGTAAAACGGAAACAGGAACACGCCGAAAACCAGCGAGCCGGTGACCGTCGTGGCCTGGCTGTACCAGATCGGCGCCGCCAGGCCGTCGAGCAAGGTTGTGGCGCCGATGCCCGACCAGAGTTGTTCCGGATCGAAATTCGCCGCGGTGCAGAGGAACCGTTCGGCGTAGATCAAGACGCCGAGCGTCCCCAAAACGAACCACAAACCGATCTCGAATCGGCGTCGATTTCGCGGCGCCAAGACGGCTTCGACGAGTTCTTTCGTCATCTCGCTCACGGCAAAATCACGAGGTCGTATTCCTCCGCCGCGCCGGTCGGCCGCAGGTCGATCGCCATTTCGGCGAACGCGTTGCGAAGATCCGCGGCGAAATCGCCGTGGACGACGACGCGGTTGAAATTCGCCGCCACACGGCGGGCGTTTCCCTCCGCCCACCCCGACCGGAACGCCGCGCCGGCCGACTCGAGGCGCTCGTCTTCGGCCGCCGGTTCGTAGCGCGACACGCAGGCGTCCACGAATTGCGAGGCCGCGGCCGCCGGCGTTGTGCACCACTCGCCCGACGAGACGGCCTCGCCGCGGATCAAGGCTTGGCGGCAATCGTCGTCGGCCAATTGCGGCAACAGAGAGCAGACGAGATCCGCGAAGCCGGCGAAACGCGCATCGTAGCCGTCGCGCACGCGGCTCGCCATTCCGTATCCCATGCCGACGGCGAAGCCCTGCGCGGCGTCGCGATCCAGCCCCCGCAACTGGGCCAGGAACGCGGGCCGTCCCTCGGCGAAATCGCCATGCTGGCGCCGCCCGCGCGCCAACGCCTCGCCGACAAATTCGGCCCCGGCGCCGGCGGCCAGGTTGCGGCGCGCGTCCGCCGGCAACGCTCGATCGTTCGCGAGCAGGTCCAGGGCGCGGGCCGACCGCAGCCAGCTTCCCAACTCCCGCCAGCCCGCCGCGCGCCAACGCCGCGGCAACTTCGCCACGGATTGGAACGCCGCCGGCTCGGCGCGCCAGCTTTGCGGCAAGCGGGTGTGAATCCAACTGTAATAGTCGTCGCCCCGCCGCGCCTCCATGCGCGCGAGGCCCGCCTTGAAATCGGCGATCGAGTACGTTCCGGCGGAGCGAACGTTGGCGAAGCCGCCGGCCAGGAAGGGCAGCAGGACCAGCCATTTCCAGCGGCGCAGGCGCAACAGAAAGAATGTGCTCAAGGCCAACATCGTCGGCGCGAGCGTGTATAAATAACGAAGATCGAAAAAGAGATCGTTCTGAGGCGGGAGCAAAATTTTTTGCGTCGACAAGCCGTAGGCCGCCGCGTAACAGAAGAAATGGGCGACGGCGAAGACGGCCAGTGCGCTTTTCGGCGAAGGCTGGTCTCTGTCCCGGATGCCGCGCCACGCCGCGAGCGCCAGACCGGGCGCCGCGAGTGCGCTCCAAGCAGCCGATAACCACCGGCCGGCGACGCCGCCGTAGAGCGGAAAGACGGGCAGCAACCAACCGAACAGGTCGAGCCAGCCGCGCCAGACCGCGGCCGCCTGGCCGGTGCGGAAGCTGCGCGAGTACTCGGCGATGGCGGGCGGCAAGATCGCGGCGAACAACGTCAGCGAGAACAGGCACAAGAAACCGATGGCCGCGGGCCAGAGCGAGCGGGAGAAGGCCGCGGCCCGCCATCGCCAGACGCAGGCGATCGCCAACGCCGCCGCCACGGCCAGGTTGTCGAAACAGAAAAAGCACGCGAAACCAGCCAGCATCCCGAATCCCAGGCAAGCGAAGAATCGCGGCGGAGCTTCGCCGACGCGCACGAACAGCCAAACGAGCAGTCCCGAGAACAAGAGACTTTCGCTGCGGCCGCCGTACGATTGGTGAAAATGCCACTCCAAAAAAGGCGGCGGCAACACCAGCCACAGGAAGAAAACCACCGCCGCCGTCAGGCCCCAGGCGCGGCGAACCGCGAGCGTCCAGAAGACGCCGCCGCCGACGACCATCGCGGCGCTGACGATCTTGAGGGCGAGGAACGTCGAGCCGAACGCGGCATAGAGCGGGCAGAGGAGCGCGCCGAACGCCAACGTGCCGGTCACCAGGTGGTTTTGGTAGTACCAAATCGGCGCCGCCAGGCCATCGAGCAACGCCGTCGCCACCATCCCGGCCGCCGGCTGCTCGCCGCTGTCGAGCGCGGTGCAGATGAAGCGGCTGGCATACGCCAGCATGCCCAGCGCGCCCAGAATCGCCCACAGGCAGGCGTCCCGCGCCCGCGCGAGCCGCGGCCTCGAGGCCGCCTCGCCCAGGCGTTTCAACAAATCGCTCACGGTACGATCTCCAGATCGTACTGGTGGGAATTGGCCGTCGGGCGCAGGGTGATCCCCATTTGAGCGAACGCTTCGCGAAGTTCCGTCCAGTCCGTCTCGACGGTGATTCGATTGAACACTGCCGCCGCTCGCCAGGCGGATCCTTCGGCCCACCCGGCCCGAAACGCTGCGCGCGCCTCGTCGCGGCTCTCGCCGTCGGCGGCAGGTTCGTTGCGGGACACACATTCGTCCATAAGCTGCGGGTCGACCGGCAACGGCGGAGCGTCCCACGCGGCCATCTCGCCCCGCACAACGCCCTCGCCCTCGATCATCGCGCGGCGGCATTCGCTGTCGGTCAACTGCGGCAGCAGCGAGCAGATGAATATTGCGTCGCCATCGTTGCTAGCGCGGCTGGGCGCGTCGTATCCGACCCCGGCGACGAAGCCGACCGCGGCATCGCGATCCAGCGCCCGCATTTGGGCCAGAAACCGCGACCGTCCTTCGACGAGGCCGTCTTGCCGAGACCGTCCGCGTTCCAGCGCCTCGGCGATATAACAGGCCCCGGCGCCGGCGGCCAGATTGCGTCGCGCGTCGGCCGGCAACGCCGGTTCGTTCGCCAGCAAATCCACCGCGCGCACTGGCCGCAGCCAGCGCCCCACCGCGCGGTAGCCCTCGGCGCGCCAACGGCGCGGCAGCCTGGCGACGGACGCCAGCGCCTGCCGCTCGGCGTTCGGGCTGTTCGTCAGGCCATTTTTCAGCCAGGCGGAATAGCCCGCGCCAATCCAGAAATAATAATTGTCGCCGCGCCGGGCTTGCATCGCCGCGGCGCCGAGCTGGAAGTCGCGAACTGTGCGGGCGCCGGTCGACGCGACATTGGCGAAACCGCCCGCCAGGAACGGCAGCACGAGCAACCATTTCCAGGCGCCGCGCAATTGAATCGCCAACAACGTGCTCAAGGCCAGCATCGTCAGCGCCAGCGTATACAGGTAACGCGCGTCGTAGAACAGATTTCTCGCCGGCAGCAGAATTTTCTGACTGGACAAGCCATAGGCCGCCGCGAAACAGAATATATGGCCGACGGCGAAAACGGCCAACGCGCTTTTCGGCGACGGTTTGGTTTTTTCCCGTATGCCGCACCGCGCGGCGACGACCAAGCCTATCGCCGCGACCGCGCTCCAGCCTGCCGACAAGAACCGGCCCGCGACGCCGCGGTATCCGGCGAAAATCGGCAGCAGCCGGCCGAACAACTCGCTCCAGCCGCGCCAGAGTGCGGCCACGCGTCCGACTCGCAGAGTATCCGAAAAGCCGACCACAGCAGGCGGCAGCGCCGCGGCGGACAACCCGAGGGAAAAGGTGCACAGAAAGCCGAACGCCGCCGGCCAGAGCACGCGGAAAAGCCCCGCGCGGCCCCAACGCCAGACAGCGGCGATCGCCAATGCCGCCGACACGGCAAGGTTGTCGAAACAGAAGAAAGAAGCGAAGCCCGCCAACAAACCGAGACCCAGCGAAGTGAAAAAGCCCGGCGGCGTCTCGTCCAGCCGCACAAACAGCCAGACGAGCAGGCCCGGAAATAGGAGGCTCTCGCTGCGGCCGCCCCACGATTGGTGAAAATGCCATTCGAGAAACGGCGGCGGGAAGACCAGCCATAGGAAGAAAATCACCGCCGCTGTCAGGCCCCAGGCGCGCCGCACGGCGAGTGTCCAAAAGACGAGGCCGCCGGCGACCATAGCGGCGCTCACGAGCTTTAGCGTCAGAAACGAAGAACCGAACAAGGCGTAGAAGGGAACCAGCAGCAGGCCGAAAACCAACGAGCCGGTCACGTACGCGTTCTGGTAATTTCGAATCGGCGCCGCCAGGCCGTCGAGCAACGCGGCGCCCAGCAGCCCGGAACCGGGCTGCTCCGCAGGAAAATCCCAAGCCGTGCAGAAGAACCGCGTCGCGTAAATTGCGACGCCGAGCGCGCCGAGACCCACCCACAGGCGGATTTCCCTCGCGCTGCGGCTTCGCGGCGCCGACGCAGTTGGGACGAAGGGCTTCGTCTCGCTCACGGCCGAATCTCCAACTCGAACGCGCGCCGCTTCGTGCGGGCCGCGTCGGGCCGGCACGGATGTCTTGTCCGACCGGCGACGGCGTCGGCCGTTTTCTTGCGGTGGAGGTCGCCCGGCCAATCTACAAGAAATCGCGGCGCGCGTCATGGTCGTCGACGCCATCGGCGCTTCAGAGATGTCACGCATCATACATTGACGGTTTTGGCGACGCATGGTAGTGGACTGTCACGCAGGCCGCGTACGCCAGCGACGGGGCAGCCGGGCGATGAAGCCGAAAATTCTGGTGGTCGACGACGAACCCTCGATGCGGGATTTCCTCGAAATCTTTCTGACGCGCGAAGGCTACGACGTCGTTTCGGCCGCGACGGGCGAAAAAGCCTTCGAATTGCTCGACGCCGCGGCGTTCGATTTGGTCATCACCGACCTCAAGATGCCCAAAATCGACGGCATCCAAGTGTTGAAGAAGGCCAAGGCCGTCGATCCGGAAGTCCAGGTGCTGATCATTACGGCGTTCGCCAGCCCGGACACCGCGGTGGAGGCGATGAAGGCCGGCGCGCTGGACTACTTCGTCAAGCCGTTCAAGGTCGACGAGGTGCGGCTGTTCGTGGCCAATGCGCTGGAGCGGCGCCACCTGTCGCGCGAAAACATCGCCCTCAAACAACAACTCGGCGTGCGCTACGGTTTCGAGAATTTGATCGGCAGCGACCCGCGCATGCTCGAAATTTACGAGTTGATCCGCCAAGTGGCCAATACGCCGACGACGCTGTTGATCACCGGCGAGACGGGCTCCGGCAAAGAGTTGGTCGCACGGGCTGTTCACGTAAACGGCGCCCGCAAGCGCGAGCCGTTCGTGGTGATCAACTGCGGCGCCATTCCGGCGGAATTGTTGGAGAGCGAGTTGTTCGGCCACAAACGGGGCAGCTTCACGGGCGCCGTTTCCGACAAGAAGGGGTTATTCGAAATTGCCAGCGGCGGCACGATTTTTCTCGACGAAGTCGGCGAACTGCCGCAGGCGTTGCAAGTCAAGTTGCTGCGGGTGCTGCAACAGCGCGTGATCTTGCCGGTCGGCGCCGTGCGCGACGTGCCCATCGATGTGCGCCTGATCAGCGCGACCAACCGCAGCCTGGAAAAGGACGTGGCCGCCGGGCGGTTTCGCGACGACTTGTTTTACCGGCTTAATGTCATTCAAATTCAGGTGCCGCCGTTACGCGAACGGCGCGGCGACATCCCGATTCTGGCCGAATATTTCCTCGAAAAGTACACGCGCTTGCTTGGCAAAAACATACGAAAGATCAGCGTTGACGCAATGAGCCATCTGAACGGCTACCGTTTCCCCGGCAACGTGCGGGAGTTGGAAAACATCGTCGAGCGCGCGGTCGCACTCGAAAAAACCGACGTGATCATGCCGGAATCGTTGCCGGCGGGCGTGCTGCGCCCGGAAGCGGATCGGGCCGGCGATAAACGCCGGTTGTTTGTCTCGCGACAGGGCGTCGACTTGGACGGCATCCTGGCGGAAACGGAAAAGGAATTGATCGGCCAGGCGATGAACTTGAGCGGCGGTGGAAAAAAGGACGCGGCCAAGCTATTGGGCATCACGTTCCGTTCGTTGCGCTATCGCCTCGTCAAGTTGGGCATTGAGGGGCCTGATTCGCGCGACGATCTGGAAGACGACGGCGCGTGACAATTTTTGTCAATGGCGTGCCGTTAATTGGCCGGATGCCGCGTTCCGCGGCGAGAGCGCACCGAGCGCAATTCGCGCGAACGCCCCTGATTTTTCAAACACTTGCCTGATAATTCTTGACAAGTCACTTTTTTGGTCCAGAGTTTGCAAGATGGTCCCGCGGTACGTTGCATTTTTCACAACCAGGAGGACCGGAGATGAAGAACAAAGGCTTTACCCTGATCGAGCTCATGATCGTTATTTCGATCATCGGCATTCTGGCGCTGATCGCCATCCCGAACTTCGCCGCCCTGCGGCAGCGGGCCTATGACGCCTCGGCCCAGAGCGCGTCGTACAACTGCAAAATTGCGGAAGAAATGTTCTACCAGAACGCCGGCGGTTCGGTCGGCGGCTCGTACGCCACGTCGTTGGTCCAGTTGACCAGTTGGGACACGAACCTCAACAAAGACGCGTCCGTGACGTTCATGTTCAACACCTCGGGCTATACCTCGGGCTACACCTTCACGACGCACCACAACACCGGCAGCGCCAACGGCTACTACGTCGTCAGCAACTAGAACGACGAAGCTGATCGAAATCGGGGGGCCCGGGAAACCGGGCCCTCTGCTTTTAAGTTCAGGACGCTGACTGATTGGAGGCACGGCGTCCCTTCGGCTCGATTTTTGCACCGGAATGATTGCGAACCGGTTTACGAGGAGGCCGAGACATGCAAAACAAAGGTTTCACCCTGATTGAGCTCATGATCGTGATTTCGATTATCGGCATCCTGGCCCTGATCGCGATCCCAAATTTCGCCGCGCTACGGCAACGAGCGTACGACGCTTCGGCGCAAAGCGCATCGTACAACTGCAAGATCGCCCAGGAAATGTTCTTCCAAAACAGCGGCGGCGTCGCCAACGGCTCGTACGCCACGTCTTTGGTGCAGTTGACCACTTGGGACACCAACCTCAACAAAGACGCGTCCGTGACGTTCTTGTTCAATACGTCCGGCTACACCTCGGGTTATACCTTCACGACGCACCATAACACCGGCACTCCGAACGGGTACTACGTCATCAGCAACTAGCTGGCGTCCGTCGCGGCGCGGCAGCCGGCGCCGCTGGCAAAGCCCTCTGCCGCCGATCGCGGCCCGCTCCGGCGCCCGGCGCCTGGACCGTGTTCGTTTGTGCAAGAATGTCGAAATGTAAACGTTCCAAACTTTCCCACCGGGCCCTTTTTTTGTTTGCGAGACGGCATAAACTCCACATTGGAAAGTCCCGTTCTGTCACAACATATTCGTGGAGGTGCTCATGCCGCATTTCGACACAGGAAACACCGGGTTTATGCTTCTCGCGACCAGTCTTGTGATGCTCATGACGCCCGGCCTTGCATTCTTCTACGGCGGCCTGGTCAGCCGCAAAAACGTGCTCGATGTGATGATGCAAAGCTTCGTCTCGATGGGGTGGACTTCCGTCTTGTGGTACGTGTGCGGGTACTCGCTCTGCTTCTCCGGGGGCGAGGGCGGGCTTGTCGGGAACCTCGACATGGCCTTCTTTCGCGGCATCGATATCAACTCCGTCTTCCAGCCTTCGAACATTCCGCTGTGGGTGTTCTGCGCCTACCAGATGATGTTCGCCATTATTACGCCGGCGCTGATCACCGGCGCCTTCACCAACCGCGTGCGCTTCGTGCCGTACATGATTTTCCTGACCGTCTGGCTGATTTTCGTCTACTTCCCATTCGTCCACATGGTTTGGGGCAAGGGCCTGCTCGCGCAATGGGGCGTGCTGGATTTCGCGGGCGGCATCGTCGTGCACGCGATCGCCGGCATGGCGGCGCTGGCCTCGGTCTTTTTCGTCGGCCGGCGGCGGGTGCTGGACCGCGGTCCGCACAGCATTCCGCTGGTCGCGCTCGGCACCGGCCTGCTCTGGTTCGGCTGGTACGGTTTTAACGCCGGCAGCGAGCTGGCGGTTGACGGCGTGACCGCGCAAGCGTTCATCAACACCGACACCGCGGCCTCGTTCGCTGCGATCACGTGGCTGGCGATGGCCTGGATCTTCGAGAAGAAACCGAAATTCGTCGGTCTGCTCACCGGGTCGGTGGCAGGCCTGGCGACGATCACGCCCTGCGCGGGCTTCGTGACGATTCACGCGGCCGTGCTCGTCGGCATTATCAGCGGCGTCGTCTGCTACGGGGCCATCTACTACAAAAACCAACACGGCTGGGATGACGCGCTCGACGTCTGGGGCGTGCACGGCGTCGGCGGCGTGACCGGCACGATCCTGTTGGGCGTGTTCGCCTCGCAGGCGATCAACCCGGCGGTGACGGTGAACGGGTTGGCCTACGGCGAGTACACCTTCTTTCTCAAGCAGACCGCCGCCGTGTTGGGGGCGTCGGTTTACGCCTTCGCGTTCTCGTACGGCGCGCTCTGGGCGATCAACAAGATCACCCCCGTGCACACCTCCGCCATCGAAGAGGAGCAAGGCCTCGACGAAACGATCCACGGCGAAAACGCCTATTATCTGTGATCGTCGGGGCGGAACGTCCGGCGACGAAGTCATGGTCCGGCCCCGCCGCAACCGCAGCGGGGCCGTTTCACGAACTCATCGCGGGAGCGCGGAATACGGGCAAAGGTTGAGAACGTGGAACCGGCGCCGGCCGCCGGCGTTAGAACCGGAATTCGCCCTCGATCAGCTCGACGTACTCGGCCTTGAGCGCAGCCACGGCTTTTTCGTAGTCGCTGACCTCGAGGACCAGGACGGCGTGTTCGCCCTTGCGCGCGACCGACATATAGAGCCGGTCGATGTTGATTTTCGCCTCGCGCAGCGGCTTGATGACGGCCTTCAAGCCGCCGGGATGGTCGGGCGTGTAGGCGGCGATGACCGGCGTTTCCGAAACCGCGTAGCCGCCGGCTTGCAAGATCAACAGCGCTTTCGCGTGATCGTTGACGACCATCGCCAGCGAGCCGCGCGGCGCCTCGCTCGTGATGCTCAGCGCCTTGATGTCGATGCCCGCCTCGGCCAGCAATTCGCTGACGCCGGCCAGTCCGCCGGGGAGGTTGGGCAGCGCGACGACGATTTGCTTCGGTCCCATGCGGTCTCCTTCTCTATGCGGTTTTCCAGGCGAAACCGGCGCGCAAGGCTTGCACGTTCGGCTCGACCAGGTGCTGGCCTTTTTCGGCGAAGAGTTTGCGGACCGCCCGCTCCGTGCCGGCGAGGGTCAACAACTTCGTGTGCTGAATCATGACCCCGAGCATGACGATGTTCATGCCCTTGGGATTGCCGAGCTCGTTGGCGATCGTCACGACCGGCGCGCGCACGATGCGCACGTCGTCGCGAAACGGCGCGATCGTCACCAGGTCGGAATTGAGCAGCAACGCCCCGCCCTTGGCCACGCTGTTTTGAAAACGCGTCAGCGAGGGGTTGTTCATCGCCACGACATACTCCGGCGCGCTCGCCACGGGGCTGGCGATCGGCTCGTCCGAGATCGACACGGTGCAGTTGGCCGAGCCGCCGCGCACCTCCGGCCCGTAGGCCGGCAGATACGTCGTGTGGTAGTCCTCGTCCATCGCCGCCGTGGTCAGGCAATAGCCGATGAACAGCACGCCTTGTCCGCCAAAACCCGAAATCAATGTCTTGATCAGCATGCGTCGCCTCCGAGCCGCGGTTCCGCGAAAACGCCAAGCTTGAACGTCTTCACCATTTCTTCTTTCACGAAGCGATGCGCCGCCGGCGGGTCCATGTGCCAGTTGGTCGGGCAGGGCGACAGGATCTCGATCAGCGAATAGCCCAAGCCCTCGATCTGGCAACGGAAGCCGCGGGCGATCGCCTTTTTCGTCTGCAGAATATGCTTCGCATCGTGGACGCTGCACCGCTCGATGTACGTCGCGCCCGGAAGCTGCGAGAGCATTTCGCAGATCAGAATCGGATATCCCGCCAGCGCCGCGTCGCGGCCGTACGGCGTGGTCGTCGTGACCTGCCCGAGCATGGTCGTCGGCGCCATCTGCCCGCCGGTCATGCCGTACACGGCATTGTTGACGTAAATGACGGTGATCTTCTCGCTGCGGTTCGCCGCATGGATCGACTCGGCCGTGCCGATCGACGCGAGATCGCCGTCGCCCTGATACGAAAAGACCACGGCGTCGGGGCGGACGCGCTTGATGCCGGTCGCCACGGCGGCGCCGCGTCCGTGCGGCGCTTCGAGCATGTCGATGTCGAGATAGTTGTACGCCAAAACGGCGCAGCCGGCCGGCGGCACGCAGATCGCCCGCTCGCGGACGCCCAATTCGTCGATCACCTCGGCGACGAGGCGGTGGATCAGGCTGTGGCCGCAGCCCGGGCAGTAATGGAACGGGACATCCAACAGCGTACGCGGACGCGCGAAGACCTGTTTCATGGCCGCGCCTCTTTCTTGATGCGGTGATAGATCTTGGCGATCGAGCGATACAACTCGACCGGCGTCGGCACCACGCCGCCCGGCCGGCCCGAGAAGTGAACCTGCGCCTCGGCCCCGACCGACAGCCGCACGTCATCAACCATCTGCCCCGTGTTCATTTCGAAAACGCAGAAATTCGTGCACGTGCGGCCGACCTCGGCGAACACTTTGCTCGGAAAGGGCCACAGCGTCTTCGGCCGGATCAAGCCGACCGCCATGCCGTCGGCCCGCGCCCGCTTGACCGCGCCTTTGGCGATCCGCGCGGCGGTGCCGAAGGCCACGACCGCCAGCTTGGCGTCCTCGGCGAACTCCGTCTCGGCCTCGGCGATTTTGCGCGAGATCAGCTCGTATTTGCGGAAGAGCTTCCAGTTGTGCTCCTCCATTTTCTGCACGTCGAGAATCAGCGACTTGATCAAGCGCGCCGGCCGGCCCTGGGCGCCGGAGATCGCGTACGGCCGCTCGGGAATCTCCCCGACCGGATGGGGCAGGATGACCGGTTCGCGGAACTGGCCGAGCATGCCGTCGCCGAGGATCATTACCGGCGTGCGGTATTTGTCCGCCAGTTCGAAGGCGCGCATCGTCGCCTGCATCAACTCCTGCACCGACGCGGGGGCGAGGACAATCACGCGGTAGTCGCCGTGGCCGCCGCCGCGCGTCGCCTGAAAATAATCCGACTGCGCCGGCGAGATGTTGCCCAGACCCGGTCCGCCGCGGTTCATGTTGACGATCACGGCCGGCAGCTCCATCGCCGCCAGGAAGCTGATGCCTTCCTGCTTCAGCGAAATGCCGGGACTGGAGGAACTCGTCATCGCCCGGACCCCGGCCGCCGACGCGCCGATGACCATGTTGATCGCCGCGATTTCGCTCTCGGCCTGGATGAACACGCCGCCGTTGCGCTGGATGTTGGCCGCCATGTACTCGGGCAACTCGTTTTGCGGCGTGATCGGATAGCCAAAGTAGGCGCGGCAGCCCGCCCGCAACGCCGCCTCGCCGATTGCCTGATTGCCGGAAAACAGGACTTTTTTACTCTCCACGGAAAACCTCGATCGCCGCGTCGGGGCAGCGGATCGCGCACAAGGCGCAGCCGTTGCAGCCGGCGTTTTCGTCGAAAACGACCGGCACGTAGCCGGCCTCGTTCAACTCGGAACCCTGACGCAACGCGTTCTTGTTGCAGACCTCAACGCATAGCAGGCACGCTTTGCAACGACCGAACGCGATAGTTATTCTTCCATTCATCTTCCATCGTCTCCGCTTGTGGGGAAATGGAGAACCACTCGAAAAGCCGATTGTCAAAACCCACGTCCTCAAGTACCGTACCATGACAATTTGCGTCACACAACCGCGAATTTCTCCTGATAGCGATTATTCGCGCCAGCGGAACGTGGCCCGAGGGTGGACGCAACTACTTGAAATGTGGGGACCTTTTGGTTCCCGCAGCCGGATTGCCGGCCCACGACGCTGGAAATCGCCGGACGGCGCCGGAAAGGGCGGATGATGATCGTCGTATTCGAAGCGCACGCGACCGAAGAGCAGATTCAGAATGTGACCGCCAAGGTGAAGGCCTTGGGCTTGGAGGTCCATCGCTCGGACGGCGTCGATCATACGGTGCTGGGCGTCGTCGGCGACCGCAAGCGTATCGCCGACATCCGCCAGTTCGCGTTTCTGCCCGGCGTGCGAGATGTTATTCCAGTATCGTCGCCCTACAAGCTGGCGAGCCGCGAATTTCACCCGGAGGACTCCGTCGTCTTCATCAAGGACGCGGCCGTCGGCGGCCCCGAAGTCGTAATGATCGCCGGCCCGTGCGCGGTCGAGAGCGAAGCGCAAATCGAAACCGTCGCCCGCGCGGTCGCGGAGTCGGGCGCGCGGCTGCTGCGCGGCGGCGCCTACAAACCGCGCACCTCGCCCTATGCGTTTCAGGGCCTGGGCGAGCCCGGGCTGGCTCTGCTGCGGCAGGCGGCGGACCGCCACGGACTGGGCGTGGTCACCGAGGTGATGACCATCGAGCAAATCCCGATCGTCGCGCGCTACGCCGATGCGCTACAGGTCGGCGCGCGGAACATGCAGAACTTCCCCCTGCTGGTCGAACTCGGCCGTTGCGGCAAGCCGGTGATGCTCAAGCGCGGCATGTCGGCGACGATCGAGGAATGGCTGATGAGCGCGGAATACATCCTCTCGTCGGGCAACGCCAACGTGATCCTCTGCGAGCGCGGCATTCGCACCTTCGAGACGGCGACGCGCAACACGCTCGACCTTTCGGCGGTGCCCGTGATCAAACACCTGTCGCACCTGCCGATCGTCGTCGATCCGAGCCACGGCGTCGGCGACCGCCGGCTCGTGCCGGCGATGGCGCGGGCCGCGGTGGCCGCCGGCGCGGACGGCGTGATGGTCGAGGTGCACCCCGACCCCGACAACGCCCTCTCCGACGGCCCGCAGGCCCTGCTGCCCGAGGAATTCACCGCGCTGATGAACCGCTGCCGCATCATCGCGACCACGCTCGGCCGCAAGATCGCCAAGGGCGCCTGACGTGCCGCCGGAAACCGCCGCGATCGTCGGGTGCGGGCTGATCGGCGGCTCGCTGGCCCTCGCGCTCAAACGGCGCCGGCCGCCGTGGCGCGTCGTCTGCCTCGATCTTCCGGACCGGCTCGACGCGATCCGCGACATGCAGGCCGGCGACGTGGTCGCGCCGCTCGCCGAGGCGGCGGCGCATCTGCCGCAGTGCGGGCTCGTCGTGCTGGCCTGCCCGGTCGAGGCGATGATCGCCGTGCTCGACCACGTGGCGCCGCATCTGGCGCCGGGCACGATCGTCGTCGACGTCGGCAGCGTCAAAACGCCGATCGTGCGGCACGCCTGGTCGGTCATGCCGCCGGGCGTCTGGTTCGTCGGCGGCCACCCGATCGCCGGCCGCGAAGTGTCGGGCGTCGCGAACGCCGACGCGTTGCTGTTCAATCAGCGGGCATTTTTTCTCTGTCCGTCGCCGGACACCCCGCCGGCCGCGCTGCTCAAATTGCTCGGCGTTGTCGAAGACCTGCTGGCGATCCCGGTGACGATCGAGCCCGAAGAGCACGATCGGCTGCTGGCGGCCGTCAGCCATGCGCCGCAGATCCTGGCCGTGGCCTTGATGCACGCCGCGATGACAGCGGACAAGACCCACGACCTGCTCGAGAAGGCCGCCGGGCGCGGCTTCCTCGACATGACCCGCATCGCTGCTTCGGACGTCGGCGTCTGGCGCGGGATTCTCGCGGCGAATCGCGCAGCGATCGACGAAGCGCTCGATCGGTTCGAATCCAGCCTCGCCGAGGTGCGCCGCGGCCTGGGCGGCGACGACCTCGAGCGGCTCTGGACCGAGGCCGCCGAACGCCGCCGGCGGATGACGCCGGAAAGCGCGCCGCGCCCGCGCCGCGGCGAACTGCGCAAGCTGGTCGATCAGTATGACGAGCAGTTGCTGAAGACGGTCGGGGCGCGGCTGCGGGCCGTGCGGCAGATCGGCCGCGAAAAGGCGCGCCGCAACGAGCCGGTCCTTGATCCGGATCGTGAGCGGCGCCTGCTGGCCGACCGGTTGGCGTGGGCGGAGGCGTGCGACGTGCCGCCGGACCTGGTGCAAGAACTGTTCGCGCTGTTGATGAAACACAGCCGGCAGATGCAGGCGCAGATGAAAGACCCGAAAAAAACCACCTGACGCATCGGCGGGAAGGGCAGCGGAATCATGCTCGTCATTTTGAAACCGGATTGCCGCGCGAGCGACAAGCAGAATCTGATGGAGTTCCTGCAAGCCGCCGGCTGCCGCGTGGTCGAGTTGAACTACGGCGAAGAGCCGTGCGTCGGCGCGGTCGGCGGCGACGCGATCGACCCGCTGCGGTTGCAGCTTTTCCCCGGCGTGTCGCGCGTTGTGCGCCTGTCCAAACCGTACAAACTTGCCAGCCGCGAGATTCACCCGGCCGACACGGTCGTGAAAATCGGCGGCGTCGCGGTGGGCGGCGCCCGGTTCGTGGTCATCGCCGGCCCCTGCGCGGTTGAAAGCGAAGAGCAGATTCTGCGCGCGGCAGAGATCGTCAAAGCCAGCGGCGCGGTCATTCTGCGCGGCGGCGCCTACAAGCCGCGGACGTCGCCGTACGCTTTCCAGGGCCTCGGCGAAGAGGGTCTGCGCCTGCTGGCGAAGGCGCGCGAACACACGGGTCTGCCGGTCGTGTCGGAGATCACCTCGCCGGAGTACATCGACCTGATGGTGAAATATTGCGACGCGCTGCAGGTCGGCGCCCGCAACATGCAGAATTTCGAACTGCTCAAGCGCGTCGGCCAGGCGGGCCTGCCCGTGGTGCTCAAACGCGGCATGTCGGCGACGATCGAGGATTGGCTGATGGCGGCGGAGTACATCCTCGCGCAGGGCAACCCGAATATCGTGCTGTGCGAACGCGGCATCCGCACGTTCGAGACGCTGACGCGCAACACGCTCGACATCTCGGCCGTGCCGATGCTCAAGGAACTGACGCACCTGCCGATCATCATCGACCCCAGCCACGCCACGGGCTTGCGCAACAAGGTGATGCCGCTGGCGCGCGCGGCCGCGGCGTGCGGCGCCGACGGCCTGATGGTCGAGGTCCATCCGCGGCCGGACGAGGCGCTGTCCGACGGCCCGCAGTCGCTCTACCCGGAGCAATTCGAGCGCTTGATGCGCGAAATCCAGGCCATCTGCCCGATCGTCGGCCGCCAACTCGACATGAACCTCGCCGTCAGCCGCCTGTCCGCGGGCCCGCCCGACGCGCGCCGGGTGGCGTACCAGGGCGCGCGGGGCGCGTTTTCCGAGCGCGCCGCCCGCCACTTCTTCGGCGACGACATCGTGGCGCTGCCGTGCGAGACGTTCGACGACGTGTTCGACACGTTGGCGCGGGGCGATGCCGCGTCGGCGGTCGTGCCGCTGGAAAACAGCAGCGGCGGCTCCGTGCACGAGGTCTACGATCTGCTGGTGCAGCATCGCGACATCCGCATTCACGGGGAGTTGCGGCTGCGGATCAGCCAGAACCTGATCGGCCATCCGGGCGCGACCCTCGACCAGATCCGCCGCGTCTATTCCCATTCGCAGGGCCTGACGCAATGCCGCCGCTACCTGCGCGCCCACGCCGATTGGGAGGCGATCCCGACCCTCGACACCGCCGGCGCGGTCGAATTCGTCAAGAAACGCGGCGACCCGGCCGAGGCGGCGATCGCCAGCGGCGAATCGGCGACGATTTACGGCATGAAGATTCTCGCCGACTCGATCGAAGACCTCTCGGCCAACTACACGCGCTTCGCCGTGATCCGCCGCGGCGAGGACGCGCTCGACCGGCCCAACAAGATTTCGCTGGTCTACGCCACGGCGGACCGCCCGGGCGCGCTGCTGTCCACGCTGAACGATTTCGCCGCCCACGGCGTCAATCTCTCGAAGCTGGAATCGCGGCCGATCCTCGGCAATCCGCTCGAACACATGTTTTACGTCGATCTGGATCTCGACCCGGAAACGCCGGCCTTCGACGAGCTCCTCGAAGAGTTGAAGAAGAAGACCGTGCTGCTGCTCGACCTTGGCCACTACCGCAAGGCGGAGCACCGCATCGATCAGTGAAGCGCGCGGGTCGCGAAATTCAAGCCGGCGGCGATGGTTGCCGCCCCGTGAGGTATTCGCGAATCCACGGCGCGATCTCCGGCGCCAGATAGAAACGCGGAAAGAGCAGATTCTCGTCGGCGCGGACGACGCCCTCGGCCGCCGCGCGCCGGGCCAGCGGCGTGCCGGGGTACAGCCGAATGCCGACCGTGATTTTCAGGCCGTCCAACTTCAGAGATTCGGCGAACACCAGGCTTTCCTCCACCGAGGCGCGCGTTTCGCCCGGGCCGCCGAGCAAGAGAAACCCGAAGCGGCGGATGCCGTGCTGCGCCAGCAAGGCGGCGACGCGCCGCACGTCGTCGGGCGTAAAGTGTTTGTTCAGTTCGCGCAGGATTCGCGCGCAGCCGCTCTCGAAACCGAGCGCGACCTCGACGCAGCCGGCGGCGGCCATCGCCTGCGCGAGTTCGGCCGAGAGCCGGTGCGGATAGATGATGGCGCGCCAGCGGCTGTCGAGGCCGCGCGCCGCGATGAGCCGGCACAATTCCAGCGCCTGCGACTCGGGAATGTTGAACGAGTTGTCGACGAAATAAAATTGCCGGAAGCCCGCGGCGGCGAGTTGCGCCAGGTGCTCGACCACGAGTTGCGGCGAACGCGAACGCGTGACGCGTCCCTGGATCAGCGCGGTCGAGCAGTACGAGCATTCGTTCGGGCAACCGCGGCGGCTCTGGATCGGAATCCAGATGTCGGCGTTGCCGCGCGGGACCGCGGCGAACGCCTCGGCGGCCGGCGCGGGCAGGACGGTCAGATCGGCGGCGAAAATCGCGGCCGCGGCGCCGGCGCCGCCGCGCACGTGCACGCCGGGCAGGGCGCTGGCGTCGCTGCCGCGTTCGAGTCGTTCGAGCAACAGCGGAAACACGGCCTCGCCGTCGCCGCAGACGCCGAAGTCGGCGCCGAGATAAGCGAGCGTTTCATCGGGGAAGATGCTGTAGCCCGCGCCGCCGAGCACGATCGGCGCCGACGTCGCCGCGCGGCATTCGGCGATCAACGGGCGCACTTTTTCCAACAGGAACCGCGGGCTTTCCATGTTCTGATCGTCGACGTTGCGCACCGACACGCCGATGACGCCCGGCGCGAAGGCCGCGATCGCCCGGCGCAACGCCGCCGCCGGCTCGGTCTCGAACATTAAATCGAGAAACGCGACCTCGTGCCCGGCGCGCCGCGTCGCCGCCGCCACCAGCGCGAGCCCGACCGGTATGGTCGGCATGGTGATTTTTTCGGTGTTGGCCGAGACCAGCAGCACTTTCATGGGGGCGAGGGTAACACCCGGGGGCGCGCGACGTCAAAGAAGAAGGAAAAAGGAAAAAGGAAAAAGGAAAAAGGAAAAAATCGGCCAAGCGGAACGCCTCTCGATCGCCGGCGTGCAACCGTGGCCGCCGACTATCCCGGATTGGCCGGCCGGCGCGGCATTCGCCAGACGCCCGCCGGCCTCGCTGACGACTTCGACCAACTCCTGCGCCGCGGCATCGAAGGCGTCAAATGTTTCTGGGACCGAATCGCCGCCCTATTGAACGCGTCAAAGAGTTAATCGACAAAAAGAAAGGTCAGAGTCTGCCGGTCGCGAATTGTAAAGGTTTTATTGGCGAAATTATCGCATTGCAGGAGATCCCTCGCTTCGCTCGGGATGTGAGTCGCGCTTTCAGAGATGACAATAACAACATTTATCGCCACTCGCGATCGGGTGGGGGAAGGGCGCTCCGGCAGTCTCTTTCCCTGCATGATGAACTGCCGCGGGGTATGGCGCCGACCCTTGACCGCGCGGCGCTGACGGCCCATAATAATCGGGCGCAACAATCATCTGGAAGCTGTGAATCATTATCGGCCGCTGGGGAAAGGACCGACGAAATGATAATGAGAAAACCGCTGGCGACGATCGTCGTCTTCTGCTCTCTTTTCCTCGGCGCGACTTTGGCGGCGGCCGACGATCTCGCGCAGGTTCGACAGGCGATCCGCGACAAAGGCCTGCGCTGGACCGCCGGCCCGGCGCAATTCACCGAGCAAGAAGTTCGTGCGCGGCTGGGCGTGCCCCTGCCGCTGTCCCATTCGCTGGGGTTTTGCACGGCGGCCAAATCGCCGCCCGCGAGTTGGGATTGGCGGACGCAGAATGCGGTGAGCGGCGTGCGCGATCAGGGGAGTTGCGGCAGTTGCTGGGCGTTCGCCTCGGTCGAGTGCCTGGAATCCGCGGCGATTCGGCAAGGCGGCTATCCGGCGTCGATCGACTTGTCCGAGCAGGATTTAATCTCGTGCTACAGCGGCGGCGGCAGTTGCTCCGAAGGCTCGAATCTGGACGGTCCGGCGAAGTATCTCGCAACGACGGGCATTGTCGACGAGACGTGTTTCCCGTACGGCGAGGAATCTTGGCAGTCCGGCGAACCGGTGGAAAGCTGTTCGCTGTGCTCGAACTGGCAAGCGGATTTGTACATCGTCGGCAACCACGGCACGGTGACGCAAGACGTCGATGATTTGAAAACGGCGGTTTACACCAATGGGCCGCTGGCCGTGTCATTCAAGGTGTTCGAGGATTTTGAATACTATAAAAGCGGCGTTTACTCGTACGCATACGGCCCGGTCGAAGGCGGCCACGCGGTGTTGATCGTCGGTTACAACGACGACGGCGGCTATTTTATCGTCAAGAACTCGTGGGGGGCGTCGTGGGGCATGAACGGCTACTTCGAAATCGCGTACGGCGAAGTCGCCGGGATCACGGATTTCGGGGCCGATGCGCAATGGATGGGCTTCGGCTCCGGGCCGGCCGCGCTCGCCTGCAATTCGAGTAGTTGTCCGAACGGCTGCTGCGACGCGTATGGATGCGAGACCGGCGCCGACAATGCCGCGTGCGGCACGGGCGGCAATCCGTGCGCGGCGTGCAGCGGTTCGGGAGAGGTGTGCGATCCCACCCAAAAAAGCTGCGTGGCTTGCGCGGCGAACAGTTGCCCGTCCGGTTGCTGCGATGCGTTTGGTTGCGAGACCGGCGCCGGCGATTCGACTTGCGGCGCGGGGGGCAATGCGTGCGTCGATTGCGCCGTTTCGGGACGGACCTGCAATTCGCACAGTTGCGTGGCTTGCGATTCGACTAGTTGCCCGAACGGCTGCTGCGACGTGAACGGTTGCGAGCCGGGCGGCGCCAACGGGGCCTGCGGCTCGGGCGGCAATGCGTGCGTCGATTGCGCGGCTTCGGGTCAGACCTGCGCGGCAAACGGTTGCAGCCCGACGTCTTGGTCGGAAATGACGAGCGGGGCGACGGCCGACACGACTTTGCGCAGCGTTTGGGGAAGCTCTCCTTCGGACGTGTTCGCGGCTGGATACGAGGTGAATTACGCCGCGAATACCCTCGCGGCGGCGATTTTGCACTACGACGGTTCCTCTTGGTCGACGACGGCGAGCGTGACGGCGGCGACGGCTTATATGAACGGCGTTTGGGGGAACTCCTCTTCGGACGTGTTCGCGGTGGGACGCACGAGTTCATTCGCGGCGATAATTTTGCACTATGACGGTTCCTCCTGGACGACGATGGCGAGCGGGGCGTCCGGCTTTGCGGCCTTGGCGGGCGTTTGGGGAAGCTCTTCCTCGGACGTGTTCGCGGTGGGCGAGGAATATGCCGAGAGTGGCGGCGGGATTGCCGCGGGCGCAAATCTGATCCTGCACTATAACGGCGCCTCGTGGTCGGCGGCGCCATGCGGGACGGCGACGGCGTATTTGAACGGCGTTTGGGGAAGCTCCGCTTCGAACGTGTTCGCGGTGGGCGTCATGAACACGAGTTCGCTCACGGCGGTGATTTTGCACTACGACGGTTCCTCATGGTCGGCGATGCCGAATGGGTCGCCCGGCTACGCGGAGTTGCGGGGCGTTTGGGGGATCTCTCCCACGGACGTGTTCGCCGTGGGCAGTGGTTACGAAGCTTCCGGATCCTCTTATATTCCGACCGGAAATGTGATCCTGCACTACGACGGCGCCTCATGGTCGACGCTGGCGAACGGGTCGACGACGGCGTTGTACGGCGTTTGGGGAAGTTCTGCCACGAACGTATTGGCTGCGGGGTTTCTCATGGCGAACGGCGCGCCGGCGATATTGTCATACGACGGTTCTTCTTGGCCGGCCATGGCGATAACGCCAGTGGCGCCGGGAATTCTGTATGGGATCTGGGGAAGCTCGTCGGCCGACGTATTCGCCGTGGGCGCCTACGGCGCAATTTTGCATTACAGCGCTTCGCCGGACGACGACGATGACAACGACGACAACGATTCGGCCGCCGACGACGACGCGGTCGATGACGATTCATCGCCCGCGGGGCGAACAGGTCAGAGCGAACAGCCCAGCGGATGCGGGTGCTGAGGCAATAGGGCAAGACGCCAATCGTCAGGGCGAACGCAAGGTTCGCCTGCACGATCTTAAAGTGGACAGCCGAGTGATTCTCCCGCCCGTGCGTCGGTCGGCGATGCTCGGTTGTTTTTGCACAGTGTAAAGTAACACTTGACACTTTCTTCAATTCGTGTATGATCGCCTCGGATCGAACGAAAAGGCGAAAGGGGCAAGTTCCGATGACGCCAAGAAAACGGGACCCGCGGACCGCGACTTCCGACGGCCGGCCATATCTGAAAATGAAAGAGCTTTCGGCGGCCGTGGCGCTGCCGAAATCCACGATCCTGCATTACCTCAACGAAGGGCTGCTTTTCGAGCCCATCAAGGCGGAAACGAACATGGCCTACTACCATCCGGACTGCGTCGAACGCATCGACCAGATCAAGCAACTGCAACGGCGCTTTCGCCTGCCGCTGGCGACGATCCGCGTGCTGCTGCAGAAGCAGGCGCCGGGCGTCGACGTGATGTCGCTCGCCGAGTTTCAAGAGGTCGTGTTTGGGCCGGCGGACCGGCCGTTGCTCGACGTTGCCGAATTTTGCCGCAGCACGGGGTTGTCGCCGGCGGAAGTCGCCGAGGAAATCGGCGCGGGCGTGCTGGCGCCGCTGCAGGCCGGCAAGTTCGACGCCGACGACGCGGCGATCGGCCGCACGCGCTGCGAGGCGCGGCGGGTCGGCATCGCCCCGGCCGACGTGACCTATTACCGCCGCCTCGCCGAGGAGCTGGTCGATCAGGAGATGGCGCTGCGCGACCGGGTCGTAGCGAATCTGCCGCCGAACGAAAACGCCGCGGTGACGATGAAAATGACCCAGTCCGCGCAGGCAATGCGCGCCTATGCGTTCCAGCGGGCGTTTCAACGCCGCATTATCGGTTTCCAAAACGCCGGCCGCGCGCGCGGCGGCAAGCGCGGAAAAAAGGAGAGGCCGTCATGAAAATTGTGATCTTGGGGGGCAGTCCGAAAGGCGAAATCAGCGTCACGCGGCAATATGTCGAATTCGTCCGGCGGGAATTCCCGCAGCATGAATACCAGGAATTTCAGATTTCGCAGCACATTCGCCGGTACGAAAACGATCGGCCGGCGTTCGACGAGGTCATCGCCGCGATCCGCGCCGCCGACGGCGTGCTCTGGGCCGTGCCGCTGTACGTTTATCTCGTCCCCTCGCAGTACAAGCGCTTCATCGAACTTATTGGGGAACGCGGCGCGCAAGAGGCGTTCCGCGGCAAGTACGCCGCGGCGTTGACGACCTCGATTCACTTTTTCGATCACACGGCGCACGAATATCTGCGCGGCGTGGCCGAAGACCTGGGCATGAAGTTCGTCGGCGGCCATTCGCCGGAAATGAGCGATTTGCTGCGGCCCGAAGGCCGGCGGCTGACGCGCCTGTTCGCCGAGCATTTGTTCGCCGCGATCGCCGAGCGGTGGCCGCTGCCGCGCCGCTACGCGCCGGCGACGCCGCCCGCGTTGCGCTACGCGCCCGGCGTCTTCGGGAAAGCGGTCGACGCCCGCGGCAAGAAAATTCTCGTGCTGCACGACGCCCAAGATGGCGACACCAATCTGGCGCGCATGATCGGCCGCGTGCAGAGCGCATTCGGCGGCGCGGCCGAGGTCGTCAATTTGCGCGACGTGGACCTCAAAGGCGGCTGCCTCGGCTGCCTGCAATGCGCGTGGGACAACACCTGCGTCTACGCGGGCCAGGACGGCAACAACGAATTGCACGCGGCGAAAATCGCGCCGGCGGAGATCGTCGTTTTCGGCGCGAGCATCGTCGATCGGTATCTTTCATCGCGCTGGAAGATGTTTTTCGACCGCGCGTTTTTCCATAACCATGTCCCCTGGCTCGGCGGCAAACACCTCGCGTGGGTGATCTCCGGGCCGCTCGCGCAAAACGCGAATCTGCGCCAGATCCTGCAAAGCACGCCGGAATGGCAAGGGGCCGACCTGGTCGATTTCGTCACCGACGAAACGGCGGAATCCGTCGACCTCGATCGGCAGTTGGACAACCTCGCGGCGCGGCTCGTGCGGCAGGCCGAGGAGAAATATATCCCCACCGGCACGTATCTCGCCGTCGGCGGCAAGAAGATTTTCCGCGACAGCGTCGCTGGCCGCATGCGGCTGATTTTCCATGCCGACCACGTGTATTTCAAGAAACATGGCTGGTACGACTTTCCGCATAGGAAATATCGCCAGCGGCTGCTCAATGCGGCGCTGGCGCCGTTGTTCTGGATTCCCGTGTTCCGCAAGCGCTTTTACCAAATCGGAATTAAGCCCGGCATGATCCGGCCGCTGGAAAACATGCTGGCGCGGCGACAGTGAGGAGTGACGAGTTACGAATTACGAGCTGCGAGTTCCGGGCGGTCAGTTGCCGGCATTCGCGTAAATGCGCGGTTGCGTCAGACGTAAATAATGCCGAATTCGCGTGCATTCGCGGTTTCATTTTCCCAACTTCGCGGTTCACTCGCGGTGGACACGCCGGGCTGGTTCGCCACGCCGGCCGTGGTTAGAATGCGCGCCGATTTCGACGGAGGAATCGGCCGCGGCGATGGCGACCAACGACAGCAAGCCCACCGGCCCGACCGGCCTCAAATTCGCGCTCCGTGCGCTGCGTGGGCGCAATTACCGGCTGTTCTTCGCCGGCCAGGGCATTTCGCTGATCGGCACCTGGATGCAGCGCATCGCCGTCAATTGGCTCGTCTATCGCATGACCGGCTCGCCGTTTTTGCTCGGCATGACCACATTCTGCAGCCAATTGCCGATTTTCATCGCGGCGCCGTTTGCCGGCGAAGTGGCCGACCGGATCGACCGGCGGCGGATCATGGTCGCGACGCAGGTGTTCTCATTGGTCCAGGCGTTGGCGCTCGCCGCGCTTACGCTGACGGGCCGCATCGAAGTGTGGCACGTCATGGCGCTGAGCGTGATGCTCGGCGTGATCAACGGCTTCGACGTGCCGACGCGGCAATCGTTCGTCATCGAGATGGTCGACCGCCGCGAGGACCTCGGCAACGCGATCGCGCTCAATTCGGTGATGTTCAACGGCGCGCGGCTGATCGGCCCGTCCGTCGCGGGGCTGCTGATCGCGACGATGGGCGAGGGCGTGTGCTTTCTCGTCAACGGCTTGAGCTACATCGCGGTCATCGGCTCGCTGCTGGCGATGCGGCTCGCGCGCCGGCCCGCGGCCGCGGCGCCCGGGCCCGGTTTTGCGCGCCTCGCCGAAGGCTTCGCGTACGCCTGGGCATCGGCGCCGATCCGCTCGATCCTTGCGGTCCTGGCGTTGACGAGCCTGATGGGCATGCCCTACGTGGTGCTGCTGCCGATCGTCGCCAAAGACATTTTGCATGGCGGCGCGCACACGCTCGGCTTTCTGACCGGCGCAACCGGCGTGGGGGCCATTGCGGGCGCGCTATATCTCGCGTCGCGCAAGAGCGTCGTCGGCCTGGTCCCCGTGATCGCCCTGGCCGGCGGCGCGTTCGGCCTGGCCCTGGCGGCCTTTTCGTTTTCGCGATGGTTCTGGCTCAGCGCGCCGGTGTTGGTGCTCGTCGGTTTTACGATGATGATCCAGATGGCCTCGTGCAACACCGTTTTGCAGACGATCACCGCCGACGAAAAGCGCGGCCGCGTGATGAGCATGTATGCGATGGCCTTCATGGGCACGGCGCCGTTCGGTTCGTTGCTGGCTGGCGCGCTCGCGGCGCGGATCGGCACGCCGATCACGCTGCTGCTCAGCGGCGCCGCATGCGTCATCGGCGCCGGCTGGTTCGCCGCGCGGATGCCGGCGATGCGCCGCGCGATCCGCCCCATTTACCTTGCCAAGGGCATTCCTATTTGACAGTTCGACGCCGCCCGTGCAAACTGGCGCCTCCTTGTGAGATCATTGCCGCGTTCGATATCGGCGCTGATGTGTGCGGCGCCCTGTGGTTTTTTTGACGATTTCGGCAAAAAAAGGCGGATCCATGACGACGGACTTCGCAGGCGGGTGGGAACCGTGACAAAACCGACGACAACCGGCCGCCACGCGGCAAAAGCGGCGGACGCCGGGCGGACCAATACGCCGCGGCGGCCGGTCGACGACTCGTTGGGCGACAGCGACGTCCTGTTTCGCGCCAGCTTCGATCAGTCGCCGATCGGCGCCGTGATCGTGTCGCTCGAATTCCGGTTCGTGCGCGCGAACGGCGCCTTTTGCGCGATGATCGGCTATTCGGAAGCCGAACTGGCAACCATGAATTTCGCGCAGATCACGCATCCGGAGCACCGCGAGGCCGACCTCGCGCAGGTGCTGCGCCTGAAGAACGGCGAAATCGAACAATACATCGCGGACAAGCGCTACATCCGCAAGGACGGCGCCGTCGTCTGGGGCCGCGTCTTCGCCCGGCTGGTCAAAGACGCCGCCGGCGTTGCGCGCAGTTTTCTCACGATGATCGAGGACATCACGGACCTGAAAAACATGGCGGAGCGCTTGCGGGAAAGCGAAAAACAACTCCGCCAGATCATCGATCTCGTGCCGCACATGATCTTCGTCAAGGATTGGAACGGGAAGTTTCTGCTGGCCAATCGCGCGACCGCCGAATTGTACAATACGCCGATTCGCAACCTCGTCGGCAAATCGCACGCGGAGTTTCACCGCGACGAGAACCAATTGCGCCAGATGTTGGCCGACGACCGCGAGGTCATGACGGAAAGACAGACCCGGCTCATCGCCGAACAGCCGTGCACCGACGCGTTCGGCAAGTTGCATTTTCTGCAAACGACAAAAGTGCCCTTTTTCGCGGCCGGCGACGCGGCGCCCGCGGTCCTCGGGATCGCCATCGACATCACCGAGCGCAAATGGGCGGAGGCCGCGCTGCGCGACAGCGAAGAGAAATATCGCCTGTTGGCCGAGAACGCGTCGGACGTCATCTGGATCATGGACCTGCGGCTGCGGTACACCTACGTCAGCCCGTCCGTCTTTCGCCTGCGGGGTTACACGGCCGCCGAGGCGATGTTGCAGAGCCTGGAAGAGACGTTGACCCCCGCATCGGCGGATTTGGCGGAGCAGGCATTTATCGAGGAATGGACGCGGGAGCAGCAAGGCGGGGCGCCGCCGTACGTCGATCGGACGCTCGAGTTGGAGCAGAAGTGCAAAGACGGGTCCGCGATCTGGACCGAAGTCCGCATGGGCTTCATGCGCAGCGCCGACGGGGCGCCGACCGGCATCCTCGGGGTGTCGCGCGACATCACCCAGCGCCGGCGGGCCGAGGACGAGCGGCTCAAGCTGGAAGCGCAGTTGCGCCACCAGCAAAAGCTGGAATCGATCGGGACGTTGGCGAGCGGCGTGGCCCACGAAATCAACAATCCGCTGACCGGCATTATGAACTACGCCGAACTGATTCAACTGTGGGCGCCGGCCGACGAAAAAGTCCGCGTCTGGGCGGAAAAGATCATCAAGGAAAGCCAGCGGGTCGCCGCGATCGTCCGCAACCTGCTGGCGTTTGCCCGCGAGGAGACGGAAAACCACAGCCTGGGCGACATGCGCGACATCGTCACCGCGTCGCTCAATCTGCTGACGGCCGTCTTGCGCAAAGACCAGATCGCGCTGACCGTCGAGATCGCGGAGAATCTGCCGCCGGTGCGGTGCCGCAGCCAGCACCTGCAGCAAGTCATCGTCAACCTGGTCACCAACGCCCGCGATTCGCTCAACGAACGTTACCCGGGGTACGACGCGAACAAGACGCTGGCGGTGCGCGTCGAGCGGATGGAAAGGGGAGGGCGGCCGTGGATCCGCACGGTCGTCGAGGATCACGGCCTGGGCATCGCCGAGGACACGCAGCGGCGCATCTTCGATCCGTTTTTCACGACCAAGCCGCGCCATCTCGGCACGGGCCTCGGTCTTTCGATCAGCCATGGCATTGTGGCGGAGCACAAGGGCGAGATCCGGGTGGAGAGCGAACCGGGCGATTTCGCCCGCTTTGTCGTCGATTTGCCCGCTGCCGAATTATAGGCGTCCCAGTTTCCCGCCGTTCACCTATCGGTCGGGCCGCGTCCTATCTCAAACCGCGGGGATTCGGATGGCACACATGCAGGCAGCGGCCACAGTAGTCGACCCAATCGATTGCGTGCTGCATTTCATGTTGAACGATCGCGTCGACCGGGTGCTTGACGTACGCCTTGGCGATCGCCCGCACCATGTCGCCGTGCGTGAGCCGGCCCGCGCGGTCCGGCAGGGGTTCGTTGATAATGCCGCCCGTGTCCGGGTGAAAGCCCATGATGCAGTAGTGGCAACGGTATTTGTCGACGCGCGCATACGTGATGGCCATGCCGTCAATCGCCGTGGTCTCTTCAAATTCTTTCCGCAACGCCCCGCTCGGGCAGGCGGCCAGGCACTTGTCGCAGCGGTCGCATAGGCTCGGCCGGCGGCGCATGGCGTCGGGCGCCAGTTCGGCGGTCGTGAGGATCGTGACGAAGCGCGCGCGCGTGCCGTATTTCTCGGTAAGCACGAGGCCCGAGTAGCCGAATTCGCCCAGACCGGCGGCGACAGCGGCGTGCCGGTGCGAAAACTCGGCCGCCTGGCGGCGATAGTCCATCTCTTTCGGATAGACTGTCGGCACGAACGGGAGAGCGAGGAACCCCGCATCTTCGAGCGCGTTCGCCAGGCGAAAGGCGGCATGGCCCAATTCTTTGTTGACGATCGCGTAGCCGTAATATTGATACGGATAAACACCGCGGCGCCACTGCAGCGCGGTCGCCTCCGGGAAATGCCGCCCGAGCACGACGACCGATTTCACGTCGGGCAGATAATCCGTCGGCCGAAAGCCTTCCGGCGCGCCGGCCAGCCGCGCCGCCGGCGAGACGCCGAAGAGGTCCACGCCGGCCGCTTCCGCGACGCGACGGAGGCTGGACTTGAGTTGACGCGCCATGGTTCGCTCTCCTTCCGGTCGACCGCCGCGACGCGGCCGACGCCGCATGGCGGCGACACAAAGAACGCCCGGGCGGCGCCGATCGAAACACGTATTTTCTCATAGATCACCGGGAAACGGAAATTGATCGCGGCACGGTGGCGCTCGCGGTTTCCAGAATCAGTTTCTTCGCGTGAGAACCCGCGCTACATTTCGTCCAATAAATAACAGACCATGTGCAGAATCGCCGTGTGAATTTCCTGCACCAACGGCGTTTCGGCGGCCGGGACCACAAACAGGATGTCGCACCCGCCGGCCATCAGGCTGCCGTCGCGCCCGACCAGACCGATGACCGTCATGCCGCGGCTCTTCGCCGCCCCGACGCCGGCCAGCACGTTCGGCGATTTGCCGCTGGTCGAAATCGCCCAGGCGATGTCGCCTTTTTGCCCGAGCGCTTCAATCTGGCGGGCGAAAACCGCCTCGTAACCGTAGTCGTTTGCGATGCAGGTCAGCACGGACGTGTCGGTCGAGAGCGCAATCGCGGGCAGGGCGCGACGTTCGCGGATGAACCGGCCGACCAATTCGCCGGCGAGATGTTGCGCGTCGGCGGCGCTGCCCCCGTTGCCAAAGGCGAGCAGCTTGCCGCCGGCGGCCAGCGTGCGCGCGATCGCCGCCGCCGCCGCGCGCAATTTCGCGTCGTTTTCGGTGAAAAACCTGACGCGCAGGTCCGCGCCGCGCCGCGCGTATTCGGCGATGTCGAAGGCCATGGCCGCCCCTTTCGCCTAGAGTTTTTCGAGCGGATTGATCGGCTTCGAGTTGCGCCGCAGCCGAATCTCGTCGTCGAGCCAGGCGACGAACTCGGCGAACGGCATCGTCTTTTGTTCCTTGACCCCGTAGCGCCGCAGCGTGACGGTTTCGTTCTCTTTTTCGCGCCCGCCGAGGACCAGCACGTTCGGGACCTTCGCCGTCGACGCGTTGCGGATTTTTTTGTTGAACGAATCGTGCGAATCGTCCACCTCGACGCGCACGAAGCGGTCGTGCAGTTCCTTGCGCAGCTTGACCGCATATTCGTACATCTCCGGCGCAACCGGCACGATCAGCACTTGCAGCGGCGCCAGCCACGTCGGGAACGCGCCGCCATAGTGCTCGATCAGGAAACTGATGAAGCGCTCGTGCGTGCCCAGCGGCGCGCGGTGAATGATATACGGAATCTTTTCCTGCCCGTCGCGGCCGATGTAGCGCAGGCTGAAGCGCTGGCCGCTGGTGAAATCGAGCTGGTTCGTCGAGGCCGTTTCCTCGCGGCCGATGACGTTGGTGACCTGAAAGTCGATCTTCGGCCCGTAGAACGCCGCCTCGCCGGCGACCTCTTCGTAGGGCAGGCCGATTTCCTTCAGCACGTCGCGCATGGTGACGATCGTGCTGTCCCACAGCGCCGCGTTTTCGACGAATTTGTCTTTCGTCAGGTCATGGGTCGATAGCCGCACCCAATAATTCTCCATGCCGAACAGGTCGTAATAATACTTGTGCAGGTCCATGACCTTGACGAGTTCTTCGAGCAGGCGCTCGTCGTCGACGTACAGGTGCGCGTCGTTCATCGTCATGCCGCGCACGCGCAGCAGGCCCGCGAGTTCGCCCGATTTCTCGAAGCGGTAAACGCTGCCGTACTCCGACAGCCGCAGCGGCAGATCGCGATACGAGTGCGCCACGGTGCGGTAGATCATGTGGTGGTGCGGGCAGTTCATCGGCTTCATGAAATACTGTTCGTTGTCGAGCTCCATCGGCGGGTACATCGAATCTTTGTAGTGCTCGAGGTGGCCCGAAATCTCGTAGAGTTCGCCGCGGGTAATGTGCGGCGTATTGACGAATTTGTATTCCTGCCGGAACTCCGCCTCGTAGGCGAGCTTTTCCAATTCGCGCCGGATCGCGCCGCCGTTTGGCAGCCACAGCGGCAGGCCTTTGCCGACCTCCTCGGCAATCGTGAATATCTGCAATTCCTTGCCGAGTTTCCGGTGATCGCGTTCCTGCGCGATCGCGCGCCGTTTCTTGAAAAGATCGAGCTCCTCTTTGGTCGCGAACGCCAGGCCGTAGATGCGCGTCATCATGACGTTGTGTTCGTCGCCGCGCCAGTACGCGCCGGCGATGCTGTCGAGCTCGAACGCGTCGGCCGGAATCTGATTTGTGCTTTCGACGTGCGGGCCCTCGCACATGTCGACGAAGGGTCCCGATTTGTAAAAGCTGATCGCTTCGCCGGCCGCCAGGTATTCGCGGCACATCTCGATCTTGTACGGCTCGTGCGCCGCCTCCAGCTTTTGCAGCGCCTCGTCGCCCGGCAACTCGAAGCGCTCGAACGCAATATTTTGCTTGACGAAATGCTTCATCCGCTTTTCGAGCTTCGGCAAATCTTCCAGCGTGATCGGCGTCGGAAATACGAAATCGTAATAAAAGCCGGTGTCGATCGGCGGCCCGATGCCCAGTTGCGCGTCCGGGTGCAGTTCCTTCACTGCCGTCGCCAGGACGTGCGACAGGCTGTGGCGCATGCGATACAATTTGTCGTCGACGTGTTCTTTCATGTTAAACTCCTCTCTTCCCCCCAACCTCGGGGGAACGGTGACGCGATACTATAACGAGATTGAAGTCGCCGGAATAGAGGCTCGGAAGTCGATAACTCGGGAAATATGGAGGCCGAAAGGCTGACACTACCGGGAGGGCGATTCGGCATGTTTCATTTTCGCTATTGACGCTGCCGCCCCTCGTTCTGCATTCTATCGGTGTGCAATCAGGGTCGACGAGGGTTGGATGAATCGAAACTTCACCGTGCCGCGCGAAGCTGTGGCAGAATTTTGCCGGAAATGGCGCATCGCGGAATTCGCGCTTTTCGGATCGGTCTTGCGAGAAGATTTTTCCCCACGGAGCGACGTCGATGTGCTGGTCACGTTCTCCGATGACGCTCGCTGGTCGCTGTTCGATTTTAATGCGATGCGCGAGGAGTTGACCGCGATCTTCGGCCGGAATGTGGATCTCGTGAGCCGTCGCGGTTTGGAGCGGAGTCGAAATTATCTGCGCCGCGAGGCCATTCTCGGCTCGCTCGAGATTCTGTATGCCGCGTGACCGCGTTTATCTGCTCGACATCTTGGAGGCCGCGCGCGGCGCGATGCGGTATGTTGCAGGCAAGACACGGACGGAGTTCATGTCGGACGAGCAGTGCCAGGATGCCGTGATTCGTCGACTGGAAATTGTCGGCGAGGCCGCGCGACGGGTCTCGGACGAGGCCCGCCGCCAGCATGATTCCGTTCCCTGGCGAGACATCGTCGGCTTTCGCAATGTTCTGATTCATCAATATGACGGCGTGGATCTGACGCTGGTTTGGGAAACCGTCCAGAATCAGCTTCCGCTTTTGATCGAGACTCTCGAAAAAATCATCGAATCAGAATCCGCGTGACGCCGGTTTTGTGTGGACGCTGCAATCCACGATGGGCCCCGCCGCGCATCGTCGCCACGCTTGCCGCGTGGCCGCAGTCGCTCAGCCTCCCGGTCTCTCACTCTCTCAGCCCCCCAGTCGCCCAGTCTCTCGCAGCCTCTCAGCCTCTTTTAAGACCGCCCCGGTTTTCCTTAGGGCGTACGGCGGCACGGCGCCCTCGGGCAGGCCGAGCAGCAATTCGGCGAGCCGCGCCGGGCGGACAGCGGCTTCGCTGTGCGTGTGGCGCACGCGGAACACCAGCGCGTCGCCGGCGACGGTCGCCTGCTCGACGAGCGGCCGGGCGTCGACGGTCTTCGTTCGGTTTTTCCGCGTCACCGCTTGCGGGCAGGCGTCGCGCGCTAGAAACGCGGCGACGGCCGCGGCGAAATCGCCCGCCGGCAGGCCGGTCAGGTCCACGTGGAACTCGAAACCGACGATGACCTCGAACAGGCCCGGCGCGTTCTCCGGCGGGCGGCGAACTTCCAAGACCGCCAGGCCGAACGGCAGGGCGTCGCCGAGCCGCGCCGCGAGTTCGTCGTCGGCGACGGGCTCGTCGAGCGCCAGGTCCACCCACTCCGCAACGCTGGCCGCGCCGACGGCCAGCGGTGGGCCGAAGGCGAGGCGCGGCAGCGGGTGAAAGCCCTCGCCGTACGGCACGGGCAGGTCGGCCCGGCGCAAGGCGCGCGAGAAGATCTTCACCAGCTCGAGGTGCGACAGCCATTTGGCCGGGCCGTCCTTGCCGAAGCGCACCCAGCGGCGATGGCGCGGCGGCGACGTGGCGGACGCGACCTTCTTGATTTGCGGCGGGCCGAGTTCCGCCGCGGGCGGGGTGAATTGCGCGGCGACGGCGCCGCCGCAGACGCCGCAGCTTTGGCATTGGCCGGTGCGGCAGTCGGGGGTGATCTCGCCGGCGAGGGCGCGATCGCGTTCGGCGCGGAAGAACTCGGGCGTCACGCCGATGTCGACGCCGGACCACGGCAGCGGCTCGTCGTCGCCGAACGAGCGCGTCGCGAGCGCGGTCAGATCGAGGCCGGCGTCGGCGAAGGCGCGGGTCCATTGGCGAAAATCGAAGTGTTCGGTCCAGCCGGCGAAGCGCGCGCCGGCGCGGTAGGCGCGTTCGACGGCGTCGGCGACGCGGCCGTCGGCGCGGGCCAGCGCCGCTTCGAGCAGGCTCATATCCGACTGCGGCCGGCGGAAGGTCACGCCGCCGCGGAACAGGCCCTCGGGCAACAGCGCCAGGCGCGCGCGGAGTTCGTCGGGGGCCGCCAGGCCGAAGCGTTCGAACGGCGTGTACGGCTTGGGCACGAAGATGCTGACCGTGACGTTGACGCGGGCGCGGGCGCGGCGGCGGCGGCCGGCGCGGAAGACGCGTTCGACCAGCGCCGGAATCGCCGCGACGTCGGCCGCCGTTTCGGTGGGCAGGCCGATCATGAAGTACAGCTTGAGCAGTTCCCAGCCGGCGGCGAAAACGCGGTCGGCCGAATCGACGATCTCGTCGTCGGCGATCGGCTTGTTGAGGGCGCGCCGCAGCCGTTCGGTCCCCGCCTCGGGCGCGATCGTGAACCCGGTGCGGCGCACCTGGCCGATCGACGCCGCCAGTTCGCCGCGCAGCGATTCGACGCGCAGGCTCGGCAGCGACATCGCCACGCGGGCCGGCGCGAGCTCCGCCGTGAGGTAGGGCAGCACGGTTTGCACGGGCGACCAGTCGCCGGTCGAGAGCGACAGGAAGCTGACCTCGTCGTGGCCCGTCGCCGCCAGACCCCGGCGCGTCAGCTCAACGACCTTCGGCCCGCTGCGTTCGCGCGCCGGCCGGTAGAAGTAGCCCGCCTGGCAGAAGCGGCAGCCGCGCAGGCAGCCGCGCATGACCTCGATCGCCAGCCGATCGTGCACCGCCGGCGCGTTCGACAGCAGCGCGGCGCACGGGGCCGGCGCGGTTTCGAGATCCGTCTCGATCTGCCGCCGGACCCGCGGCGGCTCGCCCGGCGCCAGGTCGAAGCCGGCGAACGCGTCGGCGGCGAAACGCGGCCGGCGGCGGTGCGGCAGGTAGACGCCGGGCATCTCGCCCAGGGCCGCCAGCCGGGCGGCGCGCGCGAGGCCCCGCGCCTTGGCCGCGCGCAGCGTCTGGGCGATGGCGACGATTGCGCGGTCGGCGTCGCCGATGAAGAGGGCGTCGAAGAACGGGGCCCACGGCTCGGGGTTGGCGGCGACGGGCCCGCCGGCGAGCACGAGCGGCGCGTCCTCGCCGCGGTCGGCGGCGCGCAGCGGCACGCGGGCGAGGTCGAGAATCTGCAGCACGCCGGTCGCGCACAACTCGTATTGCAGCGTGACGCCGATCGCGTCGCAGCGCGCCAGCGGCGTCTGCGTTTCGAGCGTAAAGAGCGGCAGGCCGCGCGCGCGCAGCTCGGCCTCCATGTCGGGCCACGGCGCATAGACGCGTTCGGCGGCGCACCAGGGCAGATCGTTCAGCGCGGCGTAGAGCACCTGATAGCCGTGGTGGCTCATGCCGATCTCGTACGCGTCCGGAAACGCCAGCGCGATCCGCAGCTCGGCGGACTCCTTCCGCCGCGCGCCGATCTCGCCGCCGATGTACCGCGACGGTTTCTCCACCCGCGCCAATAGCGCGTCCAGCATAGGCGCCTCCGTTCGCCGAAGCGGCGACCGGCGCCACTATGCCCGCTTTCGGTCGGCCGAGGCAACCGGCCGACAGTGAACAGTGAACAGTGAAACAAGGTCGACGCGGCGACCGGTGTGTGGCGTGGTCGTTGTTACCTCGCGACCGGCAGCGCCGGCCACGCGTCGATGCGCGAGCGCCGGAACCCGGAACCCGGAACCCGAATCCCGGAACCCGAATCCCGGACCCCGAGTCCCGAGTCCCGAATCCCGAATCCCGCCCAAATTGGCTTTGTTTGGTAATTTTGCCTAAATTGGCCGCTTGAACGCCGCCATATATCCGCGATCGCGGCGGGGAAAATGACATTGCCAGCCATCGGCGGGCGATAAATGATCTCAAAAATAACTGCAAGGAAAAGCGCGGTCGCGGCGGCGCCCCGACCATCGCGCCAACTTCATCTGTAAGAGCGCCCCCCGCCTCCGCCTGCGCCGGGGCAGGCTCTTCGCGGGGGCAGGCTTTTCCAGGCGCGATTCGACAGATCGCACCCGGAAGGGTGCTTTTGCAGAAGACGGATCGGCGGCGCCGGCGCTTTTTCGGGGCCGGAGTTCCCGTGCGGCGGGCGCGACCGCCCGCGGGGAACGCTTGCCCGGCGGCAAATCGTTTGCCGAAGTCGTCCGTTCGTGGCGAAAAAGCATTTGCCGCCAAGCGGTTAGCGACGGCCGCAAAAAGGCGCCAATTTGCCGGCATTTTGGCGCGGGTCTTGCACCGCCATACGGCAACGGTCGAGCGCGGCGCGAGCGAGGGGAGGCGGGCGCGTCACCATCGGCCGTCAGGAAAAAACCAGGGGTGATCGGGCGCCGCCGGCCGCGGTGGGGGCGGCGCCGGCCCGTTTTCTGGGCGAAATGGGATGATGAAAAAGCCAAAACGAGTCGTAGCGGCGATGGTGATTTTCGCGCTGGCGTGCGCGCCGTTTCTCTCCGCCTGCGCGAGCCGGACCAGCCATGCCGACTGCGCCGCCTGCGCGGCGCAGGCCGCCGCCGGCTACTACGACGTCAATCAAATCAAGGGATATCTCGCAAGCAACATTTCCGCGTTTGCCGGCAGCATTGCCATCGGCAACGACCGGCCGTCGTTCCTGACGAAGGCGATGGTGCACCTCGCCCTGGGCGACCGGGCGGGCGCGGCGCAAACGCTGGACGATTACGACTGCGTGTATCCGAACACGGGCGAGAGCGCGCTGCTCCGGGCGATGATCTTGGCCTGCGGAAACAGCGGCGCCTCGGCGGTCGTGCCGCTGCTGCAACAGGCGCTGGACACCGGCGTTTGGGACATGAGCACCGGAGAATTCTGGGGATTTATCGAGTCGTCCGGCGTCTTCGACAACTATCTGGGGAATGCGCAGTCGGACGAGTTTCGCGAGTTTCTTTCCCAAAAGGGAAAGGTCGAATTGCCCGCGCCGGAGGGCCTGACGCCGCGTTTGCGGAACAGCGATTGGGGCAAAAGCGAATGGGACACGTCATGGCACAGCCTTTATCTCTATGTGGGCCACGAGTATGTCCCGCTTTTGACCAACGCGTTGAAGCTGGCCGAGGAGATGGCGCATTTCATCGGGGTGATCACCGAGCTTGATTTTCTCTTCGTGCCGATCGCGATGGTGATCGCGGTGCAGCACGCCCGGATCGAGGATGCGGACGGCGGCTGCGGCGTCGAGCTGGCCTGGTTTTGGCCCCAGCTTTTCGGCGCGTTGATCGCACTGTTCCGGCTGGATTCGCAGGGCGAAGATTGCAAAGGGGCCACGCAATGCGATCCGCCCGCCGGCCTGACCGTTAATTTTGATCCGACCAAACCCGTCCGTTTCGGCGACTCGCTTGCGTTCACCGCGTCGGCGGTGGAATTCCCCGCCCAATATATGTTCCGCTTCACCTACCCCGGGCAGTCTTTTGCCCCGCGCGAGACCGACTGGCTCGACGGCAACGTGTTTGCGACCGCCGCGAAGTGGACGACGAAATGCAACGACTGCGACGTGACGGCGCACGCCCTGACGCGCAACCGGCGCACCCGGAAAACGTGCGGCGAGGCGCCCAACACCGTCACGTACCACATCTACGACCCGAACCCGTATATCGAGAAGATCACCGGATTCACGTACAACGAGAGCGAGGAGTGGCTGCCCTGCAATGCCGATTTCGACATGACAATCACTCCGGTCGGGGGACAGTGCATCATCCAGGAACAATGTGCGGGCCCGGACGGCGCAGGCCCCATGTGGCGGTGGGTCCCCTTCGTCAATTCCGTCGAGAACAGCCGGAAAGCCTATGTGAATCCGTACCGTTTCAATCCGGCCCGGATCTGCAAGCAACAAAAATGGGTCAAGCCGGGGGATACGCTGCAATTTCAGGTCTGGGCGTATTGCGGCGACCAGCAGCAGTATGCCACGAGCGCGTGGACCAAGATCTTCACCTTCCAGGACGACCAGAGTTCGACGAAGAAATAGAAATTCGAGGTTGTCTCCGGGCCTCACGCGGAGACGGCCGCAACGCGTCGCGCGGGACCGCGCGCTACGCGTTCCGGCCGCGCCCTTCTCTGTACTACTAACGGTTCGTTTCTTGTTCTTGCGCCACGATTTTCGTTGCACCGTTGTTGCGCCCGGGAATAATGGGACTTATGGGACCAATGGGACTCATGGGATTGTCGCCGCCGTGCCCGTTCGCCAACCGGGCGCAATGAAACCACGCGGGCCCCGCGCCGGTTCATTCCGCAATCCGCAATCCGCAATCCGAAATTCGGTTGCGGCTTTGCCGCGCTGTGCTCTCTGTGTCCGCCCTCTGTGCCCTCTGTGTTTAGCGTGACCCGTCATGCCGGCCAATGACCGTTGACAGCAAGGACCGGGTTGCCTAACTATGAAATCCACAACCGCCTTTCGGGAACTTTCGACTGAGTTCGGGACACGCTCATCTTCGACCGGATCGCCCGCGAAACGGCGGGGCTTTCCGGGGCAAACGGACGAACCGAGAAAGAGATTTCCTGGCGATGAAACAGTGACCGACGAAAGCGATCAGATCGAGGGAGGGGATGACGTATGACGACTCCCCCCGCGCGCCCCAAGCTGCACCACATCGTCCATGCCGACCGCCTGCCGTCAATCGTGGCCGATCAAGGCCTTTGGTGCGACTCCGAGGTTATGCGGCGCGCGCCCGCCGGCACGATCATCGGCATGAGCGCGATCAAACTACGGCGTCTAAACGAGCTACGCCTGGCCAGTCACCCGGACCTGCGCGTGGGCGACTGTGTTCCCTTTTACTTCTGCCCGCGTTCAGTAATGCTGTACGTGATCTCTCAGGCCAATCACCCGGAACTCGAATATCGGGGCGGCCAGGATCCGATCATCCACCTTGAAGCCGATCTGCAGTCGGTCGTTGCCTGGGCAAACCGGCGGGGCCAACGCTGGGCTTTCACCCTGTCGAATGCCGGCGCCTTCTACTTCGAAGATCGCCACGACCTGGTTCATTTGAATGAAATCGATTGGAACGCCGTCCAGGCGAGAGAGTGGCGGAACTCCAAGGAGGGCAAACAGGCTGAATTCCTGCTTGAGCGCAGCTTCCCTTGGCATCTGGTGGAGCGCATCGGGGTGATTTCGGAGACTATATATTACCAAGTAGCCAGAGCGCTGCCCGCGAAAGGGCATCGGCCGGTGGTTGAGATTCTCCGCGAGTGGTATTACTAATTGGCGAGGCGTTGGCCATGATCGAATTCAGAACCGGCGACATCCTGAAATGCGAGGCGGAAGCGCTCGTTAACACCGTCAACTGCGTTGGTGTGATGGGCCGCGGCATCGCGCTCCAGTTCAAGAACGCCTTTCGCGGGAATTTCCAGGCCTATGCGGCGGCGTGCAAACGCGGCCAGGTGCAACCAGGGCGGATGTTTGTGTTCGAAACCGGGCAACTGACGCCGCCTCGTTATATCGTCAACTTCCCGACCAAGCGCCACTGGCGCGGCAAGAGCCGCATCGAGGACATCGAGGCAGGGTTGTTGGCGCTTGCCGAAGTGATTCGGTCGCACCACATGAAATCGATCGCGCTCCCGCCGCTGGGCAGCGGCCTCGGCGGGCTTGACTGGGCGGCCGAGGTCCGGCCGCGGGTGGAAGCGGCGTTGGGCTCGCTTTTCGGGGTGAAAGTGTTGGTCTTCGAACCGCAAGGAGCGCCTTCATCCGACAACATGCAGCACCGCCGGGAGGCGCCGAATATGACGGCCGGCCGTGCGGCGCTCGTGGAGCTGATGCACCGGTATCTGGGCGGGTTGCTCGATCCCTTTGTCACGTTGTTGGAAATGCACAAGCTGATGTACTTCATGCAAGAGGCCGGTGAGCCGCTGCGCTTGCGGTTTGCGAAGGCTGCCTACGGACCGTACGCCGAGAACCTGCGCCACGTGCTGCACGCTATTGAAGGACATCTGATCGCCGGTTACGACGATGGCGGCGATGCGCCGAACAAGCAAATTTCCCTCGTGCCTGGCGCCGTCGAGGATGCGACGGCATTTCTGGCGCAACACGCCGATACGCTCCGTCGTTCCGATAGAGTGGCTGATCTGGTCGAGGGATTTGAGTCCGCGTTCGGCATGGAGCTTCTCTCGACGGTTCACTGGGTGATGACTCGCGAGAATGCGCGCACGCTTGACGAGGTGATTGCTCGCACCTACGAATGGAACGCGCGAAAACGACAGTTCTCCCTGCGCCAAATCGGTCTCGCGATTGACGCGCTCACGAGGAAGGGCTGGATTGCTGCACCCGCGCGAGAAAGCGCGGTCTGACGACCGGCGGTTTGATTCCGTTCTAAACACAGAGGCCACAGGCCGGCGGAATGGAACTCAAAACACAGAGGCCACAGAAAAAGCCCGCAGACGACAAAGTGGCGGCCGCAACGCGTCGCGCGGGACCGCGCGCCACGCGTTCCGGCCGCACTTTTCGCTGTACTCTCCGTGTCCGCCCGCTGTGCTCTCTGTGTCTAAAATTACTCAACCCGTCATGCCGGCCATCGCGAACGGAAAGCACTTGCCGCCGTCACGCCGGGCGCGGCGCTGGGAATCGGAACCGATTAAGTAATGTGTCCCCGGAATCGGACCCCGATTAAGTAATGTGTCCCCGGAATCGGTCCAAGGGACAGTCACCCGGATGTGTTGTTTTTTCAACGCAACACTCGATAAGACAAATCAAGGCTCCCACGTTGATTCAACGCGCCCGTTGCGCCATCCTCAAATTGGTTTCCCTCTTTGACAACACGCTTTCTCACTTTGTGGCCCGATGAAACATTTTCGAGCTTGACATAGGTCCGGCCATAGGGTAACTCTAAATCATTCCGTTTTCCTTATACGCGAATTGTGTTTAAAGACGGGAGGTCAGAAATGAAAGGCGTAGAAACAGAGAACGATCTTCTACTGACCTTCGCATAATATGGTGACAACTTCGTCAAAATGATAACCCGGCGTGTTTTAAGAAGGCGAACGCCAGACCCGTTCTGCGTCTCACCCGCGCCATCCCTCGGCACACGGCGCGGC
>Ga0181520_10000327_pt1 | contig 105596 bp, 93 predicted proteins | sample PEATcosm2014_Bin_29_FD_132451 | JGI IMG/M metagenome (GOLD analysis project Ga0181520, IMG submission 132451) | Peatland microbial communities from MTU Mesocosm Facility, Houghton, MI, USA - PEATcosm2014_Bin02_30_metaG | ecosystem: Environmental > Terrestrial > Soil > Wetlands > Peat | place...
AGGGTTTTTCGGGTTGGCTCTGTAAGGCTTTTCCTACACCGAAGCGAAGCGCTAATCGATCAGTTTGTGCGTCAGGGCGTAGCGGGTAAGTTCGGCGTTGCTTTGCATCTGCATTTTTTCCATTCGTTCGGTTTTGCGTCGCCTGGCGGTGAGCTACTTTGCACAGATAAGGAAGCATGAGCTGGATTGACCATACACATATTTATGGCGTTGTTAGGATCAGCTAGTCAGGGAGGTTCACAGTATGTTGAAGAAGATGGTATTCGCAGTATTCGGTCTGGTTATCGCGGTCGGCTTGATGTCGCCGCCTAAAACAGAGGCCGAGGTACACGTCGGAGTTCAAATCGGAGCGCCGGTAGTGATGTTTACAAGTGGCTACCATGACGGCTACTACTACGAAGATGGTTATCGCTATCAAAGAGACTATCGCGGATACCGGCACTATGACCACGCATTCGGGGGACATAGCGACTGGAAACACGACCGCGCCCACCGGGACGGAAACCATCATGACGAGCATCACCCAGATGGCGACCATCGCGACTGGAAGAAATAGCAGAGATTACAACAGCAGCGAACGCTTGTTCCCTCGATTGACCGAAACTGAATAAGCCAGTTGGTCATTCGAGGGACAGAGCATTCGCAGCGTGAGCGAGTTCGCTAGCATGCTGGAAAGCAATGAAGGCGGCTTGCAGACCTTCGCCACAACCGAAGTCAAAAACGTGCCACGAATCTCCCCATGCAGGATCGGCGGCGAGATTCTGGCACGTTCTTCTTGAACCAAACTATTGCGAGAAAGCGTTGGGATCTGTAAGCCGAATTCTGTACGGCATTGCTGCCGTGGTGATCATTCGTCTAGGCGGCGCGTTACCACGCCGCTCAAGCGACCTACCCGGACGTTTGGCGAACCGAGCCGGCTCGCAGGACCGTGATGTTTGCGCACCGCGATCCATCCGCCCCTATTTGGTCTTGCTCCGTGTGGGGTTTGCCATGCAACGCTCATTACTGAACGCCCGGTGCGCTCTTACCGCACCTTTTCACCCTTACCTCTTGCGAGGCGGTATATTCTCTGTGGCACTTTCCGTCGGATGGCCTTGACGCCATCGCTCCCGGACGTTATCCGGCACACCGCTCTGTGGAGTTCGGACTTTCCTCCCCCCGCGGCGCACTCTCCGGCAAAGCCGGCGTAAGCACCACGGGCGGCGACCACCCGATCCCAACGCTATCGAGATCGATTATACAGTGCGCGCTCCCGGGGCCGACATCCGCCTTGCCGAGTCTTGTAGCCGCGATGGTATGGTGTATCTACGTGGCTGGCGAAGCCCTGAAGGGGGTGGACGAATGATATGGTTCTGCGAGGAGTGCCAGAGCTGGTACTTGCGGTACGGATGCTATAGCCGACGGCCTGGCAATCATGCGGATCACTACTGGGCGGATTGCAAGATCACCGAGGCCGAGAAGGATGACGCCGAGCGCTCAGGCGGCAAGGTCTGCTACCCGGATTCAAAGCCACGAGAGGGCGAGACGAGTTGAGAAGAGCTCCGTATTGCTGGCGGCGGTACGCTCAGGCGTTTCGGGCTGTTCACGCCACATCTCTTCGACCGTCGGGTCGGCGTTCCTCGGGCGTTGGGTGCACCATCTCGTCAAACAGCGTGCGATAGTGAAGCATCGCTTTTCGTAAGTCCTCGGTGGCGGCTTCGCCACGGCGCAACCCCTGCGCAATGGCGTGCGCGGTGCGGTAGTTTTCCACCACGATGGGATGGTCGACGGAGATGTCGGCGGCGCGTTGCTCGAAGTCGCTCATGGGGTAACCGCGAACCTCCATCAGCAGCACCAGCAGATCGTCGGCTTCGGCGACGGCGCCCTGGGGCGAATCCACAAAGCGGGCTTGCAGCGAGTTCCACTGATCGGTGAAGCGGGTACGTTCGGCTGGCGCAAGCTCGCGGAGATTGAGCTTTTCCACCCTCCTCGTACGATCGAGCAACTGTGCGTCGGCGCGACGCTCCGAGCCTTGCGCCTGAACCGCACGGTCATACTCCGGCCCGAACCGCTCGCGCATTCTGGCCCTGGTGGCGCTGCGTCGGCGCGCCGAAACCACGGCGACGAGGAGGACGAGGACGAGAACCACGATCGCGAGCACAATGTACTTCGGATCAATCTGATTGAAATTAAATTGACTGAAATTCAACGATACCTCCACGAGCCGGCGACGGTTCTCCCGGCTCTCCGATCGCGCAACGCAGCGCGATTGAATTCTCTGCTTCCCAATTACTGGTCGGATAGATTCGAAGCCAAGGCCATGAGTTGGCCCGCGTACTGACGGCGAACGCAGGGCAGAATGCGCCAAGGCAGAGACGGACGCTTTTCGCCCGGAGGCGGACGAGCGGACGGATGCAGGGGCGCCAGTCCTGCGGCCAGCGGTTAGCTCAGGACTTCAACTTACGAATCGGCTTACGAATCAACCCAGGCGGTTGATGCCGTCGACGTAGGCCTTGGCGCTGGCCTCGATGATATCGGTGGAAACGCCACGGCCCATCACCCGCCGGTTGCCGATCTCGAGGTGAACGGTGACCTCTCCCATGGCTTCGGTACCTTCGGTCACGGCTCGAATGTCATAGCGCAAAAGTTTTGCCCTGACATCGGTGAGCCCGCCAATCGCCTTGTATATGGCATCGACCGGCCCGTCGCCAATCGCCGCCCCTTCCTTGGTCTTCCCGTTCACCAGCAGCCGCACGGTCGCGGTCGGAATCGCCGCCGTTCCACTGTAGCTGTGCAGGTACTCCAACTTTATCTTCTGCTGCTCCGGAGGCAATTCACCGTGGACCAGCGCGGCCAAGTCTTCGTCGAGCACTTCCTGTTTCTTGTCGGCCACAGTAAGGAAGCGCTGATATAGCGTGTCAAGCTCCTGGCCTTTGAGTTCGTAGCCGAGTTTCTCCAGACGCGAGCGAAGCCCGGCTCGGCCGGTGCGCGCCGTCAGGACCACCCGGCTCTCGCTGAATCCAACATCCTCGGGACGCATGATCTCGTAGGTCTGGCGGTCTTTCAGAAATCCGTCGACGTGGATGCCTGAACTATGAGCAAAGGCATTCGCGCCGGTAATGGCTTTATTGGCGGGAACGGGCATTCCGAGCATGTCGGCGACCATGCGGCTGGTGCGGAAGAATTCACGCGGCTCGATCCCGGTGCTCACTCCGTAGTAGTCAGCACGAGTGCGGATGCCCATGACGACCTCTTCCAGAGCGGCATTGCCGGCTCGTTCGCCGATTCCGTTGATGGTTCCTTCCACCTGGCGTGCGCCATTGCGAACCCCGGCGAGAGTGTTGGCCACGGCCAGGCCAAGGTCGTCATGGCAGTGCACGCTGATGGTTGCGCGCGCAATATTGGGAACGCTGTCGCGAATGCTGCGAATCAATGCACCGTACTGCTCGGGAACGGTGTAGCCCGTAGTGTCAGGAATATTGACCACGGTCGCGCCCGCATCGATGACCGCCTCCAACATTTCGAATAGGTATAGCGGCTCGGCGCGGCCGGCATCCTCGGCGTAAAATTCAACGTCGCCGACACAGTTGCGGGCGCGCTTCACGGCATCCACTGCCAGGGCTATCAGCTTCGCCTTTTTGGCTTCCAGCGTCTTGCCATAGCGCTCATCGCAGAACTTGCCCAGGACGTGAATGTCAGAGACACCAATACCGGTGTGAATGCGCGGGCGCGCTGCCTTGGCGAGCGCCTTGCCGCAGGCCTCGATGTCGGCGGCCACGGCGCGAGACAAAGCGCAGATGGTTGGGCCCTCGATCTCGTGCGCGATCTTGCGGACCGCATCGAAGTCCTCGGGAGAGGACGCCGGAAAGCCGGCCTCGATGACATCGACCTTGAGTCGAGCCAACTGCCGCGCCAGGGTGATCTTGTCGCGACTCCCAAGGCGAGTTCCGGCGGCCTGTTCGCCATCTCTTAAAGTGGTATCAAACACCGCGATCTTCGACGTAGGCTTCATTTCCGAATCCTCGATGAATGTTTTGGATTTGTCAACGGAGGAGAACCGCCTCACTACTTCAGCATACTTCTAAACCCCACATTCGCCAAAAGCTGACGAATGCGGGCTACCCGCTGCCTGTTCCCACATACGAGAGCAAGGGCAAGAAGAATCGATTTGGTGGTAGAAAGGCTTGAGGCGATGCGAATGAATCGGGCAAAAACTGCGCTTCTTCGCTGTGCTCAGTATGACCCTCTTTACTCGTCGACTATTTTTTGTGGGTAGTGGGTTGCGGTTCTAGTTTACGCGCTACCGAGTCGAGGACGCCGTTGATGAACTGCACGGATTCAGGGGTGGAGAAGCGGCGTGCGATTTCCAACGCTTCGTTGATGATGACCGGGCGCGGCGTCTTGGGAAAGCCGAGGAATTCGGCGACTCCGGCGCGCAGGATGTTGCGATCGACGGCGGCCATTCGCTCCAGGCGCCAGTGCTCGGTGTGGCCTTCAAGGAGTTGACCGATTTCGTCGTAACGCTCCATGGCAACGCGGAAGATGTCATCGGCGAAGTTGCGGACGCTATCTTCCAGGTCGCGGCGCTCAGCCCAGAAAGTCTTCTTAACGTGCTCGACTGACTGCTTTCCCATGTCGGCCTGAAACAGCATCTGCAAGGCGAGCTCGCGTGATTTACGTCGTGTACCCATAATTGCTTGATCTCTACTTCTGTTGCAGTGTGCGTTTAAGTGCGGCTAATTCCAGGGCGGCGAGGGCGGCTTCAAATCCTTTGTTGCCCATCTTCAGTCCGGCGCGGTCGATGGCCTGCTCCAGCGTGTCGCAGGTGAGCACGCCGAAGCCGATGGGAACTCCGGTTGTCAGCGTCACCTCGCCGATGCCGCGGGTGACTTCATTGACGATGACGTCATAATGCGCGGTGTCGCCACGCAGCAGGCAGCCAATAGCGATCAGGGCGTTGTATTTACCGGTCTCGGCGAGCATTTTGGCGGTGGCGGGAAGCTCAAAGGCACCGGGAACGCGAACAATCTCAATGTCCTCGGCGAGGGCTCCGGTCCGGCGCAGCGCATCGGTGGCGGCGCTGAGAAGGCGCTCGGTGATAAAAGCGTTGAAGCGCGAAACCACCACCGCGAACTTCATTCCGGTGGAGTCCAGTTGCGCCTCCTGTTTGGGTTGACGCCAGTTCTCGTTGTAACTGAAGACCGCAAGATTGCCGAAGCCGGCGGGAATCCGCAGGACGAACATGCGCGCCCCCCAGTCGCAATCGGCAATATCAGAGATGAAGTCGAAGCCCTTGGCGCGGGCGGTTTCGGCAACGATGTCAGCACTATCGACCTCGACGACCAGGTCGGCGTCAGGCATGCCTTCCCCGCGGGCGAGTTCGACGCCGGACTCGAAGGCCTCAAACTTATGGCCCTTGGAGCGGCGGCCCGCCCAGTTCTCACCGGGGGTGAAGCCGAGGGAGGAGAAAAACTCTTCAAGCAAACGATAGTCTTCGTCGGAGGCGGGCAGGATGAGGCGATGAAATGAACGGATCACATCCTCTTTTGTACCACAGGTGAGCGCCAAGAGGCACTACGCGCCACGCCGCCTTACCGACAAATCGCGGTGAACGCGTCTTCTTACAGGTTACAGGCCCTTGAACTGGGGCGTGCGCTTTTCCAGGAAGGCGCGGGTGCCTTCGTTCTTGTCCGCGGTGGCGGAGCAGAGGCCAAAGAGGGCGGCCTCATAGGCAACGCCCTCGGCAAGCGGCATGTCCATGCCTCTGTTTACAGCCTCGATGCAGTAGCGGGCGGCGAGCGGCGCATTGGCGATGATCTTGTGAGCGAGGGCTTCGGCGCGGGGCAACAACTCGGCGGCGGGCAGTACCTCGTTGACCAAGCCGATGCGGCAGGCTTCATCGGCATGGATCATCTCGCCGGTGAGCATGATTTGCAGGGCGCGGCCTTGGCCGACCAGGCGCGGCAGGCGCTGCGTGCCACCATAGCCGGGGATGATGCCAAGCTTGATTTCCGGTTGACCGAAGCGAGCATTCTCCGAGGCAATGCGCAGCGTGCAGGCAAGAGCGAGCTCACAGCCGCCGCCCAGGGCAAAGCCGTTGACGGCGGCAATGACCGGCTTGCCGCAGTTCTCAACCAGCGAAAACACGGCTTGGCCGCGCTCCGAAAACGCCAGGGCATCGGCCGCTCCGAGAGATGCCAGTTCGTTGATGTCAGCTCCGGCGACGAAGGCTTTTTCACCCTCGCCAGTGAGGATAGCAACGCGTACATCGTCGTCATCGCGGACCGACTGAAAGGCGCGGCTGAGCTCCTGCATGGTGAAAGCATTGAGAGCATTAAGCACCTTGGTGCGGGCGATGGTGATGAATGCAACTTGATTTCTCTTAGCGTAACGCAGGTTCTCAAAAGACAGGGAATCGGACATAGCGTCTCCTGAAATGACGAACGAGTGTAACTCCGGAAGAGGGCGGAGGCAATCCATTCTGAATCCGCCGGGAAGGCGGAATGGCGCCGCGCGATTTCTACGCTAATTACGTCAGCCAGCCTTGAGGAGGCCGCTGCGCTCTACGACTCCTGACTCTGCGCGCGCAACAGTTCACGGATCTGGCGATTGATTTTGGCCGCGTCGCGGGTCGCCGAATCGATGAGGTCGAGCCACTTTCGGTTCGCATCGTCGAACTTAGCTTGATTGAGCAGGTACGTAGCCTGCATGATGGTCTCAATGGAATTGCTAAGATCGTGCGAAAGAGTCCGGAGTTCCTTGCTGATCGGCAAGGGAATTTTCGGCGTTGTATCGGTATTTGGCTCAGCCATGAAGCTCCTCTGGATTCCGTGAAACGCGATCATCGAGAGACGAGCGCAGCGGAAATTCTAGCAGACAAATCGGGTGTTCATGTTTTCCGCAAACTCTTACTACAGCGGAGAAGAAGGCTTCCACCGCCGACACCGAATATAGACCGCAATTCGATCTTAGCGCAAAAGACGAGGACAAAAAATAATGGCATTCGGCGCCATTTCTGGCGCGTCCCCCGCCTTACCCGATACCCAATGGCGCTGAAAGTGCCGCCGCGGAACGCGTGGCAGCAGCTGAACTTGCGAGCAAAAAGCTTCCACAGCCGTTGATTCGACAAACCAGACCCGTGTGTTACAATCCATTTGCAAGCCAAAGTGGAAAGGTATGACCGGCTAGGTCATTGGGGCGTAGAGCACCTCCTTTCACCGTGCCGAAGTGGCGGAATTGGCAGACGCGCATGGTTCAGGTCCATGTACTCGCAAGGGTGTGGGGGTTCGAGTCCCTTCTTCGGCACCAATAGAATTCTAAACGCCTCGTAAGTTAATAACTTACGAGGCGTTTTTCATTGTCAGCGCGCGTTTCGCGCGCTTCCGCTTTCCCCTTCCCTAGCGCCTTCGGGCACGCGAACGACCCGACTCTTCCCAACTGACTGAACATCTCGTCGGCGCTGCCGAAGGCCTCCACCGCGAGGCCTTCTATGCTGATTTCTTTGAATATGGAACAACTCTGAATGTCTGCCTCGCAACCAAGTTAAGTTGTGCTGGCATGTAGGAAGGTCCCCAGGACTCGTTCACGACTTCGTCCTGCTTTTAGAAGAGTCCAAATAGTCCGAATCGATTTGCCCACAAAACTTCGCCCACGAACTAAAAGCGCGAGGGTATGTAGATGGAAAGCAGAGCAGAGGTTTTCCGTAGTATCTCCGGGCTCCCGGAACGTCGCAGATGGGCCCGATACACCGTTGCGATTGGAGTTCCCATCGACACCGACTCGGGCAAGAGTTGCGTCTTGGTGCTGAACTTGTGTGAAGGTGGCATGGCCGTGCACACCGAGGCGCGGATAAAACTTGACTCGGTCATACGCTTGCGATGGCAGTTGAACCAGCAAGGCGGGCCACTGGAGACAGAAGGGATTGTCGTTTGGGTGGATAAGGTGTCAGCCCGCTTCGGAATCAGATTCCAGAATCTATCCGAACACGCGGGGCAGAGCATTTGTCATTGGGCAAAGTTGGCGCAGCAATCGCTGAACGCGTCGCAGGCAAAACTGGGCAGGGACACGTTCGTCGGTCGCAGGACGGTAGAAGCCCTGCCACCTGTCCGCGTTCCCTTGCCGGCAGAAGCGAATTCCCCCGAGCATATCAGTCGAATCCCGGCGATCGCTTCCGAGGCTCGGGGGAGCAGGCGTTGGTGGGCGCCGGTGGCCGCCGTCGCCGTCCTGATGTGTTTAATTCTCATGGGGGTTGGAGCCTATTGGGGAGTTCACGCCAAGGACGAAGGCGGTCCGGGTCTGGCAGTTGGAACAGGCGTCCCGATGCTTCGCCTCGCGGGCTCGAACACCATCGGCGTTAAGCTGGCGCCTGCGTTAGCGCAGGCGTTCTTGAAGCAACTGGGGGCCAGAGAGATCCAAGTCCTGCCAGGAGCAAACGCCGAGGAAGAGTCCGTTCGGGGTATTCTTCCGGGCTTTCTGCCCGGCGGCAGTAACCAAATCGAGATTCAGATTGCGGCACACGGGTCAGCCACGGCCTTTGAGGACTTGATGCACGCCTCCTGCGATATCGGCATGGCGTCTCGCAAGATTACGCCCAAAGAAATCAGCAAGCTCTCGGCGTTGGGAAATCTGTCAGCCCCGGCCAGCGAGCACCTGCTCGGTCTCGATGGCATTGCGGTGATTGTAAATTCTTCCAACCTGATTGAAACGCTGACGGCAGATCAACTCGCGGGGATTTTCTCCGGCACAGTCGTGGACTGGTCGCAGGTGAGCGGTCAGCATGGAAAGATCAACGTTTATGCCCCTGACGACAGGTCTGGAACTTACGATACGTTCAAGACTCTGGCTCTCGGCAGCAAGCGGCTGGTGGATACCGCCAGACGTTTTGAAGATAGTCGGGCGCTCTCCGACGCGATCGCTGGCGACCACAACGGCATCGGTATTGTTGGCCTGCCTTATATTCTGAATGCAAAATCCATCGCCGTTGCAGAACGCGGAGCAATTCCTTTCAAGCCAAATCGGTTGACGGTGGGGACGGAAGACTATCTGCTCTCCCGGCGGCTCTACCTATATACTGCCGCCAACCCGGAGAATAAGTATGTGCGAAAATTCGTGGAGTTCGCACTCTCCAGGGCTGGCCAAGACGTGGTTGGCGACGTCGGATTCATTGCGCAGAACGTGACCTCGGAGAAAAGCGTGATTTCTCCCAATGCTCCCTATGAGTACCGGCGCCTTACCCAAGGTGCCGGGCGATTGTCGCTCGATTTTCGCTTTCTGCCGGGCTTCACCGTTCTCGATAGCAAGGCCATGATGGACTTGGACCGGGTGGTAAGCTTTCTCGCCGACTCGGGATTCAGCGGCAACGATGTCATGCTCTTGGGGTTCACGGACAACACCGGTGACCGGCAGGCGAATTTCGCCATTTCGCAGAGTCGGGCTAGGCTTGTCGCGGAAGAATTCACCCAACGAGGGCTTAAACCAGCGATCGTCAAGGGCTTTGGTCCCGTTCTACCGGTGGGCGCAAACGATAGCGACCAAGGCAGGGAGCGCAACAGACGGGTTGAGATATGGCTCAAGCAGGCGCAATGTGCCGCCCCTCGCACCGCCCGTGACCCGGGCTAGTTCGAGCCTAAGTTGCTGGTCTCGCAGTTGGAACGTAGTATGTGACAGTGGCGGAACCGCTCTCCACTTTGCCGGACTGCAGAGGCGTGCGTAGTCGATCCCACACCGGCGATCCCACACCGGGGTGGTATCTACGCTGTGTCCTTTCCTAAGCAGCAGGTTTTAGACTTCTTGCCGCTTCCCAAGCTGGTCTGCTCCATGACCGTGACAACGATACATTACATTGTCATCTTCACTGGAAACCTTGGCGTCATTTCTCTCATCGAAACTGCCAACCTATAGATCTACCCGGGACGCCTCTTGTGTCTTGCACGGCGTGCCGAGTTCAACTCTCAAACATCCAATCAACTCGCAAGAAACGATTCAGTAGTCGGAGGATCCATGTACGTTATTACTGGAGCAACGGGCAACACGGGAAGAGGTATCGTAGAGCGGCTAGCGGGAGAAGGGGACGTAGTGCGGGCAATCGGACGGAGTGAGACACGCCTGCGTGGACTCTCCGCCATGGGTGTCGAGCCCTATGTGTGCGATCTTGCAAATACGGACGAATTGATCCGAGCTTTTGACGGCGCCGAGGCGGCCTATGTGATGATTCCGCCGACATACGACCCCCTGCACCGGATGCGCACCGGCGGGCGGGCGGGAGCCCATGTTGTGATGCCGTCGAAGCACGGTCCGGATTTTCTCAACTATCAGGAACACATCAGCGACTCGCTGGCGACTGCGATCAAGGAGGCAGGCGTTTCGCATGTGGTGTCACTCAGCAGCATTGGCGCTGACAAGAGCCATGGGACAGGGCCGGTTGTCGGTCTGCACAGCCTGGAGCAGAAGCTGAATCGAATCTCCGGATTGAACGTGCTCCACCTCCGCGCCGGGTGCTTCATGGAAAACACCTTCGGGCAGTTTGAAAGCATCCGAGACTCAGGACAATGCGGAGCAACATTGCGTCCCGACTTGAAGATTCCGATGATTGCCACCCGGGATATCAGCGCCGTGGCGGCCGATGAGCTGCTGCAACGCAACTTTACCGGGAAGCAGACTCGCGAGCTGCTGGGACAGCAGGACATCAGCATGGCGGAAGTTGCCGCCATCCTCGGCAAGGTCACCGGCCATCCCGGAGTTTCATACCAACAGATGTCGGACGATCAGTTCCGCCCATTCCTGGTTGAGTCCGGCATGTCATTAGACTTCGCGGACATGATTCTTGAAATGTGGAGTGCCTTGAACAAGGGACACATGAAACCGCTGGAGACACGGAGCGCGAAGAATACAACTCCGACGTCCTATGAGAGCTTTGCCGTGGAAGAGCTTTTGCCCCGCTTCCAGCAAAGCCGAAAAATGGCTGCCTAAACTGTCGGCCGCCTGAGCAGGCGGCCAAAGCGGAGAAGGGCCCCGGTTCCGGTCGGAGCCCTTCTCACATTGCGGTCAAAAGCCGGCGGGTATGCCCACTGATTCAGCTCACCGGTCGCGCCTTCAAACTCGCGAGAAGTTCGGAATTACGCTCTCGTAGGTTGCCTCCGAAAGCCTTAAAGTTTTGCTGTCAGCCGGGACTTCTTTTTAGTTAGGCGCAGTCTCGTGCCCGAGTGAAAAAAGCAGCGGCAGCACAACTCTTTTCGGCAGCTTGTGTTCAGACCTACTGGAACGGAGTGGTTTAGTGGGATTCATGACTTGCACATTGACCAAAGAAGACGGCGCGAAAATTTATCACGCGCTGGGATATGTACCCGCGAGGAACTCGCAGCTAAGCAGGTTGTTTGCGCCGGCAGTCATGACAATCCTAGCCCTCAGATTTTGTGTAGCTGCGCGGCGGGACGAAAAAAACGGGTTCCTCTTCACCGCAGCAATGGAATGGCACAAGGCTGCCGATTTATCTGCGCCCGTCGGTCCAATTGCCGACCGATGCTGGCGCAACTGGGAGAGAATTGTACGGTTGCCGCGTCATCTGGCACAGCCAATTGATGAACAGTCGCGGCGCAATACGCATTCGTCGCAACCCTTCGTTCCGGTTCCAGCCGCGAATGAACCGGCGCTCCTTGTCTCTGCGTAAGCACGGCCAATAGTTAATATTGTTTAAACATTACTGCCGCATTTAGTCCATCCAGTACCGCTGTCACGCCACTTCTTTCCTGCGTTCATCACGCAACAGGTAGACAGCTCGCTTCCGGCGGTCATCGCGCAGCAGGGCACGCAACTGTTCGCGAAGTTCGGGTGTATCACGGTATCCATGGGAATCGACCGAGTGCCGTACCGCAATGTTGAGCACTTCTTCTTCGTTTCCCGAGATCGCAAATTCACACGGAATATCTGCTGGAAACCAGCGGCAGTCAAGTACTTTGCATTTCTTGGCCATGACTCGCCTCAACGGTAAGGTTGGTGCTTAGCTTAGCGGGGCCAGCGTCAGGGTTCAACGCTGCTTCGTCAAAGGTTGTTCACGGTCTTCAACAGTGGTTCGTCATCGTTGAAGTTCGGGCTTTTCAAACCGGGCTCAAGGCACGAGCAACCGCTCCTCGAAGGTAGCGCCCGGCAGATGAAGAGACACATATCGCACGGCATTGTCGTGAACTGCTGGGCGGTTCCGAAGTACTTGGACCGGCGTTCAGGATCTGGGTTTCCGCGAGGTTCCTTTTTTGTCAGCAGGCATCGTTTTTCGCCGTTGACAGAGGACACCGCACATAGCAGAATTCAAGCAGCACCCAAACATCCAATCAATTGAACGAGGAGCCGTGTACCATGCGGAGTCCAGAGAAAGAAGAGCGGCTGAACTACAAAGCCACCCGGGAGTTCATTGCTTACGTTTCAGAAGGCTTAGCCCCCGCTTATATCAATGAGGGAGACGCCATCGTTGCGGACCCCGAGCACTGGAGCGGATGGAAATGGAACGGGCGAGAATCATTGCGATTCTTCTCGGGACGAACCCAATACTACGTTGACCGGAAGACCTTTCTCAATTTCACCGAAATCGCTAATTGACTCGTATTAATTGTTCGCCCCTCGTATTGCATTGCGTCTCGGATCGGCTGTCACCAAGCATTGGCAGCCGATCCGAATCTCGCCTCAGTATCGAAGAACCCCCGCAATACCACGATCCGCTAATCCGGCGAATCCTCACATCTCCGGCGAATCCTCACATCGCAGCGTTCGCGCTAAGATGAATATAGGCCTGTGCTCGTTACGGCCTGTGAATTGCGTGCTCTCGAACTGAACTCCTGGTCCTCCCAGTAAATGTGATGGAAGCAAAGTGCCGACTCAACTCGACGCTCCTGAACCGCCGATTTGCCGGGCTATCTTGGGCGGAGTGCCTGGTGTTGCTCACATTCACGGCGATTGCTGGCGTGGCTGTCTGCTTTCACGAGCCTTGGGCGGATGAGGCGCAGGCTTGGCTCATCGCGCGCGATCTTGGCATCGGCGGAGTTCTGCATCAGATGGGGTACGAAGGCAGTCCCCCGCTGTGGCACCTTCTACTCTGGGGACTGATTCGCCTGCACCTGCCCTACGCGGCGCTGGGAGCCGTATCCCTCACCCTGGTAGCCGCTGGAATGTATATCTGGCTGCGCTGGAGTCCGCTTCCTGCATTCGTCCGCCTGTTGGTTCCATTCGCCTTTTATTACCAGTATCAATACGCGGTTGTAGCTCGCAGTTACGCGCTGTCGACTGTCCTCGCTTTTGCGGCGGTGGCGCTCTGGAGAGCGAAGCCGGTTCGCGTGATTCCCTTCGGGTTGGTCGTGGCGTTGCTGGCACAAACCAACTTGTACGGATTCACGATCGCGGGAGGAATTGCCTGTGCGTTTGCCTGGGAATACATTAGGGAGTTCCGCCAACGGCGTCCTTCGCGAAACCAAGTCTTTCAGACCTGCGTAGCCGCTCTTTTTGTCCTGGCTTCCGCGGCCATTGCCAGGTCTCTGGCCAAGCCATTTCCAGACTGCAGTTTCCGGGCGGCGACCCAGCTTCAGAAGGGAACCACGTTGGCGAGCATCGCGCGTGGCTTGGGCGGCCTGCCAGAATTGAGTACCGCGCTCGGCCTGAATATTACTTGGGGGCTAAGCCTGCTCCTCATCGTCATCATGTGGGCAATTGCCATAAAGAAACGCACTTTCGTACTGCCGTTGATCGCTACCTTGCTCTTGGCGTACCAGATGAGTACCGGACATATGACGTTCTTCGGAATCGGTGCGAGCGTGGTTCTGCTGATTCTGGTGCTGTCCTGGTTCTTTGCGGTAAAGCAGCTTGCCTGCGCTCTTCCGTTCCTCCTTACGGTGCTTGCCATGGGATGGGTCTGGTCTAAACCTTGGCATTACGGAATGGCTCTTACGGCATTTCTGGTTTCGGTATGGGGAGCTTGGCCGACCGGGCACGCTCCCGAATTCGAATCTCCAACCCGGCTTCTGGCCGTCTCGCTGGCGGCGTTGCTGGTTTTGCAGATGCCATTGACCGTGGAAACCGTGCACTCGGAAGTACAGGGGCCGTATTCTGGTGGAAGAGCGACGGCCGAGTTTCTTCGCCCTTACGTGGGCAAGAGGCCTATTTACAGCGTGAACTTCTACGGAACAGGCGTCGAGCCTTATTACGACAGGAATGTCTTTGCCAACTGGCCTACGGCATTCTGGACCTGGTCAACTCGAAGGGCAGCTGAATCGAATCGAATCCTCTATGAGTCCCCGCCCAATAACGCGATTATTGTGGTTCCTACCGGTGGTCAGGTTGCCTCCAAATTTGCGAAGTCCGAGCTCGCACGGGTGCAGCTCGCGAAGCGGCACTTCCTGAGAAGGCGCGAGTTCTGCGGAGCGCAATTTTGGCTGGGCGGAGTATCGGAGTACGAATGCTACGAAATTTACGAGCGACAACCTCGATAGCCTCTCGATAACAAAAAAAGTAATACCGTGCCGAATCTCTTTCACGCGGAGCGGGTGATTGCGCGATCTAGTGTGACCCACATCCGCCCTCGTTTGGCGAATGCGGGATGGACAGGTGTCGCGCAGATGCGCCGTCGTGGTGCGCTGCTCGCGTTGTGCTCCGCACGAAGCAATTCTTTGAAAACCCCCGCTCGGAAATCGCAATCCAACTCCTTAAAGGTATCTCAAGGTGAAAAGGAGATCTCATGAAGAGAGGAATTCTCATGCTATTGGCGGTCGTAATGGCCCTCGCGATTTGTGGGTGGGCACAGACCGACGATGAGAAGAGCAAGGCCGCGCAGCGACTGGACAAAGCGTCCGCCGATTTGAACCGGCTCACGAGTGCCCCTGACAGTGGCATTCCCGACACGGTGCTCGCCAAAGCCAAGTGCGTCGGCATCATTCCCAGCCTGGTGAAAGGTGGATTTGTATTCGGTGCCGAGTATGGACGCGGGGTGGCGACGTGCCGTGTGGCAAACGGCAGATGGAGTGCACCGGCATTTTTCACTCTCACCGGGGGTAGCTGGGGAGCGCAGATCGGCGGCGAGGATGTCAATCTCGTTATGCTCTTTATGTCCCAGGAAGGAGCCGAAAAATTGCTGTCTGCAAACTGGAGGATCGGCGGAGATGTTGGCATCGCCGCTGGTCCGTGGGGCAGGCAGGGCAGCGCTAGTACCGATTGGAAGATGAACACCGGCATCCTCACCTACTCGAGGGCAAAGGGTGCTTTCATCGGCGCGACCTTGAACGGAGCCAACGTTCACGTTGACGACAAGGCAATGCAGGCGTTCTACGAAAACCGTAATGCCGGCTTCCGCGATGTTCTGACGGGCAATGTTCAGCCTCCGGCAGAGGCGCACCAGTTTTTAACTTCTGTCCGGCGAGACTTTCACGAAGCATCCGCCAGCGAGTGACGCGCCAAGAGGCGCGCCAACGAATCCAGCCTGTCGGTTGGCGCGGGTCAGAAACTTGTGAGGTCGAAGGACTCTCGGCCCATTCCGCCTGAGCGAGGCGAAGTGGGCCATCTTCTTCCTCGCTACCCGGCTCGCGGCTGCTCCGGGTATTTGCCGTTTAGCATAGGGTTTTGGGCCACCAATACCAGTCGCATCACATCTGCGTTAGTCAAAAGGATGACGATATGCGACGCATTCGATTCATCTTCACGACTGCATTCGTCTGCGTGCTGCTCGCCAGCGCGTATGGGCAGGTTCCGAACCTCGAACCTAAGTTTGGACCCGATAGACCGGTTCCAACGGTTTCCTTCGAAGTTGCATTCCCCGGGGTTTCGGCGGAGCACTATGTGTTCGCAGTTGAGTCTTCCGGCAGTACTGCTTATCGTTCCGATAACATCGGCCCGGAGGGGCTACGCGAGAGTGAACTGGGAGAGCCATACATCCTGGAATTCACTATGTCCGAAGCTACATGCGCCCGTATTTTCGACCTTGCCAGGCAGGCAAACTTTTTCAAGGGCGAGTTCAGTTCCGTCAACGGACCGGTGGAGAATGCCAGCGTCACGACCCTGACCTACAGAGAGGGGCCACCATTTTCCTATGACGATCTGATTACCAATGTCGTGCATGAAAGCACCACGTACAGCTTCACGAGAAATCCAGCCCTCCAGGAACTCGCACGCATTTTCGAAGGTATTTCCAACACAATTGAGCTTGGGCGTCGGCTTGAGCATCTGCGCCAGGTTGACCCCTTGGCCGTCGATCCTATACTTGCGCGCGCCGAAGCTGGCATCTGCAATCACCCACTCCTGGAACTGAACGTAATCCGGCAATCGCTGCAAAACGCGGCCAATGACTCTGCCATGACCCGAGTTTCGCGCGAGCGCGCACGGCAATTGCTGGCTCTGGAGAAGTCTCCCTTGCAACTGGCGGCCGCTTGTGGCAACCGCACACAACCCTTTCCCGAGTTTTAGTTTCTTTTAGCCGCAACCGTGGGCTTCTTCGGATCGCGCGAGATTGCTGCGGAACTCAGGCTTGCTCGTAGCTTCGCCTCTATATGGCGGAGTGTTTCCCCGAGTCGCCGCCCAAATTCATGTCGCAGCACCGTTCAACTGCAAAGCTTTCCGTGACTCGTCGCCTTTCCGTCATCGCTAGCTGTGATTATGGTCACATCGCCCGAGGGGGCAACCGCGATAGGACTGATAAGAGCCTGTGCTAAGCCAGCTATGAAGAAGACGGAGACTGGGAACGTTGCAGAATGTACTGCCGCAGAGCGGCTCCGGCGACCGGATTATCCGCCAAGGTCGGGCCCGGAAGCGCGCTCAACGGCACTGCGCGGCGTGGGATTGCTGGTCGCCGTGCTGCTCGCCTGCCTGTACGTTGCGGGCGTCGCAAAGGCTGCCTTTTATACCGGAGCGTTCTTCATCTTGTTCCCGGAACTGGGGGCTCTGGCCCAGGATACCCTCACCCGGCCGCGCGGGAGTTGGAGCAATGCTCCGGTTCTTCTCGTCCTCACGCCCAGTTTGACGGCGATTGTGGGTGTCCTTGTCGCGCGCAATTGCTTGTACGGTTATCTATCGGTGCTTCTGGCCGTGGGCGGAGCGCTGGCGGTGATCAAGCTTCTGCGCTCCCCGATTGGGCCAGCCATCTCGGCGGCGCTGCTTCCAGTTGTCTTTGCGGAAAAAAGTTGGTTGTATCCTCCCGCAGTGTTCATGGGGGCAGGAGTGCTGGCCATCCTATGCGCCGTGTGGAAGCGCTCTCCGCTGGTCCGCCAGCAGGGGTTGAGTGTGCCCGAAGGTTGCTCCACGCGCGCACCAGAGTTGCCCCACACCGGCTACGCTTACCTGGCGCTTGGCGTGTTCCTGGTTCTGGCAGTGTGCTGCGTGAAGCTCACGGGGCTTCGCTTTCTGCTGTTTCCACCGCTCGCGGTGCTCGGTTTTGAGATGTTCAGCCGCCCCCGGACATGCGCCTGGTCCAGCCGGCCTTGGCTGATGCCACTGGCCTGCTTCCTGACCGCGGGTGGCGGATTCCTCTTCTGGAAGTTTGGTGGCCTGCACCCACTGGCCGCAGCCGCCAGCATGGCATGGAGTTTTCTGGTGCTGTATGTCCTGGATCTGCATGTACCGCCAGCGATGGCCGTGGCATTGATCCCGCTGATCATGACTCGGCCAACGGCTGCGTTTCCGGTAGCGGTAGCTTTGGGAACCCTGCTGCTTACGATTTGCTTTCTACTGTATCGTTGGCTGCTTAAGCTTCAGGCAGGTTGCCCGGCCACCGGGGCTGAACTCCCAACTTGGCCAGCGAACCCTATTTCATGATCTCGCCGCAAAGCTCCCTCTTCAGACCCCACGGCCAGACGTTACTGATCTCCAACTGTTTGGCATAAAGATAATTGATCATGGAGTCAATTATTCCGCTCTTTTCATACCATTAGCCAAACAGTAATTTCCCCTCCGGAAAAGTTTACCTTCCAGTGAATCGTTGCGGGGGAGTTGGCAAAATCAGCCGTGCCTATGAAAGCGCCGCAGCGCAACACCATCGACTAATCTTCATCTTTGGGAGCTGGCGCAGAATCGCCGCCTTTGCTGATTTTTGCTTTCCGGGCAGGGGTTTTGCGGCTCGTGGATTTTTCCTCGCCGCTGTCGGAGAGGCGTGTATTGAGAGACTGAAGCTGCTTGCGCCAGTCGATCGCCTCATCGACATCGTGGACGTTGTCGCGCCAGCCCTCGCGTACTTTTACGAAGAGTTCGAGGAAGACCTTGACTCCGAGGATGCGTTCGATCTGCTGGCGAGCGCGGGTGCCAATGTGTTTCAGCATAGAGCCCTGCTTGCCGATGATGATGGCCTTCTGGCCTTCGCGCTCCACGAAAATTACGGCAGAGATTCTGGAAAGCTTTGAGCCTTCCTCGAACTTCTCGATCAGAACGCCGCTGGCGTAGGGAACTTCCTGCGCGGTGTTGATGAGGATCTGTTCGCGAATCAGTTCGGCGACAATGAAGCGCTCGGGCTGATCGGTGATCTGGTCTTCAGGAAAATACTTGGGGCCCTCCGGTAATGCGTTGACGACGGCGTTGAGCAATTCTTCCTTGCCGAACTCCTTTGCGGCGGAGATGGGCACGATTTGCGCAAAGTCGAAACGCTGAGACCAGGCTTCGATGGTAGGCAACAGTTTGGCTTTTTCGAAGAGATCGATCTTGTTCAGCAGCAGGAAGGTTTTGAGCTTGGCACGCTTGACAATATCGAGGACGAATTCGTCTCCGGTGCCGAATTTCTGCGTAACATCCACGATGAGCAGGACAAGGTCGCAGCCTTCGAGCGAGTCATAGACCTCCTGCATCATGCGCTTATTGAGCTGGTCTGCCGGCTTGTGTACGCCGGGAGTGTCTACGAAGATTACCTGACCGGCAGGGCGCTTGGCCTTACGTTTTACGTTGACGATGCCGGTGATGCGGCTGCGCGTGGTTTGCGCCTTGTGGGTGACGATGGCGAGTTTTTCGCCGACGAGCGAGTTGAGCAAGGTGGATTTGCCCGCATTGGGACGGCCGATGATGGTTACGAATCCTGAGCGCACAGTTCGATGCTATTCTACTGCGCCGTTCTTGGGAATGGGGTGGTGGCGTTTGATGAGCACTCGGATCTTCTCGACGCGGCGGGAGGTGGACTCCAGGACCTCGAAACGGAGGTCACCCTCCTGTACGACTTCGCCCGGGAGTGGGATGTGTCCCGCGATTTCGGTGACCAGTCCGCCGACGGTGGTGGCGTGCCAATCCTCGGAGAGCCGGATGCCGAAGAGCTCTTCGAGGCGATCGGCCTCAATGGTTCCAAGGACGATGTAGCTGTTATCGCTCTCGCGGATAGCCTCATTGCGCAACTCGCCTTCATTGCTGAGTTCGCCGACAATTTCCTCAATGAGATCCTCAACCGTGACCAGACCGGCCACGCCACCGTATTCGTCGATGACGATGGCCATGCGGCGATTGGCGCGCTGCATTTCATTCAGCAGTTCGCTGGCGCGCTTGGTCTCCGGGACAAAAAAGATATCGGTCTTCATCAGACTGCTGGCGACGCGGCGGGAGGCTTCCGTATCGGCCACCTGGAGCAGGTCGCGAGCCGAGACGATGCCGACGATGTGATCGAGATCGCCGCGGTAGACCGGAACGCGCGAGAAAGGATGTTCCGAGAGCAGATGGGTGAGCTGCTCCACCGTTGTGTCGGCGGAGACGGCAACAATGGCGGGGCGCGGAGTCATGACATCGCGGACCGTTTTGTCGCCGAACTCGACGACCGAATGAATGAGCTCGCGATCACTTTCTTCCAGAATGCCCTCGTCCTGGCCTGCTTCGATCAGTGCATCGACCGCCTCCGAGGGATGCTCGGGTTCCTCATCGGCGTTCTCCGGACGGGTGAGAGAGATGACGGACTGGAGAAAACCGAGAATCAGGGTGAGCGGTAGCACCGCCCAGATCAGCAACCGCAGAAGTGGCGTGAAGTGAATGAGCCAGCCACCGCGAGTGCGCGAAAACATCAGATAGGGCAGAAAACGGTCAAAGATGAGAATGACGATAACGGCAAAAAATACAGCTTGGGCACCCTCTTCGGCGTTCCATCCGGGCAGGGCAAAGACTGAATAGGCGAGGAGAAAGCAGATCGAAGCGGTAAGAAGTTGTTCGAGCAGAGCGAAAGAAAGAGCGGCTCGCTGGTGATTGAAGCCGAGGCGCGGCTCAATCTGATGCTCGAACAGCTCGATATTCTCCTGAAATTCGCGGGAGAGAAATTTGCCACTCTCGCTGTAGAGACGCGAGACATAGGCGCTGATTAAGAGCAGCGCGATGAGCACGACAAGGGCAAAGGTGAGGGCCATTACGGCCTCCCGCCAACGCGCGCGGCCGTGCGAGCTGGGCTGTCAGATACGCTGCGAGTTGGGCTGCGAGTTACGCTGCGCGAGGGCACAACGCGCTCGATCAGCCCGGCCGGGAGCTTGAGCTGGGTGCGGAGCTTCCGCTCAAGCCGATACATCTGGCCGCGATCGATCTCATGGTCGTGACCGGCAAGATGCAGCATTCCGTGGAGGATCAGGACCTTCACTTCGGTAAGCAGGTCGTGGCCGATTTCGGCCGCCTGGGTACGAGCTGTGCGGACGGAAATAGCGATGTCGCCGCCCGCGGACGGTGCTGCAGCCGGGAAGGAAAGCACGTCAGTGGGCTTGTCCTTGCGACGGAACTGCAGGTTGAGCCGTTGCATCTCGGCGTCACCGGTGAGCAGGATATTGACCTCACCGGAGAGTCCGGCCGCACGCTGAGCCCGGTTAGCAAAACGGGCAAGAGCGAGGCGGCTGAGGTTCTTCGTTCTTCTTCGCTCTAGAATCACTGGTCTCATCCCCGGCAGCCCGGCGGTGCAACTGGAAAAGAAAAAGGGGAGAGCGCAAGGCTCTCCCTTCTATTGTACTCAAAGCGCTACTGCTGGACGGCAGCGCTCTGCTTGGCTTTGTCGGTTATGGTGTCCAGACCGGCTGGCGGACGGGCCGTTTCGCTCTCCAACTGCAAGGTGAGTTGACGCTCATCGCGGGCACGATAATCCTCGTAGGCGTGAATAATGCGCTGCACGAGGTGATGGCGGACCACGTCGGTCTCATTAAACATCTGGAAGCGAATCCCCTCAACTCCCTGCAGGACGTTCATGGCCTCGATCAGGCCGCTGCGACCTGGGTTGGGAAGATCGATCTGGGTGATGTCGCCGGTGATGACCGCCTTGGAGTTGAAGCCGAGGCGGGTGACAAACATTTTCATCTGCTCGCTGGTGGTGTTCTGAGCTTCGTCCAGAATCACAAAGGAATCGTTGAGCGTGCGTCCCCGCATGAAAGCGATGGGGGCAATCTCGATCACGTTCTTTTCAAGAAAACGGTCCACCTTCTCTGGCTCCAGAAGGTCGTAGAGCGCATCGTAAAGCGGGCGCAGATAGGGGTCGACTTTTTCCTGCAAAGTGCCGGGAAGAAAGCCCAGGCGCTCGCCGGCTTCCACGGCGGGACGCGCCAGAATTATGCGCGCGACCTTTTTGGAGACCAAAGCGGAGATGGCCATAGCGACGGCGAGATAGGTTTTGCCAGTTCCGGCGGGACCGATCCCGAAGACCATGTCACTCTGTTCAATGGCTTCCAAATATTGGCGCTGATTGACGCTCTTGGGCTGCACCTGGCGCTTGTTGCCAACCGAACGCTGCTTACCGGCCTCGGCCAGTTGGCGCAATGTCACGGAAGGGTCAGCGACGAGGACGCGCAGCATGGAGGTCAGCTCACCGTTAAAGACCTGCTGACCGTGAGCCCTCAGATAATCGAAATCAAGAAAGACCTGCTCGACGCGAGCTACATCGTCGGGCGAGCCGTCGATCTGGATCGAGTTGGACTTGAGATCGACCGTGACATTCAGTCCCTCCTCAAGCAGGTGAAGGTTTTCGTCGCGCGTACCGAATAGTGTTTCGAGATTAGGACGAAGTTCGATGTTTTTCTTCATCGAGAGTTTAAATGCACCTCTGGCGCGATGTGCGCGGATAAACACCGCTGAATAGATGGGTAGGTTTGAGGCTGACAAACAAGCGCACGGGAGCGAAGAACCGGCTGAAAAGGATGCTTCTGGATGGAAGCAGGGACCATTGGGCAGGAGCGTACCGTGTTCGCCGCTGCGAGTCAACAAAAGAAACACGGGCGGAAGCGGAAGACGAGTTGTTGAGCTTCCTGAGTACAGCCATCACCTGGGTAATTAGATGTGCAATATGGCTAGTAGTCGCCCACAGAGGAAAAAAAACGCGCGGCAGGGCCAACCCGCCCTAATCGAGGAAATCGACGAAGCTGTCGGTGATCTCAGCACCATGATTGTTGGCAATGCGGGTGGCGGCGGACTCGACCTGTTTCATCAGGCCGCCGAGGTAGTCTCGCGAGGGGGAGATGGCTACTACGCCAAGCGTCGCCGACTGCCAGAGGTCCGTCGGATCGACCTCGGCGACAGAGACGTTGAAGCTGGAGCGGAGCCGGTCCTTGAGGCTGCGCAGAACCTGTCGACGGTCCTTGAGGGATTGTGCGCCTTCAATGCGGATTTCGAGGGTGAGGTGGGCGATAGGCATGAGTCTCGCTGGAGGCGAGTGTAGGGATAACTCGCGAGGAAAAGCAAGGGAGACAGCAAAGGCTTCGTCTTGGTGGACGAAGCCTTAAGTTTATGGAGCAGAGGATTACCTGGTTACGTTCTTGCCAAAGTTGAAGGTGGGGCCAACCGAGAGACGCACACTGTTGCGCGCGTCCGCCAATAGGTCGCTGAATAAGTACACGTGCACAAACTCAACGTCGGCGCGGATGTGAATATGTTTAGTGGCGTTGAAGTCGGCACCGCCGCCGAAACCGTAGAAGTACGTTGTGTCGTTCGGCTTCGTGGTCTTCAGTATTCCCGCCCCGAGAGGAGGCGGAGTCGTCAGCCCAGGCAAGAGAACTAACCTCGTAAACAGATCATGGGAATTGACCGAAATGTTCTCGTGAATGGCGCCAATCGAGGGATGCACGAATAGCGTGACCTTCTTGAAATGCCTGAAATTAAGTTGCGGCCCAGCGGTAAACGTTTGGGTGGTCGCGTCAAAGGGGGCGTACAACACATAACCTGGCGGCACGGCAGCGGCGGGAAAGCCCGGAACAAGGCCCAACTGCGCGGCTAACAAAGTATTGTTGACCAGGGTCGCGTAGCTCGGCTTGAGGTCTGAAGGGACCAGTGAGGCGCGGCCTTCTTGAATGCTGTAGTCGAAGCCGAAGGCCACCCAGCGCCGTAAGTTGACACCGAGCTGAGTGTTAAATCCCCGCTGTTGCAAGTCGAGTTTCGGGGAGTTTAGATAGCTGAATCCGGTGAAAAAATCATAACGGCCAACGTAGTCCTGCTGCGCGAAAGCACAGACAGAAAGGGAGAACAGCAGCGCTGCCAAAAACAGTTTCTTCATTCTCTTGCTCCAAGATTCTTTGTGAAGCCGCTTTTGCGAATCCTTCAAGCAGGAACTCTGCTTGATTAGACAGCTCAGGACTCGAAAGAGATGCCTGTTGCAACAAAAAGAGCGTGCGAATCATTTCCGCTTTGACCGATTCAGCTCCAACTTGCCGGCACAACATTTGGTACGGCGAACGCGTGAAACCTGCTTCATCTATTTCAACCCGAATCATTGATAGAACGCGAAGCAACGCCATCAACTCCGGAGCCAATTGAAATGATCCAGAGTCGCTGAATGAGGAATATACACCCGAAGCAGCGTGGCAACAAAAAAAATGTAGTGTAATGCAAGTTGAATTGGCGGGGCATTACCGTGATTTGGTGCGAACGCAAAAATGCCGGCCAAGCGCGTAGGCTGGCCGGCACTTCGTAAGGCTAGAGCTAGATCAGTTGAGTCGCAACCTTCTCGGTGAGGAAGGCTTCGATGACATCGCCCTTTTTGACGTCGTTGTAATTGTGAATGCCGATGCCGCACTCCATGCCGTTGCGGACCTCACTGGCATCGTCCTTGAAGCGCTTGAGCGAAGAGATCTTGCCCGTGAAGACAACGACGTTGTCGCGGAGCAGTCGAACTTCGGAGTCGCGCTTGATGAGGCCGTCGAGAACCTGGCAACCAGCAATGGTGCCGACCTTGGGAATGCGGAAGGTATCGCGTACCTCGGCGCGTCCCATGTAGGACTCCTTGATGGTCGGATCGAGCAGTCCGGTCATAGCCTTCTTCATCTCATCCTGCAATTCATAGATGATGGAATGGAGGCGGATATCGACCTTCTCCTGCTCGGCCATCTCCTGTGCTTTGCGCTCAGGGCGGACGTTGAAGCCAATGATGATCGCATTGGAGGCAGCCGCCAGAAGAACATCGCTCTCGGTGATGGCACCGACAGAGTAGCGCAGCACCTTGATGCGCACCTGCTCGTTGGAGAGCTTGGTGAGCAGATCGTTGATGACTTCCACCGAGCCCTGAACATCGCCCTTGAGGATGATGTCGAGCTGTTTGGTGCCCTCATTCTTAATCTGTTGGGCGAGGCCTTCCAGCGAGACACGGGCGGTTTTGGCGAGAATCGCTTCACGCGCCTTGGCTTCGCGGTAATCGGCGATTTCGCGGGCCTTTTCACGCTCGGCGACCACCACAAACTGGTCACCCGCCTGAGGCAGGCCTTCGAGTCCGAGAATTTCCACCGGAGTGGAAGGACCAGCTTCCTCAAGTGCGCGGCCACGATCGTCAAACATGGCGCGAACCTTGCCGAAGATGTTGCCGACGACGAAGTTTTCACCGGCGTGCAGGGTTCCATTGTCAATGAGCACGGTGGCGACAGGGCCGCGTCCACGATCGAGTTTAGCTTCCAGCACCGTACCCGAGGCGAGGCGCTCGGGCGTTGCCTTGAGCTCCTTCATGTCCGCGACGAGGCAGATCATCTCCATGAGCTGGTTGAGATTGGTGTGCTTCTTCGCTGAAACATCGACATAGATCGTGTCCCCACCCCAGTCTTCAGGCAGCAGTCCACGATCAGCCAGTTGCTTCTTGACGCGATCCGGTTGGGCGTCCGGCTTATCGATTTTGTTGACGGCGATGATCAGCGGCACCTTGGCAGCTTTGGCGTGGTCGATGGCCTCAATGGTCTGAGGCATGACTCCGTCATCGGCGGCAACCACGAGGATCACGATGTCGGTGACCTTGGCGCCGCGGGCACGCATGCGGGTAAATGCTTCGTGGCCAGGGGTGTCGAGGAAGACAATCTCGCGGCCAAGGGCAGGCGAGTTGGTGTCGGTGATCTTCACCTTGTAGGCGCCGATGTGCTGGGTAATGCCGCCGGCTTCGCCTTCGGCTACGCTGGTCGAGCGAATGGCATCGAGCAGGCTGGTTTTGCCATGATCGACGTGGCCCATGATGGTGACCACAGGGGGACGGGTGACGGTGTTGAAGACCGCTTCGTTCTCCTGCTCAATCGCCTGGGCATCATAGTCCTGCTGAATCTGATCCTCAAAGCTGATGACCGAGCTCTCGGCTCCGAAGTGGCGGGCCATGTCACGGGCGAGGTCTTCGCTGAGCGTCTGGTTGATGGTGGCGAAGACGCCACGAGCCAGCAGGCGCGCAATGAGATCCTTGGCGCGGATGTCGAGCTTTTCGGCGAGGTCCTTGACGCTGACACCTTCCGAGATCGTGATGGCACGCGTGATCGGCATAGGCTCATTGCTGAGCGACAGCCGGGGCGGCGGCGTGAAACCCTTCATCGGTCCTTCCTGCTTGCCGCGTGGACCTTGATAACGCTGGCCAGGACGGCGGGCAGGAGCGCCTATGCGGGCGCCAGGACGAGGTGCGGTTCCAGGAGGTGGTGCACCGGCGGCAGCACCCAGCAGACCACCCGGACGGGGCGGACCACCAGGACGCGTGCCCATACCGGGACGTCCAGCCATCGGAGGACGTCCGCCAGGAGTGGGAGCGGTGCGAGTGGGATGCATGGGGCGGCGCTCGCCAGCACGCATCGGCGGGCGCGTGCCGGGCGCACCAGGTGCACCGGCAGGACCCGATGATTGTCCGGGACGAGGACGCTGGAAGATCGGCTGCCCACGTACCGGCAGACCCGTGCGATTCCCCATGGAAGGCGGTTGCGGCGCACGTGGCGGTGGTGGTGGCGGCGCTGTGTAAACCGGACGCGGACCCGTCTGCGGCACAATCATGCGGCGAACTGGCGGCGCGGGCGGTTGGCCAGGCGTCTGCGGACGGGCAGACCCAGACTGTGGTGGCTTGTGGCCGGCAGGCTTGGCGGGCGCGGCAGCCAGAGGCGAGGCGGGCTCTGCCTCCGCAGCGGGAGCGACCGGGGCCGGTGTATCGCTGGGAACGGTCGCGGCGGGCGCGGTATCAGCCGGCATAGCCGCGGGTTCGGCAGCCACTGGAGTCTCCGGCACGGTAATTTCCGGTGGGGCGGGAGCGACCGGGGCCTGGACAGAAGACGGGGGCGGAGCGGCAACTTCCGCAATCGGCGCGGGAGGCGGCGGGGCGGGAGCGACCGGAGGCTTGGGCATCTCAACGGTCGAGACTTGAGAGCGCATGGCGACCGACTGCGGGGTGACCAAGCGCGGCGCGCGCTCGGGAACGACAGGAGGAGCCGGCCGGGGTGCACTGGGCTTGTTGACGATAGCCTTGGGTGGAGCTGGCGGCGGAGGTGGAGGTGCAACCGTTTCCACGGGCGGCTCCTTGCGCGCCAGGATAGCCTTGAGGGCATCGCCGGGCTTAGAGATCTTGGAGAGATCGATTTTCGGGCGGAACTCTTCGCCGCCGGTGCGGTGGCGGTTGGGCGCACCGCTGTTCTCTTGGAAATATTTGCGTACCTTCTCGGCTTCATCGGCTTCGACGGAGCTGGAGTGAGTCTTTTTCTCCGTGACGCCAACCTTAATAAGCACGTCGAGAATCTGTTTGCTTTTTACTTCCAGCTCGCGAGCCAGATCGTTAATTCGAATCTTCATCCGCCGTTCATTTCCTTATGCCTGAACCGTATCCACCTGCCCGGACCGGTGTGGCTGCGCTGCGCGCGGTGTTGCTCTACTGGAGAGGTCTTCGACTGGAAGACATCCATGCTGCGTTTGCCTGGGCATTCGCCGAGGCGGCCCAGAAACTGGCTTCCGAAAGAGAAGCTGGTGCGGGCGTGGCCGTGAGGCCAGACCCCCGCGTGTTATTTGTTCGCCGGGTCGATGTCTTGCTCGCCCGGATGCTCACCGTGGGTGGGGACGTCATCCTCACTCGCGGCCGGAGCATTCTCGACTTCATTTCCGGCAGTGTCGCCGGAATCCTGTGCGGCTTCGACAGGCTCGCCGGGCTGTTCCTCGGCGTGCCCTTCCGTTGGTGCGGCTTCTGCCACCAGATTTGTGTCAGCGGCCAGCAACGGATCAGACGCGTATTCGGCGTCGACGTTCTCGGCGGACGCAACCTGCTCGGCCGACTCGAGCGTAGAGAAGTAATTGTTGACCGCGACGGAGATTCTTTCGACCGTCTCGGGTCCGATACCAGGAATGGCCTCCAACTCTTCGGGCGTCATGTCGGCGAGCGACTCGACGCTCGTGATGCCGGCTTCGGATAGCTTTTCCAAGACCGGGTCGCCGAGTTCGGCGGCAATGTTCTCCAGCGAAGTGGCGGAGTTGCCGACCAGCGAATTCATCTGCTGCTCGACCTCCTGACGCTTCTCCTCTTCGCTCTTGATATCGATCTTCCAGCCGAGGAGTTTGGCGGCGAGGCGGACATTCTGACCCTTCTTGCCGATGGCAAGCGAGAGTTGGGTGTCATCGACGATGACCTCAAGATGCTTATCGTGGCTATCCACGATGGAGACGCGGGAGACCTTGGCCGGCTGGAGAGCTTTCTCCGCGAAGGTAACCGCATCCTCGTGATACTCAATGATGTCAATTTTTTCGCCGCGCAGTTCACGGATGATGGACTGCACGCGCATGCCCTTCATGCCAACACAGGCGCCGACGGCGTCCACGTCTTTATCGCGCGACATGACGGCGATCTTGGTGCGCTCGCCAGCTTCACGGGCGATGGCACGAATGACGACGGTGTTGTCATAAATTTCGGGAACCTCGGTTTGAAAGAGGTTGGAAACCAGTTCCGGAGCAGAGCGCGAGACGATGACGCCAGGTCCCTTGCTGGCTCTCTCGACCCGGGTGATGACCACGCGAACCCGTTCGCCGACCGCGAAAGACTCAAGTTTGGACTGCTCCTTGCGCGGCATGCGAGCTTCCGCCTTACCGAGATCGAAGATGTAATCCGGACCTTCAATGCGCTTGACGGTGGCGTTGACGACCTCGTTGACACGGCCATGATACTCGTTGAAGACGGTGTCGCGCTCGGCCTCCCGCACTTTCTGGAAGATGACCTGCTTGGCCAGTTGGGCGGCGATGCGGCCGAGTCCTTCGATGGACTTTTCCTGCAGAAGTTCACCGCCGACGACGGCGTCTTCGCTGATCTTGAGCGCCTCTTCGAGCGAGATCTGAATCTGTGGGTCCTCAATGTCATCCTCGCTGGGGAGGATTTCCTTGACGGAGTAAGCATGGATTACGCCGGTCTCACGATCGAGGACGGCGCGCAGGCTTTCCTGAGTCTTGTAGAACTTGCGCGTGGCGACGACAATGGCGTCTTCAACGGCGGAGACGACGATCTCGGGATTAATCCCCTTCTCGCGGCTCAACGCGTCGATCACGTTATAAAGTTCACTTGCCATATTCCCTGCCACCTTCACGTATGCGGGGCACGCGCCCCGTTTGGATTTCTTAGCTGCGCCGCGCTCGCGCCGGAACCAGCTTGCTGGATGTTGCACGCGGCCGGAAGCCGCGCTGAATTGAACTTGACGAATCTAGAACTCAGGTACCAGGCTGGCCTTCTCGACATTTGAGAATGGCACCACAATGACGCCCGTTCCCTGCGCTTTGGCCTTTTTACGGCTGGCTACCTGATCGAGATCGACCGTGAGCTGGCCCTCGGAAAAGCTCACGAGACGGCCCTCAAAATGGCGGTTGCCATTAACCAGGTCGCGTGTACTGAACTTAACGAGGCTGCCGGCAAACTGTGTGAAATGCTCCGGCTTGAAAAGCTTGCGGTCGAGTCCGGGAGAGGAAATCTCCAGTAGATAGGTCGCACCGGGGACAGCTTCCTCAACATCGAAAATCGTTGCGACCTCGCGGCTGTACGTCGAACAGTCTTCGTGGCTTACGCCCTCGGGCCTATCAATATAGATGCGTAGAGTGCGGCTTGCACCGCTCCCCTTGAGCTCAATATCCCAGAGGGTTAAACCGCTGGATTGAGCAACTCTCTCGGCAATCTCACGAACTTTATCGAGCGCAAATGCCATGCTTAAATCAGAACTCCGCGACCCCCAAAGGGCGCTTGTCTTCCCGTGGTAACGACCGTAGCTTCCCCAACAGGCCTGGCGGCTGCCTGCCTTCGCCAAAGACGCAAATGGACAGGGGAGTGAATCAGGAACGCGGACCACAACATCCGCCGCTGCTCTCACCCAGGCTCGACCCAAGAACGCGGGTGGAAACGCTTCCACAGCTAACACCCGACAGTATAGCGCCGGTGCGGCAGGGAATACAACCAGGGACCGATTGCTCCGTGCTGCCATTGCGCCCAGCCGATTCCGATGATTTGATAGCTGCGGCGAAAGAAAAGATTCAGAGTAGTGCGCTGAGGGTGCACAGTGTCTAGAACGCTTACAGGATAGAATGAAAAATAATAGAATAAATAAATAAAAGACAGCCTTCTCGCCGTTGTGTGTCGGCTCAAGGGAGCTTTACTTGTGAATATTGTAAGAATTTGGCTGCTGATTGTGGCGGCAATTGCAATTACCGCGCCCCTGAGAGCTGCGGATCTCAATGCGTCAGCTCCGCACTGGCATAATACAGTTGCGGCAGAGACGACCACAGTTAATTGGTCGAGGATGGCCCTGGATGAGCAGGAAGTAGCCCAGAACGCGAATCAAGACGCGACTCGAGACGTGGCGCAGAAAGCGGTCCAGAACGCGCCCGCGGACGACTCATCCACCGGTGCCGTCTCCCCGGTGAGTTCGGCTCCGCCAGCCGTTACCCCGCAGACCGCACAGGAAAAGGACCAGCACGAAAAAGCCGAGCAACAGATCAAAGAGCAGGAACACCAGAGGGTGCTGGGCATTGTGCCGTCCTTTAACGTCAGCTACCGCAGCGACGCCGTTTCGCTGACTGGGTGGCAGAAGATACGCTTGGCGTTCCGCTCCTCGATTGACCCCGTGACCTTTGCCGCGGCGTTCCTAGTCGCCGGCTATCATGAAGCGGATAACGATGTGGGCTTCGGATGGGGCCCCAAAGGCTATGCCCAGCGGGCTGGGGCGGCCTATCTGGACACCTTTGACAGCAACATGATCGGCAATGGCATATTGCCTGCGCTGTTGCATCAGGATCCCCGCTATTTCCGCCTGGGTCATGGCAGCATTCCCCACCGCTTGCTCTACGCCACCGCCGCCGCCTTCGTTTGCAAGCACGATAACACCGGCAAATGGGAACCGAACTACTCCAACGTGCTGGGAAATGTCGCCACAGGGGCGATCTCAAATCTTTATTATCCGGGCAGCAACTCGGGCGTGGGCCTCACCATTTCCAACGGCATGATTGTGACCGCTGAGGGAGCGTTTGGTGCAATGTTCCAGGAATTCTGGCCAGACATCTCCCGGAAACTGTTCCACAAAGATCCCACCCATGGCAGGGACGCTGAGACCAGCACGGCAGACATTTCCAAATAACGATGAAAGTTTCACGCAGGAAAAAGTGCCATAAACCTCCTCACAAAAAGTAGGCCGGGGAATTGCGGTCGTCACCGCGGCCCCGGCCAAGGAGGAACATTTAGTCGCCGTGGCGTTAAGGCCCCATGCGACAAAATCTTCGTGGCAATGCTTGTGGTATGAGAATGCACCAGAGTGATTGAGATGGGAAATCGGAAGTTTTTATGGGAGTCATAAATCTGCCGGTGCGTGGGTGGTCAAATCGGCGCCGGTCCACGCGGGTTTGCATGAGTAAGGCTGAGTTCATACAATGCTGTATGACCTTCCTTTTGGATAAGCACAATGATTAGTTTCCCGGTTCCAGAGGCACTGACCTTCGACGACGTGCTGCTGTTGCCCGCCAAATCAGACATCGTTCCATCCGAAGCCAATACCCAGGTTCAGTTAACCCGTAGCATTCGCCTGAATATTCCAGTGATCAGCGCCGCCATGGACACGGTGACCGAATCCAGAATGGCGATTGCGCTGGCGCAACAGGGCGGGCTCGGGATTGTGCACCGGAATCTGACGATTGAGCAGCAGGCTGGCGAGATCGATAAGGTGAAGCGCTCGGAAAGCGGCATGATCGTGGACCCGATCACGATTGAACCGGAGCGCAACATCAGCGATGCGCTGGACTTGATGAGACGCTACCGCATCAGCGGCGTGCCGGTGACGAAGGGCAAGAAACTGGTTGGCATCCTGACCAATCGCGATCTGCGATTTGAAACTCGCACCGACATCCCTATCGCGCAGATCATGACCAAGGAGAATCTAATCACGGTTCCAGTGGGTACCACCCTGGAACAGGCTGAGCTGATTCTGCACCAGCACAGGGTAGAAAAACTGCTGGTGGTGGATGACAACTACGAATTAAAGGGGCTGATCACAGTCAAGGATATCCAGAAGAAGCTGAGATATCCGGGGGCGGCCAAGGACGAGCAGGGACGTTTGCGAGTGGGCGCGGCGATTGGGGCCACCGGCGATTTCCTGGAGCGGGCGCAGGAGATGGTTCGGTTAAAGTGCGATGTGCTGGCCATTGACAGCGCGCATGGGCACTCGACGCGGGTGATGGACGCCATCCGGACGATCAAGCACGCGCTGCCCAATACCTGCTTGCTGGCGGGAAACGTGGCCACCTATGAGGGGACTGCGGAATTGATTCTCCGTGGTGCCGACGGTGTGAAGGTGGGCATTGGACCGGGATCGATCTGCACCACGCGCATCGTGACTGGCGCGGGCGTTCCGCAGATTACGGCGATCGCCGAGGCGGCGCGCGCGGCGCGCGAGGCCGGCGTGCCGATCATCGCCGACGGCGGCGTGAAGTATTCGGGCGATATCTCAAAGGCGATTGCGGCAGGGGCAAGCGTGGTGATGGTCGGCTCTTTGCTGGCGGGAACCGAGGAGAGTCCGGGCGAGACCATTCTGTACCAGGGCCGCACCTTTAAGGCATATCGCGGCATGGGTTCGCTGGGAGCGATGGCACAGGGCTCCAGCGAACGCTACTTCCAGAGCCTGGATGATCCGGCCCCGGAATCGCATGGTCGACTGGACTCGGGCCTGGAGGAGGGCAATCGGCTGGGAAAGCTGGTTCCTGAAGGCATTGAAGGACGCGTCCCTTACCGGGGTACGGTGGCGATGATGATTCATCAACTGGTGGGCGGATTGCGCAGCGGCATGGGCTACGTGGGCTGCAAGTCGATTGAAGAGATGCAGCAGAAAGCACGCTTCATCCGCATCAGCGGCGCGGGCTTGAAAGAAAGCCACGTCCACGACGTCACGATAACGCGCGAAGCCCCGAACTACCGCGTGGAGTAGGAAGGCGCGGCAGGACGCGTAGAGCAGGAGCGCTGGCTCCTGCTCGTCTCTGCGGGATTCACTGGAAACAAAACGGCGCGGTGGGCGGAGCGCTTCCGCAGGAATGAGCGAGGACGATTGAAGCACTCACGAGAGCTGTTCTGGCACTACTGGCTGCCCTTGCTGGTAATGCTGACGCTGATCGCAACGGAGTCCACGGACATGATGTCAGGAGCGCACACCGGCGAACACCTGCGGCACTTGCTGCTGTGGGCTGGAGTACACCTGGGCGGACGGCAACTGGAGTTGCTGAACTTGGTGCTGCGCAAGGGCGGACATATGGTGGGCTACGGGCTCCTGTGTTTTTCCTGGCTGATGCTGCTGCGCGGGACGTATTGGATGCAGCACGACTACGTAAACTCCTTGAAAGGCCGGATGAAGGTGCAGCGCATCTTGTGGCGGCCGGAATGGGCTGGGTTGGCAGTGTTATGCACCTTTCTGGTGGCGGCAGCCGATGAACTGCATCAGATGAGCATTCCCAGCCGTACAGGTACCTGGCGCGATGTGGCGCTGGATACAAGCGCGGGCGTGCTGGCCGTGGCCATCGTATGGGCAAAGGCAGCATGGATCTGCCGGGATGAACAAGAAAGAAGCATTGCTCTCTAGTTTTAGCCACCTTCGCGCGCCAGCGGGTGTGCTGGTCTCGCCGCTAATCGGAGACGATCCCCACGAATTCTCGCTCTCTCCGGACGAAAAGGGATTATCGTAGTAGCGATCGATGCTGCTCAGTGGCTGTAACTCTGAGCGCCTCAGGCCCCTCCTGACCTGCCCTGGATTTCCATGCCACTGAATCCGGCTACTGCGGATCACCATGTCGCCGCAGCCGTGCAGCTCCATACAAGCCTGCCAAGGAGGAGCTATGGAAGACAACGGAAGAAACACCGACATTTCCAGCGACGTACTTCATTTTGAGAATCACAGCAAGCTTTCCGCCGAGGAGGTTGCGAAGGCCGTGCAGCGTCACAACCGTGAGCACAAAGGTGATGCGCTGAAAGCCGCACGGCAGACAAAGGGCACAGGCAAAAAGCGCTGAGGAAATGACGTGCTGCGAAGTGCCGGGCATGAAGAGGCACACCTCGGCAGTTCTTCCACCCACAAACTCTCGATGTCGGTTCGTGCAAGCTGACTTGGCTAGGGGCGGCCAACGTTGATCCAGGCGCGGGTCTGATGATCGCTGGTCCGGCCCACCGCAAAAGTGACAACCCCGAGCGGAGAGTCGAGCAACACACCCAGTGAGCCGCTCTGTGCGCTTTGCCAGCTCTGTAAGGGCTGGGCGAGTCCAGCTGCCTCATACCATGCGCCCAACTGTGGCCGCTCTCCCAAGATCTTGAATTCACGGAAAGGCATGCGGTAGGCAAGGCCGCCCGAGGCGTACGAGGATGCGTGAAACTGCTGATACCGGAAGGCGCGGAGATCGGTGGGGCCTCCGAGTGGAAATAGATCGAAGTAGGTGAGCCGGGCTCCGAAGCTGGTAGCCGCGCTGAGCGAAGCGGTGATCGTGCCCGCAAGCAGCGGAAAATGCTGGTCGATGGAACTCTGTGCAAGCGGGACCGTGTGGCCATCGGAGCGGCGATAGCGCGCAGCCATGGAGCCGGCGAATAGTACACCGCGGGTGGGCAAGGATGGGTCGTCGAGGCTGTTCCAATCAACCTGCACCCGGGGAGAGACGAACACGCCATCTTGGACCGGCAGTGCGCCGGGGAACTGGATGGCCGAGAGCTGCTCGTATCCCGCTTCGAGGCCGCCGTGAAGGCGCAGTCGCTGGCCCAATCCATAGCCTAGATCGAGCGCGGTGGAGTAAATATCCTGCCAATGAGTGAAATGCTGGCTGCCGCTGTAGGTCGCGCTGTTCTGGCGCTGGAGATTGAGCGTAGGGGACCAGAACCACTGGCTGGCGCCAATCGGGTGATCATATTCGGCGCCCAGCTGCGGACTGTAGCCGATGGAAAACTGCAGGCGGTAACGATCGCGATAGGCATCCTGTGGAAGGTATGTGGCGAAGCCGCGGAGAGCACCGCGCGTCGGTTCGCCGTTGGCGACGGCGAGCTCCAGCGAAGGACGGATGAAGAGTTGGCTGCCGGAACGCGGATCAAGCTCCGCAACCAGTGCCGGAGGCTGCGCAGGGAGGTTCTGCCTGGAGGAGTCCTCCGCAGGCGAAAGCCGATAGAATGCGCCGGGCAAGGCGGAGGAAGCGACCAGCGTGGAGAGCTCATGCTCGACGTGAGGAAGCGACAAGGCGCCGTCGGCCCGGTCGAACTCGGCTTGCGCGTGTTGGGCCAGCGACCGGTCCGTGGAGTGGACGATCAGACGGTCGGCATGCGGCGGGGGTGGCTTCATGCGGCTGCGGCGCTCGGCGAGATAGCCGGCCCAATCAGCGTCGTCCAGTGCGAGCGTGGCGAGGAAGCGCTGCTTCAGCGCGGCGGCCTGATAGCCTCGCTCAATGAGTTCGCGGACGTGAGTGTAGTCGGTGCCGCCGATACCAACCAGCGAGGGCGCAAGGACCAGGTCGGCGTTGCGCAGGTTTTCGCGCTCGGTCACCGCGACCGCGACCGAGACGGCCTGGGTCAGAACATTGGGAAGAGACTCAAGCTGACGCTTGGGTGGAATAGGCGTGCTGAAGTGGACGGCAATCACAACGTCAGCGCCCATTTCGCGGGCGACATCGGTGGGGAGATTATCCACCAGGCCGCCATCGACCAAGACGTGGCCCTCCCACTCGACCGGCGTGAAGATTCCAGGCACTGACATGGTGGCGCGCATGGCACGGGCCAGATTGCCGTGGCGCAGGACGAAGGGTTCGCCGGTTTCAAGCTGGGTGGCGACGCAACGGAACGGGGTCGGGAGCTGCGCGAAGTCCTCCACCGTAGAGTAGGCAAGAACCTGGCGGGAGAGAAATAGATCGAGCGGCTCAGCCGTGCTGATTCCGGCGGGGAGCGAAAGGCCATGGCCAAGCCGGAGGACGTAGTCGCCGGGAAAGTGGACGCGATCCTGCCGGGCATAGATGGGAAGATCCTGGTAGCGCGGCTGGAAGCGCAGAAGGTTGTCCCACCCGGCTTCGGCAAAGGATGCTTCGATTTCGGCGGGGCTATGACCCGTAGCATAGAGACCGCCGACGATGCCGCCTATGCTAGTTCCGGCAATGGCATCTACCGGAATGTGATGTTCCTCGAAATATTGCAGAACTCCGAGATGGGCGAGCCCGAGACTGCCTCCGCCGGAGAGTGCCAGTGCCACGCGGGTGCGATGCGGAGGCACGGATTGTGCTCGCAGCGAAGACGCGAGAAGAAGCACGACGAAGAACGCGGCGCGAAAGATCCTCATGGAGAGCTGTCCGGGAACACTGATCCGGCAACAAGCATAACGCGAAGCGCCGGGAAGCGCGCACTGGATTGCGCGTCCTCCCGGTGAACTGCTACAGCGTAAGTTCGGCGAGGACGAGGTTGTCCTCGAGGTCGGGGGTACTGAGTTTGAATCCCAACTTCTGGCAGAGGTGCTGCATCTCTTTATTCTCGCCGAGCATGTTGGAGTGAACCTTGTGCAGGTGCTCGTCGCGGGCTACCTGAATCAGGCGACGGTAGAGCTCGACGCCGAGCCCCTTGGCTTGGAATTCGTCCTGCACAATCGCGGCCAGTTCTGCCTCGGGGCGTCCGTGGATTTTGCTGAGGCGGCCCACGGCGATGATGTCGGGCGTGCCATCGGGGTGCTTGCGCTCCACCACTAAAGCCATTTCTCGATCGTAATCGAGGAAGCAGATGCGGGTGAGGCGCTCGTGGGCGGTGCGCTGGGTTAGCTTCAAGGGCTGGAAGTAGCGCAAGTACACGCTGCGTTCGCTGAGCTTCTTGTGGAACTCGACCATAACCGGTTCATCCTCGGGCCGAATGGGACGAATCGTAACCTGCTCGCCGTCCTTCATCGTCCAACCGGCAACATACTGGACCGGATAGGGACGGATTGCCGAGCGCGGAAGCTGACTTTCGGGTATGTCTTGGTCGTGAACCACGACACGGGCATCGAGCGCGAGGAGGCGTTCGGCGGAGGCGAGCACGGGGTTGATGTCAATTTCCTTGATCGCCGGGTTCTCGATGACCAGATCACTGAAGCGAACCATCAGCTCTTCGAGTTCCGCCATGTCGACTGTTTTTTTCCCGCGCACCCCCTTCAGCGCTTTGTAGATGCGGGTTTGCTCCATCATGCGGCGGGCGAGCGTGGTATTGAGCGGCGGTAGCGCCAGCGAACGATCCTCGAAAACTTCCACCAGTTGGCCTCCGGTGCCGAACAGGAGCACGGGACCGAACTGCGGATCGATGGAAGAGCCGAGGATCAGTTCGTACCCCTCGTGCTTGGCGAAGGGCTGCACCGTAACTCCCTGGAAGTGGCCTTGTCCGGCGATGGTTTGCACATCATTGCGGATTTGCCTGAAGGCCTGGCGAACGCTGGCGGCATCGGGAAGGTTGAGGATAACTCCGCCTACGTCGGTCTTGTGGGTGATGGTGAAAGAGTGCAGTTTGAGAACCACCGGATATCCCAAGATGGCGGCGGCAGCGGCGGCAGCCTCCTCGTTCTCGGCGATTTCCGTGGGGACGCTGGGAATGCCATAAGCCTCCAGCAGCTTTTTCGATTCGTACTCGGTGAGAATGGTACGTCCGCTGTTGCGCACGGAGGAGAGAATGTCCGAGGCTCGGGCGCGGTTGGGTTGGAACGCGGCGGCATTAGGCGAGGGAGTCTCGTACAGTCCACGCAGATTGTAGGCATAGCGCCACATATAGTTGAAGGCTTGCACGGCGGTATCGGGATAGTAGAAGCTGGGGATTCCCGCCCGGTTGAGAATGGCTTCGCCGTTGGCAACCGATTCGCCACCCATCCAACTGGCGAGCACGGGTTTTCCGAGCCCCTTGGCGTAGGGCTTGAGCTGCTCGGCGATGAGCGTGGGATTGGTCATCCCCTGCGGTGTCATAATAACCAGCATGCCGTCGATGTTGGCGTCATTCGAGGCGATCTCAAGGGACTTCGCATAACGTGCGGGTTCGGCGTCGCCGAGGATGTCCACGGGATTGTTGTGACTCCATGCGGCGGGGAGGATGGCGTTGAAAGCGTCCATGCTCTCCTGTGATAGTTGGGCGAGTTCGCCGCCACCCTGGATGAGCGCGTCCGTGGCCAGCACCCCTGGGCCTCCGGCGTTGGTCACGATGCAGAGGTGTTTGCCCTTGGGGCGCGGTTGCTTGGAGAGCACCTCGGTCATGTAAAAGATTTCCGCGATGGAATTGACGCGGAGGACTCCGACGCGCCGGAAGGCGGCTTCGAGAACCGCATCGGAGCCGGTGAGCGAGCCAGTGTGGGAGGCGGCGGCCTTGGCGGCGGCAGCGGTGCGTCCCGCCTTGATCACGATAATGGGCTTGGTCAGCGAGACCTCGCGGGCAGCCGATAGGAATGAACGCGCGTCACCGATCGATTCCATGTAGATGATGATCGAGTGTGTGCGCGGGTCGTTTCCGAAGTAGTCGATGAGGTCGCCCCAGTTCACATCCAGCATGGAGCCGATGGAGACGAAGCTGCTGAAACCGACCTCTTCACTCATCGACCAGTCGAGCACCGCCGTACACAGGGCGCCGCTCTGGCTGATGAAGGCCACATTGCCGGGGCGGGCCATGGTGTTGGCAAAGGTCGCATTGAGGCCAAGGATCGGGTTCATCACGCCGAGGCAGTTGGGGCCGATGATTCGCATGCGGCCCCGGATGGCCTGCATAATCTCAGTTTCCAGTTGCTGGCCGTGCTCACCGGTTTCCTTGAAGCCGGCAGAGATGACGATGCCGGCGGGAACCCCGAGTTCGGCACAATCGTGGAGCAGGGCAGGAACTCCCTCGGCGGGAGTACAGACGATGACGAGGTCCGGAATCTCCGGCAGGGACCGTACCGAGTCGTAGGCCCGAATCCCGAGGATATTGGTACGCTTGGGATTAACCGGATAGATTGTACCGCCGAAGGGGCTGCTGAGCAGATTCCAGAGCACGGTGCGGCCAACCGAGCCGACCCGCTCGCTGGCTCCGGCCAAAGCCACGCTGGTAGGTTTGAAAATGGGGTCAAGTGGATGACGGTCCGCTCTCAAGACGTCATGCGCAGGACTGACATTAGGGACCGGGAGCTTACCAATCGGGCTCATACAGGTTCACCTTTCAAACCGCTTGGTTGCCGAGAATCCTACACCGGCCAGCACCATAACAGCATGGAAATCGCACTTTGTGCGTCGGGCTTCGATTCAAAGTGGTGCAAATTGTCAGAGGGAAAAGCGTGATCCATCGATGTGTGTCGGTGAGTTACCGGAGTTCGAGGGCTTTACGGGGCAGGGGGGATTGCTGAATGGAGCGTCGGCGTCGAACTTGCTGGCGGCGGACTCGGGCATGGATTCCTGTGACAGCGGCAAATGCAGCGACAAGGCCACTGAGGGTTCCGGCCCACCAAGGGAGTTGCATAAGGTCAATTGTCATCTGGAGGGCAAAAAACGCTCCCATGCAGAGAAAGCAGGCGCCTAGCAGGCGAATCTGCGCGAGCGCGGCAGGGTCGAGTTGCCAGTCCGGATTCTGGGGCGGCGCGGTCTGGCTGGGAACAACCCGCTCGGGGTGGAGCTGAATCCAGCCTCCAGCCAGGGCTACGGCCGCGCCAAAGGCAACAAGTATCCAATCCAGGAGAGCCATGAGGTTCAGTCTAGTGAAGCGGGCGAAGTATTGAGAGCATGAACTTACCTAACCAGTATGCGGGGAAGACGGCATTCGGGCAACCCCTAATGGTCGCTGTACCGGCGGGAATTTGGGCGCTCGTCACCACATCTGCTGCCCTCCGAATGCTACAATCTTGATTCGCGGAACCCCTCGAATATTTCCTCCACGGACGTGATTACCTTGGCCGAAGAGATTGAACAAAAGAGCCTGACCTACGCCGATGCAGGCGTGGATATTGAACAGGCGAATCGCACAAAGCAGCGCATCAAGTACCTGGCGCACCGTACCTTCAACAAGTGTGTCCTCAGCGAGATCGGCGGCTTTGGTGGGCTTTTTCAGGTGGACAAAAGAAAGTTTACCGACCCGGTGTTGGTCAGCAGTGTCGATGGCGTGGGCACTAAGCTGAAACTTGCCTTTGAAATGGGCGTGCACCACACCGTGGGCGGCGACTTGGTGAACCACTGCGTCAACGACATTGCAGTGCAGGGCGCCACGCCGCTCTTTTTTATGGACTACCTGGCGGTGGGCAAGTTGGAGTTGGAGATCGCCGAAAAGGTGATCAGCGGACTGGCCGAGGCCTGCAAACACAACGGCTGCGCGCTGATTGGCGGCGAGACCGCTGAGATGCCGGGCTTTTATCCCGACGGCGAATACGACCTCGCGGGCTTCATCGTGGGCGCGGTGGACCGCGAAAAGGTTCTTACCGGCAAGGACGTGCAGGTGGGCGATGTGCTGATGGGACTGCCGTCGACCGGACTGCACACCAACGGCTATTCGCTGGCCCGGAAACTGATGTTCGCCGTGGCGGGCTATACGCCGGATACTTATGTCAACGAGATGAAGGGCAAGGTCGGCTCCGAGTTGATGAAGCAGCACAAGAGCTACTGGCCGATCGTACGCCGCGTGGTCGATGGCGAAGCCGTGAGCGCCATGGCACACATCACTGGCGGCGGCATCACGGAAAACCTTCCCCGCGTGTTGCCAAAAGGTATGGGCGCGCTGGTGGAGATGGGAAGTTGGCCGGTATTGCCGATCTTTGAGCATATGCAAAAAATTGGGAACGTCGAGCAATCCGAGATGATGCGGACCTTCAATATGGGCATCGGCATGATCCTGGTGGTTCCGGCCAAGAAGTTCAAGAAGGTGCAAACCATTCTGGACCGCGCCGGCGAAAAGGGATACGTCATTGGCCGGATCGTGAAGGGCGAACGGAAGGTGCAGTACACCTAGTTCCTTCGGAAACACCGAGGGATGAATGCGGATTCGGAATACTGCCCGGCGCTGCCCAGGGTTCAGCGCGCGGGCCAGATGCCGAGTAGACGGCGCAAGGTCAGCAACTCCCCTACATGATAGGAAGTGTGGTCGATCACCAGGATGACTTCGCGAAGCAGATTCTGGCCGTCACCCCAGGGGAATGCAGCGGCCAGATCTTGATGCGAAACGCCAAGTAGTTGAATCAAGGCGTCCCGGTCCGCAAGTACCGATGCAACTGATTTTTCCCATGCGTGGGCGCTGGGCGGAGCGGCAGACTTCGGCCAGTAATCGTCCGGAAACACTGATTCTTTGTAGCTCCCGTCGTGATTGGTGCTGAAGCGAAGGATGTCATTCTGGGCCAGGCGGATATGCTCCAGCAGTTGCCATGCGGAGTAGGGCAGTCCGCTTCGCTCGGCCTGGAGATGGGTAGGGAAATCCGCTACAACCTCTTCGAAACGGGCGTGGGCGTTACCACCTTTGAGAGCCGCAATCAGTTCTTTGCGGAGCACCGCGTCCAACTCACTTGGCATGAAAAAGGCCTCCTCGGGAAATAGATTGATTGGCGGAAGCCTGCGATGCCTCGCGGCCTTGGAGCAGAAGCGGTGGAGACAAATTGCGGCCCGACCTTGAGCGGTGCTGGCACTGGGCTATATTCTGAATAGCAATGACTCGACTCGGCATTCTCCTTTCCGGACGCGGCTCCAACTTTGTCACCATCGCCGGCAATATTGCGCTCGGCAAACTCCAGGCGGAGATCGCCCTCGTGGTCAGCAACCGCGAAGACGCGGGCGGAATTGCCGCCGCCAAGGCTCGTGGATTGAAGACCTTGGTGCTGCCCAGCAAAGGGCGCAAGCGCGAGGAGCATGACTGCTCCGTAGTTGCCGCTTTGCGCGAGGCTGGAGTCGAACTGGTGGTGCTGGCTGGATATCTGCGGCTCCTCTCACCATGGTTTGTGCAGCAGTTTCCAGGCAAAATCTTGAACATTCATCCTTCTCTGCTGCCCTCTTTTCCTGGACTGGAGGCACAGAAGCAAGCCCTCGAATATGGAGTGCGGGTTAGCGGTTGCACCGTGCACTTTGTGGACGAGCACCTGGACCACGGGGCAATCGTGCTGCAAAAGGCGGTCCCTGTGCTGCCCTCCGACGACGAGCACACGCTGGCCGCGCGCATCCTGGCGCAGGAGCACTTGGCATATAGCGAGGCAATTGCGCTGGTGGCCGCAGGCAACTACCGGATCGAGGGCAGGCGGGTGCTGGTGGATTCAGGCAACGGGGTCGGTGAAACATCCCTCTAACCATGAATCCAGGTTGGAAGAACCGTTCGCTGAAGGGAATCGTTCTATATGGCAGACTTCCGTTTTGGAGATTATGAGTTTTCGCGCCGTCAGAGAAATTTCACCACGGCATTAGGTTTTTTGGCGATTGGACTCGGGCTGGGTGCGCTGGCTGCTCTGCTGATCACTCCTAAAACCGGTAAGCAAGTTCGCAAGGATGTACGTCGCAAGTACGAAGATGCCCGCGATGCTGTGGGGCAGTGGACTGAACGTGCCGGTGATATTTGGGAAAAGGGCGAAGAATGGGCAGACGCTGCGCGGCGCAAGGCGGAGCCCGTGACCCGAGCCTTTCGCAGAGGCTAGGAAGCTAAGATCATAACTTTAGTAGAGACGGAAGCTGACTTCAAAGCTGACTTCGACGGGAACCGGCTGTCCGTCTTTGTGACCGGGATCGAAGCGCCACTGGTTCACGGCTTCAACCGCCTTTTCATCAAGTCCCATGCCCAGCGAGCGCTGCACTCTGATATCGTGAGCCTTGCCGTCGGTGCCGATGATCACGCGCAGAACGACAACTCCCTGCCACTTATTTTTGCGGGCCTCTTCGCTGAACTCGGGCTCAACCCGGTAGAGGATTTTAGGAGCGCTGACCCCGCCGCCAACATGGTAAGCTCCGCCGCCAATGCCGCCTCCCCAGCCGGGGCCGACGCCGGGTCCTCGCCCTGAGCCAACGCCACCGCCGCTTCCCGAGCCGATTCCACCGCCCACGCCGGTACCGTTTGACAGCGGGCCGCTGAGCTTTGCCAACGGGTCACCCATGGGTCCAACCTGCGGCAGTTTCATCTCCGGAGGGACGACCACAGTGGGCATGACCGGTAATTTAGGCTGCTCCATGGGAAGTACGGTCGGGGGAGCCAACTGGGTCTTGGCAAGCTTGGGAAGCGCGCCCTTGGATGCGGGAATCAGGTCATGCGAGCCGCCACCCCCGCCACCGCCGGAAACGTCCTTGGCTGCCGGCATGACGTAGGGGCTGATGTCCAATGATTCGCCGACCGCCTGCTTGATCTGCGGAGCATGGGAAGCAGTCCAGCTTCCCAGCCAGATCAGCAGGGCGAGAATGGCGGTATTCAAGACGAACGAAACGACGAAGGAACCCTTACGGACTTCGTAAAGCCCATAGCCATCTCCAAACAGAGTCGGTAGAACATCGTGCGTCTGCTCAGATGGGGGCTCCTGGAGCCGCGATTTCTTGAGTTCGGGACTGGACATGAGCGTACCTCTGAGTATAAATCGGTGGCATGAGGAACCGCCGCAGAAAAACACCGGCGCACGAGGTTCTCCAGACAAGAGCACCGGGCATGCTGCAAATTAGAGAATCTGGAATCGCCACCAGAGCTGGGAAAATTCTAGGGAACGATAACGCGTAGTGCCTTGGGAGCGGCCGAGATCTCGGCCGGAGTCTGGCAAAGGTACTCGCCATCTGCATAAATGGGAATGGGCTGATCGCTTTCCAGAAAAACCTGACTGGTCTGGAAGTAACGTATCCGGGACACCCGCAGGTGAGTTCCAGAGTAGATGCGATGGAAGTTGAGCAGGACGAGGCTCTTGGGCATGGCTGGGACGAAACAGAGATCAAGCTGGCCGTCATCCAGTTTGGCCTGCGGCAGCATTCTGATGCCGCTTCCGTACTCAGGAGCATTGCCGATCGCGGCGAGCAGAACAGGGCCGTCCAGACAGGTCTCCTGGCCGTTGGCGTCATAGCTGTGCAGGCGCACAACGGGTGGGCAATAGGCGGCTAGCGCTCGGAGCGCGGCGAGCATGTAGCCTCCGTGCCGGCGCAACCAGCTTGGCATGCGATTGGCCCGCCGATTGGTCTCAGCGTCGATACCGATACCGGCAATCCCACTGAAGTAGATCGTGCGCTGCTGCTCGTAGTCTTCTTCCGCGTGGAGCAGGGGGTGGCGCGCGAGCACCGGGTCGAGTGGACTCGCGGGGCGTGCGTTGCGGCTATCGGCATCGGCGAGGGTCGTGGAGTCAGGAGGATCAGACGTGCTGGGCATGGGGTCGGCCATGGGGTGAACCGTCCCCAGGTCGATGGTGAGGACATTGTCGCCACGGTCCAGGTAGCGGTGCCAAGCGCGCAAAGCCTCACTCTGATTGGGAATGCCGAGGCAGCGTGCAAAATCATTGGCGCTGCCGGTGGGAACCACGAGCAGTGGCGTCTGCGCGTAAGCCAACGAAGAGAGTACGCGATGTACTGCGCCGTCGCCTCCAAAAACCATAGCCACATCGGGCAGGTCATAGGGTTCCAGCGTACTGCCGCGAAACACAGTGACGCGCGCGTCGCAGAAGGGCTCCATGACGTTCGATTTCACATACGAATGTGCTATGGCGGCGGCTCGCACCGGGAGATTGTACCGTGCGCGCACGATCGCGGAAGATAAAAATCTGAGAGCTGCTCGCGGCGGCGTTGAAGCGCTTTCCGAAGGCAGCCCTAAGCCGTTCCCGGGAAACGGAGCCGATTAGTCTTTCTTGTTGCCATCCGCATCGGCGGACGGAGTTGCTGTCCCAGGTGCCTTCTTCACCGCCACCTTTGCGTTCCTGGCGGTAAGGCTCTTCTTGCGCATCTTCTCGGCGAACTTTTGGCGGTTGCGCTCTTCACTTTGCTGTGACATATCCACCAGTCTACGCGCTTTGCGTTGCGCTGGAAATGCCGGAGGTCTCCCGGCGTGACTGCCATCCTACTCGAAAACCTTCTGTTCCATATCCTTAGCGGCTTGCTCCAGATTTGCCGGTGTCCCGAGGTCGCGCCAGTACGAGCCATCTGCCCGGAAGCCGAGGATCTTCTCTCCCTCAGACGCCAGCCGTAGATATTCCGGAATGATTGAGAATGCCTGGCTGCCGTTCTCGCCGATGAACGCCTGACCCAATGAACCAAAGATGCGTGGCGAGATTACGTGAATGCCCGCGAAGCCCCACGGTTGCGCCTGCACCGCGGTGCGAACCACCTCGTCCGCCTTGCCCGCCGTGCGCCGTCCGCATAACTGAAGCTGATTAGGTTGTGCATCAAAGAGCAGATAGCGCGAGCTTTTGCGCTGCTGCACCGCCAGCGTTGCCAGCGCATGCTGTTCGCGGTGAAAACTTGCCATCTGCTCAAGGTCGATTGCGCTGAGCACGTCGACGTTATGAACCACGAACGGCTCATCGGCGGAGTCGCGCAGAAAAAAATGTGCGGCTTTCTTCAAGCCGCCGCCAGTGTCGAGCAATTCGTCTTCCCGCGAAATCTCAATCTGCATCCCAAACTGATCGTTTGCCCGCAGATACTCCACAATCATGTCGGCGAAGTGATGAACGTTGACGATCACATCGCGGATTCCGAAACTGTGCAGGCGGCGCAGCGTAATCTCGAGCAGCGTGCATCCCGCGATTTCCACCAGTGCCTTGGGACGGTCATCAGTAAGAGGCCGGAGACGGGTTCCGAGTCCGGCAGCCAGAATCATCGCTTTCATCGCACCCACATCTCCTGCTCGCGATGCTGCAACACGACCCGGACTCCGGGCCTGCCGCCCAGGCGTTTGGCCACCTGCTCCGCCAGGTAAACCGAGCGATGCTGGCCGCCCGTACAGCCAAACGAAACCATCAGATGTTGGAAGCCGCGGAGCTGATAATTGCTCACGCTGGCTTCCACCAATGCCATTGCGTTGGCCAGAAACTGCTGCACGCCCTCCTGCTGGCTGAGATATTCGATCACCGCCGCATCCTTGCCGGACAGCGTTTTGAAGCGCTCTTCACGCCCCGGATTGGGAAGGCTGCGCGCATCGAAGACGAATCCTCCGCCGTTACCGCTGTCGTCCGGCAGTGGGCCGCGGTGAAACGAAAAACTCGAAACCATCACCGTAAGTTCTTCCGCCACCCGCGCCATGCTCCGCAGCTTTTCCGAGCCAACCATGCTGGTGAATGCGTCCGTCAGCGTGGGCAGCGCCACCGGCAGCGTTACATTGTGCAACAGCCAGCGCAAATTCTTCAGCGCATAGGGCACCGATTGCAGAAAGTGCGGCTTGCGCTCATAGAAACCGCGGAATCCGTATGCCCCTAGCGCCTGCATCATGCGAACGTACACATAGGCGTAGTAGTGATGTAGAAACGCTGCGCGATCCAACCCGATGAATCCGCTGAGCGAGTCGAGATAATGGTCGAGCAACTGCTGCCGCAGTTCAGGCGGCAGATCGGCCTTGCCGTCGAACAAAATAGAGGCAATGTCGTATTGCAAAGCGCCTTTGCGCCCGCCCTGATAGTCAAGGAAATAGGGCTGCCCGTCGCGTAGCATAATATTTCGCGATTGAAAATCCCGATAGAGAAAGTAGCTGCGATCGGCGCTCAACAGAAACTTTGTCAACCGGCTGAAATCTTCCTCCAGTGCCTGTTCGTTGAAGGGAATTCCGGCGAGGCGAAGGAAGTAATACTTGAAGTAATTCAAATCCCACGCGATCGATTGCCGGTCGAAGCTCGCCCGCGGATAGCAGACCTTGTAATTCAAATCCCGCCCGGCTTCTACCTGGAATCGCGGCAACGCTTCCACCGCCTTGCGGTAGGCCGTCACCACTTCAGGAGCAATCTCCGCGCCTGCGCGGCGTTGGGAGAGATACTCGAACAGCGTGGTGTCTCCGAAATCCTCCTCAATGTAGGCCCCCTGGCTGAGATCTTCCGCATAAATTTCCGGTACTGGAAGACCATGACGGCGAAAGTGCTTAGAGAATTCGATAAAGGCGATATTCTCTTCCCGGACGTCATGGAGGACGCCAATGGCGGTGCAATCGTCATTGCGGAGGCGGACGATAGTGCGTCCGGATCCACCGAGGTCCCCCTGCACCGGGCGCACCAGCGAAGGCGCGGAATGAAAGTGCTGCTCGAATAATTTCTTGAGAACGTCCATCGGGGATTGATTGTAAATAACTCCGCCGTCCAACCAAAACCGGAGCCGGGTTGCCGGAGTGCCGACGTCCTTTTCCGTTGGGATCGCGGAATCCTTGGACTGTGCCATCGGCGCCGCTATGATGAGAGCACGAGAGCAGGACAATGGCAGAACCCAAGCGCAACTTCTTCCAGACCGCGATCTACAATTTCTTCGCCCTGTACCTGGGTGTCACTCCCCCGAGGCCCGGCACGGAAGGCATCTATGCCGCGTTGCTGATCGCCGTGGCCCTGCTCGTGATTGGCTGCGGCTGCCTCATCGTTCGATTTCTTCTTGGCCAGATCCTCGGATAGTCCGGATTGATCGCCGTCCGCTCAGTCGACTCGCATGGTGCACAGCTTCGGGCTGATCGTGAGCTTCGGTTCGGTCACGGCCTGCACTTGTTCCACACTCACCCCTAGCGCAATCTCCTCCAGCACCAGTCCTACTCCGGCCTGCACCCGGAGGTAGCAAAGCTCGGTAACGATGGTGTCCACCACGCCCAGTCCAGTGATTGGCAGGGTGCAGTGGTTCAGGATCTTCGAGCGGCCCTCTTTGGTCGTGTGTTCCATGGCGACAATGACCCGCCGCGCCGCCGCCACCAGGTCCATGGCGCCGCCCATGCCCTTCACCATCTTTCCCGGAATCATCCAGTTAGCAAGGTTTCCCTCGGCGTCCACCTCCATTGCACCCAGGATCGACAGATCGACGTGCCCGCCGCGAATCATGGCGAACGATTCGACCGAAGAAAAATATGCGGTCCCCGCCATCTCGCTTACCGTTTCCTTGCCGGCATTGATTAAATCCGGGTCCTCCGCGCCTTCGAGCGGATAAGGACCAACCCCCAGCATCCCGTTCTCACTTTGCAATACCACCTGCATTCCGGTGGGAACGTGGCTGGCAACCAAGGTCGGCATGCCAATGCCGAGATTCACATAGAAACCGTCCCGCAGCTCGCGTGCGATCCGGTGCACAATCAATTCACGTTTGTCGACTATCAAACCTTCGGTTGGGCTCATCATTGTCCTCTCAGGCCGTGGCCTTGCGTACCCGGCGCCGCTCAATCCGTTTCTCCTCGCCAACCGCTTGAAAGATGCGCTGCACGTAAATCCCCGGCGTATGAATCTGGTCCGGCTCAAGTTCTCCCGGTTGCACCAGTTCTTCGACTTCGGCGATGGTGACTTTTCCGGCCGTGGCAATCATCGGATTGAAGTTCTGCGCCGTCTTGCGATAAATGAGGTTTCCCCAGGTGTCGCCCTTCCAAGCCTTCACCAGCGAAAAGTCCGCCTTCAGCCAGCGCTCCATCACATAGCTCCGGCCCTCGAACTCGCGGATCTCCTTGCCTTCGGCAACCATCGTGCCCACCCCGGTCGGCGTAAAGAATGCAGGAATCCCAGCCCCACCGGCGCGGATACGTTCGGCGAGCGTTCCCTGTGGGATCAACTCCAGGTCCAGCTTTCCGCTCAGTACCATTTCTTCGAAGAGCCGGTTTTCTCCCACATAGCTTCCCTTGTGACTGCGTATCTGTCCCTGCCGCAACAGCAACCCTAGTCCAAAATCATCCACGCCCATGTTGTTGCTGATGGTGTTCAGATTGCCCACGCCTTTCTTCTGCAGCGCCGCAATCAGGTTTTCTGGAATTCCGCAGAGACCAAAGCCGCCCACCATGATCGTTGCGCCATCGGGAATATCAAAGACCGCCGCATCGGCGTTCCCAAACACTTTCTTCATCTTGTCTCGCTCGTTCGCTTAGAAGATACAGACTCCACCCGCGAAGCCCGCCGCGAATTTAGATGCAGAGTTGTTCTGGAAGATGAATTTTGAATGGAGAAAGCTATCGCGGCCCCGTCCTCCTGTGGCCGGATGGGGAACTAACAGGCGTGCTCAAGCTGCAAAATCTTCAGCTCTTTAGCGATTTTGAAAACTCTCTTGCCTGCTCAAATTTACTGCGGAATTCAGGACTCCCCAAGCTCTGGCGCAGAGTTCTCAACTGGGTTTCCATGCTCTCCAGGGCTGCGGCCAGGTTCTGCTGGTTGCTGGTGGCGATCTGCTCCCACATGGTGGGCTCGCTTCCGGCCAGCCGCAGCATGGATTGCAATCCGCCAGCATGCACCCGCAGCGCCGGATTACCTTCGCCGAATGCGCTTTCGAGGGTGAGCGCCAGGGCGGTCGAGAGCAGTTGCGGCAGGTGGCTGGTGTAAGCCAAGGTGCGGTCATGCTCTACCGGAGTGCTGAAAACCACCCGTGCTCCGATGGCTTGGAGCGCCGAGAGCAGAGTGTAGTGCGACGGAACCAGGCAGTCCTGCAGTCTGGCGGCGATCGGGGTCAAAATCCAAAGGCAGCCTGCGTAGAGGTCCGCAGTAGCATGCGCCAAGCCTGAAACCTCGCGTCCTGCCAATGGATGCCCGGGCATGACGCGCTTACCCGCGGACTCGCCAAATATCTCTCGGGCCGCCGTGGCGAATGCGTTTTTGGTGCTGCCCACGTCGCTGACCAGCGCCCCAGGTCGCAGCCGCGGCGCGATCTGCGCCAGCAGCTTGATGCTGGTCTCCACCGGAGTGCAAAGAAAGACGTAATCGCTTTCGGCAACCGATTCGCCCGCATTCTCGCAGCCTGAGTCAATCGCACCCAGTTCCAGCGCCTGACGGAGTCGCTCCGCACGGCCGCAGCCCACGATGTGCGTGGCTAGCCCGGCGCGGCGCAACGCCAGCGCCAGCGAGCCCCCCATCAATCCAAGACCGATGATGGTGACACGGTTCAGGCTCACGAACGCTCCAGCACATCGGGGGATTGCAGCCTTCGCATGGCGGCCAGAACGGCGGTGTAAATCGTCGCCAGTTCCTCGTCCGGCAGCGGACCGTTATTGCAGCGCGCCACGTTGGCCATCACCACCGCCTCGCGCTTGGGTTCGTACACGGCCAAGTGGTTTTGCTGCTTGTAGCGTCCAATCTCCAGCACGCAGTGGGCCCGCTGATTGAACAACTCGACTAGTTTTTCGTCGATCGAGTCGATATCCCTGCGCAATTGATTCAGGTCGGTCGGGGTCATTTCACTCCTGCAATCCTTCATTGTCCGTACTGTTTCACCCAGGCATCCTGATCGGCCTGTAAGGTCTTGTCAATCCAGCCGATGTAGCTACGGCCGTTTTCGTCTTTGCCCACCCAGACCCTGGTGGAAGGCGCGATGTGGCCTTCGCTGCCCGAAAGTTGCTGGACCGCTTGCACCGCAGCCTGCGCAGCGGGCATATCCGACGGATAGAACTGAGAGGTCATCAGGCGGTCATTGAAAAACGTCAGTACCAGCTCGCCCGTCTGTCCCTCGATCCGCGCGTTCTTCTTTGAGATTATCAGCAGCCGATAGGGCGGCCGAGTGTCACTCGGCAGTGGGGTGCGATCCATAAGTATGTCAAAGTTGCCGGCCATCATGTCAAGCTTCCGTTCCACTGTTTCGAGACTCTGGCCGCTATACAGTTTTCCCGCCACGGGGCTCGGTTGAAACTTCTTTTCGCCGGAACGGTGACAGGAAAGCGTAAGCAACAGAACCAGAGCCATGCCACCGAAGACTAGCCGTTTATCGTTCGTCATAGGGTTGCCGGAAAGTATAATTCACCGCGCCCTGTTTGCGAGATAGTCGCGAGGCAGTCGCAAACCCGTTCGCCCGCCCTCAAAGGTAACCTGCCGCTGCGACCTTTGTACATGCTGCGACATCCCATAGAGAGCATCACTAGGTGTAGGATGATCGGTCGCGCACTTCCGTGCGCCCGCTAGGAGCTATCGCAATGCAAAGATCGGCAAGCGCCCATTGGCAGGGCGGATTGAAGGACGGACGAGGCACGGTCACCACCGCCAGTGGTGTACTCTCGCAGACGCAATACTCATTCAGCACGCGCTTTGAAAATGGCGTGGGTACTAATCCTGAAGAACTGATCGCAGCCGCACACGCCGGATGCTTCTCCATGGCGCTCTCCGCGCAACTGGAAGGCGCTGGGTTGAAGGCGGACGCCATCGATACCACGGCCAAGCTCACCTTTGAAAAAGTTGGCGAGAACTTCACCATCACAAAAATTCATCTGGAGCTGCGCGCCAAAGTTCCAAACGCAGATGATGCCAAGTTCCAGAAAGCCGCTGCCGACGCCAAGGCTGGCTGTCCAGTCTCACGTGTGCTCAACGCGGAGATCACGCTGGACGCAAAGCTGGTCTGAGCCGTAGCGTCAGCGCCGGGGTTCGGTTCTAACCGAACCCCAGTTTCCTGAGTTCTGCCGGGCTTCTGCACACCATCGTTGAATAATGCAAGCAAACACTTTGCACGTTCCTATCATCCAAACGTGAGCAGGACTTATTTGGCTGCAGAACCGGATGGTGCGCCTTGAAAATCACCCTTTTTGGCTTGACCCTGTCGTCTTCCTGGGGCAACGGTCATGCCACACCGTATCGTGCGATTCTGCGGGCGCTGCACCGGCTCGGGCATCGAGTCACTTTCTACGAATGCGATGTGCCGTACTACGCCAAGCATCGTGATCTGTGGCAGTGCGACTACTGCGATCTCAAACTCTACTCTTCCTGGGACTCCATCCGCGCCCAGGCCGTGGCCGAAGCGGCGGAGTCCGATGTAGTCGTGACTGCCAGCTACGTCCCGGAGGGTGCGCTCATCGCCGACGCGCTCCTCTCGATTGCGGGTCCGCTGCATGTCTTCTATGATCTCGATACACCCGTCACCTTGCAGCACCTGGCCAAAGGCGATCTCGACTATCTTCGCGTCCGGCAGCTCGCGGCCTTCGACCTTGTACTCTCCTGGACGGGCGGCGAGGCGCTCACCGCGTTGGAGCGTGATTTCGGCGTCAAGCTGGCCTGCCCTGTCTTTGGTTGTGTGGACCCGGATGTCTATCGCCCAGTGCTGCCTCGTCCCGACATGCGTTGCGAGCTCAGCTACATGGGCACCTACGCTCCAGACCGCCAGGCCAAGCTCGAATCCATGTTCCTGGAACCCGCACGGCGGTGTCCTTCCTCGCGGTTTCTGCTCGCCGGTTCCCTTTATCCCGAGTGGAAATGTGCCTCGAATGTGTGCCACTCCGAACACCTCCGTCCGAACGAACACCCGGCGCTTTATTGTTCCTCCCGCCTCACGCTCAATCTCACCCGGGAGGCCATGGTAACTTCCGGTTACTGCCCTTCCGGGCGATTCTTCGAAGCCTCCGCCTGTGGCACTCCAATCATTACCGACTGGTTTCGCGGACTCGATTCATTCTTCGAACCCGGCAAGGAGCTAATCGTCGCCAGCGATACAGGGGATGTCATGCGCGCGCTCAGGCGTCCGGACGCGGACCTGTTGCGCATGGCGCGTTTCGCCCGCCAGCGTACCCTGGACGAGCACACGGGCTACCAGCGTGCGCTCACCATGCTGGCTGCTTTCGACGCGGCCCGCTCGCCACGCAGGTCCCAGATGGAGGCTGCATGATCGGGATCATACCCGCGGCTGGCGCCGGACTGCGAATCCAGCCTCTCGGATGCAGCAAAGAGCTGTTGCCCGTCGGCTCCCGTGATGTTGGGGGCGCCGAACGGCCGAAAGCCGTTTCGGAGTACTTGGTGGAGCGCATGATTGCGGCCGGTGCTCGCCGGATCTGCATAGTGATCTCGGCCGAAAAAAGCGACATCGTGCGCTATTATGCCGAGCGCGACTACGCGGCGGATATCTTCTACGCCGTGCAGCAGCGCCCGCGCGGCTTGTGCGACGCTCTGTTCCGCGCCGCGCCCTTCGTTGGTTCCGACGAGCCGGTGCTCATTGGCCTTCCTGATACCATCTGGTTTCCTGAGAACGCCTTTCGTGCCTCGGTCGATCGCGATCCGGGGGTGAACCTAGTGCTCTTCCCGGTCGAGAATCCCAGCGCCTTCGATTCCGTGCTCTGCGATGAAAACGGTCTCGTCGAACGCGTTGAAGTGAAGCAACCGAACCCCGGGTCGCACTGGATATGGGGAGCGGTGACTGCCTCGGGACGTGTCTTTCAGGACCTCCGCATGCTCTGGGAGTCGCGCCACCACGAGGATGAATACCTGGGCCATCTGCTCAACGCCTATATCGCCGCCGGAAATCAGGTGCACGCCACGGCAAACGGCGAGCACTACATGGATGTAGGTACCATGGAGGGCTATCACGACGCGCTGGACTACTTGCGCGCGCGCAGCCGTTTGCCCGGAGAGCAGCGGAACGTGAGCGCCGCATAGTTTTGTAACGGGCACATTGCGCCTGTCATCAAGAAAGTATGGCGACCACATTGGAAAGAAATCGCGCTTCATTGGAAACTCGTCAACTTGGAAACTCAGACTTAAGGCTCACGCCGATTGGATTCGGAGCCTGGGCCATCGGCGGTGGCAACTGGGATTTTGGCTGGGGTCCGCAAGATGACCGCGAATCCGTCGAGGCAATTCTGCGCGCGCTCGATGGCGGTCTCAACTGGATCGATACCGCTGCCATCTATGGCCTGGGGCATTCCGAGGAGATCGTGGCCAAGGCTCTGGCCGAAACGACAAAGAAGCCTTATGTTTTCACCAAGTGCTCGATGCGCTGGAATGAAAATCGGCAGATTTATAGAAGCCTGAAAAGAGATTCGCTGCGTGAAGAATTGGAAAACTCACTGCGACGCTTAAAGCGGGACGTGATCGATCTCTACCAGATTCACTGGCCCGAACCGGAGGCGGAAATCGAAGAAGGGTGGGAGGCGCTGGCGCGATTCAAGGAAGAGGGCAAAGTGCGCTACATCGGTGTCTCCAACTTCAACGTGGAGCAAATGAAGCGGGCGATGAAGATTGCCCCGATCACTTCTCTCCAACCGCCGTATTCTCTCGTGAGTCCAGAGGTGGAGAAAGAGATTCTGCCCTTCTGCAAGGCGAACAACATCGGCGTGATTAACTATTCCCCGATGGCCAGCGGCCTACTTTCAGGGAAGATGACGGCGGAGCGGATTGCGGCAATGCCGGAAGACGACTGGCGGCGCCGCGCTCCACAGTTCCAGGAGCCGAAGCTCTCACGCAACCTGAAGCTGGTGGAGTTGTTGCGTGAGATTGGAAACGCTCACCAGGTGCAACCCGGAGTTGTGGCGATTGCCTGGACGTTGCGCAATCCGGCAGTGACCGCGGCCATTGTGGGTGCGCGCAGAGCGGCTCAAGTGGACGGAATTCTGCCGGCAGCCACGTTCCGTCTGAGCGCTGAGGAAGCGGCGATAATCGACAGGTTTATCAAGGCAAATCCGGCATAGCCGCCCGCGAGCAGTTCAATTATTGCCATCGCTGACGTACGCTGATAACACAAAGAGCAGCCATCAGGCTGCTCTAAACTTGTGGGCTGCCGATGCTAGCTAGACGGCCGCAACCGTTGTCTCTGCCAGTCTCCGTAGCGAGTCCCCAAAGGGCGCGGTCGCAACGCCGCGCTCCGTGATGATGGCGCTAATGTAACGCGCGGGAGTCACGTCGAAGGCGGGATTTTCGACCAGAACTCCAGTAGGAGCAATCTGCTTACCCCCGATGTGCGTGACCTCGCTGGCGGCCCGCTGTTCGATAGGAATTCCGGAGCCATCCGCGGTTTCCAGGTCCACCGTGGAGAACGGCGCAGCGATGTACATGGGAATACCGTGCTCCCTGGCAAGGATGGCGACCGAGTAGGTACCGATCTTGTTGGCTGTATCGCCGTTGGCGGCGATGCGGTCGGCTCCTACAATGACGGCCTGAATTTTGCCCTGGGCCATCATCGCTCCCGCCATGTTATCGGCAATCAAGGTCACGGGAATGTTGTCTTTCATCAACTCCCAGGCAGTAAGGCGTGATCCCTGGAGGAAGGGACGGGTTTCATCAGCGAAGACGTGAATTTTCTTCCCGGCCTCGACTGCTGCGCGAATCACGCCGAGTGCGGTGCCGTAGCCTGCCGTGGCCAGGGCTCCTGCGTTGCAATGCGTGAGCACTCCGCCGACTTCAGGCAGGAGCGCGGCCCCGTTGGTTCCCATGGCTCGATTGGCGGCAATGTCTTGGGCGTAGATGTTGAGCGATTCGTCAATGAGCGCTTGCTTGATGAGCGGAATGGGACGGCCGCTGATCTCCTCAAAGCGGCGCTGCATGCGCCGGATCGCCCAGAAAAGATTCACTGCGGTGGGCCGGGTCTCTCCCATCACCCGGCAGATCTGGCCAAAGCCATTGCGGAATTCCGAGATGCTGGTGACGTCCAAGTCACGTGCTCCCAATGCGATACCCATCGCAGCCGCCACGCCAATCGCCGGTGCGCCGCGCACGATCATGGTGCGAATGGCATCGGCCACGGCTTCATACTTGCTGCAGAGGACCCAGGTTTCCTCGGTCGGCAGCTTGGTTTGGTCAATGAATAGAACGCCAGAATCGGTCCACTTAAGGGTTTCGAGCACAGAGTTTCGTCCACTCCCTATAAATTAATCTTAGTGTAAATCGTTTGCTCGCGGAATGGTGGAAGGAAAGAGGCTTATGCCAGCGGGGTTGCCATCAGTATCAAAAAAATAAACCTTAGCCCATGGAAAGAATACCGGCAAAGTGCTAGAAACAGAGTGGGCGCTCCAAGGGGCGTTCGCGGGAGGAATATCGCAATGAAGAAGTCCGTAATCGCCGTATTGGCTGGTGTTCTGCTGCTCAGCGCAGCCATGCCGGCTTTTGCCAAGCACCACAGACATCACCACCATCATCATCACGCACAGGCCACTTCACAGCGCGCACAGTAACCCAGGCGCACTGCAGAGATTTGCTTTACTCCACAAAGCCCTCCGCCACGGCGGAGGGCTTTGCTTTGTGCGCTCCAATCAATCCTCTTCGGGCTGCGGTGCAAGTTTGTGCTGCGCCCGGAGATTTCGCGCCATCTCGATAATCTGGATGCTGTAGCCGTCCGGGTCAAACACCAGTGCCCAGCGGCCAAACGGGTCCTGCCGCGGACCAATCGCAATCTTACCGAAGCGGCGGCGGATCTCGGCCACTGCCTGATCCATATCGTCAACGTAAATGCCGATGCTCATCCCGGTGGTAGGACTTACCTTGACCTCATCGCCATCCGGATGCAGGCCGATGATGATGTTGCCAGCATCCAACTGTGACCAGTTGGCTTGATGGATGAGAGGCTTGAGGCCAAGCACATCCCGGTAAAACGCGAAGCTGCGCTCCATATCGCGCACGACAATCATGACGAGACCAAGTTTGCCGAACATCATTGCGTAGAACTCCCTGACCATGCTTACTGAATACGGCCGTTGCTTGCATCGTAGCCCGGCCCGGCAGCGGAGGCAATGCCGCACTCACTTACGCAGCTCAGGCGAGATGGCGAACGTGCTCAGCGCGCACCTCCGAAGCCGTAAAGATCGACACGAATGGCACCCCGCCCGCTGCGCTTTCCACCGCCGGTCGCCCCCCGGCTTCTTCGCGCTCCACCAGGCACATCACGCCCACAATCTCAAATCCAAATTGCATCGCGGCCTCAATCGCCTGCACCGTGGAGGCGCCGGTGGTGCAAACATCATCGACGATGACGACGCGCGCCCCCTTTTCGCGGAAGCCTTCGACCCGCTGCCCAGTGCCGTGAGCCTTCTCGGATTTGCGCACCAGAAAACCGTGGATCCATTCCTGCTCAGGAATAACGGCGACGTCGGTCCAGCGCAGATGAGCTTCCTGCGCGCTGAGCATGGCAACCGAGACCACGATCGGGTCCGCTCCCATGGTCAGTCCGCCGATGGCTCGCGGACGCCAGTTGCGGCGCTCAATTTCGTCGAGAAAGACGCGGGCGGTCAGGCGCGCGCCCTCGGCGTGCAACGTGGTTGCGCGGCAGTCAATGTAGTAGTCGCTGGTGCCGCCGCTGGAGAGCTTGAATTGGCCTAGGCGGAAGGACTGCTGCGAGAGCAGGGTAAGGAGCTGCTGGCGAACGTCGGACATAAACTTCACCATAGCAAGAGGTGAACAGAGGGAGCAAGCGGCAGCCTATAGTCGTTCTTCTTCTACCGTACTGAAAAACTCGTAAAGCCCCGCGTTTGCACAAACAGCGCAACAAACAGCGCGCCGTTGTAGCCAACGTGAACCAGCGTGGAGGAAGCCAGCGAGCGGAAACGCCAGCGGATCACGGTCAGCACCATACTTACGAGGATGATGCAGGTGACCTGTATCCAGGCTCCCGCGAGTTGCTGCCCGTGGATCACGCCAAAGAGCACGGAAGTCATAATCAGCGAGGCGACTGCCCCCGCGTGGCGTGCCAGCGCCGGAAACAGCAGCCCGCGAAAGAATACCTCCTCCGCAAAAGGTGCAATGAGTACCCCGAAGACGCACATCAGCCACGCATCGAGGGGCGTGCGCAGCATCTTGTCGATCGGGAGCTCGGGTGGTGTGGGCAGCAAGCGCGCGCCGAACTCAACCGCCAGCGCCAGCAACACTCCCCCGGCCAGAAACATCGGCCAGCGCACGGGCCAACGCCAGGAGAGCGCACGAAAGAATCCGATGCGGAAGTGGTGGGCGAACAACCTCCAAAGTGCGCCGAACACCAACAGATAGGCCGCCAGTTGGGCTGGCAAAAGCACTCGCGGGTCGGTAGCAAGATTCACCACGGGCACATGGCTGAGGGAAGCGACATGGAGCGCGATGGCAATGGCAACGGCGCCACAAAACAGCACTGCCAGCAGCATCGCCACAAAGGCGGAACTCACGACAAGCATTCCAAAGACCGGCTCCGGCTCGGGAGCGAGAGGCCAGGGGCGCGGCGTGGACTGTGCGGGATGCTGCTCGCTGGAGGTGGACACTAGGCACCGCTGCGATTGTAGCAAGAGAAGCGGCCACAAAGGATTAAGCCGGTGGGAATTGCGACTGATAGGCCGGAACGCACAACGCCCCACGTCAGCTGCGGGTGGCATTCGGTCGCGTGCAAATTACGCTCCTGCCTTCTTTTCAATCCTCGCCCAGCTGTCTTTGAGCGGCAGGGTTCGGTTGAATACCAGGCTGCCGGGCTTGGAATCGGGATCGACGCAGAAGTAGCCGACGCGCTCGAACTGATAACGGTCTCCCGCTGCCGCGCTCGCCAGCGAGGGTTCCAGCTTCGCGTCCCCCAGCGTCTCCAACGAATTTGGATTGAGATTGCTGGTGAAGTCCTCGCCCTCGGCAAGTTGCCCGGGATCAGCCTTGGTGAAGAGCTTGTCGTAGATCCGAATCTCCGCTTCGATGGCGTGCCGGGCGGAGACCCAGTGGATCGTCGATTTTACCTTGCGTCCGTCCGGCGAGTTGCCGCCGCGGCTCGCTGGATCATAGGTGCAGTGCACCTCCACAACCTCGCCCTGGGGATTCTTCACCGCCCGGTTTGCCGTTATAAAGTACGCATTACGCAGCCGCACTTCCTTTCCCGGCGAGAGCCGGTAATACTTCGGCGGCGGCGCTTCGCGGAAATCGTCCTGCTCAATGTAGATTTCGCCCGAGAAGGGTACTTGCCGGATTCCCGCGCTCGGGTCTTCGGGATTGTTTGCCACTTCGACGAACTCTTCCTGTCCTTCCGGATAGTTATCGATCACGACTTTCAGCGGTCGCAAAACGGCCATGGCCCGCGGGACACGCCGGTTCAAGTCATCCCGCTGAAAGTGCTCCAGCATCTCGATGTCGGTCGAGCCATTGGTGCGCGAAGCTCCTATGGCGGCGCAGAAATTGCGGATTGCCTCTGCCGTGAAGCCCCGGCGGCGGAGTCCGGAGATCGTTGGCATCCGCGGATCGTCCCATCCGTGGATGCGTCTTTCCTGCACCAGTTGCAGTAGCTTGCGCTTGCTCAGCAAGGTGTAGGTAAGGTTCAGCCGGTCGAATTCAATCTGTTGCGAAGGGAAAATGCCAAGCTGCTCAATGTACCACTTGTACAGGGGCTGATGGTCGGTGAACTCCAGCGTGCAGATGGAGTGCGTGACCTTTTCGAGTGAATCCGATTGCCCGTGCGCGAAATCGTACATCGGATAGATGCACCACTTGGTCCCGGTGCGGTGATGTTCGGCGTGCAGGATGCGGTACATCACCGGGTCGCGCATGTTGAGGTTGGGCGAAGCCATGTCGATCTTGGCGCGCAGCACACGGGTGCCGTCGGGAAACTCGCCTTGTCTCATGCGCTCAAAGAGTTCGAGGTTCTCCTCGATGCTGCGGTTGCGATACGGGCTGTCCTGCCCGGGTTCGGTGAGGGTGCCACGATGCTCGCGAATCTCATCCGCGGTGAGGTCATCCACATAAGCTTTGCCGACCTTAATGAGTTGCACCGCCCACTCGAAGAGCTGGTCAAAGTAATCCGAGGCGTAGCAGAGACGGTCCCACTCAAAGCCCAGCCAGCGCACATCCTCCTGGATCGAGTCCACGTACTCCTGCTCTTCCTTCTCGGGGTTGGTATCGTCGAAGCGCAGGTTGGTCTTTCCCCCGAACTCGTCAGCCAGACCGAAGTCGAGGCAGATAGCCTTGGCATGGCCGATGTGCAGGTATCCGTTGGGCTCCGGAGGAAAGCGTGTCTGCACCACTGCGTCGCCGTACTTCTTCGTCCGCAGGTCCTCGATGAATATCTCGCGAATGAAGTTGGAGGGACGCGGCGCGGATTCCGCCGGCACGGTTGCAGCATTCTTACTTTCCTTATTCGTCGTGGTCATCACTCACATTCCTTGGCGTAGAAGCAACGATTATAGCTGTCTCAAACTTGGCATCGCAGTTTGCTGATGGCCTGGGCGATACGCTCCAGGCAAACTTCACGGCCCAGAGCTTCCATGGTCTCAAACAGTGGCGGGGCATTCTTGCGTCCGCACACGGCAACCCGGATGGGCTGGAACATCGGTCCGGCTTTCACTTCCAGACGTTCGGCGGCCATGCGCAGCGCGGATTCGAGCGATGCATGATCGAACGGCGTGGCGGCCAGCAGTTCGCCGGCTTCACTGAGAATCTTGTGGGCCAGCGCCGCATCACCCTTCTGAGGGATCAGCTCAAGGCCATCATACGGCGGAAGTTGCTCGACAAAGAAGAAGTCGGCGGCGGTACTCACGTCGGCAAGAAACTTGATGCGCTCGCGAATCAGCGGCGTCACCTGGCGCAGTTTTTCCGCCGCCGCGGGCAGCTCTGCCTGCTGCAAAAACGGCAGCAGTCGAGCCGAAAGCTGTTCCACCGGCAGCGCCCGTATGTGCTCTGCATTCAGCCACACGGCCTTGGGATCGAACGGGTCTTCCGGGCTGAAGTTTACGACCGCGTTGGCGCGGTTGACGCCTTCCAGGGTGAACGCCGAACTCAACTCCGGCAAGGTCAGGAAGTCACGATCGTTCTTAGGCGACCAGCCCAGCAGGCAGAGAAAGTTGACGAACGCCTCCGGCAGGAAGCCCGCGTCGCGATAAGTGGTGACGCTGACCACCGGACCGTGGCGGCGTTTGGAAAGCTTGGTCCCGTCCGGAGCCACCAGCAGCGGAAGATGCGCAAACCGCGGGGGCTCGGCTCCGGTGGAGGATGCCGCAGCCTCAAAGATCAGCAGATGTTTGTAGGTGTTCGAGAGATGATCCTGGCCGCGAATGATGTGGCTGATACCGAGGTCGGCGTCGTCCGCGCAGGAGGCCAGATGATAAGTAGGCATCCCATCGCTGCGCAGTAGCGCGAAGTCTTCGACTTCATCCGCCAGCTTGGTTTGCTCGCCGTACACCAGGTCGACGAAGCGCAGCACACGGTTATTGCCGCGCGGCACCCGGAAGCGGAGCGCGAACGCTTCCCCGCTGGCGGCGCGGCGGTCGCTCTCGGTGCGTGAGAGCTCTCGCATTCCGGGGTTAAATAGCCATGCTCCCTGGTTTCCGGATTGATTTCCGGATAATGCCCCACTCCTGTCTCTGTCAGCGCAATGGGCGGGGGTGAAATCGCGGTAGGCCAAGCCCTTGGCGAAGATCGCCTCGGCCAGCTGCCGGTGCAGGGCCAGGCGCTCGGATTGCTTGTACTCCTCATCCCAGCTCAGGCCCAGCCAGCGCAAACCTTCGAAGATCGATTGAACGCTGGCGTCGGAGTTGCGCTCGACATCGGTATCGTCGAGGCGGAGCACCATGGTGCCACCGTTGTGGCGGGCATAAAGCCAATTGAAAATGAAGGTGCGCGCGCTGCCCACATGAAGGAAGCCCGTGGGAGAGGGCGCGAATCGAACTCTCAGCATAAGAATGTAAGTATAAACGGTAGGCGCCCGGCAGCCGCAAAATCAAGCATTGCATGAGGAAAGCCCCGCACGAGGTAAGTTCGTACGGGGCTGGGCAACTGCTGGAACTTGGTTGGAGGACTACTCCTGCTTGGTTTCAACCACCGGGGCTGCGCTCGCGGCTCGGGCGGCGAGTACGGCTGCCTTCTTGGTGCGTTTCAGAAGCTTCTGTTTGCGGAGACGATTGAATCGTGCCTTGTCACCAATATTTCCCGACATTCTGTACCGCTTTCTGTGAACATCATTTGCTTTCGTGTTGGGATGTAATCATCTCATATCGCGGAAAATATCTCCTGCGAATTGCAAGTTACGGTGGCCGGGTTGCGACAAACCGAGAATTTACCGTAAAATGAATTGTTCAGGACGAGTTCCAGTTTTGACTATTAAGGACATAGGTTAAGTATGGCGAATCATGTTTCGGCGCTGAAGCGCGCACGACAGACGGAAACCAAGACGGCGACCAATCGCGCCAATAAGTCGCGTATGCGTTCGGCGCTGCGCTCTCTGCGCACCGCACTGACCTCCGGCGATAAGGCTACGCTGGATACGACGTTCCGCGAGACGGTTTCGGCTCTGGATAAGAGCGTGCAGAAAGGTATCCTGCACAAGAACACAGCATCGCGCTACAAGAGCCGCCTCTCGGCTCGCGTGAAGGCTGCAACCGCAACCAAGTAAAACTTTCCGGCATTTGCGACGGCAGGCTTCGGCCTGCCGTTTTGCTTGTGTGCCCAACCCATATTGTTCCTTAGTCGAGCAGCGCTTCCTGCCGCCAGGCTGGGACGAGTTCTCTGGGCTCAGCGGCGAGGTCGAGGATCAAATTCTCCAGAATCAAACGCTTACTGGGAGGATTAGAGCGCAGTGCGGCATCGGCGCGGGAGATCAGGCGGATGGCCCGGGTTAGTTCGCGACGCGATTTGTATCGGCGCGACTGGCGGATCACGTCGTCGGCGGCGAAGGGCGGGATGCGGAAACCCTGCCACAGCACCTGGTATAGGGCGCGAGTGTCGCGCACGTTGCGCTCTAGAATCACCAGCATCTGGCGGAAGGTGCGGGCCAGCATGTAGAGATGGCCGATGGCGGCTTCGTCGCCGTCCCCGGTGGAGAGCATGGCATCGAGAATCTCCAGTGAGCGGGCGCGATTGTGCGAGGAGAGCGCATCGGTAAGTTCGTACAGAGTGCGTTGCTTGGCGGCCAGCACCATGGTCTCCACGTCGCCCAGGGTGATGCGCTTCTTCTCTCCCACATAGAGCAGGAGCTTCTCCAGTTCATTCGAAATCATCATCATGTCGCCGCCGAGCGAGTCAACCAGTTCGCGCGAGGCTTCCGGATCGATCTTTGTGGAGTGCAGTGCGGCGGTTTCATTGAGCCACTTGACAGCCTCGCCCTCATCGACCCGGGCGAATTCGATCACCGCGAAATGCTCGCCAAGGGTCTCCCGGATACGTTCGTAGCGCTCCTTGTCAGTCATCTCCATGCGGCGAAGGTCGGCCGGAATGCTGATGTGGTCGGCAATCAGGATCAGCAGCGCGTCGGGGTTTGGATTCTTCATGTAGCTGGCGATGGCAGCGAATTCCGCATCATGCTTGCCGCGTCCGTACAGAGCTTTGACCCCGCGCACGAAGAAGACCTGGAAACTTGCCATCAGAGATGGCGTTCGGGCGCGGTCGAGAATTTCGACCACTTCCGAGGACTCAAGATCGAACTCGTACAAGCTGAATTCGCGCATTCCCTCCGGGATCAGGTGTTTGAGAATGGCATCCCGGCAGGTACGGCGGAAAAAGCCTTCGTCGCCGATAAAGACATAACCGGGCTTCAGCTTGTGAGAGCTGACCTCTTGGACGAAGCGCTCAACTGGGGCGAAGGCTTTCAAGCTAGAACGCCTCCAGAATATTGCTGACCAGGGTGCGGGAGAAATCGCGCGAGATTCTGTCCAGAGCCGGCCCCTGCTCCTCGAAGAAGCTGGCCAGTTCGTTTGAGATCTGATACTGATCGCGGAAAACGTAGCTAGGATTGCTGTAGAGTACGCGGCCATCGCGTGCCGTCAATGTCACCTTGACGATGATGGTGACCAGTCCTGTCGAGGCCCTCCCGGTTACTGAATCGTATGCTACGGGAGCAACTTCGGTGGAGACTACGGTGCCTTGCAGTACCGCGTCGGCATCCGCTTCGGTTTGCACCACCCGGTAGTGAGTGCGAGTATTGAATTCCCGAATCACGGCGCCGGTAAGTCCGGTTTCCACGTGATAGGTGTGAGTCTGATTCTGAAACGATGGAATCGCCAGGATCTTAATGTCCGGAGCCAGGTGCGAGCTGCTGCCTGCCGTGTGGTAGCCGCAGGAGGCACACAGCATCAGCAGTCCGAGGACTGCAATACTGGCGAGCTGGGGCAAACGGAGCGCTGCCAGAACAGTCATTGCAACTGCCCTCGGGGACGGATTTGCACCATTTCCTCGGCGCACTCCACCGCCTGAATCGCCGAGAGGCGAAGATTATCGCAGGCAGCAAAAAGCCAGAAACCGTTGCTTCCGCCGTCACTGCGCACGCTTGTGAGAATCTCCGACGAGCCCGCAACATTCACATTGCTGGGAAATTCGCCGGGCTCGCTGTTGACCGTGACATGCGGTCCGGCGAGTGCGCTTTCTAGTTCTGCGGTCGTGGCTGCGGCCCCCATCTGCACGAACATCGCGATGGTGTAACCGTGGAATACAGGAGCCTGGAGGAGAAGCACGGCAGGTGCGGAAATTTCTTCCTGCGCCAGCTCTTTAAAGTGGCGCACAATGCGCGATTCGGTCTCCCGCAGCGACGGGCGAGCACCTTCGACCGGCTGCGCAAAAAGATTGAACGCCGCCTGGGTCCCGAAGACCGCATTGGGCATTTGCTGAAAGCTGAGCAGATTCACGGTTTGATCGTGGAGTTCATCCATGCCGCGCCGTCCGTACTCGGAGGCAGGCTGGCCGATGACGGCGGAGGCGAGCTGAACCGGAGCGGCCTTCTGCAAGCGCGCCAGCAGCAGCGCCATCACAACGGCAGCCGGGTGAGCGATCACCACGGGCGCCGACTGAAGCCCAACCTCGCGGATGTGGCCCAGTTCGCGCTCCACCCAGGGAGAGCGAAGAACGATATCCGTATTGTTCTCCAAGGCGTAGCTGAGGTCGATGATCTCAGCGCCTGCATCCCGAACCGTGGCCCAGGTTTTCGCGATGCAGGATTCGTCGGCGGTCAGGAAGGCAAAATCCACGCCCTCCAGATGTTCCGGCAACACCCCTTGAATGAATGCCGGTTCGTCATTGACCTGTTCGAGTTGGCCGAGTGCATCTTCGTCGTCCAGAAGCTTGATATCGACGGCAGGAAAGTTGCGCTCACCGAGGATATCCCGAACCTCCTTGCCTTTGAGGGCAGCGGCTCCAACGACGGCAACGGAAAAAAGATTGGAATTCTTGGCAGCTGGGCTCATAACTCTCCCAAAGCCTCCTGCGGCGGTGCTGGTGGCGCTGTATTCTTGCGCCGGAAAGCATACGTGAGCCTGAATACCACCCCTGAAATCATGTAGCTGACCGCAAGGACAAACAGAACGTAGCGATGAAAATACCAGGTGGCGGCCAGGGTAGCGGCAATCAGCACCAGGAAGCGCGAGGCCTGACGGTTATGAAAATCAATGCTCTTCGCACTCCAGAAGCGCCAGGTGCTGACCATCAGGAAGGCGCACACAAAGATGTAGCCCATCCAGATGATCGAACTCCACCAGGCCTGCACGGGATAGCCAAGGCGAAGATGCACCACTGCGGCCAGACAACCGGCGCCGCCAGGGATAGGCATGCCGACAAAGTACTTGCGGCCCGGGTGCCCTGGATTTTTAGGCTGAGGATTGAGTTGAATATTGAAACGCGCCAGGCGACACGCACCCGCGGTGAGAAACGCGAATGCCACAATCGCGCCGAACTGTATCAACTTATCGCGCAGATCCGCATCGAGCGACGCAGGCAGACAAAAGAAGCCCCACATCCACGCGAGAATTCCCGGAGCAACCCCGAACGTTACCACATCGGCTAGCGAATCCAGTTCCTTGCCGAAGTCGCTGGTGGTGTGGGTAAGACGCGCGATGGCTCCATCCATGCCGTCGAAGAAAACGGCAAAGCCGATGGCGATCGCCGCATGATTGAAATACGTAGCCGCAATGCGCAGTGGATCGACACCCGGCGCAGTGAGAAAACCCTGGGCGTGAGCGGCGCCCATCGCCGCCTGCGAAATCGCGTAGAAACCAGCCGCCAGATTCGCGGTGGTAAATAGCGACGGCAGAAGGTACAGTCCCTTGCGCAAACGGCGCGATCGCCCGTCGCCGATGCGACGGTTCGGCGATACCATCAATGTTCTCCTTGCGCTGGCGGCAGGATGGCGAGGGTCGAAGAGCCACACTTCACGGGATTGCCAACCTCCACCAGCACCTTGGCGGAGGCGGGCAGAATGACGTCGCAACGCGATCCGAACTTGATCAGTCCAATGCGCTCGCCGCGAGCCACCCGGTCTCCGGCGACCCGCGAGAAGACAATGCGCCGCGCCAGTAGTCCGGCGATCTGCTTGAAGATGATGTTGTAGCCATCCTCGGTCGCAAGCATGCAGATGTTCTGCTCATTCAACTCTGCCGAAGCCGGATTCATGGCGTTCAAATACTTGCCCCGGCGATACTCCACCGCGGTGATGACCCCTGCCGCCGGCGAGCGGTTGACGTGCACGTTGAAGACATTCAGAAAAATGCTGATGCTGATACGCGGCTCGCCAGCCAACTGAATCGTTGAGACTGCCGTAACTTTGCCATCGGCAGGAGAAACCACGGCGCCGCGGGTGGATGGAATAACTCGCTCCGGGTCGCGAAAGAACCAGAGGAAGAAGACCGCCAGCAACAGCGGTACAAGTGCAAGCGGAGGCGAGGCCCACAGACCAATGAGGACCGCCACCGCAACCAGAGCCAGCGCGTAATAGATTCCGTCGCGTACCATGAGGACCTCTCGATTATAGCGAAGCGCGAAGTCCGAATGGTCGGAAAGACAGTGGTGCCCCAGCAAGGTTACCGTTTATCGCGCAGTCTGCATCGAGCAGTCTGCAAATGGCGCGTGCCGCCCGCAACAAATTACGCGGTACTCCGCCGCACCAAGCGCCAGGACGACCAGCCACCGCGCGGGTGGAACTGGTCATCCTCGAGCGCAAAGCCGCGTCTCGGCGCGAGCGTGCAACCACCGGCATGGTTGCACTCAGGAGACTTTTTGAGCGCGGCTCTGGAACGCTTCCATCTCATCCTTGAGGCGAAGTTTCAATTTTTTTAGGCGGATTTCTTCGATCTTTTCTTCTTCGGAGAGGTATTTCTTACTGGCGAGGGATTCAATGCGCTGAGAGTAGTTGCTGTGTTCATCGGCCAGCTTGCGAAATTCATCGCTGCTGGCCAGCAGCTGTTCGCGTACGGGAGCATTCATCCGCACCTCCTAGCCTGATATCAGGTGTTGTAAAAGCTAGCACCGGGGGAAAGGGCGAGCAAGCGAAATCGAAACCTAATATTCATAATTCATGCACCAGAATTAGTGCATCCTCTTCGGGGGCGCGGTAATAATCCCGGCGGCGCGCACACTGCTCGAACCCGCTCAGCTTGTAAAAGCGAATTGCCGATTGGTTTGAGGCCCTGACTTCGAGGAGAATCCGTTCCGCCCCAAGCGAGCGGGCGTGTCTCAGCAGGGCTGACAGGAGCTCCCGTCCCACCCCACAGCGACGGAATACTGGCAGCACCGCAATGTTTTCCAGCTCCCATTCGGGACCGCCGTTTCGTCCCACCAGAAATCCAACTCCACGTACTCCGCTTTCTGCCAACCGGTCCGCGGCGATCTGGCCCGTAATCTCGTCTGCAGTCTGCTCTGCAACCTGCTCTGCAACCCAAGCCAGGCGCGCCGGAGATTGCGTATGGAAGATATCCAGCCATTGTTGCCGGGTCCAGTGAGCCGCTGAATCCGCAGCCTCACCCATGGCCATCAGTTGCGCGAGGTCGGATTCGTGCGCGAGGCGGATCTTCATGGCAAATGGTGGACGGTGCCGGGTTTAGGCTTTGAAAAAAGCTCGGCGTCCGAGCGGCGCAGGTAGTTGGCATCGAGAGTCGCCACATCGGCACGAATACCGGTCAGAAACTTGCGGTACGCGATGCGGGCGAACGCCTCAGCCGAGGGCCGGGCGAGTATCTCCACATCAATGCCGGCTTCGCTGATGCGGGCGGCGAGCCCAGGGTCGGGGGTACAGACGGTCGCCGCCGGACCGCCTGCGCCGGACAGGGAAGTGAAATCCGCAAAGCTGCAGACCGCCTCACGGTTCAGCCGCGCGGCTACGGAAGTAGAGGATTCCACCAGGTATTCGCCGAAAAAGACCTCGGCGCGCTGAGCATCGATAGCGGCGACTACCTTGCCACCTCTTCCCGCCGCAAGGGCAATCGCCTCCAGCACGGAGATGGCGACCACGGGCGTGTCGAACGCCTCGGCCAATCCCTTCACGGTCGCAATCGCGATTCGTAGTCCGGTGAACGAGCCGGGACCACTGGCAACACCGATCAGACCGATCGAGCTTCTCTCAAAGCCGTGCCGCACCAGTAGCCGGGCAACCGTCGGCACCAGTAGTTCAGAGTATTGGCCCCCGGAGAGCTCTGCCAAATCAAGGGTAAGCAGTTCGTCGCCCTGCGCTCGCAGCAAAGCAACGCTGCCCTGCCGTCCCGAGGTATCAATACCAAGAACGAGCACACACGGAATCAGCACAACGGCTCCTGGCGTGCGAGTTTGGCGACGATCTCGTCGATCAGTGAATAAGGGTCGCGTTCGTGCCCGGCGACCTGGGAGGCGTATTCCCCCACGGCGTCTTCGGAAAAAGCTCCTTGCACAATCCGCCGCAGCACCGCGTCGCGCAACATCTCACGCAGCCGGTTGCGCCAGTTGGCGATGCGCCGCTGAAGGCCCATGTCGCTCGTGGCGAGAAACGCCTCGTACCTGTCGATGGTGGATGCCAACTCCGTAACTCCCGCGCCGGTGCTGGCAACCGTCTTGATCATCGGAGGCACCCAGTTGTCATGGCGCAGGGCAAGCGACTGCATCGCCTTAACCTCGCGCTCCAGGCGTTCCGCGCCTTCCCGGTCGGCCTTGTTGATGACAAAAATATCGGCAATCTCCATAATTCCGGCCTTGAGCGACTGCACGTCATCGCCCATGCCGGGAACCAGGATCACGATGGTCACATCGGCAAGGCGGACGATGTCCACCTCATCCTGGCCGACGCCGACGGTCTCGATCAGCACCAAGTCGCGGCCGCTGGCATCGAGCACCGTAGCCACGTCGGCCGTGGTGCTGGAGAGCCCGCCGAGCGATCCACGCGTGGCCATGCTGCGGATGAACGTGCCTTGGTCGCCGCTGTGTGACTGCATGCGGATGCGGTCGCCAAGGATCGCCCCTCCGGTGAACGGCGACGTCGGATCGATGGCGATGATTCCCACCGTCTGCCCGCGCTTGCGGTATTGTCCGGCTAGCGCATCGACCAGCGTACTTTTCCCAGCTCCCGGAGCGCCCGTGAGACCGACCACCCGCGCTCTCCCGGAGTGCGCAAACAGCGCCTTCAGCAGCTCGTGCGAATCCGCTGTGCGGTTTTCCACCGCAGTAATGGCACGCGATAAAGCACGAAGATTGCCGCTGCGGATCTCATCGACCCATGTAGAGATAGAGGAAGTCACAGTATGAAGTGTTCTCGCCTCGCTAGTGTAGCAAAGCCCAAGAGCCGGGTGCCTCACCCCCAACGCGGATGGCCCACTCTGACGCCGCGTTCGCGGCTTTAAAGTGGGGAAGTTGCTATTCGTTCAGCAGTTGCCGCGCAATCACCAGTCGCTGAATCTCGCTGGTGCCCTCGCCGATGGTGCAAAGCTTCACGTCCCGGTAAAACTTCTCCGCCGGATAGTCTTTGATAAAGCCGTATCCGCCGTGGATCTGCACCGCTTCGTTGGCGACCCGCACGGCGACCTCCGAGGTGTAGAGCTTGGCCATCGAGGACTCCAGCGTCGTCTTGCGATGGTGGTCCTTGAGCCAGGCGGCGCGCATGGTCAGCAGACGGGCCGCATCGATCTCCGTCGCCATGTCGGCAAGCTTCCACTGGATGGCCTGAAATTCGCTGATTGCCTGTCCGAACTGCTTTCGCTGGCGGCTGTACCGGCGCGCACACTCATAGGCGCCGGTGGCCATGCCGAGGCCCAGGGCAGCAATAGAGATGCGTCCTCCGTCGAGCACGCGCATCGCGTCGATGAAGCCCTCGCCCTGCACTCCAAGGAGGTTTTCGGCAGGAATTTCGCAGTCCTCAAAGATCAGCTCGGAGGTGTCCGAGGCGCGCAGACCGAGTTTGTTCTCCTTCTTGCCGGCGCGGAATCCGGGGGTGCCGCGCTCCACCAAAAATGCGGAGAGGCCGCGCGTACCAATGTTCTTTTTGGTGACTGCGACGATCACGCAGACGTCCGCGTAAGCCCCGTTGGTGATGAACGTCTTGGTGCCGTTGAGCACCCATCGGTCGCCTTTGCAGGTGGCGGAGCAGCGCGCGCTGCCTGCGTCCGAGCCACTGTTGGGCTCGGTGAGAGCCCAGGCTCCGATGTGCTCTCCGCTTGCCAGGCGCGGCAGGTACCGCCGCTTCTGCTCTTCATTCCCGGCTAGAAAAATGTGGTTGGAGCACAGCGAGGTGTGCGCCGCCACAATGATGCCGACCGAGCCATCGACCCGCGAAAGCTCCTCGATGGCCAGTACGTACTCAATGTACCCGTAACCGGCGCCGCCGTATGTGTCTGGAAAAATGCAGCCCATCAGGCCCAGTTTGCCGAGTTGCTTCACTGTTTCGAGGGGGAAATGCGCGGTCTCGTCCCACTCATGCACATGGGGCGCAATTTCGCGTCCGGCAAAGTCGCGCACCATGCTCTGGAGGTGCAGTTGTTCATCGGTGAGTTGGAAGTCCACGCGTTCTCCATTACGGAAATTAGAAACTCGCAGCCCCTCGCCCCACGCGCGGCGGCCAGAAAAGGAAACTAACCTTTATATCACGCGGCGGGAGCTTAGGGGAAGTTCCACGCGGAACCATAAAATTTTGTAAGCCGCTGGCCGATGGCGAGTATCATCCGGTGGATATGGCCTTCACGATAAATTCACTCGACCACCTTGTGCTCACCGTGGCGAACATCGGCGTCACGGTCGATTTCTATACCGAAGTTCTTGGAATGGAATTGGTAACCGTGGATGGCCGCAAGGCTCTCGCCTTCAACGAGCAGGCGATTAAGCTGCAGCAGCGCGGCCATGAAATCAAGCCAGGGGCCTTGCATCCTGCCTGTGGTGCCAGCGACTTTTGCTTCCTTACCTCAGCGCCCCTGGAGGAAGTTGTCCGCCACCTGAATGAGCAGAAAGTTCACATCGAAGAAGGTCCGGTTGAGCGCCATGGGGCCATGGGGAAGATGCGCTCCATCTTTGTCCGTGATCCGGACAAAAATCTGATCCAGATTTCGAGTTACTGACCGGACTATTCATTCTGCGTGGCCGCGGGCAGCCTCGCATACCCCGGCGAAGAGGCGCCGGATTCCGCCTTCGATGGTGGGTTTGATGGAGTCTCCCAGGAACTTGAAGGGCCCTCCGCTGAACTCCTGCCGGGTGCGCAACTCCGTGCACTGCTCCTCCGGCATCCATTTGAAGGTGTAGATCTGCTCGACCGTGACTCCCGAGCCGCCGCGGAGGTGGACATAGTTGGGAGTTTCAACTTCAAGAACCTCCAGGGTTCGCTGGAAAGGCAGCGGCCTCAGCATTTCGATGGAGAACTTTGCCCCCTTCGTCCACCGCTCTCCGCTCACCCATCGCACCTCGCGGATGGCCTGCGGGTCCCAGCACGGCCAGAGTTCGATCTGCTCAAACGCCTGCCAGACGTGCTCCAGACGGCACTGCGCGATGGAGGAATACTCGATTTTGACAGACATCCCATCTCCTTGATGATCAGGCTGGGTCGCCAGAGGTGCCAGCGAACGCCAGTGATGGAGCGGTCGGCGCCGCCCGGGTCAAGGATTTTCGCCGGGCCTAAACGCTGACTCTCGAATTGCAAACCGTGCGCACACCGTCGAGTGCCCGCTTGCAGTCGCCGACTGAAACATTCAGGTGGGTGACGAAGCGGATCAACTGCGGATTGACCGTACCGGCGAGTACCCCCTGGCACTTCAGCGCCTCGGTGATTTCCCTGGAGGACTTGCCCGTGCCGCTCACGTCGAATATGACAATGTTGGTCTGCACCGTAGATAGATTGATTTCGATGCCAGGGATCTCAGCCAGTCCTTCGGCGAGCACTCGGGCGGAGTCATGGTCTTCCTGCAAACGCGCGGGACCTTGCTCCAGCGCAATAATACCGGCGGCGGCCAGCACGCCAGCCTGACGCATACCGCCTCCCAGAGCCTTGCGGACGGAGCGCGCCTGCTGAATGAAATCCCGTCCACCCACCAGCATGGAACCGACCGGAGCGCCCAGCCCCTTGGAAAGACAGAACATCACCGAATCGAAGCCCCGGGTGATCTCCGCAACCGGCTTGCCGAGATAGGTCGCAGCGTTGAAGACCCGAGCGCCATCAAGATGTACAGGCAAATTACGCTCATGTGCCCGCTCACAGATTTCCTGCATGGCAGCCATCGGCGTAACCGTGCCACCAGCCATGTTGTGGGTGTTCTCCATGGCGATCAGTCCGGTGGGCGCAACATAATAGGTCGGCGGCGCAATCTTCGCGGCGAGCAACTCCCAGGAGAGGATTCCCTGCGGAGCAGTGACCGGGCGTACCATGCATCCACTGAACCAGCTCAGCATCGCCATCTCCCAGTGGAAGATGTGGCCACGTTCTTCGCAGAGGATTTCCTGCCCGGGACGGGTATGCAGCTTGATCGCAATCTGGTTTCCCATGGTACCGGACGGAACGAAGATCGCGGCTTCGCGATCAAAGATTTCGGTGGCCCGGCCTTCCAGACGATTGATGGTGGGGTCTTCTCCATACACGTCGTCCCCGACTTCGGCGGAGGCCATGGCCCGGCGCATTTCGCCGCTAGGCATGGTTACGGTGTCACTGCGCAGGTCAATCCATGAAGTGGTCATGAGTGCTCCCAAGGGCTATTGGAAAACTCCAGTGTAAACGCTAATCGCACAGGAATTCCTCAAAGACTTCATTGGAGAGCAGGCGTCCCCGCGGAGTGAGACGCAGCCATCCGTCCGCCAGCACCAGCAGTTCACGCTGCACCAGTCCGGCGATCGCCTCCTGATAATCGTCCACCGCGGCCCTTCCGAACTTCTCCTGAATCGCCGCCAACTCGACTCCACAATTCATCCGCAGACCAAGAAAGTACGTTTCCTCAATGGCCTGCCTCTCCGCGACAATCGTGATCTCGAATGGCTCTCCGGACGGTGTTCCAAGTAACGCGTCGAGCGAGTCCGAGGTTGCGATGCGCACTGCGCGATGGGGTTCCTCAATGGTCGGAGCCGCCAGCATAGAATGCGCGTCCACGCCAAACCCGTAGTAGGGAAGACGTTGCCAGTAACGCAGATTATGGCGCGATTGATGCCCGTGGCGCGCAAAGTTCGAGATCTCATATTGCACGATGCCGGAATCGTTGAGGCGCTCGACTGCGCGCTCGTAGAGCGCCACAATCAGCGCCTCATCCGGGACATGGTGGGCATGGTAGCGCGTCCCTCCTGCCATCAGTTCACGCCCCAGGCGGGAATCCCCGTCCACCTCCAGCATATAGACGCTGACGTGAGGCATGGCCAGCGCGAGCACTTCATCGAGCGAACGTTCCCAACTTTCCGCTGTCTGGTAAGGTAGCCCCGCGATCAGGTCGATGCTGATTTCGCTGATGCCCGATGCACGAAGGCGAGCAACGTCGCCGAGGGTGATCTCCCGGCTGTGCAGCCGGCCAACCGAGCGCGATTCCTGATCGACAAAGGACTGCACGCCCAACGAAACCCGATTGACTCCCGCGCGCAGCAGCGTGGCCAAAACTTCGCTGGAGAGAGTACCGGGTGCAACTTCCACCGTGAACTCGGCCCCGGGCGCAATTTCAAAAACCCTGCGGACTGCGGCGAAGAGCCGGTCCAGTTGATCCGCTGCCAGAACACTCGGCGTGCCGCCGCCCAGATAAACCGAATCGAGCAGTGGATCGAACCATGCCCCGAACTCGCGAGCTAACTTTGGCGCATTGGCAATCGCCCGCTCCAGGTGCGTGACATAGCGGTCGAAAAGGTCGCGGGAAAAAACCCCGGAAGAAAAATTGCAAAAGGAACACTTCGACCGGCAGAAGGGCACCGAAAGATACAGCGCGGAATGAACATCAGAGGTCAAGGGATGCACGCAGATCAAGTGTACCGCTAGGGTGAACGAGAAAAGCGCGAAACTGACGGTGCCCCCATCTGCCGCAGTTGGCAGATGTGGGATCGGTCGGCTCCGTCTACTTCGTCTGCATGGCGGGCGCGTGTTTCACCTTCACGATGAAAAGCGCAAACACCGGCAGGACGAAGCATAGCGTTCCCAGAAGCCAGAAGGCGTCCAGATAGGCCATGGCACCGGCCTGCTGCAGCACGCTGCGGTAGAGCATTCGTGCCGCCCGCGCCGCTGGCGTCCCAAGGCCATTCCCGTGCTGTGCAAGGTATGCTCCGAGTTGCATCTGCCCGGCGCGAGTGTGGGCCGCCGAAAGGTGCTCGGTGAGGCGAAGCTGGTGGAACTGTGCGCGACGCGCTAAAACCGTGGTCACCGCGGCAATGCCGCAACTCGATCCCAAATTGCGCATCAGGTTATAGAGCGAAGAAGCCGCATTATTTTTGCCTGCCGGAATCCGCGAAAAACAGGTCGTGCTGATCGGAGTAAACAGCGCCGCCAGCCCCACCGAAGCCATCATCCGGATACGCGTGAAGGTGGCGTAATCGGTTTGCAGTTGCAGCCGTGAGGTCATCCACAGCGAGCTGCCGAGCACGATGAACCCGAAGATGATCATGGGCCGTGCGCCGATCCTCCCGAGAAGAAATCCGGCCGTGGGCATGGCAAAGATAAGCACTACCCCGGCCGGGGAGAGAACCATACCGGCGCGCATCGCGGAGTAGCCCATCAGGGTTTGCAGAAACTGCGGCAGCAGAACTGTACTGCCGGCCAGCACAAATCCGAGGCAAAAGATAAGTCCGTTCGCCAGCGAGAAATTGCGCTCCCGGTAAAGCCTCAGGTTCACCACCGGATTCTTGATCACCAACTCGCGCACGATCACGGCAATCAGGCAGAGGACGGCTACCACGGCGAGAAACCGGATTCGTCCCGAGCCAAACCAGTCGTCCTCCTGTCCTTTGTCCAGCACAAACTCCAGCGCGCCCAGTCCCAGTGCCAGCAGGCTCATTCCCATCCAGTCCATGGAGAGAAAATTCTCCCGGGTCAGCGGCTTGCCGGCCATGGCGGGCGGATTGTGAATCAGTCGCGAGACCAGCATCAGGGAGAGAATTCCGACCGGAATGTTGATGTAGAACAGCCAGCGCCAGCTATAGCTATCGGTGATCCACCCTCCAAGCGTAGGTCCGATCGCAGGCGCAAAGACCACCGCCATCCCATAGATCGAAAACGCCATGCCCCGCTGGCGAACCGTGAAGGTGTCGGCCAGGATGGCTTGTGCCGAGGGTTGGAGACCGCCGCCACCCAGTCCTTGCAGAATCCGGAAGAAGACAAGCAGTTGCAGACTGGGCGCCATGCCGCAGAGCAGCGAACTTCCCGTAAAGATGACCACGCAAGTCATGTAGAAACGCTTGCGGCCAAACAGTTCGCTCAGCCATCCGCTCAGCGGCAAAATGATGGCGTTGGCGATCAGGTACGAAGTCAGTACCCAGGTACTCTCATCGACGCTCGCCGAAAGTGAGCCCGCGATGTGCGGCAGCGCGACATTGGCAATGCTGGTGTCGAGCACCTCCATAAAGGTCGCAAGCATCACTGTCATGGCGATCAGCCACGGATTCACCTTGGGAATTTCGTGTGGCGGAGCCTGTTTTGCGGACTGGTACCGGCCTGCGGAGAAAGCTGTCGATGCGCCTGCCGTGGAATCTACGGACACCGATTGAATACCTCCGTAGCCGTGCCAATCAGCTCAGCCAAAAACACTTCCCGCGGCACCGGCAGCTTCTGTCCCGAGATCAGCAGCAGAATGGCGCCGTGCATACAGGCCAGCAGAGTCAGAAAGTACGCATCGGAATTCACCGCAGCCCCGCTGCTGGCGATACACTCGGCGACCAGGCTCCGGAAGTGCTCCCGCAAACTGCGGCGCGAAGCAATGTCCACCCCCGCAAATGCCGCGTCGAGAAACGCTAGCCGATAGTGGCTGGGATGCGCCGCACAGAAGCGGATGAATGTCGCCATGCGGGCGCGCAACTGCTCGACCAGCGGAAGATCGGGGTGCGGACGTTCCAGATTGCGCATCATGTGCGCAAAGGACTCCTCGCAAATCGAGAGAAGAAGTTCCTGCTTGCTGGCAAAGTGACGGTACACGGCCATCGGCGAACAGCCCGCCTCCTGGCCGATCCGCCGCATCGACACACTCTGGTACCCTTCGGCCGCAAACAGCTTGCGGGCGCTTTCCAGAATCGTCTCGCGGAGGTTACCGGCTGGGGTGATTAGGCTCATGGTTGCGTACGCTGTACGCGTAATGTGTACACCGTACGCATCCTAATGTCAAATCCTGCCGCAGGTGCCACACATCTGCCGCAGGTAGTAGATGTCGGTCTTCAACCCGTCTAGTAACTTCTTATTCGCGGATGTGGGCTCCAATCCTCCCCTAAATTTCTTAAGCTGAACCTTGCAGGCCGCTGCTTCCATCTAAAATAGGAACACATGGCCGCCGAGGAAGAAGTACTAGGAAAAGCGTACGACAGCCGGATTATGCGCCGCCTGATGAAGTACCTGGGCCCCTACAATCTGCAGGTGGCGCTGGCCATGACGGCAATCATCCTGAAGGCCTGCGCCGACGTACTCGGACCTTACCTGACGAAGACAGCAATCGACAAATATCTTTCGGCCCGCGCTGGCGGACACTCATTTCTCGACCGCTTCCTCAGCCCCCAACCGCTCGTGGGCATCGCCCAGATCAGCGGCCTGTTTCTCAGCGTGCTGCTGCTCGGATTCCTCTTTGAATTCACCCAGACCTACCTGATGCAGTGGACCGGACAGAAGGTCATGTTCGACCTCCGCCGCCAGCTTTACCGCCATCTTCAGCGGATGGACATCGCCTTCTTCGATCGCAATCCCGTCGGCCGCCTGGTTACCCGCGTCACTACCGACGTGGACGCCCTGAACGATATGTTCACCTCAGGCGTAGTTTCCATTGTCGAAGACGTTTTTGTGCTCGCCGGAATCCTCGGAGTCATGCTCTGGATGAGCTGGCGGCTGGCCTTGATCGCCTTCATGGTCCTGCCCATCATCGTGATCGCCACCCAGATCTTCCGCAAGTCGGTGCGCGACAGCTACCGCCGCATTCGCGTGGCCATTGCCCGCATCAACTCCTTCCTCCAGGAGCATGTCAGCGGCATCATTCCTCTGCAACTGTTCAACCGCGAGCGCAAGTCATACCAGGAATTCGAGGCCGTAAACGCCCAGCACATGGAGGCGTTCAAGGACGCCATCCTGGCCTACGCTCTTTACTACCCGGTAGTCGAGACGATGTCCTTCATCGCCATTGCCTGCGTCCTCTGGTTCGGCGGACACAGCGTGCTGGCGCACATTACGAAGCTTGGCGTGCTGGTGGCATTCATGATGTACGCCCAGAGATTTTTCCGCCCCATCCAGGATTTGAGCGAGAAGTTCAACATTCTGCAATCGGCGATGGCCGCCGCCGAGCGGATTTTCAAGCTGCTTGACACCGCGCCCAACATTGAATCGCCCACGGTCGAAAAAGAGCCCCGGGGACCAGGGCGGATCGAATTCGACAATGTCTGGTTTGCCTACCGCCACGTCCCCGTCGAGAAGGATGGCAAGGCCGTTCCCGGTCCCGAGTGGGACTGGATTCTGCGCGGTGTCTCCTTCACCATTGAACCGGGTGAGACCGTAGCCATCGTCGGCCATACGGGCGCAGGTAAGACCACCTTGATCTCATTGCTGCTGCGCTTCTACGATGTGCAGAAGGGTGCGGTTCGAATCGATGGCGTGGATGTGCGTGCGATGAACCTGCAGGCGTTACGCCGCCGCTGCGGTGTGGTCTTGCAGGACCCATTTCTGTTCAGCGGCACCATCGCCGACAACATCAAACTCGGCTCGGCGCACGTCACCCGCCAGGCGGTCGAGCGTGCCGCCGCAGAGGTCAACGTCGCCGACTTCATCCAGTCCCTGCCGCAGGGTTTCGACTCGCCCTTGCAGGAGCGCGGAAACACCCTTTCGACCGGGCAGAAGCAACTGGTCTCGTTTGCCCGCGCCCTGGCCCACAACCCGCGGATCCTAATCCTCGATGAAGCCACCTCCAGCGTCGATACTGACACCGAGTTCCGGGTGCGCGAGGCGCTGACCCGCCTGGTCGAGGGCCGCACTTCGCTGATCATCGCCCACCGCCTCTCGACCATCCAGCGTGCGGACCAGATCATCGTGATGCACAAAGGCAAGGTTCGCGAGATGGGTACCCACCAGCAACTGCTGAACGCCAGGGGCGTGTACTGGAAGCTCTACCAACTCCAGTACAAGGATCAAGAACTGGAAGCCACCGCCGCACTCACCGCTCCCCAGTCTTCGCCCGAGTCGCGGTCCGATTAGAGCCCCAGCAATTGGGGGCCGACCCGGCTCCCCACCGCGAACCTTTCTCCAGAGCCTGATATTCTGTCGGCGCACATGTCCAAGGCAAATCTCCATCCGCAGCGTCCTATGCGCGTCATGATCTCCGCCGGAGAAGCCTCTGGCGAGATGTACGGCGCGGAATTGCTGATCGCTTTGCGCGAGCTCGCTGGCGCTCAGGCAGTCGAATGTTTTGGCATGGGCGGCGAGCGCATGAGCGAGGCAGGCTGCGATCTGGTGGTCCATGCTCGCGACGTAGCTGTGGTAGGTCTGGTCGAGGTGCTGAGCCATCTGCCGAAGATTTATCGCCGCTTCCACAACCTGCTGGCGGAGGTGGATAGGCGGCGGCCTGACGTGGCTGTGCTCATCGATTTTCCGGATTGGAATTTCCGCCTGGCAAAGCAGTTGCATCGGCGCGGAATTCCCGTGGTCTACTACGTAAGCCCGCAGCTCTGGGCCTGGCGCAAGTCGCGCCTCAAGCTGGTCCAGCGTTACGTCTCGGAGATGTTGGTGATCATCCCCTTTGAGCGCGAGTTCTACGCCAAAAACGGGGTGCAGGTGGAGTTTGTCGGCCATCCCCTCAGCGAGTTGGAATCCCCGAAGGTGAGCCGGGAGGATTTCGCGGCTCAATGGGGCCTCGATCCCTCCCGGAGATGGATCGCCCTGTTGCCAGGAAGCCGCCGCAAGGAGTTGCGCCTCAACCTGCCCGCCATGCTGGGAGCGGCGGAACGCCTGGGAGCTGAATTTGAATTCCTCATGCCCGTGGCGAGCACTCTGGACGAGGATTGGGTGCGGCAGCAGATCGCATTGTGTACCAGTAACGCGTTTGCGAGTAACCTGAAGGTGAAGTTGACCGCCGATGCCCGCGCCAGTCTTCTGCATGCCCGCGTTGGCGTGGTGGCCAGTGGCACCGCAACCGTGGAAGCGGCGCTGATCGGCACCCCTTTTGTGATGGTTTATCGCGTGGCCGGACTCACCTGGACACTGGGACGGCATCTGGTGAAGTTGCCGTACTTTGGCATGGTGAACCTGGTCGCCGGACGCGAGGTGGTTCCGGAGTTGATTCAGGGCGGTTTTACCCCCCTGAGTGTGGAGCGCGAGGTACGCGCTCTGTTGGAGGATGGCCCCGCGAGGCAGCGCATGACGGAAGCCTTGGCGGAGGTGCGCGGAATGCTGCGAGGTGAGTTGTCGGCTGCGCCCAATTTGGGGCTCACCGGAGAGACCACCGCGCAACGGGCGGCGAGGGTGGTATTGCGCGTTGCGGAATTGCACCTGCAGAAGAGGGAATAGGTGAGCATTCCTCAATGCTGCTCAGCATCTTCTGTACGATTTCAAACATCAAGTAGAGTTGTGCAACTCAGCCGGAGCAACATGCCAATACGATTTGCGGGACGCGCACCGTACCAAGCTATTCTCATCGCTTTGATTACGCTAGCTGTCCTGCTCCCGATGGCAACCTCGCAGGCTGCCGAAAAGCCGCGCATCCAAGCCGAAGACTACATCATCGACGCGACGGTGAATCCGCAGTCTCACAAACTGACGGCTCGAGCCGTGGTCAAGTTCGTGGCGCTCGACGACATCAGCATCGCAACCTTCGAGCTGCACAACGCCCTCCGCGTAACCCAGGTCAGCGATCAGCAGGGAACCGTCCTCCCGGCCGAACGCGTATCGCAGGACTCCACCGTCCGCGTTGCCCTGCCAAGCGGTATGAGCAAGGGTCAGGAGGCGACCCTGACCTTTGAGTACGAGGGCAACGTCACCTCGGCCGACGACAGCCCTGTTCCGGGATTGCGGCTTGCCTATGTCGGCGACCCCATCACCTACCTGCTGTACTCCGGACGCTGGTTTCCGGTGACCAACTACGGCATTGACCGTTTCACCGCCCGCCTGAAAATCACCGCTCCGCAGGAGTACACGGTGATTTCGAGCGGCGGTGCGAGCCCGGCGCATGGGGATACGCATGGCGAGGTGCATGACGATGCGAGCAAAGGCTCCGCTGAGGACAGTGCTCCTGCTCCAAAGCTGCAAACCCGGGAGAAGGCGGCGAAGAAGCCGGCCACGGCCATAGCTAAAACCGCCGCCCCCAAGTCCGAGCCCGGCATGAGGACTTCTACCTTCAACTGGACTAAGCCCAGCTTCCCCGGCACCGTGGTGATCGGTAAATTTGTTGATACCCCGGTCAGCGAAGCGGGCATGACCGTCCATGTCTATTTCCTCCAGGACAAAGCGAGTTTTGCGCAGCAGTATGGCGAGACCGCAGCCAAGGAACTAGGTTTCTTCGTCACCATCTATGGCGTTCCCATCAGCTCGGAGTTGCGTCTGGTGGAGTTGCCGGATGATTCCGTGCCCACGGCGTGGGCTCCTGAGATGGCGGGAATTGCCGCCCGCAACATCAATGCCAAGGTGAATTATCGCTTGCTGGCCAACGCCATCGCGCACCAGTGGTTTGGCACCATTGTCAGTCCGGCGACGCGTAACGATTGGTGGATACAGGATGGTGGCGCGCGCTACAGCGAGACCCGCTACATCGAGTACGCCTCCGGTCCCGCCGGGGCGCAGGAAGCCGTCAAGGATATGGCCGTCGGTGCCTTGGCCTATGAAACCGTTCCCCTCGGACAGATCGGAACTCTCGATACCTTTGACCCGGTCTTTCAATCGATGGCCAATGACAAGGGCGGCATGGTCTACCACATGCTTCGCTGGGTGATGGGCGATCAAAGGTTTGACAAAGCGATGCGCACCCTCTTCCAGACCTATTCCGGCAAGCCGGTAGGGGTAAAGGATCTCCAGAAGGTGACCTCGGATATTCAGGGCGAGCAGTTGACCTGGTTCTACTCGCAATGGCTGGATTCGACCGGCGCACCCGAGTTTAAGAACAAGTACACCGTCTTCCGTGTCCAGAAAGGCTTCCGCGTCGTGGGTCAGGTGCAGCAGGATCTCGATCTCTTCCGCATGCCGGTGCAGTTGAAGATTGATACCGATGGCAAGACGGAGGATAAGACCATCGACGTCGTCGGGACCGACTCCAGCTACACCATTGAGACCTTCGGCAAGCCTCGCCGCATCACCGTCGATCCCAATAACTGGGTGCTGAAAAACTCGGGAGATTTGCGGCTGCGAACCGCCATTATGCGTGGACAGCAACTCGTGCAGCAGGGGAATCTGGCGGAGTCGCTGAAGGAATTTCAGAAGGCGATCGAGCAGAACAAGAACAGCTCGCTGGCTCATTATCGGATTGCCGAGGTCTTCTATCTGCAGAAAAACTATCAGGCGGCGGCCAATGCCTATCGCGATTCGCTGAATGGCGACGGCGAGCCCAAGTGGACCGAGGTCTGGAGTCACATTCAACTGGGCAAGATCTTCGATATCACCGGACAGCGCGAACGCGCTCTGAGCGAATATCGCCAAGCCTTGCAAACCAATGACAACACCCAGGGAGCACTCGACGAGGCGCGCAACTACTTGTCCGCTGCCTTTCAGAGAGCCGAATAAGGAGTGTGTTTATTCGGGCTGTCCGGTGATGCGGTAGCTTGATGCCATGCGTTCGGCGAGCTGCCGCGCCACCGCAAGGGCGCGCTGCCCGGTAAACGCCGAGCAGTGTATTTCCGCCTCGTCGCCGGAAAAATACATGCCCACAATAGATTCCGCCTGGGCCGCCGTGTCGGAAAGGTCGAGCGCATGGCTGTTGCTCACGATGACCGTGCCCGGCAAACAGATGCGGTCGAGCAGACAGAACATCTCAAGTTTGGATTCCGCTTCGTCCGGCCCGGTCTCCATCACAATGTGAGTCCGCCGCGCCGCATCTTCGATGCTGGTGGCGCAATCGATGCGAGCGAAGGCCGCATCGGCCTGCGCCTGATCCAGCGCGCCGCAGCCAGTCGCATCGTTCAACGTCTGCCGAATCTCCTGGCGCGCGCACTCCAGTGACATCGGAATCAGGTCTTCGAGAACCACCCGAAATCCGGCCACGGCGGCCCGGCGGGCCAGTGCCCGCCCGACTCTGCCGGCGCCGATCACGGCGATGGTCTCCGCATCCGGAGAGTCCATCGCTACTTATCCAGCTGCTCGACCATTTTGGTGAAGTTCGGGTCCGAGTTGCGCATGTATTCGGCAAGTTTCTTGCGCTCTTCCGGCGAGATAAAACCGCTGCCGACGACGATCCGCCGGAGTGTAGTGGCAATGTCATCCACGTAATTCATCATTCGAATCAGTTCACCGCTTGAAGCCATGATGCCTCCTGGAAACTTTGGATGTGCTTCGATTCTCGAAGACGCAGCAAATCAGTATTGTCTGCGTTCGAAGCCGGTTCGTCAAAGTGCCGCTCCGGCCTGCAATACACACCACCGCAATCGCCGCATCTAAGAAGAATCAGATGTAAGATATTCGCACTTCGAAGGTTCCGGAATGCGCTCGCCTACACTTCCCCTTCCCGAGACGGCAAATGACGTGGCTGAACTCCTCCAGCTTCTGGCGGAGAACCAGCGTCAGGTGCGCCCCGGATCGGCTTATCGCCTGCAGTTCAACCGCAGCTTTCGTTTTGTGGATGCGATTCGGCTGATTCCCTACCTGCAACGCCTCGGGATCACGACCCTCTACGCATCACCGATTCTTGCCGCACGGGCCGGCAGTAACCACGGTTATGACATTACCGATCACAACCGTCTCAATCCCGAGATCGGGACCGAAGAAGAATTCCATCAACTGCTCGGCGAGCTGCAGCGCGGCGGCATGGGCCTGCTGCTCGATGTGGTTCCTAACCACATGGGCGCAGGCTACGAAGCTAGCGGAACCAACCTGTGGTGGCGCGATGTGCTGGAAAACGGTAGCGCTTCGGAGTACGCAAATTTCTTCGATATCGATTGGAATCCGCTCAAGTCTGAGTTGCGCAACAAGGTGCTGCTTCCTATTCTGGGAAATCAATACGGCGAGGAGTTGGAAGCCGGGCGCATCGTGCTGGCCTATGATGGCCACGGCTTCCACGTCGAGTATTTCGACAAGGTGCTCCCCATCGATCCCCAGACCATTCCCCTGATCTTCCACACCGCGGGCGAGTTTTCTCAGCCCGGGGATGCAGCTCGCGAGTTGCTTGCATTGTTGGCCGCAATGGGCGAGTTGCCGCCGCACACGGCTCCTGATTCCTCCCGGCGGCAGCGTGAGATTCCCTATCTGCTGCGCCGCTTCACCGAACTGGTGCAGCGCTCAGACGAGGCCCGCGAGTATGTTCAGGGGGCGGTGCGGCGGCTCAATGGAACGCCCGGCGATGCGCACAGCTTTGATGCGCTTCACCAGTTACTGGAGGCGCAGGTCTATCGCCTGGCACACTGGCGTGTCTCCGCCGAAGAGATCAATTACCGCCGCTTTTTTGACGTGAATGACCTGATCGGACTGCGCATGGAAGATCCCCAGGTCTTTGCCGCCACGCAAAAGCTGATTCGCCGCCTCCTCACCGAGGATGCGGTGATCGGACTGCGCATCGACCATCCTGACGGAATGTTCAACCCGCCGCAGTACTTCATGCGTTTGCAGATGCTGTTCGCGGCGGCCAAACTCTACGGCCCCGTACCCGTGGGTGAGCTCGCCGAAAATGGCATCGAGATGAATGTGCAGACCGCCTTCGGGCAGCACGCGCTTGAGCCTGGACAGGAGCCATTCTACGTGGTGGCGGAAAAAATTCTTGAGAAGGGGGAGGCGCTTCCCCGCGAATGGCCGGTCAGTGGAACCGTGGGCTACGAGTTCACCAACTCGGTCAATGGAATCTTCATCGACGCCCGCAATCAGAAGAGCTTCACCAACCTCTATCACCGGCTGATCGGCGAATCGCTCAACGTGGATCGCCTGATCTATCAAGCCAAGAAACTGGTGATGCTCTCTGCCCTGTCCAGCGAGGTCAACGTCCTCAGCCACATGCTCGACGAGATCAGTTCGACCAACCGCCGGGCTCGCGACTTTACCCGGAAGGTCTTGCGCGACGCCATTCGCGAGACCATCGCCTGCTTCCCCGTCTACCGCACCTACGTCGACGAGCGCGGCCACCTCAGCGACCGCGACCGCGAGTTCATCGCCCAGGCCGTCGCTTCGGCCAAGCGCATCAACTCCGCCATGGCTCCGCAGGTCTTCGATTTCCTCCAGGACATTCTGCTGTTGCGCGAGGACAACGGTGGCCCCCCGATCTACGGCTATCGCAATCAACTCTACTTCGCGCTCAAGTTTCAGCAACTCACCGGCCCGGTCATGGCCAAGGGACTCGAAGACACCGTCTGCTACGTCTACAACCGGTTTATTTCCGCGAACGAAGTCGGCGGCAGTCCCGGCAGCTTCGGCGTCACCGTGGAGGAGTTTCACCAAGGAAACTGCGAGCGCGCGGAGCTGTGGCCCAGCGCACTGCTCACCACCTCCACCCATGACACCAAGCGCAGCGAGGATGTGCGCATGCGCCTCGATGTGCTCAGTGAGATGCCGCGTCCCTGGGCCGCCCAGGTCATGCGCTGGCGGCGCATCAACCGCGCCAAGCGCAAGACCATCGACGATGGCCGCATCGTGCCCGACAACAACGAAGAGTATTTCCTGTACCAGACCTTGGCCGGTACCTGGCCCATGCCCGCCAGCGCATCGTTCTCCCCCACCGACTGGGTGCTAAGCCGCGAGGAGCGGCTCGCCTACACCGCCCGCATCCAGTCATACATGGAGAAGGCCGTGCACGAGGGCAAGATCAACCTCAGTTGGATTAATCCCCATCAGGAATACACCGAGGCGTTGCGCCGCTTCGTTGCCCGCATTCTCTCGCCCGGGACCGAATCCAAACCCAACAATTTCTTGCGCCTGATGCACGAATTCCTTCCTCGCCTGGCATGGTTCGGCGTCATCAACTCGCTGGCCGAAACCTTGCTCAAGCTCACCTCGCCGGGCGTGCCCGATGTCTACCAGGGGCAGGAGCTTTTCAATTTCACCCTGGTCGACCCCGACAACCGGCGGCCCGTGGATTTCACAATCGCTGAAAAATATCTGCTGGAGTTAGGGCGCCGCCAGCCGAGTCCAGAGTTGTGTCGCGAGTTGCTGGAACACTGGACGGATGGACGATTGAAGCTCTGGACTACCCATCGTGGACTATGCGCCAGGAGCGAGTCCAGCGAGCTGTTCCGCCATGGAGATTACGCGCCGGTCAGAGTGGAAGGTGAGCGCCGGGAGCACGTGGTGGCCTTTGTGCGGTGCCGTCAACAAGTCGCGGCGCTGATCGCCGTGCCGCGCCTCGTCTTCACCATGCTGAACGGAGAGCCCCGTCTGGCAGAGCCAGAGGATTGGGGCGCCACGCGATTGCGCGTACCACAGGAACTTTCCGGCCGCGAATTTCGCAACGCGCTCACTGGCGAGCGCGTCACCGTGCAACCTAAAGGCGAACTGCTATGCCGAGAAGTTTTCGCCAGCTTCCCCGTGGCTCTGCTCGTCGAATAATGGCTGACGGTCGGTAACTTCCGCCAGTGTTGCCAGCTTTTGCGCCAGCTCCGGTTTCAGCGCTCCGGGCAGGTAACGCCAGGTCCAGTTGCCATCGCCAAAGCTGGGCACATTCATCCGGCCTTCCGAGCCAAGGCTCAACACATCCTGCAGCGGAACCACGCACTGATTCGCCGTGGAGCTCTGAGCCAGGCGAACCATCGCCCAGTTGATGCCGTCGCTGGCCTCGCCCAGCAACGCGCCGGCGAATCTCCGCTCGTTCTTCGAGCAACTCTCCCACCATCCCAACGTGGTGTCGTTGTCATGTGTCCCGGTATAAACCACCGTGTTCGGCTCGTAACGATGCGGCAAATAGATGTGTGCGCCGGGATCGCCAAAGCCAAATTGCAGCACCCTCATCCCGGGCATCTGCATCCGCTCGCGAAGCGCGTACACTTCGGGCGTAATGCTGCCGAGGTCCTCGGCAATGAACGGCAGGTCGCCAAGTCGTTCTTGCAGAACCCGGAACAGGTCTTCGCCCGGGCCGTCCGCCCAGCGACCAAGTACCGCGGTCGGTTCGCTGTTGGGAATCTCCCAGTATTGCTGGAATCCGCGGAAGTGATCGAGGCGGATAATGTCGCAGCTCTCCAGCGCCCAGCTCATTCGCTTGACCCACCAGTCGTATCCCCGCTGCTTCAGCTCCGCCCAACGGTACACTGGGTTTCCCCAGCGCTGGCCGGTCTCAGAGAAGGCATCCGGTGGAACCCCGGCGACGCACTCCGGCTCCAGGCTTTCCCCGTCCAGCCGGAAAATATCAGGATGGGTCCAGACGTCAGCCGAGTCGTAGCTGACGAAGATGGCGACGTCGCCGATGATCTTCACACCCTTGCTTTTGCTATAGCTGTGCAGCGCGCGCCACTGCTCAAAAAATGCAAACTGCAGAAAACGGGCGCGGTCCAGCTCCTCGCGCAGCTCTTCGCGCATTGCCGCCATCGCCTGCGGTTCCCGATGCCCAAGTTCGCGCGGCCAGGTGTTCCAGCTCCGCTGCTCGTGGCGCAGCCGTAGTGCGTCGAACAAAACGTAATCTTCCAGCCACCAGGAGTTTTCGGCGACAAAGTGCTCAAAGCGCGCGCGATGTTCGCCGCTGGCGTTGCCCATAAACCATGCCGCGGCCTCATGCAAAAGCGGCAGCTTCTCCCGTACGACTCGCGCGTAGTCAACCCGGCCCTCCGCTGCGTCCAGCGTACGAACCCGCTCTTGCGGGATCATGCCACGCTCCGCCAGGCGTTCCAGGCTGATCAGCAGAACGTTGCCCGCAAACGCAGAGGTCGAGGAGTACGGCGAATTGCCGATGCCAACCGGGTTCAACGGCAGAATCTGCCACAGTCCCTGGCGAGCGCAAGCCAGAAAATCTATGAACTCATAGGCTGCCAGCCCAAGGTCGCCGATCCCGCCGGGAGCAGGGAAGGAGGTAGGATGTAAAAGTATTCCGGCGCTTCGTTTGTCGAGCATAGAGTCAGATATTGCTGATTACAGGAATAATATTCCGTATCTTAAGAATGCACCGCCACAAGCTGTCCTGGCGAACTAAAAACGGGGAGGGTTGCCCCTCCCCGAGTGTAAAGCTAGGTTCCTCTATTCTTTGGCGCCGGCCATCGCTTCAATCTTCTTCTTATCGATGACAATGCGGCCTTCTTTTTCCAGACGGTCGCGCAAGGAGGCAATGAACACCTCCTCTGCCTCGGAGCGCTTGCGCTCCAGCAGTTGGGCCTTGATCTGATCCTTCACGGCATCGAACTCGGCGTCCGTCGGTTCCTGCTTCTCCAATAGCGCAACCACCGCGCCCTTCTGTCCCAGGTTGATGGCCTCGCTGATATCGCCCGGCTTCATCGAGAAAATCTGAGGAGCCGAGGATGCCACCTGGCCAAGGTCCGGTACCTGCCCGTCGGGAGTAACCAGATCACTGGTCTTCACCGTTGCGCCCACCGCCTTCGCCGCCTCGCGCAGATTATGCGAGGCGCGAGCTTTTTCGCTGAGTTCCTGGAGCTTCTGTCCCAGCATTGCTTGCGCCTTCTGCTGCTTCAACTCGACCGCGATGCGATCCTTCACCTGCTCAAAGCTAGGCGTAGCCGCCGGCTTCACATCGGTGACCATGGCCACCGCGAAGCCACGTGCTAATGGAATTGATGCCGGAGCCGCGTTGGCCTTCATGGCAAATACCGCGTCACCGAACTGCGGCGAAGCGCCGATTCCCGGCAGTGAATCATTGCGCGTGAAGTAACCGCTCTCCTGCACCTGCAGCCCGTTGCTGGCGGCAGCTTTTTCCAGGCCATGGGACTTAGCCTGATTCTCCACCGTCTGCGCCAGTTGTCCGGCAAGCTTCTGATTCTTCTCCGCCGCCACGATCGGTTCAATCTCGGAGCGGACTTCCTCCAATGAGCGGGCGTGGGCGGCAACCTTATCGTCCACGCGAATGATTTCGAAGCCATAGCTGGTCGGGATCAGATCGGAAACCTGCCCCTTGCCCAGGCCGAAGGCAACCTTTTCAATCTCCGGTGCGGTCCCGGAGCCCTGCACCAACTGGCCCACCGAGCCGCCATCCTTGGCGGTCGCCGTGTCGTCGGAGTACTTCTTCGCCAGCGCCGCGAAATCCCCACCCTTGTGAAGCTGGTTCAGTACGTCCTGCGCCTTCGTCTTGGCGGCCTCAGCCTGCTTGGCATCCACCTTGCCATCCGGGCCTGGCAGCGGGAGCTTGATCAGAATATGCCGCACCTTTACCGACTCGGGTACCCGGAACTCGGCGGCATGCTGACGGTAGTAGGCCTGCAGCTCGTCGTTGGACACTTTGGCCGCATTGGGCAGCCGCGCCGGGTCCACCACTACAAACTTGATCTTGCGCTGCTCCGGGATCGTGTTGGCAAATTGCTGCTGATTCTTCTCGTAGAAGGCGCGCAGTTCGGAGTCGTCAACGCTGACCGTTTTTTCCAGGTCGGCAGCGCCCAGCACCGCGTAATCAAACTTCACCTTGGTCTTCAGCTTCACAAAAGCGTCATGCACTTCCGCGTTGGAGACAAACACTCCAGCGCCAATCACCGCACGCAACTTGCGTAACGTCAACTCGTTGCGCAGTTCCTCTTCGAACTGTGGCACGCTCAGGTTGAACTGATTCGCGACCAGATCGCGATACGCGTCAGCTCCGATAAACTTCCCGTTGGGATAAAGCGCCGCGGATAGCCCGCCGCGCTGCATCTCGTAACGCAGATCTTCGTCCGTAGCCTCCAGACCAAGCCGCTTTGCTTCTCCCAGGTACACCTTCCGCATGATCACCGCGTCCACGGCCTGCGGCAGGATGTACGGCTTGAACTGTTCAGGGATGTGCTGGCGCTGCATCATGTTGTGCGCCACCTCATCCACTTCCTGGATGGTGACGTCCTGTCCGTTTACCTTGGCAATGGCATTGGCGCTGACTCCGCGCCCGCCGAAATCACCGAGAACTCCGCCAGGAACAAGCGTGACGACCATCATGATGCAGACGATGGAAAGGAAGCCGACCAGAAGTATCTTCTGAAATCGGCCTTTGGTTTGCAGGAATCGAATCATCTTCCAATAGGCTCCGGAAAAATAAAGCGCGAAGACAGGATTATAAACCACCCTTCCGGATTGCCCGAATCCGCCCTGCCTCGGGCAAAGTGTCCGCCCAATTCACCAACCAATGAAGAACCTTCGCGTTTCGATGCCCAAATTACCCATTCTGGCACTGTCCCCTTTCCTCGTCCCACCGGAGGTATGTTGTAATGGAATTTACACGGCTATGTCTCAGAAGAAACAGGGGTTTCGTCGCAAGTGGGCTGCCGCCAGTCGGCGCCTCAGGGAGTTGGGCATGATCGCCCATGGATTGGTCGACACCAATCACGTGGTGATGGCTCACATCATTCCCATGCGCCGATGCAATCTGGCCTGTGCCTACTGCAATGAATTCGACGCGGTCAGCAAGCCGGTTCCGCTGGAGACCATGTTCCAGCGCCTCGATCACCTCGCCCGTCTCGGAACTTCGATTGTCACCATTAGCGGCGGCGAGCCAATCCTCCATCCCGAACTCGACGACGTCATCCATCGCATCCGCGCCAACGGCATGCTCGCCGGCCTCATCACCAACGGATATCTGTTGACCGCCGAACGCATCGAGCGCCTCAACCGTGCCGGCCTCGACCACATGCAGATATCGATCGACAACGTCATGCCCGACGAGGTCTCGAAGAAGAGCCTCAAGGTTCTGGATAAAAAGCTGCAGTTGCTCAGCGAACACGCCGATTTTCACGTCAACATTAATAGCGTCGTCGGGGGAGGAATTCACAACCCGCATGATGCCCTGGTGGTGGGCCGCCGCGCCCGTCAGCTTGGCTTCACCTCAACTGTCGGAATCATCCACGACGGCGACGGTCAGCTGCGTCCGGTGAACGGCGATGAGCGCGAAGTGTTCTTCAAAATGCACAACATGGGGCGCAAAAACTACTCGCGCTTCAACTGGTTCCAGAGCAACATCGCCAATGGCAAGCCCAATGATTGGCGCTGCCGCGCCGGTGCGCGCTACATCTATGTATGCGAAGACGGACTGGTGCACTACTGCTCGCAGCAGCGCGGCTACCCCGGCGTGCCGCTTCTGCAATACACCAAGGCCGATGTGCGCCGCGAGTTCCTCACCGCCAAGGGATGCTCACCCAATTGCACCGTGAGCTGCGTTCATCAAGTGAGCTACATCGATTTCTGGCGTTCTCCGCAGCCGTTGCAACCGCAGCCTCGCGCCTCGGATGACCTCGGTGACCTCATCCAGATACAAAGTGACTGAAGCCGTTTTCGCAAAATCTATTGCGCGGCTTCACTTTGCCTTCCAGCGCAACTCCATCCCGGCGATAAATCCTCGCCCCGGCATCGGCACTCCGGCAATCTCCTCGTACTTCGTATCGGTCAGATTCATCAGTTGCAGATAAGGCTTCACGTAGCGGAACTGCCGTCCCACGGTCCACTCCACCAGCGGATACGCACCGCTGTTATAGCGCTGCACGGCCGCCACCCGGAAGCGCGAATCGAGTCCCCCCGGAGTTCTGCTCCACCACGTCGCCAGCCCTGCATTCACCGGATAATTGAAGACGTATAAATACTGCACGTCGTTCAGCGTTGCCCCCGTGCCATGCATTCCGGTATAGCTCAGTTCAACCCGCTGTTGCCGGGGCAGTTGCCAGCGCAGGGAAATTTCCGCTCCGGTAAAGCTCAGCTTCTGAATGTTCTCCGCCATGTACGGTTCGCTCGGTCCGGCCGAGGCCGCGCGCGCATAGTCGATTACGTCGTGGTCGCGATGATGAAATACGTCTCCGTCCACCACCAGGTTGCGGGTCAGAGAAATCTGCACTCCGCCCTCGAAGCTCCAGGTATATTCCGGCTTCAGCAACGGATTGCCCATGTGCAACGGATCGCTGTAGTACAACTCGGTGTAGTCCGGCAGACGAAACGCATGAGATGCCGAAGCATGCAGTTTCACCCGGCTGTTTACCCAGTAGGCGCCGGAGACCGATGGACTGAACACCTGGTGTCCCGCCGTGTATAGCTCCTCACGTACTCCCACATTGAAGGAAAACCGCTTCAGCGCCCGCGCGTCAAAGCTCACGTACACCCCACCCTGATCCCTCGTGTGAATTCCCAGGTTATTGCTTTCGATGTGCTCCCGCAGTCCGTCCACGCCGTAATAGACGCGAATGTTCTCACCGATCTTTTCAAACCTTCGCAACGCCGCCTGGTAGTAGGTGGCAATATGGTTGTTCTCATAGAGCGACGGATCGCTTTTAATGAAGATGTACTCATCCGTGTGCCGCCGGTAGCCAAAGTCCGCGCTCGTCTGCGTTCCAATCGGCTGCGTCCACGCCGCCAGCCAGCCCTTGTCCCGCTCCCAGCTCAAGGTCGTCGGAGGCACTCCATAGAACCCTGCCGCGCCGTAGGGACGGTCGCTGATCCCGAGCAGAACATCGCTGCGTCCCAGCGCGGTATTGATCCCGCTCTCGGAGGCAATCGCCAGATTGCGGTAATCGCGGTCCAGAATAAAGCCCGTTGAAAGCTCGCGCACAAACGTCAATTGTTCGGCGAACTGTTTGCGCACTAGGGTCAGCGCCCCATTCTGCTGATTGGTTCCCCAGTTGCCGATCCCCGCGCCTAGCCGAATCTCGCTCGTCTGCGGTATCGCGGTAATAAAGTTCACCGCGCCGCCCATCGCGTCCGACCCATAGAGCGTCGAACCCGCGCCCTTCAGTACCTCAATCCGCTGCACTGACTCGAAAGGAAACGTGAGGTCCAGGTTGTTGTGCCCAGTCTGCACGTCGTTCAGCCGCAGCCCATTCACAAGTATCAATGTTTCTTCAAAGGTCGTGCCCCGGATCGAAAGGTCGGCCGAGGTTCCCGGTACCCGCTGCTGCACATCCACCGAGGAGTCCTGCTCCAGCGCGTCCGCCCAACTGCGGTACACTGACAGGGATTGTCCCACCTCGACCACGCTCACACTGCGGTCGGTCTCCTCCAGTGGCACCGCGCCATAGCTGCCCGTCACCACGACGCGTTCTTCGTGGCGAGGTGTCTTGCTGGTGGAATCATCTGAGCTCTTCTGCTCTGGAGCACTCTGCGCCCAAGCGGCGCAGCTCAATACAACCACAAAAAAAATCCTTCTCATGAGCCCCTATTCAACAGCTTTCATATTTCGCAGCTTGCAATTCGTCAGGAGTATCATCCTGATCTATCTTTTCAGGAGTGTCATCGTAGCTGCATCTTCTTCGGGAGTGTCCACACTACCCTCTGCGTTTGACGTGGTGTCATCCGGAGCACCACCAGCACTGCCCCAGTCCTCTCGCGCGGCCTCAGGCTTCTCGACCAGCACTCGAATTTGCGCTTTCTCTCGCTGTTCCTGAGCGGCTTACTCTTTCACCGCAATCCCCAGCGCCTTCATCTTGCGGTAAAGATGGCTTCGTTCCAGTCCAAGGGTTTCCGCCGTGCGGCTGACGTTGCCATTATTCTCATCCAGTTTCTTCAGAATGTAGTCGCGTTCGTAGGCGGCGCGTGCCTGATGCAGGGTAGTAAAGTCTCCCAGCGACCGCCTGGTTCCCTCGCGGTACAGCACCGAGGGCAGATGCTTGCGCTCCAACCGGGGCACCGTCGGATTCATAATCACGATCCGCTCGATCACGTTGCGCAACTCGCGCACATTCCCCGGCCACGAGTAGCGCGTCAGAACCTCCAATGCCTCGTCGGCAATTTCCTTCGTCCGGCGGCTGTACTGGCTGGAAAACTCTTTTAGAAAATGCCTCGCCAGCACCGGAATATCTTCCTTCCGCTCGCGCAGCGGAGGCACCACGAACGGAACAACATTCAGCCGGTAAAACAAATCCTCACGGAAATTGCCGCGCCCAATCTCTTCCTCCAGGTCTTTGTTGGTCGCCGCAATCACCCGCACATCCACCGTGACCGGCTCCTCCATTCCAACCGGAGCAAAGCGCCCTTCGTCCAGCATCCGCAAAACCTTCGACTGCGTCTTCAAACTCATATCGCCCACTTCATCCAGGAAGAGAGTTCCGCCGTCAGCTTTGCGCAGCTTGCCTTCCTTCTCGGTATCGGCCCCCGGAAACGCGCCTTTGCAGTAGCCAAACAGTTCGCTCTCGATCAGGTCTTCAGGAATTGCCGCGCAGTTCACTTCCACGAACATCTCATCCTTGCGCAGGCTCTGAGCGTGGATGGCGCGTGCCACCAACTCCTTGCCGGTACCGCTCTCGCCGTAGATCAGCACCCGTCCATTCGTCGGAGCCATCAACCCGATCTGCTGTCGCAGCGCCTTTAGCGGAATACTGTCGCCCACAATTTCGGCGTGCGACACCTGCCGCTTCAGCTCCTGGTTTTCCGAGCGTAACCGTCGAGCCTCGGCGGCGTTTTTCACCACGATCAAGGTCTTATCCAACGACAGCGGCTTTTCAAGAAAGTCGTAAGCACCCAGCTTGGTGGCCCGCACCGCGGTCTCCACCGTGCCGTGTCCGGAGATCATCACCACCTCGGGACGATCTTCCAGATCCCTCACCTCTTCGAGCACTGCCAGTCCGTCCATCTGCGGCAGCCACACGTCCAGCAGCACCACGTCAAAGTGCTGGTCGCGCAGCAAGGTCAACCCGCTTTCACCGTCTTCCGCGGGAGTCACCCGATAACCCTCGTCCTCCAGAATTCCGCCCAACGTCTGCCGAATGCTGGGTTCGTCGTCCACCACCAGGATGTGGATCATCTCTACCTTTCTCCGTCTCAGCCTTTGCCGCGCGTTTTGTCCGTTGAAGCAGCCGCACTGCCCGGTGCCTCATCTGTGCCGTCGGGTGCCCCAGCTTCGCCGCGTTCTTTGCGGATGAGGTGAGGAACAGTACTCTCCAAATCGGTAGTCTGCTCCGCGGCCGTTCGCTCGCTTCCACCGGCCACGGGCAGTTCCACCAGAAAGCGCGAGCCCACCGGGTGATTCTCCTCGACCCGTATCGTGCCGCCGTGATCCTCCAGGATTCGCGCCACAATGGCCAGGCCCAATCCTGTCCCACGTGCCTTGGTGGAGAAGTATGGCAGAAACAGTCTCTCCTTCGTCTCTGCCGTCACCCCACCCCCGGTGTCGGAAACCTCAATTTCCACCCCGTCGCGTGTCTCCAGCAGCGAGGTCGCCACGCGAATCTCGCGCACCACCGAATCCTTCAGGCTCTCTGCCGCATTATCCACCAGGTTGGCTACTACCCGCTTGATCGCCTCCGGGTCGGCCATCACCCGCGGCAGATCGTCAGCCAGCTCCAGCTTCACGGTTACGTCCGTCAGCCGTCCTTCGAACAGCGCCATCGCGCTCAGAATAATCTGGTTCAGATCCGCCGCCTGGGGCTGCGAGGGTGGGAAGCGTGCCAGTGTCGAGAACTCATCCACCAGCTTCCTTACGGTCTCCACCGCGCTGCCAATGGTGTCCGCGCAGCTTTCGATCACGGCCTGTGAGGCGCTCTCCCCGCGGATGCCGCGCTCGATATGCCGCTTGATGCGCTCGGCCGAGAGCGCAATCGGAGTCAGTGGGTTCTTGATCTCATGCGCCACCCGGCGTGCAACCTCGCGCCACGCCGCCTGCTTCTGCGCCTTCAGCAGATCGCTCAGGTCCTCAAAGACGATCACGTATCCCAACCGCCGGGCGTCAGCAACCGGAGGGCCATCCCCGCCAAGCACCCGTCGCCGTAACTGTCGCGCCCCGGCCATCGAAGCCACCGTCACCCCCACTTCCAGCGCCGTGCCTCCATTAGGAATCTCCATCTGCGAAGTGGTCGTTCCCATGCGGTCGGCCTTGCGCGTCAGCCGTCGTATGTCGTCGGCTACATCCGGCGCGCTGTCGGCAGGGAACAGGTCGGTGAGCCGTAGTCCAGTCTGCGTTCCGGGCTGGCTCACTCCCTTGGGATCAAACATCCGGATCAGGGCCGCGTTCACCCGTGTCACCTGTCCTGATCCGTCCAGCGAGAGCACTCCCGAGGGAATACTCTCCAGAATCGTCTCCATGTGCAACCGGCGTTCCTCCAGCCGCACGTTAGCCTCCTGCAACTGTCGGCGATTGCTCTCCAGTTCGGCGGCCATGCTGTTGAATGAGCCCACCAGTTGCCCCAGTTCGTCGCCCGCGCTCACCTCCACCCGGTAGTCCAGTTTGCCTGCCGAAATTGCCTGGGTACCTTCGGCCAGCGCCGTCACCGGACGCGTCACCAGTTTGCTCAGGGCCAGGGCTGACCAGGTGGTGCCGAACAGCACCAGTAGCGTAATCAGCAGCAGTGCCTGCATGTAGGTCTGCCGGATCAGCTTGTTATTGCGCCGCAACTCCTGGTAGCGCTGTTCGCTCTGCTCCAGTTGGTGCAGCGCGTTGCTGTAGTCTTCCGGTAGCGGCAGGGCCACGGCCACATGGCCCATCCCTTCCACCGGAGCTGTCCCCAGCATATATTCGCGATTGTCGAGCGTGAACTGCTGTGGCTTGCCCTGCATAGTGGCCAGGTTCGGTACCGTCGCGAGCATCACTCCCCACGGTACCGGCGAGCCAAAGCTGGCCTCGATCTGTCCCTTGTAAAACGCCAGCGCGAAGCCGCCCTGCAGCGTCATCTCGTGCTCGCGGAACTCCTCCATCAGCGCGCCGAACTTGCCCGTATGGTAGGCCTTCAACGCCTCTGGATTAGCCGCGATCGATCGCGCTTCGGCCAGCGCGTTCTGTCCGGCGTAACTGCTCAGCAGGTCGGTCACTGCCGCATTGCGCCCGTGCACTTCCTCAATCGGTTGCGAGAACCACTTGTCGATCGACCGGTTCATCAGCCCGTAGGCGAACAGAAACATGGCAATCACCGGCCCGAACGAGAGCACCAGTGCGCCCAGCACCATCTTGCTCCGGAAGCGCGAGCCTGCCGTCCCGGCCTGCCGCTCCAGGTAGAGCTTAAGCAGCGTGCGCAGCAGCACGAAAATCAGCGCCACCAGCGCTAGGAAAATCAGCGCTGATAGCGCCGCAAACACAAACGTCTGCACCAGCGATTCGGGCCGCAGAAATTTAAGGTTGAACGCCGCCTGCGAGAAGATCAGAAACACCAGCAGCGCGATTCCCGCTCCCAGCAGCAGCAGGCGGCGTCGGCGTGACCGAGTTGGAGCCGGTGTGTTCAATCCAATCCCACACCGATTCTAGTGCAGTTCCAAGGTCGACGTACCTGCTTCCTGTTGATGGGTGTGGCTGAGAGGCGTTTTATTTTCCGCGCGCGTCATTCGGAGCGCGGCGAAGTGATTGCACGCCTACGGTGCCTGACTTACCCATACTCGCCGCCTGATCACAGTAGGCTTGCACTGACCGCTCCAGTTGACCTTGCAGCGCGCAGTTAAAGCGCTTCAGATCCAGCACCAGGTTGCTGGTGTCCAACATCAGCAACCGTTCCCGCACAATATCAAAAACCACCCCGTCCAGGATCGCCGAATCGGTCACCAGCATGGAGACCTTGTACCCGGCCGACAATCGTTGTATCCCATGCAGACGACTGGATTCCATGGCACTTCCCGTCAGTCGGTCCGGCTCTGGGGAATCCAGTTGATTTGCAATCTCAAGCACCAGGCTGGGCAGATAGTCGGCACGCTCGCCATCGCTCATGGCGATCGTGCTCAGAACCGGGTCCGACTTCATCTTTGACAGGACGTTGTCGCAAATTTCATCCACTCGCTCGCGCAGCAGGTTTGAGAGACGTAGCAGCGTTAACGGCTGCCGCGGCTGCCGTTCCAGGAGCCTCTCCTCGATCAAGCTGACCAGTTCCGAGATCTGAGCCGGCTTCACCAGGTATCCATCCACCTGGCGCTGTATGGCCGCTAGTGCGTTCTCGAAGGCCGGAAATCCAGTAAGAATGAAATTGAGGCATTGCGGCTGCGTCCGCCGCATTGCGCTGACCACGGTGAAGCCGTCACCGGGTTCCCCGATGTTGAGATCGGAGATCAAGATATCGAATGGATGGATGGTAATTTCCGAGAGAGCTTGCGCGACCGTAGCCGAGGTGCGAACTTCAAATCCGTGCATCTTTAGGATCTGCGGAAACGTAAGCCGAAGGTTGGGCTCGTCATCTACGAATAAGATCCGTTTTCCTTTCATCGCAGCCTCCTCTCCCCGACGGCGCTTTCAGCACGGGGAGTTACCAAGGTAGCCGCCCTTGATTCAGATTCGAAGAACCCTGGATTGAATGCAGAAACATTAAATGCCGATGGATTTTTGTCCCATTTTGAAACCGCAGGTGGGCCGCAGGCAACCCAACCGAAGCCGTCCAATCCCCCGTATTCCGGCTGCGTTATCCGGCAGACTTTGTCCCGGCCTGCTCTATCGAGTTCAGTGTTAGTTTGCGATACTCCGGCCCGCGTTATGCAGGTCCCGGTCTGCGCTATCCCGACCGGCGTTTCGGCGGCAGCAGCCGATTCAGCGGGCACCGCTCACACTTTGGTTCCGCTTTCACGCAGTAGTGTTTTGCCGTTTGCACCAGCAGCGCATGGAATTCGTTGTAGCGCCGCGAAAGCTCGCTACGGTTCATCGCGGAGGCCGCCGAGGGCGCATGCGTTGCCAGCCCGCGACCTCCTGCCCCCTCAGCTTCGGGCGCGGCAGCTTCGGGTGGAGGAGAGTCGGGTGCCCTACCTTCGCGCCGCGCCTCAGGGTTTGCGGCGTTAAGGTGGGGTAGTTGACCTTGCTCGTGCGGTTGATCTTTGTGGTCGCAGCGCGCTTTGTTAAGAGGTAGTTGACTTTCCTCGGTCAGCGCCTTCTGCACCTCTAGCCGAATCTCCTCGTACCTCGTTTCTGCCTTCGCCAAGCCGTGGCGTTCAAAGATGCGTCGCGTGTAGCTGTCCACCACAAACACTTCGCCGCAGGCTGCATAGAGCAGGATGGAGTCCGCCGTCTCCGGTCCGATTCCTGTCAACCCCAGCAACTCCGCGCGCAGCTCCTCCGCCGGGCGGCCAAACATCGCCGCCAGCGAGCCTCCATAGTGAGCATCTAGATGTGCAACAAAGATCTTTAACCGCGCCGCCTTCTGCCGAAAATATCCCGCCGGACGTACCAGCAACTCCAGTTTTTCCGACGAGATACTACGGATTCCGGAAATCGACAATGCCCCCGCATCGCGCAGATTCTCCATGGCCCGTTCCACATTTGTCCAGGCCGTGTTCTGGGTCAGATACGCCCCCACAACCACCTCGAAGGCTGATCCCGCCGGCCACCAGTGCTGTGGCCCCATCGCCGTTTCCAACGCCTCAAAAATCTGCTGGATCTGCTTCGCCTTGGTGCCGCTCCCACTCATGGCAAGCAGTCTATCGGATTGCCCGTCCGCGCTCTATCGGACGTAGTCCCTTAGTCATAACTTTCCCGACCCCACCCGATTGACAATTAATGTCAAACTGCTACTCTGCAATCAATGCTTCGGCAGGAAACGCGTACGCCCAACCTTCTTCTTCCGACGGCCACCCAAGGTGTGCCAGACCCGCGGCTTGCTCGTGGGGCCGGTCGGTGAGCGTGCGGATCTGTGCGGCGGCCCAATGAAATTCCCGAGGAAAGACTTTGGCGACTCCACCGAAAGGTACTCAATACGCGGCGTTTGATCCTGCAAACTATGTGATCGACCCCAAGATCGTGAAAACGATCTCCGTCGAGGTCGCACGGAAATACAAGATACTGCCCCTCGGGCGTAGCGGAACATCGCTTCAGGTGGCGATGGTGGACCCCTCCAACTACCGTGCTCTGGATGATTTGAAGTTCATCACCGGCTACGAAATCGAGCCTCTCCGGGGAAATGAAGCCGCCATCCTGGAAGCCATTGAGTATGCCTACAACGCCCCCGAGCAGGGCGCTAACGGTACCGAGGAACTGAATCAGGCGATGGCTGCCTTCGGCGACGATTTTGACGCCGAAGAAGACGAAGATGGCGACGGCGGCGAAGAGGCTTCGCTCGCCGACATGGAGTCCGCCGCCGAGCAGGCGCCCATCATCCGCCTCGTCGATGTCATCCTCACCGAGGCAGTCAAAGCGGGAGCCAGCGACGTTCATCTCGAACCCTACGAGAAGGAATATCGCGTCCGTCTCCGGGTCGATGGCATCCTCCAGGAGCTGATGAAGCCGCCGCTCAAACTGCGCGACGCCATCATCTCCCGCATCAAGATTCTTGCCCGCCTCGATATCAGCGAGAAGCGCCTGCCGCAGGATGGCCGCATCATGCGCCGCATGAGGATCAACGGCCGCCGCCGCCAGCTCGATTGGCGCGTCAGCACCCTGCCGACCCTCTGGGGCGAAAAAGTCGTCATGCGTCTGCTCGATAAGGATAACCTTCGCCTCGACATGACCCAGCTCGGCTTCGAGCCTGAGTCGCTGGAGAAGTTTCAACGGGCCATCCTCAAGCCTTACGGAATGGTGCTCGTCACCGGCCCGACCGGTTCCGGCAAAACCAACACGCTCTACTCTGCCATCTCCCTGCTCAACAAGCCTGACACCAACATCATGACCGCCGAAGATCCGGTCGAGTTCCAGTTGCAGGGCGTCAACCAAGTCCAGATGAAGGAGCAGATCGGCCTCAACTTTGCCTCTGCCCTGCGCTCCTTCCTCCGCCAGGACCCCAACATCATTCTCGTCGGCGAAATCCGCGACTTTGAAACCGCGGAAATCGCCGTCAAGGCCGCCCTCACCGGACACCTTGTGCTCAGTACCCTGCACACCAACGGCGCGCCCGAGACCGTCTCCCGGCTTATGAACATGGGCATCGAGCCCTTCCTGGTCGCAACCTCCATCCATCTGATTGTGGCCCAGCGACTTATCCGCCGAATCTGCACCAGTTGCACCCAGCCCGTCGAGGTCCCCATGCAGGTACTTCTCAAGGCCGGATTTACCCAGCAGGAGGCCCGAACCCTGAAGGTAATGAAGGGCCGTGGCTGCGAAAAGTGCAACGGTACCGGCTACAAAGGCCGCACCGCTTTATATGAGGTCATGGAGGTCGATGACTCTCTCCGCGAGTTGATCCTCGTCGGGGCCTCATCGCTCGAGTTGAAAAAGAAGGCCATCGAGAACGGCATGATGACCCTGCGACGCAGCGGCCTCTGCAAAATCGGCCTCGGGCAGACCACGATGGAAGAAGTCTTGCGCGAGACCGTTCTATAAGGCGGCCCACACCCGCCCTCCGTTGGCGAATGTGGGATTGATCGAAAGTAGTCAAAGGTTCAAGGAGATGGAATGGCGGTAACCCTCAGCGATCTGTTGAAGAAGCTGCTCGAACTCAGTGGCAGCGATCTTCACATCACCACCAATTCTCCTCCGCAGGTCCGCGTGCACGGCCATCTCCAGCCTCTGGACATGCCGCCCCTGGGTCCAGCCGATACCAAGCAGTTGGCTTACTCGGTCATGACCGATGCCCAGAAGCATCGCTTCGAAGAGGATTTCGAACTCGATTTCTCCTTCGGACTCAAGGGCCTGGCGCGCTTCCGCGCCAACATCTTCAATCAGCGTGGAGCCGTCGCCGCAGTCTTCCGCGTCATCCCCTTTGAGATCAAAAGCTTCGCTCAACTCAATCTCGCTCCAGTGGTGGCCAAGTTGTGCGACCGTCCCCGAGGCCTCATCCTGGTCACCGGTCCCACCGGTTCCGGTAAGTCCACCACCTTGGCGGCCATGCTGGATAAGATCAACTGTGAGCGCCACGAACACATCATCACCATCGAGGACCCCATTGAGTTCGTGCACCCGCACAAGAACTGCCTGGTCAATCAGCGCGAAATTCACCAGGACACCAAGAGCTTCTCCGGGGCCCTGCGGGCCGCGCTCCGCGAAGATCCCGACGTCGTCCTTATCGGCGAAATGCGCGATCTGGAAACTATCGAGTCCGCCCTGCGCATTGCGGAAACCGGCCACTTGACCTTTGGAACCCTGCACACCAACTCCGCCTCCTCCACCATCAATCGCGTCATCGACGTATTCCCCGCCCATCAGCAACCCCAGATCCGCGCGCAGTTGTCGCTGGTGCTGGAGGGAATTCTCTGTCAGTCACTGTTGCCCAAGGCCGGTGGTCAGGGCCGGGCCATGGCCATGGAAGTTCTGGTCCCCAATCCGGCCATTCGAAATCTCATCCGCGAGGATAAAATCCATCAGATTTACTCCTCCATGCAGTCCGGGCAGGACAAATACGGAATGCAAACATTTAATCAATCGCTGATGACTCTTTATCTGCAGAAAACCATCACCATCGAGACGGCACTACTGCGTTCCTCCAACCCCGAGGAACTCCAGGAAATGATCAACCGCGCCTTGAGCAACATGAAGTCAACCGGCGCGCGTAAGTAAAAGTCAGCGTGAGCAGAGAGGTTCAGAATGCCGGTTTTTACGTACCAGGGAAAGAATGCCGCAGGCGAAAAGGTGCAGGGCGAACGCGCCGCCGAGAATAAGCAGGTGCTCCGGGCTGCGCTGGCGCGCGAGCGCATTCAGGCCAACGTAATCAAGGAGAAGGGTATCGGACGCAGCTTCAATTTCCAGATCGGCGGCGGCTCCGTTAAGGCCAAGGAACAGGCCATCTTTTTCCGCCAGTTCTCGGTTATGATTGACGCCGGTCTACCCTTGGTGCAGTGTCTGGAAATCCTCGGTACCAACCAGCAGAACCCAACCTTTAAGAAGGCTCTGCTCGGTATCCGCGCCTCGGTCGAGGGCGGCGCAACCCTCGCCAACGCCATGCGCGCCTACCCCAAAATCTTTGACGACCTCACCACCAACATGGTCGATGCCGGTGAAGTCGGCGGCATTCTGGACACCATTCTCCAGCGCATCTCGCAGTATGTCGAAAAGGCGGTCAAGATGCGGGCTGCCATCAAGTCCGCTCTCGTTTATCCGATCTCTGTCATCGTCATTGCCTTGCTCGTGGTTGGTGCGCTGCTCAAGTTCGTCGTACCCATCTTTGCCAATCTTTTCGTCGGTCTCGGGGTGCCTTTGCCCGCCTCCACCCGGTTCGTGATTAGTCTGTCGGCCTTCGTTCAGAACTTCTGGTGGCTTATCTTCCTTAGCATCGGATTGTGCGTTGTCGCCATCAAGTACATCCGCACCAACCCGCAGGGTTTGTTCTATACCGACAAGATCATGCTCAACCTACCCATCTTCGGTCCGGTTCTGCGCAAAATCGCGGTCGCCCGCTTTACCCGAACCCTGGGAACCCTCATCGCCTCCGGCGTGCCCATTCTCGACGGCCTCTCGATCACCGCTCGCACCGCCGGCAACGCCGTCCTTGAGCGAGCCCTCATGCAGGTGCGCAAGTCCATCGAGGAAGGCCGCACCATCGTCGATCCCTTGCGCGAGAGTGGTGTCTTTCCCACCATGGTCACCCAGATGATCGGCGTCGGCGAAGCCACCGGCGCCATGGACAGCATGCTCCAGAAGATTGCCGACTTTTACGAAGATGAGGTCGATGCCGCCACCAAGGATCTCCTGGCGCTCATGGAGCCTATGCTCATCTCCTTCCTCGGCGTCGCGGTAGGCGGCATTGTCATCTCCCTCTACATGCCCCTGTTCTCCATGATCTCCAAACTCTCGGGCTAAGAAGGGGAATCGGAGATGGCTTCAGGAATCAATGAGCGGATCTGGCTGGAGTGGCTCGTCAAGGTCCGCGTCATCATCATTACGATCCTGCTCGCCATCGAGCTTGCGATCGTCAATCTCACTGCCACCAACGTCAACCGGCGTCTGTTTGTGCTGGTCATCCTGGCCTGGTACGCGGTTGCCAGCGTGCATCTGGTTGTGTTCACCTACCGCCATTGCAATTGGCGAACACAATCCAAGCTGCAGGTCATCTCTGACCTGATTTTCGCCACTGCGGTCATTTACGTCACCGGCGGCATTGACACTTCGTTCAACTTTCTTTATCCGCTCATCGTGATTGTCGCCAGTACATTGTTGTCGGAAAACTGGGCCTACCTCACCGCCGGAATGTCTTTTATCCTGCTTGGCGGAACCCTTGAGCTCTCGTATTTCGATCTGATCCACTCCTATTCCACCAACCGTCCTGACCTCAAATCGCTGCAGGCCGTCATCTTCATCAACCTTTTCGCCTACGTTTCCATAGCCTATCTTGCCAACAAGCTGGCGAACCGCATGCGTCAGGCTGACGTCGCGTTGATGGACAAAAGTTTCGAGTTGGAGAATCTCCAGGTTCTTCATGAGATCATCGTGCACTCCATCTCCAGCGGTCTCATCACAACCGATCTCGCCGGCGCCATCAAACTGGTCAATCCTGCCGCCAGAATCCTGCTGGGCCGGGGCGAAGAGGATTTCGCGCCCGGACTCAGTGTGCACCAGCTCTTCTCCGACTGCCTCCCCACGGCCAATGCCGCGCGCTCCGAGGTGCGGGCGCGCACCCCCGGCGGGGCTGAAAAGCTATTCGGCGTCGGCTGCAGTTCTCTCCAGGGAACCAGCGGAGATACTATCGGCTACATCTATACCTTTACCGATCTCACCGAAATTCGCCGCCTCGAGCGCGAACTCCGTCTGCGCGACCGCCTTGCCGCCGTCGGACGCCTCGCCTCTGGCATCGCCCATGAGATTCGCAATCCGCTCTCTTCCATCGCCGGGTCGGTCAAGATGCTCTCCGGCATCGCTGCTCTCACCGATGATCAGCGCGCCCTCGTCGGCATTGTCACCCGCGAGTCCGAGCGCCTCAACGCCATCATCTCGGACTTCCTGACTTACTCGCGGGACCGTTCTTTTCAGAGCGCCCGGGTCGATCTCTGCCAGCTCCTTGCAGACACCCTGACCCTGCTCGAAAATCGTCCCTCCGGCATCCGAATCGAGCGCAGCTTCTCCTATCCCATTGCTCTGGCCGAAGGCGATGGCGACAAGCTCAAGCAAGTCTTCTGGAACCTCTGCAGCAACGCCATCCGCGCCATGCCCAACGGCGGAACCCTCACCGTCGCACTCGACCAGTTTCAGGGCAACTGGCGCATCCGTTTTCACGACACCGGGGCCGGCATTTCGCCCCAGTTTATCGAGAAGATTTTTGAGCCCTTTCAGTCCGGCTTTGAGGGTGGAACCGGCCTCGGCCTCGCCATCGTCTACCGCATTATTCAGGCCCATGACGCCCAGATCACCGTCCGCTCCGAGCCCGGCAAAGGAACCGAATTCACCTTGCTCTTCCGCCAGCCCATGCCTGCGAAGCTCAGCAATTCTCCCAGCGCATCGTGGCCGCAAATTTCTACAGCTCACGGCCTCAGCCGTGACGATGAAAGTAGGTAATCATGGGATACATCCTGGTCTGTGATGATGAGCGCTCCATCTGCCAGATGTTGCAGATCGCGTTCCAGAACCAGGGACACCGCGTAGAGACGGTGACCTCCGGCGAGCAAGCCTGCCGTAAGATTGACTCCACTCTCTATGACATTGTCGTCACTGACGTGCGCATGCCCAACGTCACCGGCATGGACGTTCTCCAGCACTCGCGCCGGGTCTCGCCGGATACCATGGTCATCGTCATCACCGCCGTCGATGACTCCGAGATTCCCATCGAGGCGCTCAACGCCGGAGCCTTCTACTACATTCGCAAAGGCCCCAAACTCCTCGAAGACCTGCTCAGCGCCGTTGCCCTGGCCATGGACCGTACCCACCTCCGCCAGCAGAATGCTGCTCTCAAGCGCGACGCCGCCCAGCGCAACTCGCTCGACAATCTCATCGGTGAGAGCGAGCCCATGCGCGCCCTCAAGCAAACCATACGCACCATTGCCACTACGAACAGCACCGTCATCGTCAGTGGTGAGAGCGGCACTGGCAAGGAACTGGTCGCCCGCGCCATCCACACCTGCTCTCCACGCTCCAGCGAGCCTTTCGTCAGCGTCAACTGCGGAGCCTTCCCGGAAACCCTGCTCGAAAGCGAGCTCTTCGGCTACGTCAAAGGAGCCTTCACCGGAGCCACTTCCAACAAGCGCGGACTCTTCGAACTCTCCAGCGGCGGCTCCATCTTCCTCGACGAAATCAGTGAAACCACCCTCACCATGCAGGTCAAACTCCTCCGTGTTCTACAGGAGCGTTGCATCCGTCCCGTCGGCGGCGGCCAGGAAACTCCCATCGATGTCCGGGTCATCGCCGCCACCAACAAAAATCTTCTCCAACTCGTCCAGGATGGCCAGTTCCGCGAGGACCTCTACTACCGCCTCAGCGTCATTCCCGTCGAGGTCCCCCCGCTTCGCGACCGTGGCGAAGACGTTGTCCTGCTCGCCAATCATTTCCTCAAAAAATTTGCCGTGCAGATGAGCAAAAATGTCGTCCGCCTCTCGCCCGAAAGCCTGAAAACCATGAAAGGCTACGACTGGCCGGGCAATGTCCGCGTCCTGGAGAACGCCATCGAGCGCGCCGTCGCCATGTCCACCGAGGACGAACTCCGCGTCGAACTGCCCAACTCCGGCAACGGCCCCATGCCCACCACCACGGCCAATACCGGAGCCCTCGGGGTTGTCCTGCCCGCCGACGGCATCGACCTTGAGCGTTATATCGCTGACGTCGAGAAGAGCCTCCTCCAATCGGCCCTGCGCCGTTCCAACGGCGTCCAAACGCGCGCCGCGGAAATCCTCAAACTCAGCTACCGCAGCTTCCGCCACATGATGAAAAAATATGACCTCTCTTGATCAAGATAAGTCCTGAGGAAGAAGGTTTTGTGGGATGGGAGTGAACCGCGGTGAACAGGAGCCCCATCGATAAGAACGAAGGCGTTGTCAAGGCGAGATTTTCCTGAGCGGTGCGCGAGCACCGCTTTCTTTGTCTGCCAGAGTTAAGCTTGAGGACCAAGACTCTGGAAACATCACTC